>WNGK01002571.1_pt1 | contig 31755 bp, 29 predicted proteins | sample 5400601 | NCBI WGS metagenome assembly WNGK01 (sample SAMN13153376, study PRJNA577476) | soil metagenome | isolation source: 60 cm soil or saprolite under Garry oak tree replicate 1 | place: USA:California | collected 2016-06-15 | reverse complement strand
TACTTGCTTCACCGCCTAACAGTTTCACCTGATTACTCAGGCCAGCGCTCTCAGCTCCACAAGCGTCTTTTCGTGCCGACGAAGCCACGACCGGCACGCCTAGCGCTCATGCACCAGGTTTCCACGTGCTTGCATTGTAGATCATATATGGTGTGCTGTCAACAAGGCTTAGATGCTGGCAAAGAGGGTAGTGTCTGCTACATCTATAGAGTTGCACATATTTTACGCCTTTTTCAACCACTGTTGTTATCTCCTGTTGCCCCAGTAATTCCCTGGCGTTCCTCTATCAATGCCTCACCTGGCGGGCTGTAGGGGCGCAACTTATTGCGCCCAAAAGGAAGGATAGATAACGATGCTTCACGTAGCACGAAAGACGGCTCAATTGAGCGATTCGCTTTCTTGGCAGAACGACATCTCTCATTACAAGTCCATGGCTACCCCGGCAGGACCAATTTTCTTGCAAGATCATTGTCCCCCGGCGCTTGTCGAGAGCCTGAGAGCAGACAGCGGGCTGCGAGCCTTTGCTCGCCTTCCCCAGCGCGAACATGCCCTGCTCCTCGGCCTCGCCCAACGCTCCGATAGCCGGCTCGCCCTTGCCTATACTCATAGCAGAGAAATTGTTGGACAAGTCACGCTCGCTCCCGTCGATGGCTGGTGGGAGGGGCTCGAAAATACCTATGAGATCGCCATCGAGGTCAGTACAGCATGGCGGAATCTCGGCATTGCGCGCCAATTATTGACGCTGGTCTTCGAACGGGAACCTTTGGAGCGCCATATTGTCCTGGGCATGGGTCTCTCATGGCATTGGGACATGGTGGGACTGGGTATCGATCGGTTTCGCTACCGCCAAATGGTCGAACAGCTCTTTGCGCCCTATGGCTTCGTCGAATATCTGACCTCCGAGGCAAATATTCGCATGGACCCGGCGAACATCCTGCTGGGGCGTCTTGGCTCCGCTGTTGACGAGCAGGCGATCAACCAGTTTTTCCAGTGCCTGCTCAAATCTGATATACTTCCAGGGTTTTAGGAGTAACTAATGAGTAAAGGTGAACAGACACGAGAAATGATTCTCGCACAGGCCGCCCAGTTGTTCAGCCGGCAGGGCTACTTTGGCTCGTCGCTTTCTGATATCATGCAGGAAACGGGACTAGAAAAGGGTGGCATCTACAACCATTTCAGCAGTAAAGAGCAGCTTGCCCTTGAAGCCTTCGATTACGCCTATACGCTGCTTGATCAACGCATTCGCAACTATCTTGCAGGAAAGACGCATGCCGTTGATCGCTTGCTTGCTATCGTCTCCTACTTTCAGAGTCTGATCGACGATCCTGTCGTTGATGGTGGCTGTCCCATCCTCAATACAGCTGTTGAGGCAGATGATGCCTATCCCGTTCTGCGAGATCGCGCAAGAGCCGCGATGGATAGCTTACGTGGCACTCTCAAGCGCATTGTTACCAAAGGTATTGAGCGGCAAGAGATCCGCCCTGAGGTGGATGTGGATATGTTCGTGACCGTCTTCATCGCCACAGCGGAGGGTGCGGTGATGTTGAGCAAACTCTACCAGGACCCGCAGCATATGCGGCGGGCCGCAGCGCATTTGACACGCTACATCGAAACCGACTTGCGGGCCTAACCTGATTCACAGGACGATGGCACATCCTACCTGGTTGGTGGCGTTGATTTAGCCGCGCCTGTTTTGTGCACAGAAGTTTGCTCGACCACTGCTGCCGGGCCGAAAGCACGATATGAAGGTAGAAGTAAGCCCAGGACGATCAACATAATGCTGGCGAGAGCTACGGGCAGGAACGCTACGGCGGGAAGGTGGAGTAGGTCCCAAAGCTGACCGCCGATGAGCGGTCCCACAAAGGCCACAGCATACGTGAGAGAAATAGTAATGCCGGTAAGGCGCGCTACTTCTCCGGGCCCCGCTAGTAATGGCGGTAAGGCAATGCCAAGTGTGAAGACCAGGGCTGAACTTCCACCTAGCAGTGCTGCCCAGAACAACTGCAGCGGGGGGGGTGTAAAGATCCAGCCTGTAATTGCCACAAAACAGACGACGCCAGCCGCGACAAAAGGCCAACGATGCCCTGCTAGCCGCTGTGCAAAGAATGTCACTCCCAGGCTGCTCGGCAATTGCGACACGTTCAGTATGGTCAGTGCTGCAGGGGTCAGATAGGCATAATGTATGGCTTGATTATAGGAGGCGATCCAGGCGTTCATGCCGAAATAGATGAGGCTACCCGCGCCGATCATGATGCCTAAGTGTAGAGCATTAACCCGTTTGCGTTGAGCGGTTGAAGTATGATCCTTCGCTGCCGATGATGTAGTGACACGTTCAGGAGAAAACGACCGCCCTGGTGCAGCAGGGGCAAGCCAGAGCCAGAGCACGAGCAGTGCGACTACCGGGATCCCCCAGAATATGAACGTAACTGTCCAGGCATCTCCCCCCCAAAAGTGTACCAGGACAGGCACAGTTATTCCCGCGGCTACTGCCTCGCCAATAATTAATCCATCACTGAACAGCGCCGTGACAAAACCAATATGTGCCGGAAACCAACGACGTGCTAGTACGGGAACAGCCGTTTGTGCCAGCGCGATGCCCAGGCTCATGAGCAGAGTGAAGAGCAAGAGCAAAGACGCTATCGGCCAGAGGGCACGCATGAGCGCGCCGCCACCAAGGAGAGCCAGTCCGATAGATACGCAAGCTCGTGCGCCGATGCGTTCGGCCAGCAGCCCGGATGGCCACGCCGCCCCAGCCAGAACCAGCACAGGTAGGGCAGTCAAAAGCCCCGCTGTCGTGTAATTGAGTCTTAAATCATGTTGGATGAGCGGAAGAATGGGAGGCACCGCCAGAATGACCGAGCGTAAATTGAAGCCCACAAGGATGAGTAAAATGCAAACAATTATTTTGCGCCAGGTAGCAGTAATACCTCCATCTCCAACAGGAGGCTTTGAATGTTTTACCATAATTTCCAAAAGTATTTGCGGTTCCGTTTCATTGTAACACCTGATAGCTTCAAACAAAAGTTTTTGCTTTTTTGCGATCTCTCTTCAAAGAGAGATGACAGATAATGCCCCGTAGGGAACGTTTGGCACCCTCTCGAGGCAAAAAAATCTCTTAATAGATACTACGTTGTAGCGTTTCAATAAATGGCAACGCCCAACCCTCTCAAAAAAGCCTCCTGAGAACCAGGAGGCCTGTTGTCAACTCAAAGCCATGAGCGCTTATGGCCCGGAAAGCACGCAACCACGTCTGTAATTATCCCATTCCTTCTGCACAATGTAGGAATGCCCATTCCAGGTAACATCGCCGCCCGAAGAGTTGAGTGAGCCAAAGATCCAGGCGCACTTGTCGCCAATTTCGTTGCCCGAGGAATCGTACCAGGCGTTCAACAGAGGATCCGTGGCAGCCTCCATTTGCTCGTGGGAGGTGACATTGATAGTTTGATCAGCATCATTGTGGTTCGGGCTGGTGCCGGGATTGCAGGAGAAACTGGCTGCATATGGCATTGCCGCGTAAATAGTACTTGAACCGAAGTAGTTGTGATACGCACAGAAGTAATTGGAAGCACACTGTGTGTTCGTATTGTCAAAGCACAGGTTCTCGTTAGCTTGCAGGAATACGAAGAAGATGTTGTGGATACTCGAGCTCCAGCCTTTGGCCCTTTGCGCGTGGCTGACCTCGTTCTGGATATCACCATCCAACAACGGGGATCTGGGATATGCGCTGGTGTCTACCCAGGAAGCTGTCAGGTGTTCGGCAGACGGGTAGCGACTGGCCGAATCATGATACTGTGTGTTGTTGTGGTAGAGGCCAGAACCATTCACATCACCGAAATAGCGCTGGATCAAGGAATTATAGTTGCTCTGGACACGCCCCGTTGGCTCCCAAAAAATAGCGTAGACGTTCGCTGTGCCATACATCACCGGGCCGCCGAAGTAACGGAGATTGCTTCCGAGGGATCTCGCATTTCCTTTCTGGTAGAAATGGGGTGTGTGATGTTTGGCCGCCGCAAAGACGCTCAAGGGAGACATCGCTACAATTGCCAGGATCAGCATGGGTACCGCGAGGATTGGCATGATTAGTTTCCGCATGCAGAAAATCTCCTTCTGGTGGGTGATACTGGAAAAAACTTCTTCAGCAAAAAACAACGATGCTCAATGGATGGAACTGTGCCTCTCCCTGGGAAAATACATCTAGGCTTCGAGCCCCTTTCCATGGGATCCGCTGAAAATTGCCCAAAACTGGTGCCTACTGGGAAAATACGTCTAGGCTTCGAGTCCCTTTCCATGGCCAAAACATAGTATACCTGTTCTGGCTTTTATTTCGCTTCAATGGACCTATGAGCCGCACCACAGTGCCCAATAACGCAGATGAACACAATCATCCAGCTCTACAGCCCGTGCAAATCATCCAGCTCTACAGCACGGGTCAATCATCCAGTTCTACAGTAGGAGCCGATTTATCGCGCCCACAGCCGATTTATCGGCCCTCCGTGGATCTTCCGCTATCCGAATGATTGTGTTAGAACCTGTACAACTGCATAAGATTTCCCTTCCCAGCTCCACAAAAATTACATAAGACAATTACATTTTGAGAAGAGAGAATTATGGTACGCCTTGCCATGACGCCTTCCGAGGAATACAATACACCAGGATGTACAACCCTTACGGGGAAGCAAAAAACACGTATTTCACAAGGAGGCAACTATGCGTATCGGTATAGGTCACCCTGCGACGATCCCGGGTGCAAATGGCCAGCTAATCCTGGACTGGGCCAAAAAAGCGGATGCGGGTACCTTTTCCAGCCTTGGCAGCCTGGACCGCCTGGTCTATCCCAACTATGACGCTTTGATTACACTCACGGCCGCCGCGGCTGTTACACAACGTATTCGCTTGATGACCACTGTCCTGCTTGTTCCTTTGCACAACGTGGGTATACTCGCAAAGCAGGCCGCCAGTCTCGACGCACTCTCCGGTGGTCGCTTCACCCTTGGAGCGGGTGTCGGTGGCAGAGAGGACGACTTTCGAGCCGCTCCCGCTTCATTCCATGACCGGGGGAAGCGCTTTGAAGCACAACTGGACACGATGCAGCGCATCTGGTCCGGTCAACCACTCGCCGGCGATATTGGACCCATAGGTCCGTCACCAGCGCGTCCAGGTGGCCCTGAACTCCTGATTGGTGGCTATTCTCCTGCCGCGATCAACCGCGTTGGTCGCTGGGGAGAGGGATACCTCGCTGGCGGAGCCCCACCCCCGAGGGCGCGTCAAAGCTATGAACTTGCTGAGCAAGCATGGAAGGCTGCAGGGAGAACTGGCAAACCACGCTTTGTTGCTTGTATGTACTGGGGGCTTGGCTCCAATGCAGCAGAACGGGCGGCCAGCTACCTGCGCCACTACTATGCATCGATGGGCCCGATGGCAGAACAGATAGCCAGTTCAGTTCCTTCGACTCCAGAGGCAGTGAAAGGGGCTATACAGGGGTTTACTGACGTTGGCGCGGATGAACTGATATGCTGGCCCTGTATTCCAGACCTGGATCAGATCGACCGCCTGGCCGATTTGATTGGCTAAGTACGAGGAAGGAGGAAACCTGGCGTATGGAATATCGGCTTTTTGGGCGCACAGGACTCATGGTCTCTGAGCTGTGCCTGGGATGTATGACCTTTGGTAGAGAGATTGCTGAGGAGCAATCCAGCGCGATGCTTCACCGCTTCTTAGATGCCGGGGGAAACTTTATCGACACGGCAGATGTCTATTCAAGCGGCCTGTCGGAGGAAATTACAGGCCGCGCATTACGCGGTATACGCGATGATGTCGTCTTAGCGACAAAGGTGCGCTTCTCAATGGGGCAGAAACCCAACGACGTCGGTTTGTCGCGCAAACACATTCTGAGTGGCTGCGAAGCAAGTTTGAAACGTCTTGGCACCGACTACATCGATCTTTATCAGCTCCATTGCTGGGATGCTGCCACACCTCTTGAAGTAACCCTCTCTGCTCTCTCCGACCTGGTGCGACAGGGCAAGGTACGCTATATCGGTGTTTCAAACTTCGCGGCGTGGCACCTTATGAAGAGTATTCACGTGAGCGCATTACACGGTTTTGAGCGTGTCATATCGTTACAGCCGCAATACTCGCTCGTCGAGCGGCATATCGAGTATGAACTGGTGCCTCTTTGCCAGGACGAAGGCGTCGCAGTGTTGCCGTGGAGCCCTCTTGGTGGAGGCTTTTTGTCCGGCAAGTACAGAAAGGACCAGCCGCCACCAGAGGAATCGCGTATTGCACAGGCTGCGGAACGGCTCGAGGAAGCCTGGCAACGGAGAGCAACAGAACAAAACTGGAGGGTCATCGAGACCATGGGGACTATCGCTGAAGAGACCAATAAGTCGTATGCACAGGTTGCTTTGAATTGGCTGTTGCGCCAGCCTGTCGTGGCAGCTACTATTATCGGTGCACACTCAATGGAGCAACTGGAGGATAACCTCGGCGCGAGCGGCTGGAAGCTCAGTGATGAACAGGTCAAAAGGCTTACTGATGTGAGTGCGCCGGAGGATATCTATCCCTACAGGTTTATACGCGAAGCGCAACGAATATGATAATCCGTCCGTTCATTCGCCTTCTTCCTTCTTTTGGGTGGGTTCTTCCGCCTCTTTCGGAAGTTCCCATCCTGCAACGGCGACCGAGTAATCATCTATCGTATAGGTGAGGCCGTTGAGCGTTTGTGCCTCGGTATCATCAGTCTGCTGTTTGCCTGTATGAGCAAGCTGGTACAGATCATCGCGACGGTGATACAGCGCTGCTAATAGCGCGTAGCATTCTGTATAAGTCAAGGTATTGTGCTCTGACGGTTGGGTCGTCCCGAACACTACACCCTCCGCTGTAAAGTCGATATGAAAGGGCCCAATCACTATGCTATCCATTACATCTTCCTCTTCTCTATAGCTCTATCTTCTACCTGATTCACTATGTTCATCAAAAATCGCCGCATGGAGACCCGTCTGCGTTCACGCGACGGGAGGAAATGCCGCCGCTGCTTTCTCGTACCGATAGCCATCACTGCGATGGAGGGGCGTACAAGAGCGATGGCTGATGCCTTGTACCACCCCGTGCGTCGTCGTGATATTAAATGATCCACTGGCGCGCACCGCCACTTTGCCAACATAGGTGCCAATTTTCTTGCCCTTTGTCACCACCGCTCGCACCATATCACCCGTCTGATAGCCCTGCACCCGTTTGGCTTGCTTGGGGTTGGTGCGTGGAAAGCCAAACTTATCCATCAGGCACCGTTGCCGACATCCGTGTCCTGTTGCGGTGATGCGTAAGGGAAGAACACCGTTCACCGCCAACACTGCGGGGGTACTCTTCCCCACACACGCCGCATCAATCCACTGCTCTTTTGGCAAGTTGCGTGTGGTACGGTTGTATTTGGTGAGACCGCCGCTGCCTGTTTCAAGAGGCAATCCTTGCGCCTTCAGCCGGTCAAAGAGCAGCCAGCGTGTGGCATTGACCACCGCTGCACCTTTGAGTGGACGCTGCATCTGTGCAAGGATATGCGCAAGCCGCTCTGGATCGTTTTTCAGAAACTCCGTGATCTCCTGAGTACCTTTCTTGTCATTGCAAGGGGCACAGGCTATGGTCAGTCTGCCAACACGGCTCTCCCCAGAGTGTGAGCGAGGATAGACATGCTCGATCTGCAGGGGCACCCCTGTGGCATCACAATAGGCGCATTTCCTGCCCCACTTCTCGAGGAGATATGCACGCACCTCATACCCCTGTAATGTGCCTTGCTGGTACTCAACCCCTGAGATTTCAGCATGCTCCATGAGTTGTGTGTCAAACTTCACCAGTTCCATACTGATTGCGGCAAGGGGACACACCCGGCGCAAGCGTCCTACCCACGTCATGACATTGGCGATCCTGCTTTGCAAGGAGGGAGGAAGCCAGCCCTTCTTGTTGGTGAGTCGATGAGTGAAGCGCGGTTTGCGATAACGGGTACGCCGCTGCCTCCTGCCACGGCGCACAGACCGACGACGTGTGAGGGCATCGCTGATAGCAAAGCCGCGATGTTGCAGGTTGGCGGCAAAGACCACTTCACCCGATGCCTCATTGACAATGGCGATGCCTGTGGTGGTGGCACCAGGATCAATCTTGATGCGCAGTGGATCTACCTTGGGTTCCTCCACGGCCCCTTTCAGGATAATGGTAAAGGGAAATCTTCGATACACTGCCGCTTTCCTTGATGACAGCAAGATGCGTGCCCTGCCTGGATGAACAGGGTTGAGCGGTTGTTTATTGATATCTAACACAAACACTTTTGACATATGTGCGTTCCTGTGTCCCGTTGGACCTCTACTCGCGTAGGTAAGGTTGGCCTCGACAAGGTTCGAGAAGGTTTGGCGCACATGGCACTGGTTTCACCCTCTACACCTGTTTAACCATGGACCGTAGAGCAGCAGGCTGGCCGCGCACCCACTGATACCTAATTTCTTCCCGAACGTAGTCCCTTTCAGAACTGAGTCTGGACAGGTTGCAGGCTTACTTCACGCAAGCCTGTCCCCTTTTAGGGGACGGGTACCTGACTCTCTGAGCTATTTTACTCTCTCAGACGATGAAAGTCTATTTGCCTACAGGTTTTAAGACGAAATCATATTCCACCTTGTAAAAAGGCACAGTGAGATCATGGCGGGCCGCTTCTTCCTCAGCATCAAGCTGGATAAAATCTACAACCAGGGAGTCCTTCGTTCCGAAGACAACGTCCGAATCGAGATACGGGTCTCCCTTGACGAACAGGTGCGTCGTGACCGGCGCAAAACCGTCTGCTGAAATGAGCAGGTGGATATGGGCCGGGCGGAAAGGATGACGCCCCATGGCGTGTATCAATTGCCCAACTGGTCCGTCATCTGATATGGCATAAGAAACGGGTTTGATTCCCACGAAGCTGTAGCGCCCTTCGCTATCAGTACGGAACTTGCCGCGCAAATTCATATCGGGCTGCTCCGGGTCTTGTTGCTCGTACAGGCCGTTCTCGTCAGTCTCCCAGATATCGAGCAGAGCGCCGGGAATGGGTGTCCCCTCGGTGGAAAGCACCCTCCCCGTCACGACGACCGGATCGCCCCGTCCATCTTTGCTGATGGTTGCTCCCATTGGCAGTTCTTCTGTGCCTTCCCGGTAGAACGGGCCAAAGATCGTGCTCTCGGTAGCACCATCCGGCAGGCGATGATTGATAGCGTCGACCAGCATCGTTACTCCGGTGATGTCGGAGAGTAGAATAAACTCCTGGCGCTTGTCGTCGCACATTTGACCCGTTCTGGTCAGGAACTGAATACCCAATGCCCATTCTTCCTGGGTGAGTTCGACCTCACGAATAAAATCATGGAGATGGGAGACGAGGCTGTTCATCACCTTCTTCAACCTGGGATTGGGCGCTTGCGCCATACTGTCCAGTACATTCTGGGTAATTTGCTCCTCGGTATTGTTGCTCATGATCTTATCCTTCCTTCCTATGATCTCTATCTGATGAGTTCTATAGTACCACATACCTGCGCATAGAGGCGCAATGATGCAGATGAACACAATCATCCGGCCATCAGTAGGGGCCGATTTATCGCGCCCATAGCCGATTTATCGGCCCACGGCGGATCTTCCGCTATCCGAATGATTTTGTTAAAAGTCATCATTGCACCCAATCGATGATCATCGTGCAGGCAAGGGGAAAACTACCTTGAATGCGTTTCACCATGCATCGTAGGGGCGGGGGAAGGGTTGTGTGGGGAGGGGACCCTTGGGTCGCCCGCGTTCCTCGAAGATGATAAAATAATCTGCAAGCGTTGATCGTACCTCTATATAACCGGCATAATAGACTTCTATTTCTTACTTATTTTACTCTCAAGGAGGCACTATGCGGCAAGACCGTGACGTAATCGACACCTTACAGGCCGATCTGGCGGAACTTACCGCCCTGCACGCCCCATCGGGCTCCGAACAGCCTGTGATTGCACGGCTGCGCGACCTCTTCACTCCATTAGTCGATACGGTTAACGTGGATCACATGGGCAACCTCACGGCTACACGTGAGGGGCCACAGAGCGCTCCACATGTCGTGGTCTCGGCGCACGCCGATGAGATTGGCGCTCTGGTGGCACGTGTAGAGCCAGAAGGATTCTTGCGGCTGCAGCCGCTTGGCGGAGTACAGCCCCGCCTGCTGGAGGGACGAGCTGTATGGGTCGGCGGGCGAACGGGAGTCATCGGAGCGCGCTCGGGTCATCTGACACCCGCGTCGGAGCACGGGCAAGGCATATCCATAGTCGATCTGTATGTTGACCTCGGGGTTGACAGCGCGGCCGAGGTAGAAGCGCTCGGCGTGCGTGTGGGTGATCCTGTGGTAGTCATCTCCGAGTTGCGCCAACTGGCAGGGACGCGCGTTGCTGGCAAAGGTATTGACAACCGCGCAAGCTGCGTAGTGCTCCTGCACCTCTTGCGGCGTCTCCATCAACGCCCCCTCTCTTGTCGCTTGACAGCTCTCGTAACCGTTCAGGAAGAGGTTGGCCTGCGCGGGGCAAAGGTTGCCTTTGCGCGCCTGCAGCCAGACCTGGCAATCGTAATTGATACGTTCCCGGCGGCAGGTACGCCTGATACACGCCATCTGGCCTACACGGCTCGTATTGGGCAGGGAGTGCTGATCACACCGGCATCCAGTTCGGGAAACTCCGGCTTCCTTTTCCCTCATGCCGCTCGTGACGTGGTGATTGCAGCCGCGCAGCGTGCCGGCGTACCGTACCAGCTCGCAGTGACAAGTGGTGGCGTGACCGATGCAGCGGCGGCGCACCTCGCGGGCGCAGCCGTAGCCACGCTCGAAGTGAAGATCCCCCGCCGCTACTCACACTCGCCCGTCGAGCTGCTCGACCTGCGCGACGTTGCTGCAACTCTGGATCTGATAGAAGAACTCGTCTCACACCCTCCCACAGCCGAGGAACTCTCCTTCCTGCCAGACATCACCTGAAATAGTCAAGTGTCCCGTATGTGAACTGCCTACTATTCCAACACCCGAAAACCTGAACTGTCTCTTCCTTCATGAAGGAAGAGACAGTTCAGGCCCCACATACGTCTGGTCTGTCACCCGTGAAGTGGCTCTTGGAGCCACCTCGTGTATAGTAGGGGCGATCCCTTGCGGTCGCCCAGGTGGGACTTGCGGTCACCCTGGCAGGGCCTCGCCCCGCTTGCGGTTACCCTGGCGGGGCTTGCGATCGCCCCGTCCCCTTACATTGCTTCGTAGATCGCGGCGATACCCTGGCCTCCACCGATGCACATAGTGACAAGCGCATACTTGCCGCCGGTGCGACGGAGTTCGTACAAGGCTTTCACCGTCAAGATACAGCCCGTTGCCCCGATGGGGTGTCCAAGCGAAATGCCGCTCCCATTCGGGTTTGTGCGATCAAGCGGCAAGTCCAGATCCCGCATTACAGCCAGAGCCTGGGCAGCGAAGGCCTCATTCAGCTCGATCACATCCATATCCTTGATGGTCAGGTTGGCGCGTTCGAGCACCTTCCTTACCGCTGGCACTGGCCCGATACCCATGTACTTCGGATCCACTCCAGCATGTGCATAGGCGACCAGCCGTCCCAGAGGCTTCAAGCCGCGTCGTGACGCTTCGCTCGCCTCCATCAGCACCACTGCTGCTGCGGCATCGTTGATACCCGAAGCGTTGCCCGCGGTCACGGTTCCATCGCCCTTGAAGGCCGGGCGCAATTTCGCCAACTTCTCCAGCGACGTGTCTTCCTTGGCATGCTCGTCTCTATCAAAGACTACCGTCTTCCCTTTGACCGTGGATTCGATCGGCAGGATTTGCTCCTTGAAGTAGCCTGCTTTGATCGCTGCCACGGCTCGTTGGTGACTCTGTAGCGCCAGCTCGTCCTGTTGTTGGCGTGTGATGCCCCACTTCTCCGCGACGTTCTCGGCAGTAACACCCATGTGACAATCGTCAAATGGATCACTGAGCGCTCCCACCACGGCGTCAATTATCTTCCCATCGCCCAGGCGTTGACCCCAACGGGCGCCCGGAACCCAATATTGGCCGCGGCTCATGACTTCGGCTCCACCGCCGATCGCCGCTTTGGCATCACCCAGGTAAATGGTCTGGGCCGCTGAAACAATCGCTTGCAGACCACTACCACATAAGCGGTTGAGCGTCAGGGCCGGGGTCTCTTTGGGAATACCACCATTGATGGTTGCCACGCGGGCAAGATACATGTCATGAACATCGGTATGGATCACATTGCCGAAGACCACGTGCTCGATGTCTTCTGGCTGGACTCCGGCTCGTTTGACCGCCTCGCGGACAACAGCAGCCCCTAGTTCGGTTGGTGGCTTGTCTTTCAAACCCCCGCCAAAGTCTCCAATGGCTGTGCGCACGCCGCTTAAGACGACTACTTCTGGTTGTGCCATGTTTTTTACTCCTTTTGCTATGCTCTGTACATTCAACGATACGGGTCTGACAATGTGATTCCTTTCATACACCCCGGTTTCATTCCCTACTGGCTGGTGATGGAACCAACAACTACCCTACTTGAGCGCGTCTATCACCCACTGGTGCAGTTAGCGAACTCTCCTATTCACACCCAATAAGTGTAAAATACGGACCTTACATTACGATCACAATAGTTACCAACAACTATCACAAAACAATCTCTGCTCAGATGATACTGTATCATGGTTAGTGATGCGCTGCAACCGTTACATCCATGAGTTGCGTTCTTTCCCCTATGATGGTATTGTAATGCGCAAGACAAAAACTCTTCGTTGAGTTTACATAGCTGCATAATATCACTAAATTCTGCTCTGGAATATGAGGAGGAAGCAATCCGTGAATCTATGGCATATCATAGAAGACAATTTTGACCCCAAAAAAATGAATAGCCAGGGAAGCGTATACACAATTGGTAATGGCTATTTTGCCACACGCGGTACATTCGAAGAAAACTACTTTGGAGCAAAACCTGGAACTCTACTCTATGGCGTTTTCGATGATATTGACATTGGTAAAGAAGAGCTTGCCAATGCCCCTGACTGGCTACCGATCAAACTCTTTGTCAATGGTGAGCGCTTCCACATGACAAGAGGTAAAATCCTTGAGTATCAACGTACACTCGACATTCAAAACGGGGTGCTGACCCGGACAATACGCTGGGCAAGCCCTTCCGGGATACGGCTCAGAATTCACATCGAACGTTTCGCGAGCCTGGCAGATGAGCATGTGGGAGCCATTCGCTACAGCGTGACCGTTGAAGAAAAGTCGCCAGAAGTACACGAACTGAAAATACTGCTGCGTGCAACGTTCAATACAGCGGTCGCCAATGACGATGTAATGCATTGGGAGTCTATTGACCAGTGGCACGAGGATGAGCTGGTTTGGTTACTATCTCGGACGCGCCATTCATCAGTTCGGCTGTTGCAGACGATAAATTTCACGACTCAAACTCCAGGTTTTAGTCGAGAGATCCTTGACTCTGATACCGCACCCAGCATCGAATTGCAAGGAAAACTGGCTATCGGAGAAACGATCACAGCCGAAAAGATTGTTATGATGTATACCACGCGGGATGCAACCGATCCGGTAATCGCTGCATCCAAGCATCATCGCAAGTTGATGGACGACTATGACGCTGCACAACAGTCGGATACGAATCCCTCCCTTTATGAAGTCTTGCTGGCGCAAAATGAGGTGACCTGGCAGGACTACTGGAAATGCTCAGATATCATCATTGAAGGGGACGATAAGGCTCAACAAGCTATCCGCTTCAATCTCTACCAGTTGCGCATTAGTGTTAATCCACGTAATAGCCGCTTTAGTATCCCTGCTAAGGGTTTAACGGGTTTCGGTTATCATGGGCATGTTTTCCACGACACCGAAATCTATATGCTCCCTTACTTCACCCACGTGCATCCCGATATCGCGCGCACGCTGCTCCTATATCGCTATAACCTCCTACCTGCCGCGCGCGAAAAAGCAAAAGGAAATGGCTATGAAGGTGCGCAATTTCCGTGGGAGAGTACGCTGGATGGGAAAGAAGCTACTCCAGAGGTTGTTATCCATCCCGAAACGAAAGAGCTCATCCCCATACCCAACGGGTATATTGAACTGCACATCACTGCCAACATTGCCTACGCCTTTCAACAGTATTGGCAGGTGACAGGCGATGACGAATTCATGCGGGATTATGGCGCGGAACTCTTGCTGAGTACCGCGATGTTTCAAGCCAGCCGTGCAGAACTACATCCTGAACTTCACGTTTACGAGATCAATGACGTGATTGGTCCTGATGAGTGGCACGAACACGTCAACAACAATGCCTATACCAATGATATGGCCAGATGGAATATTCAGTGCGCTTTGAATATCTTGCAGTGGCTTCACCTTACTGCTCCCGACAAGGCAAAAGAATTGACGCAAAGGCTGCATTTGACGACGGAACTCCTGGAACACTGGCAAGATGTGGCTGAACACATACGCATTCCGCAAGACAAAGAAAATGGACTGTTTGAGCAGTTTGATGGTTTTTTCCAGCTCGAGCCGCTTGACCTGGAGAAATTTAAGGGGCGCCGTGCCTCTTACCAGGGCATTCTTGGCCTGGAACAAACGAATCACTACCGTGTCATCAAACAGGCTGATGTGCTTGCGCTCGTGACGTTGTTGTGCCAGCAGTTTGATATCAATACAAAGCAAGTCAACTGGGACTACTACTTTCCCATCACCGACCATGACTATGGATCCTCGCTTACCCCTGCCCTGCATGTCATTCTTGCGTGCCAACTGAGGTATCTTGATATTGCCTATGATCTATTCCTGAAAGGAGCGCTTGTTGATCTGGAAGATCGGCGAGAAAATACTACGGAAGGCATCCATGAAGCATGCTGTGGCGCTGTCTGGCAGGCAATCGTCCTGGGTTTTGCCGGCTTACAGGTAGGCGAAGAGGGCTATACCGTACAACCCTCCTGGCCAGCTGGCTGGACGCGCATCGCCTTCAATATCCTGCTCAGAGGTGAACCCGTCTTCGTTGATTTACGCAAGGAGGAGTAGGAAAACGCGCTGCCAGAACACAAAACATCCCGAAATTTCCCGATAGGCTCGAGAAGAGACTTCAATCCCTTCCCCTGAGAGCCCGGCTTCAGCAACAATTCGGGATGTCTCATCTTCATAAAAGAAGCCCTGTACCTTTAGCCAGTTCTTCTATCAATCAGAGCGGGCCGCGAGCCACTCTTCGATATGTGGCCATGTAAACTTTAGCGCCCCGCTTCCCGCCATCATGCCGATATGGCCTCCTTTGACCTTCAGCAACTTTTTATCCTTGCTGCTGACCTTCGTCATGATGCTCTCAGACTGGCATGGTGGCGAAATATGATCGGCGAGGGCGATCACATCCAGCAGGTTCGCTCGGATACGGCTCAAGTCTACCCGTTCGCCACGAATGACCAGCGTCCCTTCAATGAGTCGGTTCTCCTGGTAGAACTCTTTGATGAGTTGGCGATAAGTTGCCCCGGTCATATCAATGAGATCGTTTACCCAGGTATTCATAGCGTGCCACCCTTCCACGACGCGCGGGTTATCCAGGTTGTCCCACAGAGTCAGGTAGGAACCAATATAGTTCTCGACAGGCTTGAGTGCCTTGGCTCCGTAGTCGATCAATTCGCCTGGCATGTTGCCAAAGGAGGCGATAATTTTATCGGGATCGAAGCCTTGATCGTTAACCCAGCGCACGAAGCCCCCCGCCGTCTTGTCGGTGAAGTCCAGCGGAGCCGTCAACAAAATGAGGTTTTTGAGCCCGTCGTCGGGTCGCAAGGCGGCATAGATCGTCGCGAGAATCGCGCCGATGCACCAGCCTAGCATGCTAAACTCATCACTCCCGGAGACCGCTTTCACCTTGCGAATGGCGCGTGGCAGGTAATCTAGCACGTAATTATCGAACTTCAGATCTTTATCCTCCGGGCCAGGGTCTCCCCAGTCAAGCAGGTAGACATCGAAACCCTGCTTGACCATGTACTCTATGAAGCTGTTACCTGGTCGCAGATCCAGGATATACGGTTTGTTCATCAGCGCGAACACGAGAAACAATGGCACCTTGTGTCTCTTCTCGGCGGGAACGACGGGAATATAGTGATAGAGCTTGGCTTTGTTGAGCGTCCAGATCACCTCTTTAGGCGTCTGGGCAACATTTGCTTTGCTGGTGCTCACCCGTAACAATGTGCGGGTTTCCTGCTCAATCCGCTGTAGTTCGTTCTGAAGCTCAGTTGGAGTGATGGGTATAGATGAGAAGGTCATTTGCGAACTTCCTTTGCTTTTGCTGGTGTGTCTGCTGAGCGTTTTGGCGCAGGCTTAGCTTTTATGGCTTGTTGGATGTCAGCTAACCTGGCATCCAGGTCGTTCAGGCGCGCCTCTACGTTTGTGTCTGCTGCTTGTTCTGGCGCAGGTAAGGACTTTATGGCGCGTAGGATGTCATCTAGCCTGGTATCCAGGTCGTTCAGGCGCACCTCTACATGTGTGTCTGCTGCTTGTTTTGACGCGGTTAAGGGCTTTACAGCACGTTCGACATCATCTAGTTTGGCATCCAGGTCGTCCAGACGCACCTCTACGTTGGTAAAACGCCCCGCCAGGGTCGTCAAATCCGTGCGCGTTGGCATATTCAGTCCGGCCAGTACTTGAGTCATGGTGGTTTCTATGATGCGCTTGAATGGCTGTGAAAATGTCAGATAGGTATCCAGCCACTGGCTTGTTGCCTGGCTGTATGCCTCGGAATTGACTAAATCGATCATCATCTTCGACCATGATTCCAGGCTGGCATCACGCGCAGCACGCCATGTTCCAAGGGGATCAAACGGGTTAGTAATATCAGGTTGTTTGCTCATTGTCAATAAAAGTTCCTTTCCTTCCAGGTGCCTCTCCTCGCGATGGGTGACCTCTGTTCCAGCCACGTCTCTGCCGTGAACGCTCGGGCTTTTCTTAGGTAGAGTGTAGCCTGCAGTCCTCTCATTGTGGTCACAATCGCCCCCTGCATTCCTTACAAATCCATCTCAAATGTACTCTGAGCTACTTATAGTGTACGGCAAAACAGCATGAAAGCGCAAGCTGACCAACGCCATTACTCTAGTTTTTTCACCGCCACAGACGACAACCCGCACCATGTGGAATGGCGGAAGTGGCAGCGTCCTAGCCCCCCCTTTTGTGGAATGGCGGGAGTGGCAGCGTCCTAGCCCCCCTTTGTGGAATGGCGGGAGTGGCAGCAGCATGCTGCCACTCCCGCCATTCCACAAAAACATCATTGCGAAGAGCGTAGCGATGAGGAATCAGAAATTCGCCAACACATCTCCAGAACGGTTACTGCAAGTAAAGGCCACCATTTATATTGAGCGATGCGCCAGTAATATAATCCCCATCTACAATGAGATAGCGAACAGCGCGAGCCACCTCATGAGCCGTACCGACACGGCCGAGAGGTATCCGAGCCACAACCGCCTCCTTCGCCTTATCTGGCATCGACTCGAACATCTCCGTCGCTATAAAACCGGGACAGATGGCATTGACCGTAATATTGGAGCGAGCCAGCTCCAGCGCTGCCGTTTTGGTCAAACCAATTATGCCAGCTTTGGCGGCTGCATAGTTAGCCTGGCCAAAGTTCCCCATCTGGCCAATCACAGAGCTGATGTTGATGATCTTGCCGCTCTTCTGCTGCGTGAATTGGGGCAGCGCTGCTTTCGTCGTGTAAAAGTAGCTGCTCAAATCATTCTTGATGACCTTATCCCAGTCCTCAGGAGTGAGATTTTTCAACGAGCGATCAACATTTATACCAGCATTGTTGACCAGCACGTCTATCCGGCCAAATTGTTGAAGGGTCTCTTCGATGAGCTTGGCTGCCTGTGCGGCATCCGACACATCAGCTTGAATCGCTACGGCCCCTGGTGATCCGTTCTGTTGGAGCTGGGCCACCAGGTCTTCAGCAGCCTCCTTGCTCTTAGCATAGTTTACTACCACCCTTGCCCCCTCACGTCCTAGTTCCTCGGCTATAGCACGCCCTATACCCCTTGCCCCGCCCGTGACTACGACAACTGCTCCATCAATTGTTCCCATTTGGGAACCTCCTTTCCATTACTGTGAGAACATTCAAAAAAACTCTATTCCTCGATTGTAGTGAGATCACCCGGCTCTACGCCCATCTCACGAGCTTTGATCACACGGCGCATAATCTTGCCTGAGCGTGTTTTGGGCAGCCCTGTAACAAACTCCAGTTCGGAAGGTGTTGCGATAGGCCCAAGTTCGCGCCGTACATGCTCGATCAATTCTATCCTGAGATCGTCGCTTGAAGTATACCCAACCTTTAGCGTCACAAAGGCTTTGATAGACTCGCCCTTGAGTGGATCGGGCTTCCCGATAACCCCTGCTTCGGCTACGGCAGTATGGCTGACCAGCGCACTTTCTACATCGGCTGTTCCGATGCGGTGCCCTGCCACATTCATCACATCATCAGAGCGGCCGAGCACAGCGATGTAGCCATCTTCATCGTATGTTGCAACGTCGCCAGCGGTGTAATAGGGCGGTATAATGCGCCAGTATTCAAGGTATCGATCCTCGTTGCCCCAGATTGTGCGGAACATCTGCGGCCACACGCCTTCTAGCACCAGCAGACCGCCATGGTATGGTGGCACAGGTTTTCCCTCGCGGTTAAGAATGTGGACTTTATAGCCGGGCAGCGGTTTCCCTGCGCGACCAAGATGGATTTCCATGCATGGCAGTGTACCAATCGTAGGCCCGGCAGTCTCCGTCTGCCACCAGTTATCTAAGACAGCCGCTTTCCCTCTCCCAATATGTTCCATTGCCCACAGGTGCGCTTCTGGATTGAGTGGCTCACCTGCACAGACAACAATGCGCAGGCTGTCGAGGTTGTGAGCCCTGAGATACTCGGGACCAAACTTCATGAACATGCGCACCGCGGTCGGTGCGGTAAACATCTTGGTGACGCCATATTTCTCCACAATTGACCAGGCGATGCCCGGATTGGGATAATCTGGCGAGCCTTCCCGTATCAGGACAGTCGTGCCGTTGGACCATGGACCATAAACCATCGTTGAATGTCCAACAATCCAACCAATATCGGACATACACCAGTAGATGTCATCCTCTTTGAGGTCGAACGCCAGTCGTGTATAATATGCCGTCCCAACCATATAGCCACCGTGGACATACAAACAGCCCTTGGGCGCCCCAGTTGAGCCCGATGTATAGAGAATAAAGAGAGGGTCTTCAGACTCCATTACCTCGGCATCACACGTAGTTGGCTGTGACCCGCAAAGTTCGTAAAAATCGACTTCACGACTGCTGTCCAACGTAATTGCTGGTGTTTGACGCCGGTGAACTATGACCTTGTCGACGATGTCGAGTCCCTCTACTGCCTCATCAACGATATCTTTCAGTGGAGTAGTTTTGCCTCGACGATATCTTCTATGCGTGAACGAAGTGCGCTGCTTCCCAGGCCGGCATAGACTACCGAGTGGATTGCCCCCAGCCTCGCACATGCCAGCATGGTGGCGACTCCTTCGGGTGTAAGTGGTAAATAAACACAGACGCGATCCCCTCTTTTCACGCCCACTGATTTTAACCCGTTAGCAATCTGGCAGGTCAACGCAAGCAACTCGCTGAAGGTAAAGGTGCGCTCTGTCCCGTCTTCGCCCACCCAGATCAGAGCCCTCTTATTGGCCCGACTGCCATTAGCATGCCGGTCGAGACAGTTCATGGTAATGTTTAGTTGCCCATCCACAAACCACTTTGTTTTCGGTACCTCACCCTCCAGCACGCGCGTCCACGGTTTTACCCAGGTAAATTCTCTCGCGATCTTATCCCAGAATCCCTCGAAATCGCTGGCTGCCTGGTCATAGAGAGCCTGGTAATCCTTGACATCGGCCGCTACTAAGATGTTAGGTAGGGGTGGAAAACGTGTCTCTTTTTCCAATAGCTGTTTGAAATCTCCAGCAGGCGTAGCATTCCCCGCAATATCTATACCTTGCTGTCCTTTATCCGATGGCGATGTCGTCATTGTCCCTCCTTGATCTTCTTCGAAATTCAGACCATTTTCAAAAGATACAAATATCTTACCTCTTTTGCTAGACTTTTCAAAGCTCGATAATTCGACCCGCGAAGTTTTCACTTGCCCTGCACACTCCATTCCCTGCAGCTTCATGCCCATGGTGTAGTCCCTCTTCGAGGATGCGGAAGAAGCGGAGCAATAAAAATGTGGAACGTTGACTTATGTTGTCAACGTTCCACATTCCGTTCAAGGGTTATACATGACAGATCAATAGTTTTATTCACCGGAGACATGGGACATTGGAGGTGCATAGAGCTGATCTGGCTGTGTCGTCATCACATCTACTTCACCTCGGCTCAGCAGAGCCCGCGCCATCTCTCCTGAAAAGAGTGCCAGGCCATTTAACAGGGAACGTGTAACAAACCAAAGGGCGAGGCCTACAGGGATACCAATAAACGACCTGGCAAACATCACCAGATCAAACTGCCCCCGAACTTCGATAAAGTAGGGGATAATGATTCCTGTGGATTGTATCCCGCTTTTGAGCAAGATCACATTGACAAACAGGTTGATCAGGTAGACCAGTGGTAGCACGGTGACGGCTCCGGCAACTATGGGCAGCACCAATGCCAGGGTGAACGAGATGATGCCTAGCGGTAGTTTCAGGATCATATAGATCGTACTCGTCCAGGTCAGCGGATCACGTAGGACAGCCCCATAGCGCCTCAAGAAGCCTTGCTGGAGCACGTCCTGAGCGTAACGTGGATAAGGAAAAGAAACATGTAGTAAGTTGGTAGCCATCCTCCGCTCTATTGCTGCCATACCTCGAATGAGGATGAGCGTCGCGAAGAGGATAGGGAGGCCAATCCAGATTATGAGCGTGCTCACACCGAGGGCAAGTCCAATCACCACCAGTAAGAAGTAGGTCAACCCTAAAGGAAACGAGAGTAGCAGGAAGGTAATATTTCCAACAGTCGTGCTTTTTTGCGTTGTGTGAAGGTGCATTCCCATATCCTGTTTCTTTCGGGGCTGTTCGCGTGGATCGGTATGAATCGGTCGAGGCGAAAATGGTTCTTGCTGAGCTTGATAAAATTGCATCTCTTGGTTGTTCATGATGTTCTCCATAGTTTCAGACTCGTAAAAACTCTTCTGTTCTTCATTTTTCTAGTATAGTTATTTCTTGCCAGGTCCTTTCTCCTTTTCCAAAGTTTTCAATCGACTGCTCTGCTAGTAGTTTGCCCGCCAAATGTGTAGAAATTATCTCCATTTTGTACCGGAATAGTGAGAAGGCGGAGCAAGGGATGAGACATTTTCGTGACAGAATCACTATATTTTCTACACAGATATGCTGCATACTATGCATATGTAACAAGACACCATAAAGCTATCATAAAGGAGGACTGAAAGATGAATCCTGATCGCATCGTTAGACGGCCCCCGCAATCGCTGTTTCGCGCTGCCCAGGACAGGCAGTCCTACACGAATATGCTTTATCTACTGATATCATTCCCGCTCGGTCTCGCTTACTTTGTGTTCCTGGTTTCCGGTATAGTTATAGGCCTGGGCACACTCGTTATCTGGATTGGCGTCCTTATTCTCATCTTGATGATGGCTGCCTGGTGGTATATAGCGGCCTTTGAGCGTCACATGGCTATACACTGGCTGCATGTCGTCATTCCTCCTTATCCTATCCGTTCCCCATACCCATGACACAGTGGCAAAGGCTAAAGGCTCAGGTGGGGAATTCCATGACCTGGAAGACGCTGGCCTACTTGCTGCTGAAATTTCCGCTTGGCCTCTTTTCATTTGTCATCATGATTGTTCTGTTGGTGTTGAATCTTGTGGTGTCGGTGGTTACCCTCGTACTGGGGCTGCTCGCTGCACCTTTTTTGATCCTGATCATTGTGCTTCGGGATGTCCCACTCACCAGGGAACGCGTCCAGCAGTATCTCTTATTCACGCTCACCGGGTTTGGCCTGTACCTCCTCACACTGTATCTGCTCAATGGTCTCGCATACATCTCCGGGCAAATCGCGCGCCTCATGCTTGGCATGAGCGGCACAGCCTGGCGTATAGAAGAGGCGCGGGCCATCGCTGTCCAGGAGCGAGCAAGAGCCGAGCAGGCCGAGCAGAGGAGGCATGAGCTTGTCGTCAATGTCTCGCATGAATTACGAACGCCGGTTGCCAGCATCGCGGGGCATCTTGAATCACTACTCATCTCCACGTACGAAGGAACAACAGCACCTACACCGGCGATTCTGTACAACTATCTCAACATTGCTCATCATGAAGTAGAGCGCCTTGGGATGCTGGTTGACGACCTGCTATCGCTGGCGCGTATGGAGTCGAACGAGTTGCGGCTGGATATACGAGAGGTAAAAGCAAGCGAAGCCATTGAAGAGGTCTATCGAACAATGATGCCGCTGGCGAAGAGCCAGCGGCAAGTGACGCTTGTGCGTGGGGCTGCCCCCAATCTTCCACCCGTTCTGGCAGATCGCCAGCGTCTCATCCAGATTCTCCTGAATCTTGTGCGCAACGCGATTACTTCCACACCTGTAGGCGGTATCGTATCGATCGACCTGGAGCAGGCAGATCCACAGCACCTGGCGCTTGTTGTTGCCGATAACGGTGTCGGCATTCCAGCCGAGGAGCTTGAACATATCTTTGAGCGTTTCTACCGTACCGATACTTCTCGCTCACGTGCCTCCGGCGGCTTTGGGCTCGGTCTTGCCATTGTCCACGATCTCGTCACCGCCATGGGCGGCTCCATCGGTGTTGAAAGCACGGAAGGCAAAGGAAGCCGTTTTAGTGTGCTGCTGCGTGTTGCCCCACCCGTGTACCATCCTCTTTAAACAACATCCCCTCTTCTCCAACGTGATAAAATAACTGAGGATCTCACCCTGCTGGTTAGCTTGCCTCTCCCTCCAACGGAGAGTTTGCGTTGAGAGGAGCAGAACACATTGTCAACGATTCTTGTCGTCGAAGATGACGTTGCGCTCTGTGATCTACTGCGCAGCCATCTCGAAGCAGAGGGGCATACCGTCTTTCAAGTGTTCGATGGTCCAGCAGCCCTGGTCGCGGTCGAGAAGCATCACCCTCAATTGATTATTTTAGACTGGATGCTTCCTGGCATGGATGGCCTTGCTGTCTGTCGTCGCTTGCGGCAAACGTACCTCACTCCTATCATCATGCTCACTGCTCGCGCGGAGGAGGTAGATCAACTCCTGGGACTGGAGGTCGGGGCCGATGACTATATTAGCAAGCCATTCAGCATACGCCAGCTGCTAGCGCGAGTGCGCGCCATCCTGCGCCGCGTGGAATTAGATAGTCAGTTGCCGGCGGCAACGAATTCCCTCTCTCGCGAAACCACTCTTGCATCGTCTCCGGATGCACTTCCGCCCATTGTACGCGGTCTCCTCCATATTCACCCTACAGAACGCTCTGTGCGGCTCGATGGGCGAGAGATCGACCTGACCCCCAAAGAATACGACCTGCTGGTCCTCCTGGTCTCGCATCCGGGTTGGGTGTTCAAGCGCGAGGTCCTCTTGCAGCAAGTCTGGGGTGACAGCTATGACGGCTTCGATCGTACGATAGACAACGGACAATAATATTGCCTGTTCCCTTCGTTGTCCAGTTCAGGGATCGTATCAGTCTGTAGATCTACGAGTAAGATAGCTCGTTTGTGCCCAGCCGGGCAAGCGTGATATTTAATATCTTGCAATGGCCTCTTGACATAATGTCCATTCTCACGCATGGTCTCCCTCCTGAAAAGAACAATACCATTACGGAGGACATTTTTCAACAAAAAAATCCATAAATTCCTACAAATATATTACCTTTGTTCGGTAGTTGTGACTGATTTGCAAACTAATAACTCGTACATCGTGAGTTATTCCGAAAGTTGAATGTCTCTCTCTGCATAAAACCAGGAAGAGGTCACGAACACAGTCGGTGACCTCTTCCTGGTTTGTGGTTGTCGGCTAATTGTCCGCTAGCTCATTGCTCAGGCGGGAATCAAGTCATGGGGGTTAAGGACGAATTTCCTGGCAGCTCCTTTGTCAAAGTCCTTGTAACCCTGCGGTGCCTCCTCCAAAGGAATGACGGTGGCGTTGACCGCCTTGGCGATCTGCACCTTATCATTGATGCGTTACCATCATCAACTGACGATGGTAACGCATCACCGGACACTGACCGGTGGTGAAAGAGAGGGACTTTGCCCAGCCCAGACCAATGCGTATACCAAGTTGACCGATCTTCGCGTTCTCGTCAACGCCGCCTGGATCGCCAGTTACATACAAGCCAGGAATACCCACTCGACCAGCGACTTGCGTGATACCCATCACGGAGTTGAGCACTGTAGCTGGCGCCTCTCCTGCACCTGCACCGTGACCACGTGCCTCAAAACCTACACAGTCGACTGCCGCATCTACAACAGGCTCACCGAGGATCTGTTCGATCATATCAGGCAGTTCGGCATCAGTCCTGAGATCAACAGTTTCGCAGCCGAAACTGCGTGCCTGTTGAAGCCGTTCAGGGTTCATATCACCTACGATGACTACGGCGGCGCCGAGCAGTTGAGCCGCTGCAGCGCATGCCAGTTCCACAGGTCCAGCACCGGCAGTTGGGCGGGTTTCTCCTCGGCTTTAGCCCGGCTCTTCATTCTTCCGGGGGAATTGGGGGGAAAGGATTTTCAGGGGCAAGCAAGTACCCTACTCAGGGGCTACCGCTCTTAAGAATCCCGTTACATTTTCCCGCAGAAGGATAGATAGGTGGAGGATGCTTCTTAATGGCGTTGTAGATATTCCCTTGCTATGTGCTCTTCAGAGAAGAAGGAGCGTTCTACAATGGAAGATCGAGAACAAATACGACGAGAATGCCTCCAGGCAGCGCTGCAATACTTTGACCCGTCCCTGATGGAACTCCAGCTTGACCAGGAAGAGCAGGCCAACTACACGCATAAATTTTTTGTCATGATGAAGGATGCAGGAGCCATTATCTACCGGGTAAGTGCAGGTCGGTATGCTGTGACCGAACAAATTATACCTGACGGCTCAGAGCGCGAACAGGAAATGAATGGTCCTTCTGACCTTGTCATTCAGGGTATACCCGCTGATATACCTGTACCCGTGGATGCTCTTTGTCGCTCCCGGCTCCATCACGCAGTGACTGAGTTGCTTCATAAAACACGTCTGAAGGATCTCAAGATTACGATCGCGACAACTACTGCCCTGCTTGACGGACATGTGGGTTCTTCCCTGGAGGCGGAAACTACAGATCAAACGAGATCGAGTGACGACCCGCCAATTGAGATACGGGCTCTCCAATACAAAGCGCAACAACCGTTCTTTACTTTCGAGCAGCTCGTTGTTCCTGAAGCTCTCATGGAAGATCTGCTCTCAGCCGTCGAGGTCATACGGGTAGAGCGCAAAGTCTTCGACGAGTGGGGGCTCAGGAGAATCCAACCTTTTCCACACTCTGCCCTGAATTTTCATGGACCACCAGGGACAGGGAAAACGCTGGCGGCACATGCCATCGCTCACCGGCTCAATCGATCTATCATGATTGCCAGTTACGCGGAAATTGAGAGCAAGTTTCATGGGGAGGGCCCCAAAAACGTCAAGGCGATCTTCCATGCAGCAGAGAGAGATGATGCGATCCTTTTTATCGATGAAGCCGATTCGTTGCTCTCCAAGAGGCTCACAGAGGTCACACAAGGATCTGAGCAGGCCATTAACTCGATGCGCAGCCAATTGTTCATCTGCCTTCAGGAGTTTCGCGGTGTGGTGATCTTTGCAACGAACCTGGTCGAGAACTATGACAAGGCGTTTGAGACGCGGGTCCGCCATCTCCACTTCCCACTACCAGACGAACAATGCCGACGAGAAATCTGGCGTAGACATCTTGTGCCACAGCTGCCAGTGGCAGAGAACGTCTCTCCTGACCAACTTGCAGTGTATGCTGAGGACATCTGCGGCCGAGATATAAGAAATGCAGTTGTTGATGCGGCGGTAAGAGGTGCTCGATACGGGAAAGAGCGTGTCGAACTACGGGACCTCATCGAAGCTGTAGACCGGATTAAGGCGGCAAGAGTGGCTGTCGAGTCTCACGAGGTTCGAAAATGAGTATTAGGGGAAGAGCAGAAGAAGCCACGAACAGCGTTCATGACCTCTTCTGCTATAGCTCGTAATTGTCCGCTAGCTTGTTGGCTAGACGGGAATCATGTTGTTCGGGTTGAGGACGAATTTCTTAGCAGCGCCCTTGTCAAAGTCCTTATAGCCCTGGGGGGCATCCTCAAGAGAAATGACGGTGGCGTTAACCGCCTTGGCGATCTGCACCTTGTCGTGGAGGATCGCATTCATCAGTTGGCGATGGTAGCGCATGACGGGGCACTGACCGGTGGTGAAGGAGAGGGACTTGGCCCAACCCAGACCGATGCGGACACCCAGCTGGCCAATCCTGGCGTTCTCGTCGATCCCGCCTGGGTCGCCTGTCACATATAGACCCGGGATACCGACGCGCCCGGCAACGCGTGTGATGCTCATGACATCGTTGAGCACAGTGGCTGGGGCCTCGCTTGCCCCTGCCCCATGACCGCGTGCCTCAAAGCCGACGCAGTCAACGGCTGCATCCACCTCTGGCTCACCGACGATTTGCTCGATCATGTCGGGCAGTTCGCCGCTTTGTTTGAGATCGATGGTTTCACAACCGAAGCTGCGAGCCTGATCAAGCCGCTCGTTGATCATATCTCCGACGATGACTACGGCAGCGCCGAGCAATTGCGCGGAGGCGGCACAAGCCAGGCCTACTGGTCCGCCGCCAGCAACGTACACTGTCGACCCTGTTGTCACGCCCGCAGTGAAGGCTCCGTGATATCCGGTTGGGAAGATGTCCGAGAGCATGGTCAGGTCCTTGATCTTCGCCATAGCCTGGTCTTTGTCGGGAAACTTTAACAGGTTCCAGTCCGCGTAGGGCACCATGACGTAGTTAGCCTGACCACCTACCCAGCCGCCCATATCGACATAGCCATAAGCGGCACCAGGGCGGGCAGGGTTGACGTTGAGGCAGACTCCAGTATTGCCCGATTTGCACATGCGGCAGCGCCCGCAGGCAATGTTGAACGGTACGGAGACGAGGTCGCCCTTCTTGATGAACTCGACATCGCGACCAAGTTCGATGACCTCACCGGTGATCTCGTGTCCCAGGGTTTGGCCCTTAGGAGCGGTGGTGCGGCCACGCACCATATGTTGATCACTGCCACAAATATTGGTTGCTACGATCCTGAGGATGACGCCGTGGTCGCATTTGCGATTCTGTTCCGGCAACTCTAGCTTCGGATAGTCGATGTTTTTGACTTCGACCTTCCCTGGCTCCACATAGGCAACACAACTATTATCTGCCATTTTGTTCTCCTTTCGATGGAATGCATCATCATTGTTGCATAGAGTCTCACGATCTCAGCATGGCCTTGTCCAATTGTGAATGTGAGATGCTTCAGGAAGACGGCCTACGAGGACGAAGGGTTCCCTCAGTAAAGTGTTCTAGTCTTACTATAGTCGGCTTCTTTTGTGCCACGCGGAGTTCATGTGCGCCAGATAAGTGAAGTGCATGAGCTTGTCACACGACTCAATCTCATCACAAAATAAAATTTTAGCACAAATGGCTGAATTTATCAAGTCAACAATTCTGGTGATTGCCCAGAAGAAGCCATAGAATTTGTCAACCCCCTCTGGCAACAACTTCGTCACATAATGATCGACATCAGCGGGCCGTCGAAGTGAGCAAAACTCAACGCGAAGGAAGTACCTCATCGGGCTTCATCAGCCGATTTCTTCCTTTCCCATCCCGGATCTTTTGCCCATTTTCATTGCCCGCCGATGTCCATACTCATACGGCGGGGGGGGGCTATGGCTGCCAATTGACCCGAGGAAGGTGGGTGTGGCACCGGTGCCACACCCACCTTCCTCGGGTCATACGTCTCTTCAGTTCTCAACAAGCGATACGCTACCAGGAGCATTTTGCGCATGAGGGCCATCAGGGCCTCGACCTTTTTCATGCCACGGGCGATCAGCCGATGGTAGTACTGACCAAAGGCCGACTCCGGCAGCCGAATCGAGCGCACGGCTGCCAGATACAAGAGGCGGCGTAATCGACCGCTGCCTCGCTTGGAGAGCTTGGCCTCTCCTTTCCATTTGCCACTCTGTCGCACCTGGATATCCAGTCCAGCATAGGCCACCACCTGATCGGCTCGCCCAAAGCGCGTGACGTCGCCCAACTCTGCTCGCAGCACCGCCACTGTCTGGCGTCCAAATTCGGGCACACTTTGCAGCCCTGTGGCTCCTCTGTCGGCATCCAGAAGGTTCTCGATCTCCTCTTCCAAGTGGGCCAGATTGCTTTGGGTATGCTCGAGCTGGTCACAGAGAATCTTCAGGCTGCTTGAGCGAGCGGAGACGGCAATGCCGGCACTGGTCGAATGTTGGGCGAGATTGACCAACTGCTCAGCGGTCTTTCTTCCGTAATGACGAGGCGCAAGCTCGTGTAAGGTGACGGTCATGGCCTCCACTCCCGCCGAAGCACACGCTTGCGCACTGGGGTAGCGCTTGAGGATCCCCAGCGCGGTTGGGCGGCAGGGATCGCTAAAAATCTGGCGAAATTCGGGAAACAGGACGAAGAGTTCGGCATGGATCTCGTTTTTGTAGCGTGCCACTTCATCACTGAAGTGGCTGTGTAGTCGCACCAGCTCGCGATACGTGGCAATGAGTTCGGTTGGCACATAGCCCCGACGCGCCTCTCCACTGAGCAGGATGCGAGCGATGGTACTGGCATCCAATTGGTCGGTTTTCGCTCGCAGTCCGCGTTGCTGGGCAAACTGATGGGTTTGACGCGGATGCAACAGGCAGAGCTGATACCCCCGGCTTTCCAGAAAGCGAGAGAGATTTTCCCCATAACGCGAAGTGGCCTCCAGTCCGATGAGAAGGTGATTGGCGGGAACTCCCAAGTGCTCTAAGTGCTCCTGCACCTGAGTGAACCCAGCCGGAGCATTGGCAAACTCCAGTGGCTTGAGCGCCTGGCTCTTATCAGGCTTGAGCGCACAGCAGCTACAGGTTTGACTGCCGATATCGACGCCGACGACATACTGAAACGATGAAGCATCTACAGGCGAAGATGGCCTTTCTGTTTGACCCATCACTCTACCTCCGCTGTCTTTTCGATCTGTGTCCATGACACCACAAGGACATGCTGACTTCCAACGGGAAGACCGACCAGCCAGGGCGAGCGTCAACTCATACTGGATTGACAGTCTTCCTTCTCTTGAACCTCGCGGAAGAAGGCAGCTGTAACAAGCCCTATCGCCGCTTGTGACCCTGCTGGACGGGGAACAGTCTTCTGGAGCCGGTCCTCTTCGATGACTCGTGCAGGCCGTAAAGTCCGACCAAGGTTCTCCCGTTGCTTCCACCAGTGTAACAGATGCTTGCTCTTACGCAAACTCTCTGCTACCAATGAGTATATGAGTCCGCAAGGCTACGTGAGTCAGGTCTGCTGGACGAATGCGCGCCACAGATCCAAAGCTCGCGCTCAGGATGACAAAACTCCTGGCTGTCATCCTGAGCGCGAGCTTTGGATCTATTGCGGACTTCTGGGTAATCAACAGAACAATAAACTTGTAGTGTATGAAAAGATGGTAGTCATGCTTTTTTAATTGGTTTTATTTCGTTAATAATGTATGTTTTTAGCGGAGCCTGTTTTCCCCTTGAGGATAGTGCCCCAGCTTGCTTGAGGTGTTGACTTTGTCAAAACGCTTCGGTACATTGTTATCAGAACGTAATGGTAGCTGCCCCGAGTAGTTTCCACAACGTATGTGCGTTGCCATTATGGATCTTGCCGTGTGGCGCTCCTCTATAATGGCTATTATTTGTGTTCAGCCGGTATGGCGAAAGGAGAAACTCTCATGCAGACAATGGACAGTGACATCAAGAACGAAGTCTTTGTAGATGAATATACCGGTGGTCTCGTTGGCCCAAGCTTGGGCTTCGCGGCGACGATTAAGGACGGCGGGCACATTCGTTGTATTGTCCCTCCCGGCTGTTGGGGGCCAATGATCACACCAGAGTTCCGTGGTGGGCACGAAGTGACGCGCCCGGTGGCTGTAGAGGGAGCCAGAGTCGGTGATGCCCTGGCGATCACCATCGAGTCTATGCGTGTGCTATCGCTGGCCACCTCCTCTGGTACGATGGTGACGAACAACGCGGCCTTTGGCGACGATCCTTTTGTTGATAAGAAATGCCCGGGATGCGGTACGCCGTGGCCAGCCAGCCGCGTCGAGGGGACCGGAGAGAGCAGCGTTCGCTGCGTCAAGTGCGGCGCGGTCGTCAATCCATTCGGCTTTGAAGAGGGCTATACCATCGTCTTTGATCACGATAGCCACGTCGGCCTGACGGTGGACGACGCCAACGCTCACGATTTTGCGCAGCGCGCCCGCGAGATGGCGGCCCTACCGCCTAACGCACGCCAGCACCCCATTCTCCTCTTTGAGCCACACACCATTCCCGGCACACTTGCCCGCCTACGCCCATTCATCGGGAATATAGGCACAACGCCGAGCGCCGATCTGCCCGACTCACACAACGCCGGAGACTTCGGTAACTTCCTGGTCGGAGCGCGTCACCCGTATGGGTTGACGCTGGAAACACTCAATCGTGTGAAAACCGATGCGCACCTCGACACCAACGAGGTACGCCCGGGCGCGATCCTCATCTGCCCGGTGAAAATCGATGGCGGCGGCGTCTATATTGGTGATTGTCACGCCAACCAGGGCGACGGCGAACTTGGCCTGCACACCACCGATATCACCGCTGAAGCCAGCGTCCGCGTCAATGTCATCAAGAACCTGTCGTTGGATGGCCCCATCCTGTTGCCCGTGGCCGAAGATTTGCCATTCATCGCCCGCCCTTACTCAAAAGAGGAACTGGAAGCTGGCGAGCGCCTGGCCCAGCGCTACCATATCAAATTGCAGCGCAGCACAGGTCCTGTGCAGTTCATGCAGCGCGCAGCCGATGTGTTACACATGACGCTTGCGGAGGTACGCAATCGTTGTACCATCACCGGCGGGGTAGAGATTGGCCGCTTGCCCGGGGTAGTGCAGTTAAACATGCTCGTTCCCATGGACAAGCTCGACACTATTGGCATTGGTCCCTACGTTCGCCAGCAGTACGACCTGTAATGCGAGAGTACAGAGGGCGACCACAAGGGATCGCCACTACTATGCTACGAAGCCTCCAGGCCCGTTCGTCCATCGTAGGAGCCTTGTGGTCGCCTATGTGCACTTCTTGTGGTCGCCCATTGCGCACTTTAAGGATAGAGCGAAGGGTTGCCCATACCACCCCAGGACTGGGGCAAACTCAGCTTTACTCTCGACGGACCTGGCGGGCTGATCCGTGGTATAGTAGGGGCGATCCCTTGTGGTCGCCCTGGCGCTATCCCTTGCGGCCGCCCTTGCACATTGCCATCGCCCTGCTCGGGCCCTATCTATAAGTTAGGAGAAAGGAGCCATGCACATAAGTGTCGTACTCTATGGCGCAGCGCGAGTCGTCATCGGCCAGCCACTCGTCGAGGTATCATTCGAAGCCCCCTCCATCACCCTGGGACAGCTATTGGAAAGGATGATCACCATCTACCCTCGTGCGCGACCGTACTT
>WNGK01000873.1_pt1 | contig 31758 bp, 24 predicted proteins | sample 5400601 | NCBI WGS metagenome assembly WNGK01 (sample SAMN13153376, study PRJNA577476) | soil metagenome | isolation source: 60 cm soil or saprolite under Garry oak tree replicate 1 | place: USA:California | collected 2016-06-15 | reverse complement strand
CCTTCGGTTTGCCGATTCCAGTGCCAATCGCGGTAATCATCGATTGGATCTCGGTGTTCTTGAGAAATTGATCTTCGCGCGCTTTCTCAACGTTGATCAGCTTGCCGCGAATCGGCAGAATCGCCTGGTAACGCCGATCGCGCCCTTGTTTCGCGGAGCCGCCGGCCGAATCGCCCTCGACAATATAAAGCTCGGTCAATTCCGGATCGCGTTCTGAGCAATCGGCCAATTTTCCCGGCAACCCGCCGCCGGTGAGCGCACCTTTACGAATCGTTTCGCGCGCTTTGCGTGCAGCTTCACGCGCGCGCGCGGCCGTCAGAATTTTTTCGAAAATGCGTCGCGCGATCGGCGGGTTCTTGTCGAAGAAAGTCATCAAACCCTCGTAAACCGCGGAGTTGACGATGCCGTCGATCTCGGTGTTCACAAGTTTCACCTTGGTTTGCGATTCGAACCGCGGGTTGGGCAATTTGATGCTGAGCACGCAGATCAAACCTTCCCGGACGTCATCGCCAGAAATGGATGGGTCCTTTTCTTTCAAGAGCTGATTCTGCTTCGAGTATTGATTGACTGCTTTGGTCAGCGCCGTCCGAAATCCAGTGAGATGCGTACCGCCGTCCGGATTCGGAATTGAATTGGCGAACGGCAAAATCTGATCGTTGTAGGTGTCGTTATATTGCAGGACAACATCGACAAACACTTCGTCGCGCTGCCGCGAAATCACGATCGGCTTCGGATGCAGGACTTGTTTGTTTTCGCCGAGCTGCTTTACGAATTCCTCGATGCCGTGCTTGTACAGAAATGTTTCCTTCTTCGGGGAATCGCCGCGCTCGTCGGTGAGATTGATCTCAAGGCCGGGATTTAAGAACGCGAGCTCGCGCAACCGCGTTGCCAATCGCTCAAATTTAAATTCCGTGGTGATCGTGAAGATTGTCGGATCAGGCAGGAACGTGATCAGTGTGCCGGTGGCCTTCTTCCCTTTGACCTCGCCGATGACTTCCAGCTTCTTGGTCGTTTTTCCCTGGGCAAAGGCCATGTGATAGACCTTGCCGTCGCGCGAAACTTCTACCTTGAACCATTCCGAAAGCGCATTGGTGCATTTGGCGCCGACGCCATGCAGACCGCCGGAATATTTGTAAGCGCCTTGCCCGAATTTTCCGCCCGCGTGCAAGTTAGTCAGCACCAGCTCGACGGCCGGCATTTTCCATTTCGGATGAATATCGACCGGAATACCGCGGCCATTGTCGCGAACCGAAACACTGCCATCAACGTGAACCTCTAGATCGATCTTGTCGCAAAATCCGGCGAGATGTTCGTCGATCGAATTGTCGAGAACTTCGAACACCATGTGGTGCAGGCCGCGCTCGTCCGGGTCGCCGATGTACATGCCGGGGCGCTTCCGGACCGCTTCCAAACCTTCCAGCTTGTCGATCTGAGCGGCGTCGTATTTTTGGAGTTTATTAACCGTTGAAAGCTCGCGCTGGCGATTTCTTTCGATGGATTTTTCGTCGTCTGGATCGACGGAGACGGCGGCTCGAGCTGGCATCGTAAGAAAGTAGCGAAAATGCCTCAAGAAACAACTATTAATCTCGTGCTATCAAGAGACTTATTTCCGCTAGCGGTTGGAGGCTCTGGCACGCCAAAGCCCACGGTATTGTGGTCGCCGATTCCCGCTTATTCACAGGTTTTTTTGTCCCCTTGACCAGTCTCTTTTACACTTCGAAAATGGGGCTCTCAATGCGCCTCCAAACCCTGGCCGAAGGTCGCTGGATCCTCGCGATTTTATTTTTTCTCGCGCTTGCCAGCTGGTTCTTCAATGCTTGGTTATCCCTGCTTTTTCTGCTCCTGATCTTCTACACGCTGTTCTTTTTTCGCGATCCAGATCGAAAAATTCCAGCTGATCCGAACGCGGTGGTCGCGGCAGCCGACGGCGTCATCAAAGATATTTGCGAAGTCGAGGAGACCGAGGTTTTGAAAGCGAAAATGCTTCGCGTCGGGATCTTCTTGTCGATCTTCGACGTGCATACCAATCGCGCGCCGGTGGATGGGCGTATCATCTACCGCCAACATCGGACAGGACTTTGCCTCGACGCGCGTAGTCCTCATTGCTCGGAAAAGAATGAAGCGATGACGTGGGCGTTCGAAAATCCGCGGGCGACGCTCGTGGTCAGACAGCTAACCGGTGCCGTCGCTCGGCGTATCGTGGCCTGGGCGGATGCAGGCGATGAACTTAGGAAAGGCGAGCGTTTTGGAATGATTCGCTTTGGCTCCCGAACGGAAGTATACTTGCCCCTCGCGGCCAGCGTGCAGGTGAAAGTGGGCGAGCACGTGACCGGTGGATCGACAATTATCGCGCGCCTCCCCGATTCATGAACGAACAGCCATCCAAAATTTATCTCCTGCCGAATTTAATGACGGCCGGAAACTTGTTTTGTGGCTTCACCGCCACGCTCAAGATTTTGGAAGGCGCGCTTTTGCAAAGCACGAACGCTGATGCCGCGGCCGATCGCTTTCATGAAGCGATCTGGTTCATTCTCGGCGCTTTCGTTTTCGATTTTCTGGACGGGCGGCTGGCGCGTCTGGGAGGGCACGAAAGCTCTTTCGGTCGCGAATTTGATTCGCTGGCCGACGTCGTTTCGTTCGGCGTCGCACCCGCGCTTTTGGTTTACCGGATTGTGCTTCAGGAATTTCGAACCGCCTGCTGGATCATCGCGTTGATTTATCTCGCGTGCGGTGCGCTGCGTCTCGCCCGCTTCAACACCGCGTCGGCGAATCACGAACGAGAATCCACCACCAACGGCGGGAAGAACTTCACGGGCTTCCCGATTCCCGCTGCCGCCGGCTTGATTGCGTCGATCACGTTATTTTTGCTGTGGTTGGCTGAAGGCGAGCACCATCTCGGCAAATGGAAATTCGTTTTGCCGCCCCTCCTACTCTTCCTTTCCTTCATGATGTTCAGCCGTTTCCAGTACCCCAGTTTCAAGGCGATCAATTGGAAAACGAAAAAATCCATTCCGCGATTTCTGGTTATTTTCCTCGTCCTCATCTTTACAGCGATGAACTACGAATGGATGCCAGCTGTCCTGTTTCTCGCGTATCTGCTTTACGGATTTCTGCGGCCGTGGCTGTCGCGCGAATGGCAGCGCGAAATTGAGGAAGAGATCGGCGAAGAAGGCTCGGAAGATCCGACCGAGCAGGCCTCGTAAGATCGACAGCTACTTGTTCAATCGCGCGAGAATTTCCGGGTCGCGCACGTCGGCCCATTCGCCCGTCAGCTCGAGCGCTTGCACTTTCTTTCCCGATTGTGCGAGTTCCCGAATCGCGTCCGTCAGTTCGTATTCGCCGCGTGGCGATGGTTTTAACTTCGCAGTGAAGTCGAAAATGCTCGGGCGAAACGCGTAAAGGCCGGCATTATACCACGGGCTCGGTGACTCACCCGGTTTGGACTTCTCGCGAAGATCGACGAGTTCCATCTGCTCATTAAGAAAAACCGCGCCGCCTTTGCTCACGTCCTCGCCGCGCGTCACGCTGATCAGCGCTTCGACGTTGTTCGCAAGATCGACCATGCGTTTGTAATTCACGGGATCGACCAAAATGTCGCCGTAAGCCAAAACAAAGGGAGAGTGGCTTGCAAATCCGCGGGCAAGATCCACGACGCGGCCGGTCCCATCTTGCGCGACTTGCATTGCATATTGGATGTCGATTTGGTAACGCGAACCATCGCTAAAGAAATTTTGCACCGCGTCAGCGCGGTATCCGACGATAATCAGACATCTGTGAATGCCAGTATCGCGCAAGCCTTCCACGATGTGTTGCAAAACCGGTTTGCCGCGCACCTCGATCATCGGCTTCGGTAACTCGGCGGTCAGTTCGCGCATCCGCGTGCCGCGACCGGCCGCCAGTACAACTGCCTGGTCGATCTTGGTCATTTTGTCGATCGGAACGACGGAGCGCGGTTTGAATTGAAACTCCACGCATGCTCGCTGAGACTCCCGCCGATGGCTACTCTCCAATTCCTCAGCAAATATCGCGAGACCGGTTTACTTTTGTTTCGTGCGAGTCTCGGTTTGATATTCATCATTCTAATCGCACCGATTTTGTGGAGCGGCCTGGGTAGCTGGGAGCATTTCGGCTCGGCCATGCGCCATCTCGATTTTCATTCGCACTATAAATTTTGGGGATTCGTCGGCGCGATTGTCGACTGCGCCGGCGGCGTACTGATGATTCTCGGTTTATTTTTTCGAATCGGGGTGCTTTTTGCGTTCGTAGTCACGCTCGTTCACCTGGTCGCGGTCTGGCACAGCCGCGGAGAATTTCTTGTTCGCTTGCCGGCGTTCGAGATGTCGATCTTACTTATCAGTTTACTTTTCATCGGCCCTGGCAAATACAGTGTCGACAAAAATTAAGACGACTTAGTTTCTTTCGGCGTATCGGTTTTAGGTGGCGTAATGATCAGCCCGGGCAAATTCGCCTGTTTGATCATATCGCCGACTTTCGCCACGTCCTGGGATTTGAGTTGCGACCATTTCGCCAATTGATCGTCGAGCTGTTTACTTAGTGTTTGAAACACTTCCAGCTGCGGTTTGGTCGGCTCGGTCGCGTCGCCGGCGTCGATGAAATGACTGAATGAATCAAAGCGTTCGTTCAACATGCTCGGGAACGCGAGATTTCCCTCCGAGCCTTTCATGTTTATTTGAATCAGCTCTTTCTCGACGTCGGACATCTTGTGATCGAGATCGTCCGCGGCTGCGAGCGCAGATTTGAGCTTTTCATCGTCGCCGAAACGAAAATGGAGAGTCTTGATCTGTGCTTTGAGGTCGCGAATCTCATTGATTGCCTGGTGGAGTTGCGAAATGCGATTGGTCACCTGCGTCGAGAGCGCGAATTGCTTTTGCAACGCCGGCTCCGCGGCTTGGTTGCGCGGATCGATCACTAGTTTCAACGGCACCGTCTGTGATTTGCCCGCGACCGTCATTTTCACCTGATAATCGCCGGGCAAGGCGAGCGGACCTTTCGGACCCGTTCCGCCATAGAACGCGCCCGGCGTTTGGATCGGATCGTTGTAACGCAGATCCCACGCGAACCGATTCATTCCTTCGTTCGCCGGAATTGTTTTGACGCGCTCGACCCGGTCCGGCCATTCCGGTGGTTGTTCCCCCTCCTTTTTCTCCTTGTTCGAAAGATGGCGGACGACTTTTGTGTGCGCGTCGAGAATATCGAGCGTTACCTCATCCTTCGGCGCGGTCTTGAAATAATAATCGATCATCGCGCCCGCGGGCGGGTTGTCGCCCACGGGTTGGCGTCTGTCGAATTCCTCCGGGTAATGCAAACGCAATGCGGTTTCCGGTTGATAAAGAATAAAATCTGAATTGGCCGATTGCGCACTCAACTGCCGAAGCGGCGTGAGATTGTCCAACACCCAAAAGGATCGACCGTGCGTTGCGACGACCAGATCGTCATCTTTGACCACGAGGTCGTGAATCGGCGAGCGCGGCAGATTTAATTGCAACGGTTGCCAGTGCGCACCGGAATCGAAGGAAACGTAAACGCCCAGCTCTGTGCCGGCATAAAGCACTCCCGCCTTTTTCGGATCCTCACGCACCGCGTGCACGTACGCGCCATCCGGAATTCCATTAACGATGGCGCTCCACGTTTTGCCCAAGTCCGACGTCTTAAAGATGTAAGGCTTGAAGTCATCGAGTTTATGTCGATCTATCGCGGCATAAGCGGTCTTGCCGTCATGCGGCGAAGCTTCGATCAAATCGACTGTGCTCCACTCCGGCATTTTCGGACTGACGTTGCTCCAGTGCGCGCCGTCGTCGGTGCTGACGTGAATCAATCCATCGTCGCTGCCCGCCCAAAGTGTTCCTTTGTCTACCGGCGATTCTGTTAACGCGAAGATCGTGTCGTAATATTCGACCGACGTGATGTCGTTTGTGAGCGGACCGCCGCTTGGCTGCTGCTTCGTCTTATCATTACGCGTCAGATCTTCGCTGATCTTTGTCCAGCTCTGTCCATGATCGGTCGATTTAAAAACGCACTCAGCCGCAGTGTAGATCACGTCAGGATTGTGTGGTGACAACAGGAGCGGCGAGACCCATTGAAATCGGTGCTGAAGATCGACAGCCCCGCGTCCGGAGTTATCGATCGGCACTGGGCTGATGTCCTGATCGTCTTCTTTGGTTTTGTTGTAGCGCGCGATGTAGCCTTCGCTGTTCGAGTAAATGATGTGCCAGTCGCGCGGATCGGGAATCACGAAGCCACACTCGCCGCCGCCGGCCTGATACCAATCCTCGCGGCCGATCACGCCTGAGTCCGTCCGGCTCGCGATGCAAACGTTAGAGTTGTCCTGTTGCGCGCCATAAATGTGATACGGAAACGCGTTGTCGACCGCGACGTGATAAAACTGCGCCGTCGGCTGATTGTTTTGCGTGGTCCAGCTTTTTCCGCCGTCGATCGAGATGCTGGCGCCGCCGTCGTTCGCGTTGCCGATCCGATTCGGATTTTGCGGATCGATCCAGAGACCGTGGTGATCTCCGTGGCGTGCGGAAAGCAGATTAAATGTTTTTCCACCGTCGACTGATTTGAATGCGCCCGTGTTTAAAAGATAAACCGTGTCCGCCGATTTCGGATCGGCGTAAACTTTGGAGAAGTACCACGCGCGCTGGCGAAAGCGACCATCCTCATTTATCCGCGTCCATTTTTGTCCGGCGTCGTCCGAGCGAAACAAGCCGCCTTCTTTCGCTTCGATGATTGCGTAAACGCGATTTGAGTCCGCCCCGGAAACGGCGACGCCGATTCTGCCCAGAATTCCCTCAGGCAGTCCGTTGCCTTCCAAATGTTTCCAGGTCACGCCGTTGTCTTCCGAGCGATACAAACCGCTGCCCGCTCCGCCGCTCGAAAAAAACCATGGCTGCCGTCGCGCCTGCCAGAGCGACGCGAACACGATGTTTGGATTATGCGGATCGAACACGACGTCGATTCCGCCGGTGTTTTCGTCCTTGCTCAAAACTTTTGTCCACGTCTTGCCGCTATCGGCTGTCCGAAAAATTCCGCGTTCCTGATTCGGTCCGAACGCGTGTCCAAGTGCCGCGACCAGGACGACATCGGCGTTTCTTGGATCGACAACCAACGCGCCGATTTGCCGGCTGTCTTTTAGTCCGACATTTTTCCAGGTCTTGCCGGCGTCGATCGATTTGAAAATGCCGATGCCGTAAGTCGTGTTGCCGCGAATGGCCGCTTCACCGGTGCCGGCGTAAACGACGTTATGATCTGACGGTGCCACCGCGATCGCGCCGATGGACGAAATATCTTCTTTGTCGAAAAGGGGCGTCCAATTCTGGCCGCCATCGGTTGTTTTCCAAACCCCGCCCGCAACTGCGCCAAAATAATAAGTGTCCGGTTCGCCCGGCACACCTTCGATCGCGAGCGCGCGACCGCCGCGAAACGGACCGATTTGGCGCCATTGCATCCCGCTAAATAATTTTTCGTCGATTGCGCCGGCCGGAGTCGGTTTCGGCGTGGCGGTGGGCGATTTCGTAGGCGACGGCGTCTGGCCGCCTTCTTTCGGCGGTGGACTGACCGCAAAAGTGGTTAAACAAACGAAAACGAGCGCCGCCGAAAATAGAAAACGCAAAGTGGACGTAAGCATCCGCTTAAAGTGAAAAGCTTGCCGCGCGGTTCAACTGGAATCGCGCAAACAAATCACCGCTCGGTTGCGCGAACCGCCAGAATGTAAGCGATCACGGCGTCGCGCTCGGCTGTTTTCAAACTCGCGCGATGCGACATGCTGTTCACAATCTCGGTCCAATCTTTGGGCGTGTAACGCCAGAGCACCGGCAGCGTATGACATTCGATGCAACGGTGAACGAACAGAGTCCGGCCTTGGCGCAACTGCGCAAGATCGACATCGTGCCTCCGGGAACTGGCTGCCGCCATTTGCGCTGTGACCGGCGGCACGTAATTGGTCGCCTCGCAGCTGATAAATTGCGAGATGCTAATCAGTGACAAAGTCAGAACTAGTCGCGCCACCCTCACCAGTCGCTTCGCGTCTTCCTCTCCCTCAGGCTGAGGGAGAGGATTGAGGTGACGGTTCGTCATTATTCGCATTTTAAAATCCAATCCCGAAAATCGTGCGCAACTGCAAGTCGGGTTCGTCTGACGTGTTGGTGGCTTGCGCGAGCGCGGACGCAGTTACGAACCATTGTTGCCGTCGATAGGAAACGTTCGGACCGGCGAAAACGTTTGTGATTTCGTCGCGCCAGTCGGGAAAGACAAACTCGTGCAAAAATTCGACTCCCACGGAAAGCCGCGGCGAAATTTCGTAACTCGCGCCGAGCGCCTGCTGTAATTCGCCGTTTTGTTTCTTTAAACCCTGTTCCTCCCACCCGGCTTCGAGCGTGGCGTTGTAATCAAGAATCCAGCGTCCAAAGTTTTTTTGCGCGATCAGTTTTGATTCGGATTCGAAATGCTGGCGCGCGACGCTGAGTTCTTGATACAACGAGATGCCGACCGGGTCGACGACCGGATTGGATAGGTTGTAAATCAACTCAACTGCGCCGCCGTTGTATTGGAAACCTTCGTCAGTGTGATGAGACCAATCGAGGGGATAAATCCCAAGCTGGAAGCGATCAGTGATTCCAATTTCGAGCTCTTCGCGAATGAAGACATCGTTCCAACCCGAACCGTGCTTCCAGGTGAACGTGTTCTCGAGCTCAATACTTCCAGGCGGCGATGTCGGCGCTTCGTATAGGAAAGTGAAATGGCGCACGCCCGCGAAAGCACACATCGCCGGCAACGCCAGGAATAAAGTCGATAGCGTCAATTTTTTCATCGAAGGAGCGGCGCGTTTAAGTCCTGTAGGGGAAGCCGTTGGCTTCCCGATTCACCGAGATGGGACGCTAGCAGCGTCCCCTACAGTTTTGCTTCATCGCGAATTAACGCACTGGCTCCAATTGTCGTCGCGGAAGAGCAATATCGGCTTCGGCTTTCGCCTCTCGAACAGGCTCTTCGATCGCCGGACTGCCGCCGAAATGTCGCGCCGCATAGTAGGAACCGATCACCAGAACCGCGGCGATGAATTGCGCGATCAGGGTTTCGTAAGTCGGGAACACCGAGAACCACACTCCCATCCAGCGAGGAATCATCGGAACCAGCCACGCGATCGGCGTTGTCGAAATCCAGTGCGCCAACTGCATCTCCTGCGCTTGTTCGCCCACCATCACCAGAAGCACCACGCCAAGCAGGACGCCGGTCGTGATCAACATTTTGCGATAAGGAAGACGTTGCTGAAGGATGAACGTCAGCACCGCCACCATCGCGGACAGCGCGATTCCAAGTAGCGCGCCTTTCAAGACGACCCCACCGCCAAGTCGCAGATTGTAGCTTTGCAAAAACAGAACGACCTCAAATCCTTCGCGGTAAAGCGACGTGAATCCGAGCAGAATCAATCCCCAGAGCAACGATTGTTTCCCGATTTCGTGGCCGTTCTCGACCAGCGCTTTGCGGCGGCGATTGTGCGCGCGGATCCAGCCGCCCCAATAAATCTTGTGGAAAAACCAATTCATAATCACGAGCAGCACCACGACAGCAAGAAGTCCGGTCGCGGCTTGCAAATCGAGTGCGCGCATGTTGTCGCTCAGTGAATCGACAATGCGGACCGCGATGAACCACGTGATCAGTGTTGCACCGAACGCGACGCCGGCGCCGACCGCCACCGGCTTTCGATGCGCTCGCTTCGGGCCGGTCATGCTGGCGGTGATCGCCGCCAGCACGAGGATGCATTCGAGTCCTTCACGAAAAACAAGAATACCGATATCGAGAAACGCGACCGTCGGACTCGTGTTCGGTTGGGTCGGATCCGGCGCGCCATGCGCGGTGATTCCTTGCCACACGATCATCGCGACGACCGCGATCGCGGCTACGAAAATACCGATCCCAAAAATGACACGCCACGGCCGATCGACCTGGCGCAAAGTAGTCGCACTCACAGGTAAATCCTAACATAGTCGTAACCTGGCTGCTGCCGGTCAGTTGCGTTTTTTTAGCGGCGATTTGCGCCTCGGACGCACCACGAAGCACACGAAGTTCACAGAGTTTTAGACAGAATTAACAGAATGAACCAAATGGCCGGTCCGGCTCGGAATTCTGAACAATTCTGTGCATTCTGTCAGAATTTCTTTCTCTGTGGCCTCCGTGATCTCGGCGGTTAATCCATTCGCCGACGCAGGCCCAATCGTACCGAACAAATTAGCTTCAATATCAATTCCAACGAAGACTATACGTCGTAGTACATCGAGAATTCGTACGGATGCGGTCGCAGACGCAGCGCGTCGTATTCCTTTTGCTTCATGTCGATCCAGTTGGCGATGAAGTCGGCGTTGAAGACGTCGCCGCGGAGCAGGAATGAATGATCGGCCTGAAGCGCTTCGATCGCGCCGCGGAGTGAATCGGGCACGCTCGCGATCTGGGCGAGTTCTTCCGGCGGCAGATCGTACAGATTTTTATCGAGCGGATCGCCGGGATCGAAGCGGTTTTGGATTCCATCGAGACCGGCCAGCAGCAGTGCGGAGAAGGCGAGATATGGATTCGCTGCCGCATCGGGCGTGCGGAATTCGATCCGTTTTGCTTTCGGACTCGGCGAATAAGTCGGAATCCGGATCGCAGCGGAACGATTGCGCGCGGAGTAAGCGAGATTGACCGGTGCTTCGAACCCGGGGACTAGCCGCTTGTAACTATTCGTAGTCGGATTTGTCAGGCAGGTGAGCGCGGGCGCGTGTTTCAGAATGCCACCGATGAAAAACAACGCCAGGTCGCTCAGCCCGGCGTAACCGTTGCCGGCGAAGAGCGGTTTGTCGCCGTTCCAAAGCGAGATGTGGGTGTGCATGCCCGAGCCGTTGTCGGCGAAGAGCGGCTTCGGCATGAACGTGACCGTCTTATTGTGCTTCTTGGCGACGTTGCGCAGGATGTATTTGTAATATTGCAGGTTGTCGCCCATGCGCTTGAGCGGCGCGTAGCGAATGTCGATCTCGGCCTGGCCGGCGGTCGCGACTTCATGATGCTGGCGCTCGATTGGAACGCCGGCGCGCTCGAGCTCGATGCACATTTCGTTGCGAATGTCCTGCAACGAATCCATCGGCGAGACTGGGAAATAACCTTCCTTCGGTCGAATCTTGTAACCGAGGTTGGGAAATTCTTCGCGTGGGCTGTTCCAATGCCCCTCGACGCTATCGACGCGGTGCATTGACGAGTTGCCGTCGTAACTGAATCGGACGTCGTCAAAGATAAAGAACTCCGCTTCCGGTCCGAAGAAGGCGGTGTCGGCAATGCCGGTGCTCTTTAAATAAGCTTCCGCCTTTTCGGCGACGCCGCGCGGGTCGCGGTCGTACGGCTCACGCGTAATCGGATCGACGATGGTGCAAATCAAACTAAGGGTCGGCTCGGCGTTGAAGATGTCGATCCAAGCGGTCGCCGGATCGGGAATAACGAGCATGTCGGAAGCGTTGATGACTCTCCAACCGCGGATGCTCGAGCCGTCGAACCCGAGGCCGTCGGTAAAAATTTCTTCGTTGTATTCGGTGAGAGTGGTGGTGAAATGCTGCCAGGTGCCGAGCAAGTCGGTGAACTTGAAGTCGATCAATTTCACGTCGTTGTCTTTGATCATTTTACTGACGTCTGATGCAGTTTTGTCTTTGGCCATTGGGTGTTGAGGAGTTGGGTAGTTAGTTGTTGCAGAATTGTGAATATCCGGGCGGGTTATTCACAAAAACCGCTGAAAACAAAAAGAGCCGAGACAACCCATTTGGCAATGGGCTGAATGCGGCTCGCGTAATCACACTGCTTTTTCGCCGATCTCTTCCGTGCGGATGCGAATCGCGTGTTCGACCGGAAGCACAAAAACTTTTCCGTCACCGATCTTGCCGGTCTTGGCCGCGCCTACGACGGCGGCGACAGCCTTCTCCACCATGTCGTCCGCGAGCACGACTTCCACTTTCACTTTGGGTAGAAAATCGACCGTGTACTCGCTGCCACGATAGATTTCGGTGTGACCTTTCTGGCGGCCGAAGCCTTTCACTTCAGTTACGGTCATGCCTTCAATGCCCAGCTCGGCGAGGGCTTCCTTGACCTCCTCGAGCTTGAACGGCTTGATGATCGCTTCCAGTTTTTTCATGTCGATGTAGTCGCGCGGTTATTCACATCATCAGAAGCTGAGCGCGGCACGCGGTTCATTAACAACGCGCTCGTGCGATTGCAAACAAGAAATTTTTGTAATCATGTGACGAAATTTTTTGCGAAAACTCGCGGTTGTCTATACTAAGTTGATGCCGCCCGATTCGTTCGTTCACCTCCACCTTCACACCGAATACTCGCTGCTCGACGGTGCGGTGCGAATGAAGGAGCTGATGAAAAAAGCGGTCGAGTTCGGCATGCCGGCCGTGGCGGTGACCGATCACGGCAATCTTTTTGGCGCGATCGAATTTTATCAGGAAGCAACGCGCGCCGGAATCAAGCCGATCATCGGTTGCGAGGCCTACGTCGCGCCGCACTCGCATAAGGAGAAGGCCAGTTCGCTGCGGGAAGCGGCCTATCATTTCACGTTGCTCGCACAAAACGACACCGGCTATCGCAATTTGGTCAAACTGATCTCCACCGCGCATCTCGATGGATTTCATTACCGGCCGAGGATCGACAAGGAGTTGCTCGCGCAGTACTCGGAGGGGCTGATCGGATTGAGCGGCTGTCTCGCTGGCGAAGTCAATTCGGCGATTCAGTCGAACAACATCGACAAGGCGAAACAAGGTGCAGCGGAGTATCGCGATATTCTCGGCGCCGAAAATTTCTTCATGGAATTGCACGACCACGGCATGGAAGAGCAACGGCGGTGCAACGCGGTGCTTCCAAAGATTGCGAAAGACCTTGGCCTCGGCCTGGCCGCGGCGAACGACGTCCATTTTTTGCGTCGCGACGATCATGACGCGCACGACGTCATGCTTTGCATCGGCACCGGGAAAATGGTGCAGGACGAAAACCGGATGCGCTATACACCGGAACTTTATTTCAAATCGCCGGCGGAAATGCGCGAACTGTTCAAGGATTTTCCGGAAGCGATTAGCAACACACTGGCCATCGGCGAGCGATGTAATGTCACGATCGAATTCGGGAAATCGAAATATCCTGAGTATCCGGTGCCGGAAGGCCAAACGCGCGAAAGCTATTTGCGCGATCTTTGTTATAAGGGACTCGAGGAGCGCTACAGCGAGCGCACCAAGATCGACAAACAACTTCGCGAACGGCTCGCCTACGAACTGGGCGTGCTCGAGAAGACCGGCTTCGTCAGTTACATCCTGATTGTTTGGGATTTCATTCACTTCGCCAAAGGGCGCGGAATTCCGGTTGGTCCGGGCCGCGGATCGGCCGCGGGATCGCTCATCGCTTATGTGCTCGGGGTCACCGATATCGATCCGTTGCAGTACGGGTTGCTCTTCGAACGCTTTCTCAATCCGGATCGGGTGTCGCCGCCGGACATCGATGTCGATTTTTGCGAAGCGCGCCGTGGAGAAGTCCTCGAATACGTGCGGCAAAAATACGGCGAGCGTCGCGTCGCTCAGATTATCACTTTCGGCAAATTGAAGGCGAAAAGCGTAGTGCGCGATGTCGGACGCGTGATGGGGATGAGTTATCGCGATGCGGACCGCATCGCGCGCATGATTCCGAATGAGCTCAATATCACCCTCGATTCGGCGGCGGAAAAAAATTCGGAATTGAAGCGCGCCGTCGCGACCGAGCCGCAAACGAAGCAGCTCTTTGAGTACGCAAAGACACTCGAAGGATTATCACGCAACGCTGGGGTCCACGCGGCCGGCGTTGTCATCGCCGATCGTGATTTGTCCGATTACATCCCGCTCTGCCGCGATGTGAAAGGCAACGATGTGATCAGTCAGTATTCAATGGGCCCACTGAACGATCTCGGTCTGCTCAAGATGGATTTTCTCGGGTTGAAAACGCTGACCGTAATCGAGGACACGCTGGCGTTGATCCACAAACGCGAGCCGGAGTTTTCACTCAAAGACATCCCGCTCGATGACGCGGCCTCGTTCATTCTCTACAACCGCGGCGAAACGATTGGTTTGTTCCAGATGGAATCCGGCGGGATGACAAATTTGTCGAAACAATTCGAGGTCAAGAAGCTCGACGACATCATCGCATTGATCGCGCTTTATCGGCCGGGGCCGATGGAACTGATTCCTGAATACGTAAGAGCCAAGAAAGGAGTCACACCGATCAAATATTTGCATCCGCTGCTGGAAGAAATCTGCGCCGACACCTACGGGGTCATGATTTACCAGGAGCAAGTGATGGCGGCAGCGAGCAAACTCGCCGGCTACTCGCTCGCGCAAGCCGATCTACTTCGCCGCGCGATGGGCAAAAAAGACAAGAAAACCATGGCGAAAGAGCGCAGCAATTTCATTGAAGGTTGCGCGCGCACTAACAAGATCCCGGGGAAAAAAGCCAACGCCATCTTCGATTTGCTCGAAAAGTTTGCCGGCTACGGATTCAACAAGAGCCACAGCGCGGCTTATGGCGTGATCAGTTATCAGACGGCCTATTTGAAGGCGCACTATCCGGTCGAGTTCATGGCCGGACTGTTGAGCAACGAAATCAACAACACCGATAAAATTTCGGTGTTCGTCGGCGAATGCAAACGAATGGGAATTTCGATTTTGCCGCCGGACATTAATAAGAGCGGTTTGAAATTTGTTCCCGAAACGCAGGATGGAAAGATGGCGATTCGCTACGGACTGGCCGCAATCAAAAACGTTGGCGAAGCCGCGATGGCGATGTCGATCCAGGAGCGGGAGCGGGCAGGGGGTTACACTTCGCTGGAAGATTTTTGTGGAAGGATCGGAACGCGCATCGCCAATCGCAAAATGTTGGAAAGTCTGGTTAAGGCCGGCGCATTTGATTTTGTTGGACGCGACCGCGCGGAACTTTTTGCCTGCATCGACGAATCACTTTCCTGCGCCGCCGCAGCGCAGCGCGATCGCACCGTCGGACAAGTTTCATTGTTCGACGAAGCGACCCATGCCGCGACCACCAAAAAGCGCGTCGTGACGCCGTGGAGCGATCACGAAAGACTCTCTTACGAAAAAGAGCTCCTTGGATTTTATGTGAGCGGACATCCGCTCGACGCTTATGCCGATCTCCTCGCGACGAAAAATTATCAACCAATTGGTTCGTTAGGCAATCTGGACGACCGCTCGCAGTTCAGAATCGGCGGTGCGATTGTTCAAGTTGAAAAGAAATTCACGCGCAGAGAGGGCAAACCATTCGCGGTGGTGTGGGTCGAAGATCAGACTGGCGCGCTCGAGGTCGTGGTCTGGAACGACGTCTACATTACAGTTTCGGAAATTCTTGTCCCCGGTCGAGTGGTGGAAGTACGCGGAACAATCGACACCCGCGGCGATTTGCTGCGCGCGACCGCGCAAAAAATAAAAGTGCCGAGCGCGAACAAACCAAACGGCGTATCGAACGGGATTGAAAGATCGACATCCGCCGAAAGTGAGCCGGCCGTGCTCCTGCAGTTTTCGCCGGCGACGACGACTGAAGAATTGCGCGAAGTGCGCGAACTTCTGGCCAGCTCACCTGGCCACCGCCGAGTGCAACTTCTTTTCGATCGGCCCAATGGCGAACCGTTACGTGTCGAGGCCGGCTCAGAATTGCGTGTCGAGTTGACCCGCGATTTGGAGCAGAGACTAATGCGCTGGTTGGTAACAACGAAATCCGAGCGGCGCACTGTCCCGCTCGATTCTGCGGCCTAACGGCGCCGTTTCTGTTTACGGGCGCGGGGTGGCGAAGGTTGCGGCCGCGGAGGCACGCCGATATTAAAGGCTTCGCCTTGCGGCGTGGTCCCGGCACAGAAATGGAATTCCCTCGCCGATTGAGTAGTGATTGGCGCGACCAAGGCAGTTCCTTTTTCTTTTAACGCCACCTTCCAGTTGTCACCGAACAAGTCGCCCCGAAACTCGAGCTCTTCGATCGTTGGCGCAAGCGTGACGTCGACTGGCACGATCTCGATTCGGCGCACACAATCGTGAACATTCGCGCTCGGGTCAAAAATCGGAGTCGCACTCGAAATTCTCACAACAACGTCTTTGCTGTAGCGGAAATCAACTTCGCCCTTCAACGAAAGATCGACATCTTTGGTCGCGGCATTCAGGAACTCGAGCGCGCTGTGGTCGCCGCTAAAAGTCATTCGTCCACTCGCGCGGATCAGATCGAGCGGCGCATTTTGCAGGACTCCGTTGAGCAGCTGCACTTCGCCGGTAATGCTCGGATGCACGAGGTTCTGATTGAGAGAGATCGTTCCGCTCAAGATTCCTTCATTGAAAATTGCCGGATGCAGAAATTGAGGAGCGCTGGCGAGGACGACCGCGGGAAAATGAATGGTCGCCTCCAGCGGCGACGCCAGGAATGTTTTCCAGTCCTGGCCGATTTTTAATGAAAATTTCGCCGCCAAATCGACCGGACTCGATCCGGGCAAAGTGAAGACGGCCTTCGTGTCCCACGAACCGGAAGAGATTTTGGTGTTAAGCTGGACCGGAATGGCCGCTCCATTCGAGTTGGCGCCACCGAGTAAGAAATATTCGGATGCATCGCCAACCTTTGCCTCCATGCTGCCGGAGTAATTATTGTCGTGCGAGATGTCGATTTTGCCTTGCGCGCGGATGAAATCTTTTTTGCGCACCAGCTCGAACTGCTCGAGCTCGAGCGCATCGGCTTTCAGGTTAATTTTCGCCGTTAGGCGGTCGATCTGTCTCTTAAATAGGGACAACGAGTTTCCGCTGGCGGCAAGGAATCCGCCGAGTTTGCGCTCCCGGGCGTTGAGCGTTCCTTCGATTGCGATCGCGCCTGCGAAATCGCGTGGGCCGGCACCGAAAAGTTCCGCGAATTGTCCGAGATCAGTAACCTTCCCCAGAATTTGGCCGCGAAAATCGGGATTGAGCCAGTCGGCCGATTTGGAAGGGATGGCGCCTTCCCCGCTCATGGTCAGCTCGCTTTTGCGCTGTTTGATGTAGAGCTGTTGAAGCTGGATCTGCCGATTGTAAAAAATCGCGCCGAGCATAATCACGTCGGCGGCGCGATTGTGCCAGCTCAGTCCGTTCAGTTCAGTCCAAACGGAAGCAGTTCCGAGCATTGGATCTCGCGGATCGCCACGAAAAGTGAAATTGCAGGCGCGCAGTGAACCGCCGAGCCGATCGGTGAATCCAAGGGCCTCGGAAGTTTGCGCGAGCGAAATGCCACTGGCGGTGCCGGCAACATTCCAAATCGAACGCTCTCCCGGCCATTCGTTGGAAATGCTCGCGCGAATTTTGCCGCCAAGAACGTCGAGATCAAATTGGAGATCGGCGCGCTCTTTATCAAGTCGCGACAAGTCGATGGTGATAGACTGAAGATCGAGGCCACGGGCGAGATTCATCCCACCGACAGTGAGACGATCTTCCTGCCATTTAGTCGCGCCGCGCAATTGCGAAAAGGTTTGTCGCAGTAATGGCGATGTGATCGTGAATTCGCCAGCGGAGAACCGGCCGGCCTCGATTTGATTTCCGGAAATCGATGCATTGCGCAGAAGGACGACGGTCGGACCGTTTTCAACTCTCAAATCGAGATGGCCGATATCGAAATTGACCGGGAGCAACATTTGCAGCGCCGTCCAATTGAAACGCGCCGGCCGGACGCTTTGCGAGTAATCGCGGCGAATTTCAGCGCGCGCTCTTTGGATCGACAACGTCCGAACGCCGTCGCCACGGCCGGTCAGGATTTTTGCAAGACTCGGATGAAGAATCGTCTGCTCAGCGCTGAGGTCGATTTGAGTTGCAGCGCCCGGCTTACTTGTGACCCGGATGCGCACGATTGAAACAGGTCGGAGAAGGGGCGCGGAGATTTTGCCAAGCTCGATTTTCAACTGCTGACGATGCGCCTGCCAGTGCAACCACAGCCGTAGCCCATTAGAAACAACAAACGGGGCGAAGACGATCGTGCCCAGCAGCACGATCAAAGTGGCGAGCGAGATCAACAACAGACGATTTTTGGGCATCCGCGCCCACTGCTTTAACGGCAAATCCGCTGCAGGCAAAGCAGCTTCGCAAATTATCCTACTGATTGGTGACCGGCGATTCGACCCGGGCCGCGTTTGTGAAGACAAGCTTCAGAGCCTGGCGGGCGTGGATTCGTTTGGTTAATTGACGCTGCAATTCCTTTTCCGCTTCCGCGGGTAATTCTATTTCCATCGCCTGACGGCGCGCCATTTCCGGAAGCTGAGCGAGTTCATTCTCGAGATCCGCGCCGGTGATCCGGTTCCAAAGACCATTTTCGAGCCTGAGCACATCCACGTGCTTTTCCTCGATCCCGACAATTTCGGCATGCGGAAGTTGGATCAAGATTTCGTCAGGACGCACATCAACCGCCACATCCTGTCGCAAATCGAAGCCCGCTTTTACGATAAACGTTCCGCTTAACTTGATCCGTTTGGAGCTGCCGGCCCAGCTATGCAGAAATTCACGTTTCACCTTCAACTGCCGCGTGAGGATCGCCAGTTCAGCCGTGGACGTCGCTTCATCGACCACAGTCCGGTTGTTGACCGTGATCCGCGGTTGCAAATGCGCGATGTCGATGAAAGCGGAACGCAAATCTTTTCCGAGCCGCTCCAAGTCTTCCGTTCCCTGACCGATGGTGCGCGCGGGCCATGTTTCCAGCCGCACGAAAATGAGAACGACTGCCGCCGTGACGATCAATACAACTAATGTCAACGCGACTGGCCAAGAGAAGCGTCCCGATGTTTCTGGCTGCAACATTGGATGTTGGATATTCGACGTTCGACCTTGGGCGTTATCTTCAATTCAACCCCAAAAAAGTACCGCCCCCCACGCCCGATGGGCGTGAAGGGCGGCTGTTCCCCCCAGAACAATCTTCCAAATCTGGCCAGCTACTACCCGAGCTTAAACGTTGTCGCAACAAAAATTTCTATAAATTGTACCGGCTCTCTTAGAAGGGCCTGGTGGACGAAGTAAGGATGTCGATCTTAAGGGTCGCTCGTTTCCCTTGGCATCGCGAACAATCTCCGGACACTTGCGGAATCGGACGATGCGCGTTCTAGTTTTACATGCGCAACTTGCGTCCGGAAAAACCGCGCAATCTTACCGGATCGCTGCTGATCGCACATCCCAACATGCTCGACCCGAACTTTCGGCGCGCCGTCCTTTTTATTTCGGCGCACGATCCGGATGACGGCGCGATTGGAGTGATTATTAATCGACCACTCGACAAAAGCGTGGCGGATTTGGTGACCGAAACACCACCGCAGAATCTGGCGGATGTCCCGGTTTTTTTCGGCGGCCCCGTTGGGAATAATCAGTTGATGCTGGCGGCATTCGAATGGCACAAGGGCGAAGGCCTCAAATTAAATCAACACTCGCTCAACCAGGACGAACCGGTCGCGGGCGTGGCAGATGGCGCGCCTTCGGTCTTCGCGTTCCTCGGTTACGCCGGGTGGAGCGCCGGACAGCTTGAGGCCGAGATGAAGCAAAAAGCATGGATCGTCCAAAAGCCCAGCCGCGCGGCTTTTAAATCGGAGCGGCTCTCGCGACTTTGGTTCGACATCATGAACCAGCTCGGTCCGTGGTACCGGATGCTTGCCGCCGCGCCGGACGATCCGTCGCTCAATTAATAATCATTGAAGCGCTGTAGCGTTTAATCGTTAAATCGCTACCGCGTTGAATCGCTCAACGGCTCATGATCATCGGCGTTCCCAAGGAAATTAAAGAACAGGAACAGCGCATCGCGCTCGTCCCTTCGGCCGCGGAGCTGTTGACGAAACGCGGACACACCGTGCTGGTCGAAAAAAATGGCGGCGTCGGCTCCGGTTATCCGGACGAGGAATATCGAAAAGCCTGTGCGGAGATTGTCGATCTTGCCAAAGATGTTTTCGCGCGCGCCGACATGATCGTGAAAGTGAAAGAGCCGCTTCCGGCGGAGTTTCCGCTTTTGCGAAAAGGACAGATTCTTTTCACCTATCTTCATCTCGCCGCGAGCAAAGCGCTTACCGAGGCGCTACTCAAATCCGGCGTAACCGCCATTGCTTATGAAACCATTCAGGTTGGCAATCGTTTGCCACTGCTCGAACCGATGAGCGAAATCGCGGGGCGCATGTCGGTGGTGATGGGCGCGTACTTTTTGACGAAGCACAACGGCGGTAGTGGCGTGTTGCTCGGAGGTGTGCCCGGAGTGCTGCCCGGGCGCGTTGTTGTTATTGGCGGCGGCACTGCCGGTGTGAACGCGGCGCGCATGGCGACGGGTCTCGGCGCCGACGTGACCATTTTAGAGGTCGATCTCGAGCGAATGCGATTTCTCGACGTCACCATGGGCAGCGCGCACACGCTTTATTCGAGCGAATCGCATCTGCGCGAGCTGATGCCGAATGTCGATCTTTTGATCGGAGCGGTGCTCGTGCCTGGAGCGAAAGCGCCAAAATTGATCACGCGCGCGATGTTGAAGGCGATGAAAGCGGGCAGCGTGCTCGTGGACATTGCCATCGATCAAGGCGGCTGCGCCGAAACCTCGCGACCGACTACGCATTTGCAGCCGACGTACGTTGAAGAAGGCGTCACCCACTATTGCGTTGCCAATATGCCGGCGGCTTACGCGCGCACGGCCACTCAAGCGTTGACCAATATCACCTATCGCTATGTCGAATTACTTGCGGATCTTGGACTGGACGAGGCGTGTAAAAAACAGCCGGCGCTGATTGGCGGTATCAACACCCGAGATGGCAAGCTGACGTGTCGGGCGGTGGCTGAGGCACACGGACTGAAATACGAGGCGCCTTTGTAAATCGCACAGCCGAATTGCACTCTTGCTGCGAAACATCATTTGACGGAGCTTTTCCAACTATGAAGAAATACATTTGCATCCTGGCGGGCGCCGCACTTCTCGCGGCTTGCGAACAGAAAACTGAAACTGCGGCACCTGCGGCCAGCGCGTCTCCCGAAGCGACGACCAGTACTACCACAGAGTCGACTACCACCAGTCCTTCGCCGACACCTTAAATAATTAACATCCAAATACGTCCAACGGTTACATGAACAAATACATCTGCCTCTTAATGGGTGCCGCGCTTTTGGCGGCTTGTGAGCAAAAGGAGACGACCGTAACCAATCCGCCTGCGGAAAAAACGGAGAAAAAGGAAACGAACACGACAATCGTCAATCCGTCACCCGCTACAAAGACCGAGACGAAGACGGACATCAATATCAACACGTCTCCTTCTCCGTAAACGGCGGACGTGCTCATTTGTGAAGTCTTTCGTCCCACGCCCGCGGGACGAAAGACTTTTGCTGTACCGATGATGACTCGCCGCTTTTCTTGATAGATCGACAACGCTAAGATCGACAATCGTCATGCCGGCGAGGCAGTTTGCATTCCCCAAAAATCGCAGACTGACGCGACCGGCGGAGTTCGAGCACGTCAAAAAGAATGGCCGCGTGCATCGCGGCCGGCTACTCGTGATTAGCGTCGTTTCATTGAACGATGTCGGTCCTTTTCGGGCGGGATTTGTTACCTCGCGTGCGCTCGGATCCGCGGTTGTGCGCAACCGCGTGCGCCGTCGCCTGCGTGAAATCGTTCGCAAACATCAGCGCGAGATCGTTCCGGCAACATGGATCGTGACGATCGGGCGAGCGAGTGCTGCCCGCGCGAGCTATGAGCATTTGGAAGCTGAGTGGTTGCGTCTGGCCAAGCGCGCTTCTATTCTAGCGACTCGATGCTGAAAGTTTTACGTGCGTTGATTCGGTTTTATCAACTGACAATTTCGCCCCTGCTCTCGACGCTGGGCGGTCCTGGATCGGGTTGTCGCTTTGAGCCGACCTGCTCGCATTATTTTCTAGAGGCGGTCGAAACGCACGGCATTATCTCAGGGGGCTGGCTCGGTTTAGAACGTTTGGCGCGCTGTCATCCGTGGGGCGGCTCCGGACAAGATTCGGTCCCGAAACAAATTTGCGCTCGAAGGGTTGCCAAGTCGCTGCTCTGTGAATAGCGGGCGCCACCAATTTTATGGATCGAACCGCGTGGATCGTCGTTATACTTTGCGTCATCGGTTTACTGGCGTGGACTTGGTGGACTGGCAAACACCAGCCGCCGCGTCCCGTGCCGCCCGCGTTGTCCCCAACCCCGCTGCCACTTGCAACCGCTAGCGCATCGGCGGCTCCTCTAACCCCACCTTCACCGACTGCAGCCGCGACTGCGACTCCGGCATTCGCGGAAAAGGCCGAAATTTTGCGAAATGACGATGTCGAACTTCGCCTAACGAATCGCGGTGGCGGCATTCGCGAAGCGTCTTTGCTCAATCAGATCGCCCAGGGCGACAAACGCGTTGTCATAAATTCGAAAGATCAGCTGCCAATCGGCGCAATGATCGAACAACCGAACGCGCCCAAACTGGATGAGTTTGCGTTGAGCCGGGAAGCGGATGGCAGTGTTAAATGTGAGCGGAACGCCGATAACGTCATCGTTCGAAAGAAATTTTTCTTTCCGCCGAGCAAGGAAAAGAAAGACAACTTTCTTGCCGAGATGGATGTTGATCTTGTGAACGGCGGTGCACAGCCGTACACGAATCCTGGTTACTTCGTAGCGCTCGGGTCAGCGGCGCCGATTCACCCGAAAGATTATTCGTATTACACCAGACTCGTTTGGTGCCTCAACGGCAAGGCGAAGGGAGTCGATGTCAATTGGTTCGGCGGGGGGAGCGGATTTTTCGGAATTGGGCAGCGCGCGCCGCAGCCGTTTTATGAACAGGACCTCGCCAATGCCGATTGGGCGGCGGTCAGCGATCAATTTTTTACCACGCTTATCGCGCCGTTGACCGCGAAAGCCAACGGGGTTTGGGGCCGACGTTTCGATATTTCGCCTGAACAAAAAATGTACGGACTTACCGGCGCATTGCGAATGTCGGGTTTTCAATTGCCGCCCGGCCAAACTTATAGTGCGCGCTTCGAAATTTGGGCAGGACCCAAACTTTATCATCGTCTCGCTCAGCTCGATCACAACGAAGCCGAGATCATGGATTTCGGAATATTTAAGATCGTTAGCCAGTTTCTCCTCAATTTTCTCAACTGGCTCCACGGCTTCATCGGTTCCTACGGATGGTCGATTCTCGCGTTGACCGCCATCATCAAAATCGTGCTTTGGCCGCTGCAGGACAAAGCCAACCGCTCGATGCGGCGGATGTCGCTCCTCAATCCAAAAATTCAGGAGCTGCGCGAAAAATATAAAGACGATCCGACGCGGATGAACCAGGAGGTGATGAAGCTCTACAAGGATTACGGGATCAATCCGGTCGGTGGCTGTCTGCCGATGATGATTCAGATCCCGATTTTCTTCGGGCTCTTCAAAATGCTCGGCCAGGCCGTCGAACTTCGGAACGCGCAGTTCTTGTGGGTGCACGATTTATCGCAACCGGACACGGTCGCGAGCCTTCCATTATTGGGCTATTCGATTCCGATCAACATCATCCCGCTTTGCATGGCGGCGAGCCAGATCTGGCTGATGGCGATGACGCCGAAGACCGGCGACGCGACCCAGCGGCGGGTGATGATGTTCACGCCGCTGATCTTTTTGTTTATCTGCTACAATTTTGCCGCGGCTTTGGCATTGTATTACACGACCCAAAACCTTTTCAGTATCGTGCAATTCTATTACAACAAACGACAGCCGCTGCCGACACTGGAAAAGCGTGTGCCCGCTGGAAAACGGAAATGATGACGCCGAAAGAATTACTCGACACCATTCTTGGCTATCTCGGCTTCGTGGTGCAGATCGAAGAATCGCAGAACGAAGCGGGCAATCCGGTCCTGCAAATTTACACCGAGGAAAGCCGCCGTTTGATTGGACGCGACGGCGAAACGCTGGAAGCGTTGCAATTCTTGCTCAACCGCCTCTTGCAGGCGAAGGACAAAGACGCGCCGAAAGTTGTCGTCGATTGCGAAATGTATCGCTCAATGCGCGAAGACCGGATTGTGCAACGCGTTCGTGAACTTGCTGAGCGCGTGCGCGCCACTGGACGATCACTTCAGCTCGAGCCGATGAATTCCTACGAGCGCCGCATCGTCCACAACGCTTTCAAAGACGACCCGGACATCGCAACCTGGAGTCCATCTGATTCCGCACGGATCAAGCAGATCACGTTACTCAAGCGCCAGCCGAAAAAGGAACCCGCGCAGTCCGCGCCGCAAAACTAATTATCGAGCCGGCGCGAATCGCGCCGCTTCTTTTGTCTCACCGGATTTTATTTCCGGTCGCCAGCGAAATTTATGCAAAAGCGGGTTTGGTTTTGCTTCGAGTGCGTCGGCGGCGATCTCGCCTAAAACCGGCGCGAATTTGAATCCATGTCCGGCATCCCCGGTTGAGATCACTAAATTCGAACGCTTCGGATCGGCCGCGATCCAAAAATCTCCGTCATTCGTGTCGCAATACATGCAGACGCGCGTGTAAACGATCGCCGCCTCAGCCAGCGCGGGGATTGTCGATCTTAGAAATTCGCGCAAATCGTTCTCGTCTTCAGCAGTAACGACGCGCTCTGCAGAATCCGGTGACATCTCGCGCCCCGGACCGTGGTTCGCGATTTTGACGACGCCCTGGTTCAGCGGAAACCCGTAGTAGCCTGTCGTCGAAATATCCGCGCCAAAAAATGGAAAGCGCTCCGGCAAAAAAAGCTCCGGCTTGTCCGGTTTGAGATGAAAAACCGGGTGCCCCGTCGCCCGGAGAAATTTTTTTGTGAATGGCAGCACGTACGGCGTCCACGCACCGGCCGCGATCACGACTGCGTCTCCGTTGATTCGATGGCGATCGTCCAAGACAACTCCATGGACGCGATCATCGTTTTCATCGAGCGCGACGAACTTCGCTCGTTCGCGCACTTCAACGCCAATCGATTTCGCGTGTTCGACTAGTGTCGCAACCACGCGGCCGCTTTCGACATAACCCGCGTCCGGATCAAAGAAGCCGTCCTGAAATCGGGCCGGAGCGAACGCTGGAAAACGCTCGTGGAACGTGAACGAATCGAATCTTTCTAACCGGTGTCGCTGTTTTTCCAAGACCCGACAGCTCTCATATTCAAAATCGCCGGGCTGCATCGGGTGCTGGCAAACGAACAAAACGCCCGTCTCGTGATAGAGCTCGACGCCGAGCTCGCTGTTCCATTTTCGCCAAAGCTCGATGCAACGGTCGGCAAGCGCAGTGTAATCTTCGTCAGGACCGTAAGCGGCGCGGACTGCTTTGCTGATATCGGTCGAAGCAGCGAGTGGATGGGGCAGGGGACCAGGGTCGACAAGCGTAACTTGATGGCCGCGTTTTTTTAACTCTATCGCGGAAGTAACCCCGTTAATCCCTGCACCAACAACAATTACCTTCGCCATCTCTCTATTGCTTTGATTTCCCTCTCCGGTTTTAAGGGAGAGGGTAGGGTGAGGGTTGCTTCTATGAACCGGAAACGCCTCACCTCAATCGTCTTCTCTTTGAAAAAGGAGAGGCGGAGAAAAAAAGTGATCGAGCAATTCAAACTAGGTTCCGAATTCGAAGATGATTTTGCCGCTGCGTTTGCTTTGCGCCGCGTGCGCCACGGCCGCTTTCGCATCATCAATCGGGTAAGCCTTCTCGACTTTCGTCTTTAATAGACCGCGCTTGGCCATGTCGAACAGCCGCTTAAATGCTTCCATTCGTTCCTGCATCGTCGCGTCGTCGTACCATTTATTGATCCAGATTCCGCGGAAACGCAGGTCTTTGAAAATGAGAAATCCGGTCGGGATCTTTAACGGTTGCAAGCTCATCGCGCCGAACGATACCAGCGTTCCTCCAAACGCGAGACAATTGGCCAGACGCAGCGCGCTCTCGCCGCCGACAGCATTTAAGCCGAGACGAATCGCCACGCCGCTGGTCGCGTCTTTCACTTCGTCGCGCAATTTTTCGCCATCGACCAGAACAACGTCGCCGCCTTCGCCGCGCAATTCGTCGATCAGCTCGGGGCGACGTACAACATTCACCGTTTTGTAACCGAGCTCGTGTGCAATTTGAATCACCGCCCGGCCTGCCGCCGAGTTTGCCGCGTTTTGAATCAACCAATCGCCGCGGGCAAGATCGACATAATCATGGAGCAAACGCCACGCGGTCATTGGATTAATTTTCAACATCGCCGCGTGCACCGGCTCAATCTCCGGCGGCACGGCTACGAGTTCACTTGCTTTGACCGCGAGCGCTTCCCGCCAGGTCCCGATGTTGTGCGGCAAAATCACCAGCGCACCTTGGGTGATGGTTGAGACGTCGGCGCCAACTTCAACAACCACGCCCGCGCCTTCGAATCCTGGGACCGCCGGAACTTCGCGTCGGCCAGGATATTTTCCTTCGATCGCGTTGATGTCCGCTGGATTAATTGGAGCCACGCGCATTGCCACAATGGCTTCGGCCGCCGCCGGCTTCGGCCACGGTTGCGTTTGAATTTGCAAAACCTCCGCCGGATTTCCGTGCCTTTCGTAAACGATCGACTTTATAGTTTCGCTCATTCGATGAATTCGGCGTCGCATCCTCAGCCTGTAGCGAACAATCTGCAAACCGGCGCGCGTCTCGCGCTGATTGGTTTGATGATCAACATTGCCTTCGCTATCATCAAAATCGCCGGTGGCGTTCTCGGGAATGCTTACGCTCTAATCGCGGACGGAATCGAATCGACACTCGATGTCGCCGGTTCAATTGTGATCTGGGGCGGCCTGCGTTTTGCCGCACGGCCACCGGACGCGACTCATCCATACGGTCACGGTAAGGCCGAACCGTTGACCGCGATTTTTGTCGCGTGCAGTGTGTTCATCGCAGCCGTCGCGCTTGCGGTGGAAAGCGGGCGCACGATGTTCTTACCGCATTCCGCGCCGGCCTCGTTCACGTTGCTGATTCTCGTGATGGTTGTCATCGTCAAGGAAACGCTCTTTCGTTACGTGATCCGTTTCGGTCGCTCGATCGAAAGTATCGCGGTCGAAGCCGATGCCTGGCGTCATCGCGCTGACGTTCTAACGTCGATCGCGGCGTTCGTGGGAATTTCAATCGCGTTGATCGGCGGTGAGAAATGGCGGAGCGCCGATAATTGGGCCGCCATTTTCGTTTGCCTCGTAATCGCCAGTATTGGCGTGCGACTGTTGCGGCCCGCGCTCTACGAGATTCTCGATACCGCGCCGCGCGGTGCAATTGTCCATCGTGTCCGCGAATCGGCGGCGTCAGTGCCAGGTGTTGTCGAAATTGATAAGTGCTTTGTCCGCAAAATGGGCCTCAGTTTTTATGTCGATCTTCACGCTAAAGTCGATGGCAATATTTCGGTTCGGGAAGGTCATCGCATTGCGCATAAAGTGAAGCGAGCCCTTCAAGAAAGCGAACCGCGTATCGCCGACGTCCTCGTCCACATCGAGCCGGCGAAAAATTTGTAGGGCAACCGCTCCGGTTGCCAGGGGTGGCAGGCGATGCGCCTGCCCTACAATTCGCTGACTAGCGCGACAATCGCTTCGGTTAAAGCTGCGCGAACGCGCGTAATCTGCCGGGCAAACCGCAACAATGGCCGAATCGATCCGGGATGTCTCAATAAATAGGCAAGTAATCGCCCGTAACTTGTTTGCTGGCGTTCACTGTCGAACAAGACCGATGGCGGCGCTGGAAACGGCTGACTTGCGGTGTCGCTGATGGCGCGAAGGGACAGCAACGGAACGCCGTGCGCATTGCAGACTGCGACGATGGCCCCTGTTTCCATCTCGACCGCTGCCGCGTCGGCTGCCCGCGCGATTTCGTTTCGCTCCGCAATCGAATCGACGATCGATGTCGATGTGAAAAGTTTCGAGAGGCGCGGCTGGCGGTCGCGCAAAATTCGCTCCGCGCTGGCGAGCAGTTGTGGGTCGGAGAAATTCTGGGCCAAAACCAAATCGCCAACGCGCAACTTTTCGGTGACGGCGCCGGCATAACCGGAGCTAATTACAAGCAGCGGTCGCGTCTTGTGAAGGAGGATTTCCAGCCGCTCGTTGCAATTCCTAGCTCCAACTCCTGTATGCACGATAGCTACATCGCGTCCGTTGACGTTTCCTGAAATTAAATTGTCGTGGCGTTTCCGCGCCCGAAGCCGCCGGACCAAGTCAGAACTTTCCGACGGAAGCGCGAACGTGATCCCGATCATTGCGCGCTGACGATGCGCACTTGGAGAATCGCCTTTTCTCCGGCGCCCGGCTCGGCTGGGGACGCGGGCACAGTTGCGCCGAGCTTCTTCATCGAATCGCGAAAGTCATTCAATCGCGCGGTTGGAACTTCGGCGAAGAGTAAAACGCCCTGCTGATCGGCGAGGCCTTTTGTTCCTGAGCCGCCGACCTCCTTTGCAGCGGCGATCACTTTGTTTGCCAATTTATCTTGCTCCGCAACTGGCGCGGTGAATTTGATTTCATCGACATCCAGACTCGGAGTGGGAAGTGCCACGGTCGCCGACCTGGCCAGACTTTCTGCTAGTTCGGTTCGATTTTGTTCCGCGCTCCTTCGTGCGCTCTCTTTCTTTTTCATGAACGCGATCGCGTAAATTCCAAACGCGACGTTGGCAAAAACGAGCACAGCAAACGCGATTGCGATCCGGCGGCCGAGCACGGCGCCGCGTTCTTCAAGTGCTGGTTCTACGACGCCAAGGATCTCTCGCGCGTCGCGCATATCGGCGTGAATTTGACGAGCAATCGCCAGCTCTCGCTGCAATTGCGAATCTGACATGAGCCGCTCTTCCATTTCTGCGCGCTCGCTAAGCGACAGCTTGCCTTCGAGATAGTCGAAAAGCTTGTCCGGGTTCATTTCGATTGTTGGACAAGCGTGGCGCGGCCCGCGTTTCCCCGCAATGACGAACTCACGAGGTGTCTTTTCCAGCGTTCCTAAATCGGCCGATTTGCGCTTTGCCCTCGGTCGGTAGAGTTAAACCGTCGTGGGCGGAAATGGCCAGACGAGTCTCCAGCACCGAAATTGGCGTCGCCGCGCCTTAATCGCGCTCGGGATTTTGGGCGGACTCTTTCTCATTTTCCATCGGCCACTGTTGCTAGGCCTGGGACATCGCATCGCTCTGCATTATGCGGCGAAGGAAAACTTGAAACTCGAATTTCGGCTCGAGGGCAGCGTTTTCACAAACCTCATCATCAGGAACCTGCACGCCGCTCCCATCGGACCGAGCGATGTCGAGTCAATCGATGTCGATCTTGCCCGAATCGACTACGGATTGTTCACGTTGCTGCGACACGGGATTTCGACCGCAATCAAGAGCGCGGATGTGCATTCCGCCCGCGTTGTGATGAATCCGGCGAAGGCGCCGTTGCGACCCCGCCCGCCGAATCCAAAAAAGAAAATCGAGTTGCCCGATATTTTTCCGGAACGCCTGCACATTTCCGACGCAACCATCATTGTTCGCAATCGCCCGCACGACTTTGTCGCCGACCATGTGGCTCTTGAATTGGATCCGCGCCACGCCGGCGAGATCAACGTCGAGAAGCTGCAACTCGTCGGCGGTCAGACCTGGCTGAAATTGTCTGCGCCCGCGACCTACTCGAATCGAAACCTGATCGTGCGCGACATCGTTCTGGCGGACAATGAGCGATTTCGCTCCGTCAATTTCGACGCGTCGCAAATTGCGGCACGAAAATTGGCGATCAATTTCGATTACGCCGTCGCCTCTGGAAATATTTCCGGCTCGGTCATGTTGCACGAGGCGCAGACATCGCTCGACACCAGCGTTCGCATTCGCGGCGTGAATGTTCCGGTTGATGCGATCAACAAGTTCGCGGCCTTGCCCGAGGGCTGGATGAGCGGCCAGATGGAAAAGTTAGATGTCGATCTCAGCGGCCTGCTCAGTTCGCCGGCGACTTGGAACGGAAGTGTCGCCGCTGAACTCACTGATTTTCATCAAGAGCAAACGGCGTTCGATCGCGGAGTATTTCAAGTTATGGCGAAAAGCGGCATCGCGACGTTGCAGTCGGCTGACATCACCCGGGACAAAAATGAATTCCATTTGCGCGGATCGACCGAACTTCCGCGCGATATTCACGATCTCGGACGGGCGCCAGCATCTATGGAGCTGGCGGCAACGTTGCCGGATTTGGAGCAGGTGACGGCGGGGATTTCTCAAAAATTGAGTGGCAGCGCGGAAGTCAGCGGCAAAATCAACATCGACAATTCGATTGTGAATGGCGATCTCGCAATCACTTCACCATCAATCGAATTTCAAGATGGTCGCTGCGAGAACCTGAAAGCCGCGATCAAACTATCGAAGAAAATACCGCCCGCCGCGGCGGGTAAACCTTGGTTTAGCGATCTTGTCTCACAGGCGACTGTCGCAATTTCGAAGGTGCGGTTTCGCGATTACCTCGCCGATTCCGTGGAAGGATCGCTCCAGGCTAGAAACGATCTCGTCACGTTCGATCGTTTGATCGTCAGGCGGAAAGAAAACGAATTCACAGTGAGCGGCGAATATCGGTTGCCGAAAGAGTTGCGCGATGTCGCCGAGCAACCGGCCAAGATCGACATCTCGTTCAATGCCGCGCAATTGGCGGATTGTTGGGTGCCGGAGTCGCCGGACAAAATCACGGGACCGTTCCAGGCCATCGGTCAGATCGAGTGGAAAAAGGGAGTCGCGAACGGCCAGGTGTCGATCTTCGGCGCGAACCTTCGAATGCGCGATCTCGTTTTCACTCAACTTACTTCGCAGTGCGTCGTTTGGAACAACGTCGTTTACCTGAACGATGTCAGCGCTAATCTGACGGGGAACGATTTCATCGGCGGGAACGCGATTTACGATCTCCGCGGGCGGCATCGTTATAGCGGAAAATTTCGCGCGCACGTTTCGGATTTGTCGAAACTGCAGCCGTTGCTGCGAACTTTTGGAAATCAAAACGAACTGGCCGGCTCGCTTGTCGTAGAGTGGGAAGGCGACGGCGAAGCGGCCAAGATTAAAACCGGGAAATTAAGACTGGCATTGGACAACGGCCGCTACGGCAGTGCGCGCTCGTTGCAGGCAACCGCCGATGCAACTTACTCGCCGGACGGCTTGGATGTTCCGACAATTTTTCTCCGCAGTGAAAAAATGGATTTCCAAGCGATCGCTCAGGCCAAAGGCGACACGCTCGAGATCAGCAAAATCGAGCTCGATCAAGGCCAGGCGAAGTACGCCGGCGGTTACGTCTCGATTCCTTTCGTCTGGAAAAATCTGGGGACCGACGCGGCCGTGCTTCCGCCGAATGGAAAAGTCGCGGCGGTATTTCAATCTGAAAATCTCGACATCAAGAAACTTTTTCAGGACGTCGGGCTCAGACCGGCCGCATCGGGTTTGTTGAATGTGAAATTGGATGCGAGCGGAACGCTCGCCGACTTGAACGCGCGGCTGGACGTGCAGATGCGCAATCTGCGCGCGGAGAATTTGCCCAAGTTCGAGCCGGCGAGTTTCGATTTAATTGCGCAAGCGCAGGGCAAGCAGCTGACGATTTCCGGCAAATTGCAGCAGGCGAAAATTCAACCGCTCGAGCTGACTGCTAATTTTCCGTTCGATGTTCCAAAGATCGTGCATGAAAAAAAAATGGCCGACGAAACGCCGGTGACCGCGAAGATGCGTTTGGCGCGCAGCTCGGTGAATTTCATGCGGCAATTTATTCCGGGCGTCGAGGAATTGGACGGCGACGC
>WNGK01001172.1_pt1 | contig 31779 bp, 33 predicted proteins | sample 5400601 | NCBI WGS metagenome assembly WNGK01 (sample SAMN13153376, study PRJNA577476) | soil metagenome | isolation source: 60 cm soil or saprolite under Garry oak tree replicate 1 | place: USA:California | collected 2016-06-15 | reverse complement strand
CCCCGGTGGGGTTTCGCTCCGGATCGGCGAGGCCGTGTTCACGGGCGACGCCCTTTTCGCGGGCTCCATCGGCCGCTCGGACTTCCGCAACTCGGACGGCGGCGCGCTCCTTGACGGGATCAGATCCAGGCTTCTGACGCTGCCCGACGACGTCGCCGTCTACAGCGGCCACGGGCCTGTCACGACCATCGGACAGGAGCGGCGTTCGAACCCTTTCCTGAGCTAGCGGTGGGTCGCGATGCTGAGGACGACGAGCAGGGCGGGGCCCAGGAGGATCAGCCACAGTGTCGGGAAGACGCAGCCGACGGTGGGGAGGAGGATCTTCAGCGACGCGCGCGCCGCCTCGACACGAATCTTCAGCCTGCGCTTGACCCGCATCTGGGCGGCGTGGGCCGCGATGGCGCGGGCGATGGGCACGCCGGTCCGCTCCGCATGGAGGATCGAGCGGATCAGCGCCGTGAAGTCGTCGACTCCGGTCGCTTCCGCCATGTCGACCAGCGCGTCGGCGCGAGGCCGCCCCAGCTCGATCTCCCGCAGGGCGCGAGCCACAAGCAGCGTCAGGGGTCCTTCCTGGTGGCGGACCAGCTGCTCTGCCGCGCGATCAAGTCCCAGGCCGGCTTCCATGCTGATCGCGATCACGTCGAGCGCATTGGGGAGCGCGGCCTCGATCTCTGCGCGCCTCTCGCGGACCAGCTGGTCGAGCCCCAGGACCGGCAGGTAGAAGCCGATCGCGGCCCCGATCACCAGGAAGAAGGCCAGCGCGAGGGGCGATCCGACGAGCACGCCCAGCGCGGTGCCGATGGTGCCAAGGGCGGCGGCCATCGCGATGCGCAAGGTCTGGACGCCGGCGGGATCGAGTCCGAAGGGGTTGCCCGCGAAGTCCAGCTGCTTCTGAAAGTTCCTGGCCTGGGCGGCTGGAGTCAGCCGGTTGATCTGCCGGACCAGCCACCGGCGCATGGGCGCCGTCAGGCGCTCGCCCAGGGGCTTCTCGAGCTCGAGCGCGATGGCGCTCTGGCCCAGCCCGAGCTCCTGCCGCGCCAACCGCTGGCGCGCCAGCGAGGTGGGGTCGCCGGCTTGCGCGCTCCTCATTCCCGTCGCGACCAGCACGACTCCCGCCGCCGCGGCAAGCCCGACCAGGATGGAGACCAGGTTCATACGATCGCTGTGATCCTCCTGATGATCAGGTTGCCCGTCACGAGCAGCCCGGCCGCCACCCCCAGGATCACCCAACCGAGCGGGTTGACGAACATGGGCCGGAAGTAGTCCGGGACCACGAAGAACAGGATCGCGGCGGCGATCACGGGCAGCAGCGTGATGATCAGGCTCGACGCCCGCGATTGAGCCGTCGCGGCCATGATCTCCTCGCGCATCTCCGCCCGCTGGCGCATCGTGTCGGCGAGCGTGGTGAGGATGGCGGGCAGGTCGCCACCGACCGCGTGCTGGATGGTGATCACCATCACCATCAGGCGTAGGTCGGTGCTGCCCATGCGCTTGACCATGTTGCTCAGTGCGCTCTCGACCGAAGCCCCGAGCTCGACCTCGCGCTGAGCAAAGCGGAACTCTTCGGATACGGGCGGCCCCGCGTTTTCGGTCACGGCCCCGAGCGACTGCACCACCGACTGGCCGGCTTTCATCGAGTTGGCGATCAGCTCCATGGCGCGTGGCAGGCCGGCCTCGAACGTGCGGAGCCTGTGGCCTCGGCGGTTGCGCAGGTACAGGGCGGGGAGAAGATAGCCGAGCACCGCCAGGATCGGCACGGCGAGGTTGACACCGAAGCGCGCGTAGGCGACCAGCGCGAGGACAAGGGCCGCGATGAGCTGGAGGATTCGGAACTCATAGGGGCGCAGCTGCAGGTCGGCGCTCGCAAGGTCGGCGGCCAGCGGGTTGGGAGTCTGCTGGGCGATCCAGACCGGAGCTCCTGAGGGCTCGAACCGGCGCCTGAGCTGCTCGCGAACGTCGGCCAGCGTTCGGTAGGTGACTCGTGCCGAAGGCCCGGTCTCGGCCTCGGTGTTGGCGCGGCTGCGCGTGAGGACGCCGAGGACGACCAGGACGACCCCTACCGCAGCGGCGATCGAGATGATGACGATGACGATCGGCATCCGTCAGGACTCCACAGAAGCGATCGCTAAGGGGTCGTGAAGTGCCACTTGGCGTTCACCTCGCGCGGTCCGACTCCGCCCGCCGCCGCGAGATTGGGGCAAGACGGATCGGGCTGGTTCGGCGTCGGGCTGTAGTCCTTGAAGGATTCGAGCGTGTACTTCAGGACCGCGTTGTTGAGCAACCAGAACATGAACTCGGACTCGCACGCGGTCATCAACACCGTGAGGCTGCTGGTCAGCGGCGACGCACCGCTCGAAGTGGTGGCGGGGCCGACCCTGATGACGTCGAGATTCCGGAAAACCGTGCGCACGACCGGGGCGCCAGGACTGGCTCCGAACACCGACGTGTTGACGGTGGCCAACACTGTGATGCGGTCGCCCACCTGCACGTAGCCGCCGACGCCGACCTGCTCAGAGGTCGGTACCGTCACCGCGACGAAGCCGGAGGGGATGGGCAGGTAGGTGGCGTCGCTGCTGCTGAGCAAGTCCGGTGACTGCGCGATGAGGTTGGCCGTGACCGGATCGCCGACCGGGATGTCGACCCGGGCGCCCTTGCCGGCGACCTGGTTGACGTCGGTGAATGACTCGGGCGGGATGGGGCTGATGACCTTCATCTCCAGGTCGGACGACTGGATACGTGTGCGCGCGGCGATCGCGTTCTTGGCCACCACCACCTTCGTGCCGGTGGGATTGTTGCCGAATAAAAGGGGGAGGCTGGCGACGCCCGCAGCCGTCGCAAAAGCCAGGACGGCGAGCACGGTGCCGATGACGATGTAGGTGCGGCCGCGTCGCGACCGGCTGATCTCAGAAGCCACCTAGGACCTGTCAAGGGTGTTAAGCGAGCGTTTCACGGTGCACATGATGCGCGAAGTGCACCGGTTTCATTCGATCAGAACGGCCTCTACGGTGGCGGTGTTGATCCCGTAATCGCTCCCAATACCGATCCCGGAGCCTGCCGCGGCCGAGATCGAGAGGCTGCCACAGGCCAGTGACCCGTCGATGGAGCTGGTGCCGTTGACGGCGACGGTGCAAGCTGCGGGCCAGTAGATCGAGCCCAGGAGCCAGGCGCTTGCCCCGGCGCCGCTGATGGTGAGCTGACCCGTGCTTCCTGCCGGCGCCCAGACCAGGAGGTTGGAGCAGGAGCGGTCACCGGCCGGGCACCAGGCCGAGCCTGGGCAGCTGGCCGCATCGAGGGTCGGGGCGGACGAGCACGGAGCCGCAAACCAGGTCAGGTTGTTGGGCGGGTCGGCCGCGACGTTGGGCGGGCACACCTGGAGCGAGCATGGGGCAGATCCGAACTTACCTGCGCCGGTCCCCGCCGCGCACGTCCCCGTGGAGAACCCCGCCTGGTTGACGAACTCGAGGGTGGCGTCACGCGCCAGCAGGTTCCCCCCGTTGAGGCAGACGCCGCCTCCGCCGGCGAACCCTGAGCCGTTGAAGTAGTAGAACCCAGGGTCGAGCACGCCGCCCGCAGCCGCGGGTTTGAATGAAGCGATCGCCAGCGCCCAGGTGCTCGCCTGGTTGGTGGTCACCGTCTCGCTCGCGACCGCAGCCGGGAGGTCGTCCCGGTACTCGGAGCCGAAGCCGTTGGTCGCGTCGTTGACCAGGCTGTTCCATGCGGCATTTGGCGTGAATGTATGGCCGGCACTGAGCTTGAAGCCGTCGTTGGTGATCACCAGCTCGTTGGCTACAGCAGTTGCGCCGCTGGTCGAGATCGTGGCGGCGGTCGAGGTGGTGGCGGTCGCGAAAGTGCCGGTCTGGTCCAGCGCCGAGGCAGTGGCGACGCCGCTCCACTCGGTCAGCTGGGCGACCGCGGTGACTCCTGTGGTGAAGGTGACCGTCGTGATGCCGCCCGGGTTATTGGGGTAGTACCAGATCTCCACGCGACCGGCAGTGGCCTGGTTGATGCCGGCTGCGGAGACCCATCCAACCGGCGCGGTGAAGGCTGTGTTGGTTGGATCGGAGTTGATGGTCGCCACCAGCAGCGTGCCGGCCGTGCTGGCCGCCGGCAGGGTCGGGCTAGGGTTCTTCTTCTTGGCCGCCTCCCCCCCGATCTGACGTTTGGTGATCCCACTCGTCATGCTCGTGAGATCCAGGTAGCCGTAACAGCTGGGCTTGAAGTGGTAGAAGCCGCTGGCGTCCTTGACCGGAGCGGGGCCGAGGCCTGTGCCGATCGTGATGCCGCCGACGACGATGTTCGGATAGACCGCACCCGGCGAGCAGGCCGCGCCACCTGTGCCCTGCAGCGTCGCGATTGCGGCAGCATCGGCGTTCGGGTCCGGGGGCTGCGCGCTCGAGACGGAAGGCACCGGCTGCGGCGCCACGCCCGCGGCACACGGATTCGCGTTGACCGCCGCGTCGCCCGCGGAGAGGAGCTGGCTCGTGCCGGTTGTCCCACACGCCGGGCTGGCGTGGCCCGAAACCTCGAACCCGTCGGCGCAGATGGCGGTGGTCGAGCCCGAGTTCAATCCCGCCGCGCAGGCGCCTCCGCCGCCGATCCACCCCTGCGCGTCGGTATAGACGAGGACGTTGCCCAGGTCGGAGTAGGTGCCCGAGGCGGCGTCGAAGCGGGTGTGCGCGTAGAACGCGCAGCCCCCCGCCGTCGTGATCGCGTTTTGCACCCGGATGCTCCCCGCGACGTTGACCTGTCCTCCGGTGCAGGTGAGCGTGGTGGTGGAGATGGCGGGTACTGAGCCCGCCAGCTGCATGGCGACAGCCCGGCGCGTGAGGGTGGTGTTGCTCGCTCCCAGCTCCGACCCGAAGGAGATCGGCAGCGACAGGGTGAGGATCACCTCGACCTGCTGCTGGTGCGCCCGGTAGGGATAGTTGTACGTGGCGCTGAGGCCGCCGGAGAAGGTGTCGGTGCCCTTGTATGGCGTCGCGCATGTGCCCGCCGCGACGCTGAGGCTGCCGGTGCGCGCGCGCCGCGACGCGAGGAAGTTGTCGGCCTCCGTGATCACCATGTTGGCTTTGGTCGAATCGCAGCCGACCCCGATCTTCAAAGAAGAATCGAGCGCGGTCGAGTCGGCAAGCTCCTGAAGCTGGTTCTTCTGCCATTCGACCGATCCGGCGAGGAGGACCAGCGCCACCGAGCCGATCAGCGCCAGCAGGGCCACGGCGACGAGCACCATGACCTGCCCCGACTGCTTGTCACGCCGGCCGGCTCGCATCAAAACTCCATCCGCTCCACGGACTGCGAGTCGAAGGTGATCGATGCGGGCAGGCCGAGGAGGTGGGCGAGCACCGGCTGCCACTTGAGCTTGAGGTCGACGACCACGCGCTGGTGCCCCGACGTGCGCACATAGGCGCCGTTGGCGGCCGCACAGGTAGGGCAGCTCCAGCGGGGGCTCGGACTGCCGCCCGTCGAGTCGAGCTCATAGATGAAGACGTAGACCGTGTTGGTGTTCGCTCCTCCTGCCAGTGCGATGGTTCCCGGCTGCGTGGGGTCGGCGTTCGCGGTGTAGGTGCCGTATGACGGAGCCGAGCTGATCGCGGTGGAGTCCTGGTACACGACCTGCACTCCAAGCGGGTCGAGCAGGTGGGCGGTGTTGATCAGCGGGCTGAGCGAGCACGGCGTGGCCAGCGCCGTGCAGTCGGGCGGCAGCGTGTTCGACCCGCTGTAGTAGGCAAGCGCGGCCTGACGGGCGGCATCTCGCGACGCCCCCGAGAGCAGCGAATAGAGAAGGAGGCCGCGGCCCATGTCGACCGTCGCCCCGATGATCAGCAGCAGGACCGGCGCGATCAACGCGAACTCGACCAGAGCCTGGCCGGCTCGCCATCGGCTCACCACGACGTGGTCGTCTTGCTGGAGCCGGAGATGGTGACGAGGCCGCCGAGCAGGTTGAGGTCGTTGAACCCGTAGTAGACGTAGACGTCGACCTCGGACTGGTAGAGAGCGGTGACGCTCCCCGTGCAGTCGGCGCTCGTCCCGCAGTACACGGCGACCACGACCTGCCCGCCGCTGGGTGCGGGGTAGTCGACGCCCTTGACGAACGGCGGCGCGTGGCCGACCTGGGTCGGACAGCTGATGTTGGACGAAACCGCGGCGAGGTCCGCCGTGATCAGGTTGCACATCGCGGTGAGGCCGGGGCCGTTGGTGGTGGCGGTCTTGCCGGCTATATAGCGGGCGCCGTCACGCGCGGCGTCTGAGGTGGCGATGGCGTAGGAGTAGCCGCGCCCGAGCTCGAGGACTCCCGCGACCAGCAGGATCAGGACCGGCAGGGCGATGGCGAACTCGACCAGCGCCTGTCCCTGGAGGCGCCGCCGGAGAATGTTTTGCGGACGGCCTGGCCTAACCATCCATCTTCAGCTTCCCAACGATCAGGCGAGCGAGCTCGTTCGAGCCCCGCGAGACGTGGGAAGACGGGTCGCGCTGCAGCACCAGGCCGCCGGCCAGTGTCGCGTCCTCCGGCCGGGTGTCGTCGAAGTTGATGCTCAACGACATCTTGTGGCCGAGGATCGACTCGACCGCATTGCGGTCGAGGGGCGCTCCCGGCACCCGATGGTTGAGCACGAGGTCGAGTCGATTGTCGGGCACGTTCATGATGTCGCGGAACACGGCGAGCGACCGCCGCGCGTCCGTCATGGCGGCGATCTCGGGCGGTACGACCACGATCAGGCGCTCGGCGCGCTCGATCACGACCAGCGCCGCCTCCCCCAACGACGTGCCCAGGTCGGCCAGCACAAGGCGATGCCAGCTCGTGGCGACGTCCAGGGCCCGGCTGGTCAGCTCGGCGTTCATCAGGTCGACCTGTTCGGGGCGGAGGGTCCCGGGCAGCACCCCGAGTCCGATCTTGTGGTAGACGATCGCGCCGCGCAGGTTCTTCTCGAAGTCGTCCGGCGCGGCCTTGGAGGCGCCGGCGATGGAGCCGGTGGCGACCAGGTCGGCGAACAGCGCGGCGTGACCGAACGGGGCTGACAGGTCGACGAGCAGGACCTGGCGGGGGAACCTGCCGGCCAGCGCCGCGGCCGTGTTCACGGCCAACGTGCTGACGCCCGAGCCGCCCTTGGCCGAGAAGAAGGCGACAATCGGCGCCGACATGCCGGAAGCTGCCCTGGTCTCCGTGGCGGCGGCTGCCGAAACCTGCTGCTCCCAGAGCTTGTCGAGCGCGATCGCCACCTTGTCGGCGTCCTGCCCGAGCCCCTCCAGGAGCCCATCCCGGTCGAGGGTGAGGAGGACTGCGTCGGTGAGGCCGCTGATGCTGGTGACGTAACGATCCCCGGTGCGGGGAGCGGGGAGGATGAGCAGGTCGCCGGGGGATGGACGCCTGGTGAGGAGCAGCTTGCCGCCCGCGTCGGTGATCGACTGCTCGGCGACGCCCGAGGCGAGGAAGATGACGACGTCGCCGCCTTTCCCCCCGAGCCTCAGGGTGTCGCCAGCCTGCAGCGAAACCGCCTGCATCCGCCGGGCAAGCGCGCGAAGAGCGCCGTCGGGCAGCTCCGCGAAAACCGACGACATTTCGAGGATACGTACCCGCAGCTGCAGCTCCGATGGCTGGTCAGCCGCGGGCCCGGCGCCCGCAACCACCCGCGCTCCCTCCTCCCCCGATGTGTGGTCCTCGCGAACCTCGGGGGCGTTCAAAACGCCGATAATGTACCAACGTCCCCCCAGATCGAACATCGCTTCGCACCACCAGCTTGAGCAGCAGACCCCCGCCTGACCCCGATCCGAGACGGACGACCAGGCGTATGAGCGTCTTCCGGCCGGCCGCTCCGGGTGCGCGCCTTGCGTCAAAGGTCGACCACGTGCTTGGCGCCGCACTCGGCGGGGACCACGATGCGACCCTGGACGTCAACGCCCCGGACATGCTGGCGGAGGCCGAACCCGTCGCGGACGTGATCTCGGCCGCCCTTGAACGGGCCGGTCCCGGCCTGGAGGCGCAGCTGGCGGTGACCAACACCTTCCGCCGGAGCCGGATGGACGTGGACCTCGTCAACGCGCTGGTCCACCCGGACCCGACTGTCCGAATCGCGGGCGCGCGGCTTTGCGGAGCGCTCCGGCTGCCGGAGGCGGTGCCCTGGCTCGCCGACCTGCTGGACGACCCCGTTCCGGTCGTTCGAGACGTTGCCGTCCGCGCCCTGGGCCAGGCGGGGGGCCGACGAGTGGTGGAAGCGCTGATGCTGCACGCCGACAGCCTCCCCCAGCACCGCGTGGCCAAGGAGCTGTCGCGGGCTGCCTCAGACATCGACCTGGAGAGGCTGCTGCGCGAGGATGGCAGCGTCAGGACCACCGTCATCGTAGTCATGGCATGTGGTTTGCGTGGAGATGCGCTTAGGGGGCCCCTTCTGGTCACAATGGCGCAGGACCGCGAATGCGATACCCAGATACGAGTGGCGGCGTGCCGGGCGGTGGGGATGATCGGTCATCCCGCCGGCGCTGACGCCATGCGGATGCTGGCCAGGGACCCGGACCTTGTCATCCGCAACGCAGCCGTCCGGGCGCGCATGCGCATCAGCGCCGCGATGAGGAAGCGCACCGCATGAAGCTGTCCGAGCGATTCGACCGCCGCTATCAGCAGTCGCCGATGACGGCGACCGTGCCGCCCGTCGCGCGTCAGCCGGTCGCGCCACCGCCCGCGCCGGCCGTGCCCGCCGGCACCACCCCCACCGAGGAGCTCCCCACCCTACCGGCGGAGTTCTCCGACCAGGCCGTGATCTTGAGCCCGGCGCTGGCCGCGGCCAAGGCCGAGATCCATGCGCAGCTGCTCGCCCATCACACCGCCCAGATCGACATCAACAACCGGGCGGGGATCCGGCGACTGCTGCTGCAGCTGACTGAGGAGCACTTCCGGTCCAAGCCTCCGGCAGCCGTCGTGACCGCACTCGACAAGGAGCGCATTGTCGAGATCCTGTTCGACGAGGTAATCGGACTTGGGCCCCTGGAGAGCCTGCTTCGGGACCCGGACGTCAGCGAGGTCATGGTCAACCGGCCGGAACAGATCTTCGTCGAGCGCCGCGGAAAGATCGAGCTGACCAACCTGTCATTCGAGGATGAGCGCAGCCTGCGCCGCGTCATCGATCGGATCGTCTCCACGGTCGGCCGCCGCGTCGACGAATCGGAGCCGATGTGCGACGCGCGCCTCAAGGACGGCTCGCGCGTCAATGTGGTCATCCCTCCGGTAGCGATCTACGGTCCGTGCCTCACGATCCGCAAGTTCGGGCGTGAGGTTTTGAGCCCCGAGCAGATCATCAGCTCAGGTGGCGCCACCGCCGCGATCATGGGCTACCTCGACGCGGCCGTGAAGACCCGGCTGAACATCATCGTCGCCGGCGGCACCGGCTCCGGCAAGACCACGCTGCTCAACGTGCTCTCGCAATTCATCCCGGCCAATGAACGCATCGTCACGTGCGAGGATGCGGCCGAGCTGCGCCTGCGGCAGGTGCACGTCATCAGCCTCGAGTCGAAGCCGCAGAACGTAGAGGGCCGAGGGGCGATCTCGATCCGCGACCTGGTCCGCAACTGCCTTCGCATGAGGCCTGACCGCATCGTCGTCGGCGAGTGCCGGGGTGCCGAAGCGCTCGACATGCTGCAGGCCATGAACACCGGCCACGACGGGTCGATGAGCACGCTGCACGCCAACAACCCTCATGACGCGCTGAACCGGCTCGAGACGCTCGTGCTCCTGGCCGGCACCGAGCTTCCTTCGAGAGCCATCCGGAGCCAGATCGCGTCGGCCATCAACGTCATCGTGCAGACAGAGCGGCTGCGCGGTGGTGCCCGCAAGGTGGTCAGCGTGGCCGAGGTTCTCGGCCTGGTGGAGGGCGAGGTGGCGATCCAGGAGCTGTTCACATTCCTGCAGGTGGGCATCACCGCCGACGGCCGCGCCGTCGGCTACCACACGGCGACCGGGGCGCGATCGGCGCACCTTCAGCACTTCCGCTCGAACGGGGTCGAGCTAGCGGAGGAGATGTTCGTCCCGGTAGCCCAGCCGCCGACGGACCAGCTGTACTGAGCGAGATGGACGCCAGGGACCTGGAAGAAGCGAATCCGCAGGCCGATCCGGCGTCCACGCCCCTACCTGCGCCGCCACTTTCCGTGGTGGCGCGAGAGGACCTGCTCGCCGATTTCGGACACCAGCTGCGCAACGAGCTCAACGCGATCGTGAGCGCCGCCAGCATGCTCTCGGCGACCGCCACGACCAGCGAGCAGCGCGAGCTCTCGGCGATCGTGGAAACCGGCGCCAATCGTGTCGCGAGGCTGCTCGACGACATTCTCGACGCGGCCGTGATTCAAATCGGCGACTTCGAGCTGGCTCTCCATCCATTCGACGTCCGCGCGAGCGTGGAGTCGTGCCTGGGCATGGTCATCGAAGAGGCCGGCGGCAAGAGCCTGGATCTTGATTTTCGCGCCGAGCCCGACGTTCCGAGCGTGGTCATAGGCGACTCCCGGCGCATCGAACAGGTGATGCTGGCGCTGCTCCATGGGGGCATCGAACGGACCGAGCGCGGCGGGATCGGGGTCGAGCTGAGCTGCCGGCAGCGCGGCGATCTCACCGAGCTCCGGTTCCGGGTGCGAGACACCGGCCGAGGCGTGCCGGCTCGCATCCTGCGGGCGGGCCTGAGCGACGACCCCGCGGCGCATGCGGAGCTCGACGCGCCGGGCGACGCGCTGGCCATCGTGAGCCTGTCGATCTGCCGCAGGCTCGTGGAGATGATGGACGGTGAGCTGCGCGTCGAGCAGGGTGGTGTGGAGGCCGGCCCAGACGCCGGCACGACGTTCGACTTCACGATCCTCACGCAGGCCATGCACGCCCCGGTCGCCGTCGCGCAGCGGAGCCTGGAGGGGATGCGCGTGCTGATCGTGGCGGCGGATCCCACCGAGCGACGCGTGCTCGCGCTCCAGGCGGAGCTGTGGGGCGCGCCCGCGACGGCCACCAACGTGGCCGACGCGCTGGCCCTGGTGCAGGCAGGCCAGCCGTTCGACATCGCGATCATCGAACACAGGCGACCTGCCATCGACGGCGTGGCCCTCTCCATGGAGGTGAGGTCCCACCGTGCCCCGGCACAGCTTCCCATCGTGCTCGTCACCGCCTCCGCACCCGGCCCGGAAGAGGCGGGCGCAGCCGACAGCGACGTCGTGCAGGCGACCCTGACCAAGCCGGTGCCGCCGCACAAGCTGCACGACGTGATGTCACAGGTCGGAGCGCACCAGGAGGTTGCGCCCGAGCCGCATCCGATCGTCGCACCCGGCGCGTTGAGGGTCCTCGTGGCCGAGGACAACCCCTTGAATCAGAACACGCTCCGGCGCCTGGTGACCAAGCTCGGGCACCACGTGGATGTGGTCGCGAACGGTCGAGAGGCTGTCACCGCGGTCGCCAACGAGGAGTACGACGCGGTGCTGATGGACGTTCTGATGCCTGATATGGACGGCCTGCAGGCGGCGGAGGCTATCTGCCGGCGCTGGCCCCGAGGCACCCGGCCTCGGCTGGTGGCGCTGACCGGGATGGCGGGCTCGGGCGACAAGGAGCGCTGCCTCAGGGCTGGCTTTGACGATTACATGAGCAAGCCGTTCCATCTCGACGAGCTGTCGGAGACACTTACTGCGGCAGCCGGCTGGCGGGCCACCCCCAAGGGCATGTGAGGGTCAGCTGTTCCCCAGCCGGCTGTCGAGCCGGTCCGACATCTCGAGGCGGGCGGAACGCCGCGAGGCGCGAGACTCCAGGAACACGACCACGATGACGATCATTCCGCCGAGGACCATGAGGCCGCCGAGCAGCTCGCCCTCCAGGCCGTGGGGCTCGAGGACGATCTGGATCATCGCCGAGCCGAACACCAGGATGTAGCTGAGCCCGAGCAGGCGGACGCGAGGAGCGACGCTGCTGCTGTCTTCATCGCGCCACGGCCGCCGGCCGATGATCAAGAGGTAGGCGCCCATGACAAGCGCCAGCCCGGCAAGGATCAAGGAGGCGAGCTGGACGACGGCTGTGGTTTCGGCCGGCATTTGCGCCAGAGATACTAGCCGGGCGCGCGAGTGGTTTCGCAGACCTTCATACAATCCGTATCCCATGCCTCGCTCCGAACCGATCAGGGCCGCCCGCGGTATCCGCGACATTCTGCCGGCGGCCATCCCGCTCTGGCGGCTGGCGGAGCAAGGTGCTGCCGACGTGGCGAAGAGGTCTGGCTATCAGGAGATCGCGACGCCGATCATCGAGCAGCTCGAGCTGATACAGCGTGTGGGTGAGGAAACCGACGCGGTCGCGAAAGAGCTCTACCGCCTGGAGAAGCGAGGTTCGCAAAGCCTGGCGCTCCGGCCCGAGGCGACCGCCGGCGTCGTGCGCGCCTACTTCGATGGCGGCCTCAACCAGGGTCCGCAGCCCACGCGTCTTTATTTGATCGGTCCGATGTTTCGCCATGACAAGCCGCAAAAGGGCAGGTATCGCCAGTTCTTTCAGTTCAACGTCGAAGTCATTGGCGGCGCCACTGCTGGATTCGACGCCGAGGTCATCGAGCTGGCGATCAGCTGGCTCAATGAGGTGGGCTTGCAGGATCTGCGCCTCGAGCTGAATTCCATCGGTGACGGCAGGTGCCGCCCTGCCTATCTCGAGAAGCTGAAGGATTACTACAGGCCGCTCAAGTCGCGATTGCACGCCGACTCACAGCTGCGTCTCGAACGCAGTCCTCTGCGGCTGCTCGACTCCAGGGTCCCCCAGGACCAGCCGTTCAAGGCCGATGCCCCGAAGATCACCGACCACCTGTGCGACGAATGCGCCGCGCACTGGACAGGCGTTCAGCGGCTGCTGGACTCAGCAGGCATCGAGTACCAGCTGAGTCCTTACCTGGTGCGCGGCCTGGATTACTACACCCGCACCGTCTTCGAGATCTATCCCGGTGGCGCGTCCGGCCAGCAGGACGCACTCGCTTCGGGGGGCCGGTACGACGGCCTGGCGGAGGCCGAGGGGTGGCTGTCGACTCCAGGTGTCGGATTCGCGGGCGGCATCGACCGGGTGGTCGACCTGATGGCGGCAAGCGGAGTCGAGGTCATCGCCAAGCCGGCCGCCGATGTGGTGGTGTTGCCTGACGGAGACTTGCCGGTCGAAGCGGCGGAGGTGGCGCGCATCTGCCGAGCCGTCCGTTCCGTGGCCGTCGACTATGAACCGAGGAGCCTGCGCGCGAAGATGAGGTGGGCCAACAAGCTGGGTGCGAAGTGGGTCGTGTTGCTTACGCCTGAGAATGCAAAGCGTCGTGCGGCGCAGCTGCGCGAGATGGCGAGCGGCGAGCAGACTGAGCTGGATTGGGTAGAGTTGCCGACCCGGTTGGCGTGAGCGGCTTCACAGCGCCGCACTGCGGCTCCCTGCGCGCAGCCGACGTCGGCCGGGAGCTCCAGCTCTACGGCTGGGTTGCGCATCGCCGCGATCACGGCGGGCTCATCTTCATCGACTTGCGCGACCGCTGGGGCGCGGTGCAGATCGTGTTCAACCCCGCTCACTCGCCGGCGGCCCACACGGCCGCCTCGGAGCTGCGATCGGAATACGTGGTGTGCGTGAAGGGCATAGTCGGTCGCAGGCCGAAAGGCTCGGAGAACCCCCGGATGGCGACTGGCGAAGTAGAGGTGAGCGCCTCCGAGCTCGAGGTCATCTCCGCAGCCAGGACGCCGCCGTTCCAGATCGAGGACGACGTGGAAGCCGACGAGGCGACGCGGCTCAAGTACCGCTACCTCGACCTTCGGCGCCCGCGCATGCAGCGCATGCTCGAGATGCGGCATCGCGTTGTGAGCGCGATGCATCGCTATATGGATGCCCACGAGTTCATCGAGGTCGAGACCCCGATGCTGCTCAAGGGCACCCCCGAAGGGTCGCGCGACTTCATCGTCCCCTCGCGCCTGCACCCCGGAACCTTCTTCGCGCTTCCGCAGTCACCACAGCAGCTCAAGCAGCTGCTGATGGTCGCCGGCGTTGGGCGCTACTACCAGATCGCTCGATGCCTGCGGGATGAAGACCTGCGTGCCGACCGCGTGGTGGAGATCACGCAGCTCGATATCGAGATGTCCTTCTGTACCGAGGAGGACGTCTTCGCGCTGATAGAGGGCTTGTGGGTCAAGGTCTGGAAGGACGTGCTTGGCGTCGACATCGCCACTCCGCTGCCAAGACTCGACATGCAGGAGTCGCTGCTGCGATACGGCACCGACAAGCCAGACCTTCGATACGAGCTGGAGATCGCCGATGTGAGCGAGGAGCTGAGTGAGACCGACGCCAGGGTCTTTCGCTCGACCCTGGACGAGGGCGGAGTTGTCCGCTGCTTCGCGGTGCCCGGCGGGCGCGACATGTCTCGTCGAGAGCTCGACGAGCTCGTCCAGATTGCGAAGGGCGCCGGCGCGAAAGGCCTCACGTGGGTCCCGGGCCCGCCCGACAAATATCTGACCGAGGGCGAGCAGGCCGCCATCAGATCGGCGGCCGGCGCGGGCGCGGACGACCTGGTCCTGCTCGTGGCGGACCGCCGGCGCAAGGCCGAGACGGTGATGGGCCTGCTCCGCCGCGAGATCGCGCGGAGACGCAATCTCATCCGCGAGGGCGAGTGGAAGTTCACGTGGATCTACCCCATGTACCTGTTCCAGGAGGATGACCTGGGTCAGCTGACGTACGGGCACCACCCCTTCACGTCGCCATGGCCCGAAGACATGCATTTGATCGACACGGAGCCCTATTCGGTGCGAGCCCGCGCGTATGACTGCGTCCTCAACGGGGTCGAGATCGCCGGCGGCAGCATTCGCATCCACGATCGCGCGCTCCAGGAGCGGGTCTTCGAGCTGCTGGGCATGAGCAGGGAGAGGATCTACGAGCAGTTCGGACACCTGCTCGATGCGTTCGAGTACGGCGTGCCTCCCCACGGCGGCATCGCGTCAGGCATCGACCGGCTGATGATGGCCATGGCCAGGACCGACAACATCCGCGACGTGGTCCCGTTTCCGAAGACCCAGAGCCACCAGGACCTGATGCTCGGGGCGCCGAGCCCGGTCGACCCGAAGCTGCTGGAAGAGGTGCACATCGAGGTCGTCGCGCCCAAGAGCTCAGACAAGACATCCGACTCGTAACATGGAGCCGCTTCCAAAGGGGCGCGGCTAAAGTGCGCGTTGCCCAACAGTCGATAGTTAGGGACCCCGGAGTCCGGACAGCCGACCAAATGCCCGCTGGAAAGCTCCAGAGACGGGACTTGGAGAGCCAAGGCAGGGGACCCACCTGAGCTCGCTCAGGACAACCCACCGCCGCGTCCCGGAGGGAGCCTCTTGGCCTCGCTGCTGAAGCTGGTGCCGCCGGGCCTCGTCGTGGCGGTCTTCGGCGTGCTGATCCTGTCGCAGCTCTTCTACGCATTCCTGCCCTATCGCCGGCGCGCCTACATCCCGATCCTGGTCACGACGGCCGTTGGCATTGCCCTGGGGCAGCTCTGGGACTACCTCGGCCTGCCGTCGGTGCGCATGGGCCAGGCCGACGTCCTGCCCGCGGTTCTGTTCGCCCTGCTGCTCCAGCCGCTGGCGCGTTTCGTGCCCCGACTCCAGCGCGAGCCCAAAGAACCAGCCGCCCCCACGGCGGGTGGACAGCCACGCAGTTAAATGCGCGGCGACTAGGCCGGATTTACTCCGGCCGTCCCCAGCGTGGCGCATATCCGCCTGGCGCGGCGTGGACCTAACTTTTGATCAATCCGAACCTCCCCGGAGGTAGAGCAGCCGCGCGCGAAGCGCCCGGCGATGAGACGGAACCGTCCGGGTTCCGTCTCATATCTAGCGACGCAACTAAGATTGCGTGTGTTTGTCGTAGGCGCCTAGGGGGTATTCACCAGAGTGCAGGCTCAGAGTTTCATGTGGCTGGCGTTCGGGGTCGCCGCCCTCCTGGTGGCACTCGCGCTCGCCGCGCTGCTGCTGCGGCTGCGCCGGACACTTGGAGCTGTCGAGGAACTGCTGGAGACGACCAACGAAGAGATGAGAGAGACACTGCCCGAGGTGCGACAGACGATCGGCAACGTCAACGACATCACCGCGGGCGTGAACGTCGGGCTCCGGACAGCGGGCACCGGGGCGGCTGCGGTCGGTCGCGGCATCAAGGCCGCTGCATACGGAGTGAGGGTCGCGGGCAGAAGCTTATTTCGGCAGGTTTTAGGAGGTTAGCTGGCTGTGGGCGACGAAAGAAACGGCGGTGGCGGCGGCGGTGGATTCGGCTGGTTCATCGTGGGCGGTCTGATCGGCCTTGTGGCCGGCGCCTACATCGCATCCGGTCCTGGTCGGGACCAGGTCGACACCCTGAGAAGCAAGACGATCGAGCTTTCCGGCAGCGAGCCCGTGCAGAAGGCGAAGGACGCGGCGCAGCGAGCGCGGCAGATGATGACCGACCCCGAGCACCCGGTCGGCAAGGCCATCCAGGACGGCGTGGCCGCGGCGAAGCGCAAGCGCGAAGAGCTGGAATCGGCGGCGATGCGGAAGATGCAACCGATCAACGGCGAGGAAACCAAGTAGGAAAAGTGGCCAAGCGCGACCTGGCGGAGCTGAAGATCCCGGCGTCGACCGCTTTCATACCGGTCGCCAAGCGCGTGGCCATCACCCTCGGCGGCCAGCTGGGGCTCAGCCTCGTGGACCTGGACGAGCTCTCCATCGCGCTGACCCAGGCCTGCGACAGCGCGATTGTGGCGGCGCACAACCTCGACGGACCGGCCGACCTCAAGCTGAACTACTTCGCGACCAATCGCGCGCTGGTGGTGGACGTCGACCTCGTCCCCAACGAGAGTCACCTGAAGGCGGCTTCCTTGAGGCCGGACGCCGAGGCCGAGGCCGAGCTCCAGCGGCTCGCGTACGAGATGATCCGGTGCTTCGTCGACGACTTCCGGCCGGAGGTCGAGCCCCGGACGGGCCACGTCCGCTTTCGTATGGTCAAGTACCTGGCTTCCTGACCCGCGCAGACTAGAACGGTGGCTTCGAAGGCGCGGCCGTCCCGCGAGGAGCTGCGGGCGCTCCACCGTCGCTACAGAGAGACGACGGATCCCGCAGAACGCGAACGCATTCGCGCGCAGCTCGTCGACGCCTATCGGGACTTCGTGTACTTCCTCGCGCGCAAGTTTCAAAATCGCGGCGAGCCGCTGGACGACATCGTCCAGGTGGGCTACCTCGGCCTGATCAAGGCGATCGACCGATTCGATCCCGACCTCGGCTATGAGTTCACGACCTTCGCGACGCTGACCGTCGCGGGCGAGATCAAGCGCCACTTCCGCGACAAGGGGACCGCCATCCGCTTCCCGCGGCGCCTGCAGGAGCTGCACCAGTCGGTGGTCCGGATCAACGAGCTGATGAAGAACGAGCTCGGCCGCGAGCCGACCGTCACGGAGCTCGCCGATCGATTGGGGGTCACGCCGGACGATGTGACGGAGGCGATGGAGATCGGGCCTGCCTACGTGCCGCTTTCGCTCGACCAGCCGATCGGCTCGAGCGACGGCCAGGATCAACGCTCTGTCGCCGACCAGATCGGCACCGACGATCCCGAGCTCGACCGCGTCGAGATGCGCGACGTGCTGAACCGGGCGATGGAGCACCTCACCCCGCGCGAGCGCGCCATCATGGCCATGCGCTTTTACGAGCAGATGTCGCAGTCGGAGATCGCGCGCCGCCTGGGCATCAGCCAGATGCACGTCTCGCGACTGCAGCGGGCCGCCCTGGAGCAGCTCCGCAAATACGTGCCACAGGAGTCGGCCTAGCCGATGGCGCTCGCGGAGTCGCGGGTCCCGGCGGACCCTCTGGCCCTCTTTCGGCGCTGGTATCGGCAGGCGGAGAGAAGGGGCGCCCTGCAGCCCGACGCGATCGCCCTGGCCACGGCGGATGCACGCGGCGCGCCATCCGTGCGCATGGTGCTCTTCAAAGGCATCGACGACGGCCGGTTCCTCTTCTATTCCAACTACGACAGCCGCAAGGGCCGCGAACTCGCGGTCAACCCTCGCGCCGCGCTCGTCTTCCACTGGCCGGTCGTGCGGCACCAGGTGCGGGTTTCAGGAAAGGTGAGCAAGCTCCCGCGCGCGGACTCGAGTACGTACTTCCACTCACGCCCGAGGGGCGCGCAGCTGTCCGCCCTTGCCTCGCGTCAAAGCGGGGTGGTCGCCTCTCGCGCGGTGCTGGAGAAGGCGGTCGCTGAGCTCGAGAAGCGATATCCCGAATTCGTGCCGCTGCCCACGGACTGGGGTGGCTACGCGCTGCGTCCAGTCTGGATCGAGTTCTGGGAAAACCGCGCCGATCGCCTGCACGACCGCCTCCGGTACATGATCACGCGGGAAGGCGGTTGGCGCCTCGAACGTCTGGCCCCCTAAACTGAACTCCGCCCCGTGACCGGGAACGAGATCCGCACACGTTTTCTAGAGCATTTCGCGAGTCGGGAGCACCTGGTTCTCCTCAGCGCGGCGCTGGTGCCGCGAGGAGATCCGAGCACGCTCTTCATCTCGGCCGGAATGCAGCCGCTCAAACCCTACTACCTGGGTTTGAGCCAGCCGCCCGCGCCCAGGCTAGCGACCTGCCAGAAGTGCCTGCGCACAGGCGACATCGACGAGGTGGGGAAGACGGACCGCCACCACACGTTCTTCGAGATGCTCGGCAACTTCGCGCCGACCGGCGACTACTTCAAGGAGCTCGCGATCCCGTTGGCGTGGGAGCTCGTGACGCAGCGATTCAACATGCCGACCGAACGGCTGCGCGTCACCATCCACCCGACCGACGACCAGGCCAATGGGATCTGGATCCAGCAAGAGGGGATGACCGCCGATCACATCACCCGGCTGGAGGACAACTGGTGGGGACTCGGCGAGGGACCATGCGGGCCTGACTCCGAGATCTGGTGGGACCGCGGCCGCGAGGTGGGCTGCGGGCAGGAAGACTGCGTGCCCGACCATTGCGACCGTTTCACCGAGTTCTGGAACCTCGTCTTCCCGCAGTACGACCAGCGCGGCCCGATCGAGGGCACGTCCGGCGAGGCGGTGAAGCGCGGAGTGGCGAGCGGGGCCCTCGTGCCGCTCGAGCATCCGGCCATCGACACCGGCATGGGGCTGGAGCGGATCGCATACATCCTCCAGGGCAAGACCAACGTGTTCGAGACCGACCTGTTCGAACCGATCATCGATCGGATTCGCGGCCAGTCCGAAAAACGGTCCACGTTTTCGGAGCGAATCGTGGCCGACCACATTCGAGCGGCCTGCTTCGTGATGCTCGATGGCGTCGCGCCCAGCAACGAGGGGCGGGGCTACGTGCTGCGGCGGCTGATTCGTCGAGCCACGCTCCACGCCGAGCGCTTGGCGATGCGGTCGCAAGTTGGCCGGCTCGTAGACGGCGTCGTCACCGTGATGGGCGAGCCTTATCCCGACCTGTTGCCCCAGCAGGACATCATTCGGGCAGGCATCAACCAGGAGGCGGAGCGATTCCAGCGCACCCTCAATGACGGCATGGAGCGGTTCGAGCGAATCGTCGCCAAGCACCCGAAGTCGATATCCGGGGCCGATGCCTTCTTGCTTCACGACACATTTGGATTTCCCATCGACCTCACGCGAGAGCTGGCGGCGGAGCGCGGTCTCGCGGTCGATGAGGAAGGGTTCAGGGCGGCGATGGCGGCACAAAAGGAACGTTCGCGCCATGTGCTGCCAACTGGATGGATGACCGCGAAGGATCTTCCGAAATCGGAGTTCACCGGCTACCACGAGCTCACGAGTGCGACTTCGATCGTGGCCATCCGCAAGGATGGGAAGCCGGTCGACGTGGCCGCCGAAGGCGACGACGTCGAGGTGTTCCTCGCGCGCACACCTTTCTATGCGGAGTCGGGTGGGCAGATCGGCGACACGGGCACGATCACGACGGCGAGCGGTCGCCTGCGCATCGAGGACACGCAGAAGCCCGGCGACGGGGGCGTCGCCCATCTGGGCGCGGTCGTCACGGGAGAGGTTCGGGTGGGTGAGGATGCGACCGCGGCGGTTGACGCTGACAGGCGGCGGCAGATCGCGCGTCACCACTCCGCGACGCATCTGCTGCACAAGGCGCTGCGCGAGACGCTGGGCGACCAGGTCGTCCAGAAGGGCTCGTGGGTCGGTCCCGACCACACGACCTTCGACATCCCGCTGAACCGCGCCCTCACCGAAGACGAGCTCGAGCGCATCAACCGGCGCGTGATGGACAAGGTGCGCGAGGCGCTGCCGTTCCACGAGAGCTACAAGGCCTACAAGGAGGCGGTCGCGCAGGGCGTCATGCACCTCTTCGAAGAGAAGTACGGTGACGTGGTCAGGGTCGTGTGCTTCGGCGATTGGACGTGCGAGCTGTGCGGAGGCACGCACGTTGCGAACACCGCCGACATCGGGCCGGTCATGATCGTTTCCGAGTCGAGCATCGGCACCGGCCTGCGCCGCCTGGACATGGTGGTGGGCGAGTCGGCCGACGACTACATCTGGCGGCAGCGGAAGCTTCTCGCGGAGCTGGCCCGATCGTTCAACACCGGCTCCGAGCAGCTTCCCGAGCGGGTGGAGTCGCTGCGCACCCAGCTCAAGGAGGCCGAGCGCCGGCTCAAGGGACTGTCGGAACAGCTGCGCACAGCGAAGGTGAAGGGCGGCAACGGCCTGGCCGTCAAGCAGGGCAAAGTGCCGTTCGTGACCGAGACCGTGGAGGCCTCCACGTTCGATGAGCTCGCGGCCTACGCCGACCGCTACCTGGAGATGGTGAAATCCGGGGTCGTAACCGTTGTGGCCGGCGGCCAGTTTGTGATCAAGGTGTCCAAGGACCTGACGCCTGAATACGATGCTGCCCGCCTGGCGGGCCTTCTCGGCAAGGGAGGCGGCCGGCCGCACCTGGCCCGGGGCACCCTCACCGGCACCCCGGCCGAGGCGTTCAAGCGCCTCGAAGCAGAGCTCACGTGACGAAATTCAAGTTCCTGCGCAAGCGCAGCGACTACTACCGCCACTTCACCGTCCTCGACATCGGCACCGACCTCATCAAGGTGCTGGTCGTGCGGCGTGACGGGCTGGACGGAGAGGTGCTCGGCGTCGGCCGGGAGCCGCAGGCGCCCGCCGCCATGTCGGGCGGTGCGATCGCCGACCTGGAGTCGGTCATACAGTCCTGCAACCGAGCGCTGGAAGCCGCGGAGGACATGGCCAAGACCGTGCCCGGCCAGGTCGTCGTCGGCATCGCCGGCGAGCTCATCAAGGGCTTCTCGTCGACGATCGCCTATCCACGCGAGGACTCGAAGGGGCGCGTGCGGTCGGGCGAGGTCTCGGCCATGCTGCAGATGGTCCAGCGGCGAGCGCTGCGCGAGGCGCAGCATCTGCTCGAGCTCGAACGGAGCTACGGCCAGCTCGAAGCCCGCCTGGTCCATTCCGCGATCACGAACATCAGGGTCGACGGCTATCCGGTCACCAACGCGGTGGGATTCACAGGCAGGAACCTCGAGATCACCGTCTTCAACACGTTCGCGCCCATGACCCACATCAACGCCATCGACACCGTGGTTCGCGAGCTCGACCTCGAGCTTGCGGCCGCAGTTGCCCAGCCGTATGCGCTCGCGCGCGCCTGCGCAAGCGAGGAGACGTGGGCCGAGGGCGGGATCTTCGTCGACGTCGGCGGCGGGACCACGGACGTGGCGCTCATCCGCGACGGCGGGGTCGAGGGCACGCGGATGTTCAACCTCGGCGGCCGCGCGTTCACGCGCCGCCTGGCGCTCGCGTTCGGCCTCAGCTACGAGGAGGCCGAGGCCCGCAAGCTGCGCCACTCGGAGGGACTCCTCTCGGCCGAGCAGCACCGCCAGGTCACCGAGCTCCTCAGCGCCGATGCGGAGGTCCTGCTGCAGGGACTCGCGATCAGCCTCAAGGAGCTCGCGCGCGGCGAGAGGCTCCCCACCAACCTCTATCTCTGCGGCGGCGGCAGCCTGCTGCCCGAGCTCACATTGGAGATGGTCAAGAACCAGTGGGCCGCCGGCCTCCCGTTCCCTCGCGAACCGCACATCCGGCACCTGGTGCCGCCGGACGTGCACAACCTGACCGACTCCACCGGCCAGCTGTCGAGCCCCCAGGACATCGCCCCGATGGGCCTGGCCAACCATGCCTTGAGGACGGACGCCGAGGATCGCGCGCGCATGAACACCGTCATGCGCCGGGTCCTTAGCGGTATAAAGGTATGAATTCCCCGACGCCAGGAGACCTGTAAACGCCATGGCAACCGATCCCATCTACGTCGAAACAGAGGAAGAGATCCCCGAGGTCGTCGAGCGACTTCGGCGCTCCGGCAGCGAGGACGCGATGCTGGTGCTGCCCATGCGCTCTCGCATCGGGCAGAGCCGGTTCAACTTCCAGCTCCTTCGCAACTACGCCGCGCGGATGGGCAAGCGGGTCACCGTCGTGTGCGACGACCCGGCCGTCCAGAAGATGGCGTCCGAGAGCGGCTTCACGGTCTTCGGAGCCGTCGGCCCGCTTGGCGAGGGCATCGCCTCCGAGGCCGAAGAGGCGCCGCCGCAGCGAAGGTGGTGGCAGCGCCGGATCGCCGCGCCGGTCACCCACGTCGGCGTGGCCGCCCCGACCAAGCTGCTGACCAAGAGCGCCACGGAGATCAAGCCCGGGCGGACCCTGCTCTACATCGCCGCGGCGACTGTGCTGCTGGTCGGCCTGACTGGAGCTGCGATCTTCGTACCCGCGGCCTCGGTGACGCTGGTCGCCCAGGCGCAGCCGTTCGCGCAGCGCGACGTGGAGATCCAGGCCCAGCCTGGCAAGGGACCGATTCGCGTCCGGGTCAGCGTCATCTCGCGTTCGGACTCGCAGGGCTTCAAGACCACCGGCGTCAAGGCCGTGCAGCTGGCGCCATCGATCGGCCAGGTCGTCTACACCAACTCGTGCACGCACAACAGCCCAACTTTTTACTTCAAGACCGGCCAGCGCCTCTACGACCCAACCAACCAGCTCTATTTCGCCCAAACCTCGGCGACGATCGCAGTGAACGCTGGCAAGAGCGCGACCGTCAATATCCAGGCGGTCCAGCCGGGCTCCGCCGGCAACGTTGGCAGTCATGTGATCACGCAGATAGTTCCCAACGACTTCTCCTGCCTGACCGTCGACAACCCGCAGGCGACGGGCGGCGGGGCCGATGCGTCATCGACCCCGCAGATGACTGTGACGGACTTCGACGCCGCCCGGGCCCAGCTCGAGCAGGAGCTCCACCAGGGCATCGCGCAGCAGCTCGCCGCCGGCCTGCAGAAGGACGAGAAGCTGAGCGAGAACATCGTCTACAACGCACCCCTCTTCAACACCGATCATCAGCCCAACGACACGGTGCCGAGCTTCAGCGGCACCATGACCGTGGTCGGCGAAGGCGACTATTACTTCGACACGGACGTCATCAAGGCATTCCAGGCTCACCTCGCTCAACTCGTGCCCAATGACCAGCAGCTGCTGACCGAGAGCGGGACCAAGGTGACGTACCGGCTCCTCAGCGCCACCAAGGGCGGCAACCTCACCTTCGTGGGCAGCGCCACCGCATACATCGCCGCGAAGCTCGACGAGGCCAAGATCCGCTCCCGGATCGTGGGCCGGCCCGTGACCGGCGCGAAGATCTATCTCCAATCGCTGGGCGTCCTTTCGGTGGTGATCAAAGAATCGCCGATGACGCTGCCGCTGATGCCCGTGCTTTCGAATCACATCGCGATCCACTATGTGGTGGAATCGGGTGTCCCGCCTCCATCGACGTCGGGGGCGGCCGCATCGCCTACCCCGACCCCATCCTCCTCGCCATAGCCCGAGCGATGCGGATCCTCGCGGTCGATCCCGGCACGAAGCGTGTCGGCCTCGCCTTGAGCGACCCCGGCGAGACCATCGCCCAGGCGCTGGCGACGGTTCCCGGACGGCCCGAGGACACGCTGGCCGCGCGGCTCGCGGAGATTGCACGCGACCACGAAGCGGGGCGGATCATCGTGGGCCTCGCGCTGCGCCTCGACGGCAGGAGTGGTCCGGAGGCCACGGCCGCCAGAAAGCTGGCCGCTGCGATTCGCCACGAATCCGGCCTTCCCGTGGAGCTCGTCGACGAGCGCCTGACCACGGCTGCGGCGGAACGGGCGCTGGTGGCGGGCGGGGTCAAGCGCGCGCAGCGGCGGCAGGACGTCGACCGGGTGGCGGCTACGATGTTGCTGCAGAGCCACCTCGACCACCGGCGGAGACAGAAGCCTGGCTGAAGACGAAACACACCCACAGCACATAACCCTCATCGACGAAGCCGGCCGCGAGCGCCAGTTCAAGCTCCACGACGCGTTCGACCACGAGGGGGGCGCCTACTACCTCGTCGAGAACGTCGACGACCCGACGCAGGTCCTGCTTCTGCGCGAGTCCGGAAGCGGGCTCGAGACGGTGGAGGGTGAGGAGTTCCACCGCGTGATCGCCGCGCTGGAAGAGGATGAGGTCGAGTGAGGCGCCTGGTCTCCGTCGTGGTCGTGATCGCCCTGCTCGGCTTTGGCACGTCGCGGGCGCTCGACTGGTGGAACTACAGCGTGTACACGCCGGTCTCCCCGTCCAGCCAGTCGGTCGTCTTCCACGTCGACCAGGGCGAGCTCCCCAGCCAGATCGGCGATGACCTGTTCAGCCAGCACCTGCTTCGCGACCGCAATGCATTCGACCTCTACATCAGGATCACAAACGCCGGTCCCAGGTTCGAGGCCGGGACCTTCCTGCTCAACCGCAACATGAACATGGCCCAGATCGTCGACGCCCTCGAGCACGGCCGCCCGGACCAGGTCGTGGTGACGATCCCGGAGGGCTTTCCGATCAAGTTCCAGGCCCAGTACGTCGAGAAGTCCGGCATCGGCACCGCGGCCGATTACATCGCGGCGGCGCAGGATCCGGCGATCGCCGCGCCGTATGGCTTCCTGGCGTCGCGGCCGTCGAGCGCGAATCCACCTCTCGAGGGCTATCTGTTCCCGGACACCTATCTCATCGACCGCGGCGTGGGCGTGCGCGAGCTCATCAAAGCCCAGCTCGAACAGTTCGGGAACGTCTTCACACCGGCCCTGCGCGACCAAATCACGCAGGCGACCGCAGTGCGCCCGGCCGAATCGGTGGAGTCGATCGTGATCCTTGCCTCGATGGTCGAGCGCGAGGCCGACAAGGATTCCGACCGCGGAAACGTCTGCAGCGTCTATTACAACCGCCTGAAGATCGGCATGCCTCTCGGGGTCGACGCCACGCTCCTCTACGCTCTGGGCCGGCTCACGCCCGAGCCGACATACCCCGAGCTGCAGCTGAACACGCCGTTCAACACGCGGACCCACACGGGACTCCCGCCGGGACCGATCAGCAACCCCGGCAAAGCGGCCTTGCTCGCATGCATCAACCCGCCCCAGACGAAGTACCTGTACTACTTCGCGGACCGCAGCGGCGTGACGCATTTCGAGACCAACGCACAGGATTTCGAGCGCGACAAGCAGACCTATGGTGTGAGCGGCAGCTGAAGGTATTTCTGCTCGGCCAGGGGATCTCGTACTCGGCGAGCCCGGCCATGCACAACGCCGCATTCGAAGCCCTCGGCCTCGACTGGAGCTATGAGCTGCTCGACATCACCCCTGACGAGCTGGCCGCCGCCGTCGGCCGCATGCGCGAGGCTGATGTCGCGGGTGCCAACGTCACCGTCCCCTACAAGGTCCCCGTCATCGGCCATCTCGACGCCGTCGACCCGGAGGCGCTGCGCGCACACGCGGTCAACACGATCGCCAGGGAGGGAGATCGCCTCATCGGCTCCAACACCGACGTCGCCGCCATCCGCGCAGCGGCCGCGGAGGTCGGCCTCGAGCCTCGCGGCGCCGACGTGCTGATCCTCGGCGCGGGCGGGTCGGCGCGGGCTGTGGCCGGCGCCCTCGAAGGTGCGCACCTGACGTTCGTGGCCAGGCGACCCACGCTCGTCGAGGTGCCCGGTCGGGTGATCGCCTGGAGCGACCCTGCCTGGCCACGTCGGGCCCGCTCCGCCGACCTGCTCGTGAACGCGACACCTTTGGGCAGGCGCGATGAGATGCCGCTGCGGCCGAACGCGCTGCCACGCGCCGGCGCCGTCATCGACCTGGTCTACGTCCGCGGCGGGACTCCGCTGGTGCGCAAGGCTCGCTCTCTTGGGCTGCGCACCGCCGACGGATGGGGAATCCTGCTCGCACAGGGCGCGCGCTCGTTCGAGATCTGGACCGGAAAGGCGGCCCCGATCGAGGCCATGCGCCAGACTCTCCCGCAATGAACCAGCTCGCCGGCGTGAACCACGTTCTCGTCGCGATCGCCTGGGGAGTCGTCGGGGTCGGGGCCGGCGTTCTGGTGCGATGGGGCTCGGTGCGCCTGGCGAAGCTCGAGGAGCTCGAGCCGGGCAGCAAGCGCTGGCAGGTTTGGGGGCCGCCTATCGCGGCGGCGCTGGTTTTCGCGGCCTTCGGCTACGAGCTCGGAATCAGCTGGCTGCTCTTGCTGCACAGCATCTTCGGCCTGGTCATGGTCCAGGTGATCTTCTTCGACCTCGAGCACCGGCTCATCCTCGACCGCGTGATCTTCCCCTCGATGGGGCTCGCCCTGGCGGTGAGCGTCTTCAACCAGCCCTGGTGGGCCGGCCTGGCGACGGGCATCGCGGCGGGCCTGCTGTTCGCGCTCGTGGCTCTGATCGGGGCTCTGATCTTCAGGGCTGAGGCGCTCGGTTTCGGCGACGTGAAGTTCGCCGCCTTCATGGGCCTGCTGCTCGGCCCGCTGCCCACCATCCAGGCGTTGTTCTACGGCGTGGTGCTGGCCGCAATCGCTTCGATCGGATACGTCATCTGGAAGCGATCGATGAAGGGGACGATCGCCTACGGACCCTACCTGGCCGGGGGCGCGCTGATCGTCCTCTTCCAAATGCGATAGCGTAGGCGCCGCAATGCCGTCCGAGCTCCTGCCCGGCGAAAACCTCGTTCTCAAAGACCACCAGCACTGGATCGTGCTGGTGAGGTCCCTGCTCATACCGGTCGTGCTGCTCGTGATCGTGGGCGTTGTCGACCTCACGGTGAAGTCGGGCACCGGCATTCCGCATTTCCGGACGCTGCTCAGCCTCGCGGCGATCGCGATCGCCGGCCTGTGGCTGATCGTGGTCTGGATCCGCTGGCAGTCGACCGCCTACACCCTCACCGACCAGCGCATCAAGATCGAGACCGGCGTCTTCGGCCGCTCCTCGAAGATCATCCCCATCGACCGCATCCAGGACTGCACGACGAAGCAGACGCTGGTCGGGCGGATCCTCGGTTATGGACGGGTCGAGGTCGACGCCGCGGGGGCGCAGGGGGCCGAGGTGCTCAGCCACCTGCCCCATCCCGGAGGGTTCCGCGACCAGGTCTTCGTGCAGTCGGAAAGGCGCCGGGGGGGCGCACCCAGCTCTCCAGCGCCGGCGAACCCCTCCGGCGTCTAGACCGCTGAGGAAAACACTCGCCCTCATCGGCTTCATGGGCTCGGGGAAGACGGTGGTCGGGGCGCTCGTCGCGGATCGGGCCGAGGCCCCGCTGCACGACCTGGACATGATGATCGAGGACGAGGCCGGCATGGCCATCTCGGATATCTTCGCGACGCGAAGCGAGGCCGCGTTCCGAGTCATCGAATCGGAGCTTTTGCCCAGGGCGTTGGAGCCGGGTTCGGTCGTGGCGCTGGGAGGCGGCACGACGATCGACGACGCCAACTGGAGCCTGGTCCGCAGCCGAGCCATGACCGTGTACCTGCAGGCGTCGTTCGACACGATCTGGACGCGCATAAAGAGCCCGGTCGCACGGCCCCTCTGCGCCTGTGGTCCGGCTGATCGTCGACGCCGCGCGCGGCAGCTACCCGGTGCTCATCGGCAGCGGCGTGCACCGCGACCTGCGCAACGTCGTCCGCCGCCTGGATCCTTCGTCGGCCGTGATCGTCACCGACGCCAACGTGCGGCCGTGGGCGCACAAGGTGGCGAAGGCCGTCAAGCCCACGGGAGTCAAGCCGTCCATCCATGCCGTGCCGGCGGGCGAGCGCTCGAAGTCGATGTCGGCCCTAAACGATGTGCTCGCGTTCTTCGAACGGCAGAAGATCGACCGCGACGGCCTGGTCATCGCGGTGGGCGGGGGGACGGTCGGCGACCTGGCGGGATTCGCCGCCTCGATCTGGCTCCGTGGGATCCGCCTCGTCGCGGTGCCGACGACCCTGCTGGCCATGGTCGACTCCAGCATCGGTGGGAAGACGGGTGTGAACGGCACGCGCTCGAAGAACGCGATCGGGACGTTCTGGCCGCCGTCGGCCGTGGTGGCCGACGTGGCGTGCCTCGAAACGCTGCCCCCGGTGCACTACCGGGACGCGTTCGCCGAGGTTGTAAAGTACGGCGTCGCGATGGACCGCGGGATCTTCGAGCTTCTGCAAGAGGAACGCCCGCGCCTGCTCGAGGGTGACCGTCGTGCGCTCGAGCGCGTCGTATTCCGCTGCGTCACCGCCAAAGCCCTCGTGGTCGCGCGTGACGAACGCGAGCGGGGGCCGCGCGCCATCCTCAACTACGGGCACACCGCCGGCCATGCGCTCGAGGCGGCCACCCGCTACCGCGTCTCTCACGGGCGCGCCGTCGCATTCGGTATGCGAATCGCGGCGAAGATCGCCCTGTCGGTGGACCTGTGCGGACCGCGGCTTCTCGAGGCTCAGGACGCGCTGCTGGCGGCGTACGGGTTGCCCGATCGCGCGCCGGCGGCGGACCCGGCCCTCGTCCTGGCCGCCATCGAGCACGACAAGAAGGCCCGCCGGGGGCGGGTGGCATGGGTCATGCCTCGGCGCCTCGGCCATGCGGAGCCCGGGCACGTGGTGCCGGCCGGGGTGGTGCGCAGGGTCGTGCGCAAGGCGCTCGCGTGAAGCGAATCGTCGTCGTCAACGGCCCGAATCTGAACCTGCTCGGGAAGCGGGAGCCGCACATATACGGGACGAAAACCCTGGCCGACCTCACCAAGGCGGTGCGGGCCAAAGCTCGCGAGCTCGGCGTGCAGGTCAGCTTCTTCCAGAGCAACCACGAGGGCGAGCTGATCGACTTCCTGCAGAAGGAGGCGCCAGGCTCGCTCGGCATCATCATCAACCCGGGCGCGCTGTCTCACTATTCGCTGGCTCTGTTCGACTGCCTGCAGGCGGTAGCGGTGCCCGCTGTGGAGGTGCACATCTCCAACATCCACGCGCGGGAAGAATTTCGTTCCAGGAGCGTTACCGCGCGCGCCGCTCGTGGGGTCATCACCGGTCTCGGCTTCAGCGGCTACCTGCTCGCGATGGAGTACCTGACGGAGCAGTGATCTCGACCAACGACTTTCGCAACGGGACCATGTTCGAGATGGACGGCCAGCTGCTCGAGGTGGTGAGCGTCGAGCACATCAAGCTTGCGCGAGCGGGCGCCGTCATCAAGGCCAAGCTGCGCAACCTGTTGACCGGGTCGATCTTCGAGCAGAGCTTCCGCAGCGGCGACAAGTACCGGACGGTTCGCATCGACAAGGCCGAGGCCACATATCTGTATGCGGACGGCAACCACCACTACTTCATGGACATCCGCACCTATGACCAGGTGCCGGTCGATGAAGACCTGCTGGAGTCGGTGCTGCCACTGCTCAAGGAGGGCAGTCCCGCGTACCTGCTGACCTATGAGGGCAGGCTCATCGGCGTGGAGCTTCCGATCAACGTCGAGCTTCGTGTCGCCAAGACCGATCCCGGGTTTCGCGGCGACACGGTGTCCGGCGGCACAAAGCCGGCGACCCTCGAGACCGGTGCCGTGATCCAGGTCCCGCTGTTCATCCAGACCGGCGACGTGATCCGGGTGGACACCCGAACCCAGACTTATATGGAACGGGCTTAGGGTGTCCCCAGGCCGAGGCTATCGGCCACTTCCCTCGTCACCTCAGAGACGCTCAGTCCGTCATCCACCTTGATGACGCGCAACTGCAGAGCAGCCGCTTCCTTGACGAGGTCGTCGGTGAAGAGCCCATCGCGGGCAAGGAGATTGGCCAGTGCCTTCTCGGGTTTGCTCGTATTCCGTGGAATGGTCCAGGTCGATCCCCGGCTGTCGAATGCGGAGCGCCGGACCTCTGGCGTGGGAACGAGCCAGACGGCCTGATCGGGGCGACTCAGGAGCGGGGAGACCAGGCGAGGCAACAGCCTGAAGCCCTCTGCCAGGATTGGAGGCTTTTCGGGCATGGCCAACAGGTGCTCCAGGATCAGATCGAAACCCTCTCCCTGAAACCAGTGGAATGTCTCGAGCATCAACGACGGCGGGCGGTTCACCCAGCGCTCGTCCATATCCATAGCCAGAAACGAATAGAGCAGCGGGTCGTCGAATGGATTAGATCGGCGAACGTGCTCCGACCCCATCGCGTCACAGCTGTACAGCCGAAGCATGTGATTGGCCGCGAGCTGCGTTGCGATCATCGATTTGCCGACCCCGCTTCCGCCACCGATCCAGCGAACGTGTCTTAGACGAGCCGGCAAGAGGTCCTCCGCCAGAAATCGTCGCCTGATCACGCGGCCCAGCGCACCCCCGGCCCTCGCGCTCGTCTGATCATCCGCTCCGGCGGAAGGAAACGGAACTCGCGCCCGGCCTTGACCACCTGCCACCCGCCCTCGTGCACGAGTCGATGGTGGTAGTAGCAGAAGGAGCTCGTTGGCGAGATTGGTGGGACCGCCCCGCGTCCAGGCGACGATGTGATGCGGGGTCGTCCAGCTGACCGAGCGGTCGCAGCCCGTGAACCGGCAGCCGCGATCTCTCACCCGCAGCGCCCGCCGCCTCGGCGCCGCGCCCGTGACCACCTGAGTGATCTGTCCGAGGGCACCTGAGTCAATTAAACGGTCAGGTGCGATCAGTATACCAAACATTTGTTTGGAGTCAATACGTTGATACCAAATCGCGCTTGAAAACTATCCAGGCCCCACCCCAACTCCCTCTTCCAGGTCCTTTTCGGTCCTCGCGCTCGGGACGTCCTTTCGCGCCAGGGGGTAGCATGCGGCCATATGGGCAGCAACGGCAGTCTCGGTGCGGTGCGGGTGGCCAACGAAGTCATCGCCAGCATCGCGGCTCTCGCCGCATGCGAGATGGAGGGCGTCTCGGGCATGGACGAGGCCGCTGCGCGTCACTTCGGAGACTGGGTGCGACGGCAGACCGCTCACCGTGGCGTTCGCGTGCAGGTCGAAGCCGATCGGTCGATCCACCTGGACGTGTTCATCACCGTCGACTCAGAAGCCAAGCTGGCGTCAGTCGCGAGCGCGGTGCAGGCCAACGTCGTTGAAGCGACCGAGCGGATGCTCGGGCTCGAGGTCGGCGAGGTCAACGTTTTCGTCTCCAGCATCGCGTTCGCAAGCTAGCGACCCCGATGGGTAAGCGCCACCAGGCCAGGGAGCTGGCGCTGAAGGTCCTGTTCCAGCTCGAGGCCTCGGACGACGATCCCGAGGAGGTCCTCGCCTACCACGCCGCCGAGGGCGCGGCCACATCCGACGTTGCGGCTTTTGCGGGCCAGCTCGTGCGCGGCGTCATCGCCAATCGAGAGAAGCTCGACGCGATCCTCAGCGAAGCCTCCGACAACTGGAGGCTGGAGCAGATGGCCAAAGTGGACCGCATCGTGCTGCGGATAGCGGTGTACGAGATCACTATCGACCGCCGCGTGCCCACCAAAGCGGCAATCAACGAATCGATCGAGCTCGCCAAGACGTTCTCGGGTGACGAAGCCGGGCGCTTCGTCAACGGCATCCTGGGTCGAGT
>WNGK01001061.1_pt1 | contig 31806 bp, 34 predicted proteins | sample 5400601 | NCBI WGS metagenome assembly WNGK01 (sample SAMN13153376, study PRJNA577476) | soil metagenome | isolation source: 60 cm soil or saprolite under Garry oak tree replicate 1 | place: USA:California | collected 2016-06-15 | reverse complement strand
TGCACGCGTCACCCAGCCGTTCGGGCCCACCGATCTGCTGCTCGAGCCCAGCCTCGGCCCGTACCCGCACTTCCACACGGGCGTCGACCTCTCGGCGTCCCTGGGGACGCCCGTCCTGGCCTCCGCCGATGGCATCGTCGTCGCCGTGGCCCACACGTCCATCGGCTACGGGAACTACGTGATGATCGCCCACGGCGGCGGGGTCATCACGCTGTACGCGCACCTGATGGAGACGGACGTCAGCCTGGGCGACAGGGTCACGCGAGGCAAAAAGATCGGCCTCGAGGGATCGACCGGCCTGTCAACCGGCCCCCACCTCCACTTCGAGGTGCGGATCAACGACCAGGTCGTGGACCCGATGCGCTACCTGACCGCCGTGTCCGCGCCCGCGTCGAGCACGACCTGATCTAGTCTTCTAGCCATGACCCGACTGGTTGTGGTTGCGGTTTCCATAGCAGCGGCCGTGATCGGTTCGGCGACCCTGGCGCAGGCAGCAGTCGATCCGTACTCGTCAGGTTGGATGGGGTTTGACGAGAGCGCCGGTCAATGTGGCTCCACACCACCTACTGCCAACTTCGCGATCATCGACGCGACCGGCGGCCGTCCCTTCAGCGCCAACTCCTGCCTCGGTTCCGAAGTCTCCGCGGCAGGGCTCGCGCAGCTGTCCTTCTACTTCAACACCGGCTATTCAGGGGCGTACGGGCGCGATGTCACGGCAGCGTGCAACAGCGCCGCGAGCAGCAAGGGCTACAGCGGCAGGCTCGCACAGGCCTATGCGATCGGCTGCAGCGAGGCAAGCTACGCCGTTTCGCTCGCACCTGTCCCCGGGGCGGCATGGTGGCTCGACGTCGAGACCGCGAACTCCTGGTCCAGCGCTAACCTCGCCTACAACGTAGCGGTCATTCAAGGTGCCGTCGACGAGGCTCATACGCTGACGAACGGAGCGGTGGGCATCTATTCGACCAGCTCGGCCTGGCAGGCGATCACCGGCGGCGGAACGGTCACGAGCGTCGATGGCAGCTGGGTGGTGTCCGGCCAATATGCGTGCGCCGGGACCGCGTTTGGCGGGTCGCCAGTCTGGATCGTTCAAAGCGGCACGACGACCGTCAACGGCGTCGTCTTCGACGCCGACGCGGCCTGCTGATCTTCCAGACCAATCAAGCGGCCGGCACGAGCTGTGTGCCGGCGGCCGCGTCCCACCACATCCGCCGCGGCGCCTGGTCGGCGTATCGCAGCGACAGCAGATAGACGAACAGCCCCACCCAACCACTGATCAGGACCAGGCTCGTCCGCAGCAAAGCGGGCCACAACCCAGGAGGTCCACCGCCACGCACGCGCACCACACGGATCCGCGCTGCGTAGCGACCGGGCGTCTGGCCGTAGAACGCTGTCAGAACCACGTCCAGCAGCAGGAACAGGACCCATCCGTAGACACCTGACCACTCATGCGCGACCGGCACGATGGCGGTCGAGATGATCCCCACCACGAACCAGTCGACGACGATCGCCAGCACGCGCTTCAGGCCGCCGGCGCGCGGCAAGAGCGCGGCTGAGTCTACGACAGCTTCCAGTGGATGCCCTGCAATACCGGCCGGGCTACGGCGGTGAACCCCTGGAGGTTGCCCTCCTGGGTGATCATGATCACGAGATAGAACACACTGCCGTCGGCGTTGGCTCCCGCAAACATGGAGGCGACAGCCCGCAGCGATTGGTTACCCGAGGTCAGCGTCAGGCAAAGCGTGTAGAAGATGCCCGGCGCACCGTTGAAGGTGCTCGTCGAGACGTTGGTGCCGGGGCAGACCCTGGTGTCGGGGTATTTCTTCTGGAGCGCGCGGTCGATCGTCACCATGTTCTGTTGAGCGGTCTGGGCCGGACTCGACGGTCCGCTGACGACGGTCACATCGCCCGAATGCGTAGGGTCTTCCAGCGAAACCGAGGTTGCGTCCTTGGATACGACCGTCCAGCCGGCCGGCACCGGCACGGTCTCACCGATGTTCGACACTGTTGCGCCGTTGGCGGTCGGCGACGGACTGGGGCTGGGCACCGCGCTCAGGCCACTGTTCTGTGAGTTGTCGTGGTTGCCCATCAGGGCGAGTGCCGTGCCGAATCCGCCCATGACCACGATGAGCGCCACAACACCCGCAACGATCATCGTCCACGGAGTGCGGTGCACGGGGATCTGGACTCCGGTCGGGTCGTAGTAGGGGCTCTGGTAGCCGCTGGGGGCGCCCATCGGAGGAGCCATGCCAGGCGGCGGTCCGGCCGGTGCCCATGACGCCTCCGGCGCGGGTCGCGGTGCGACGACCTGCCACGAGGCGGCCGGCGCCGGCGCCGGTGCCTGAGGGGGCCCCTGCGGGGGCGCGGCCGGGGGCGGCGGCGGCCCGACGGGGGCGACGCCCGCCGCAGGGACGGTCAGCGGCGTTCCGCATGCCTGGCAGAACTGGTTGCCATCGGGGTTTTGAGCGCCGCAGCGGGCGCAAGCAATCGCCATCTAGGCTCCTTTCGACGCCCCGGCGGGCGCCTCCTTGCGAGGCCTGCGAGACCGCTTGACCGAGCCCGGGGCTGCCGTCAGCGCCACGCCGCAGTTCGGACAGAAACCGGACGCAACTATGTGCACGTGGCAGTTGGGACAGACCGTCTCGGCGAATCCCATGTGCGCGGCCTCTTCGAGCAGCGCGTAGTGCAGCAGGTAGCGGACGTAGATGAGAAGAGCACCAACGACCACTGCTTGCCAGACCAGGATCAACAAGGGAGTGACCGCGTCGGCTCTCAGCACCTGAGTGCCGCCGGCGTAGGCAACGTGGGCGATGACTGCCATCGCGATGCCGCCGATCTCGCGCCCGGCCAAGCGGCCGCGACGGTAGCGCCAGATCGCCGCCACGACGACGCCGGTCGCGCTCCCCTGCAGCAGCGGCTGGAACACGGCGAGCGTGGCCAGGTCGAAGATCCAGTTGCCCGGCGTCTCATGCGGCGGAAGAGCGGTGAGCACGCTCGAGAAACCGACGAGCGTCTCGGCCAGGCCGAACCCAAGACCCGCCGCCACCCCGAGCACCAGGCCGTCGACGGTCTCTGGGAAATCCTTCCTGTTGGGCAGGAGTAAAGCAGGCAGAGGCTTCAAGGCCTCCTGGACGATCGGCAGCAAGAGGCCGAGGAGCAGCAGCGTGCCCACGTTGACGCCGGCGCTGCTCAGGGGGTTGCCGACCTCCTGGAATGGGCTGTAGACGAGCTTCATGACCACCGACACGGCGATGCCCAGGACGATGCCGCCTCCGATGGTGAACCCGAGCACCGTCGCCGGCTCGTCCCGGTAGATCTGGGCCTCATAGAGGTACATGAGGTAGAGGACCGGGACGAGGAACGCGGCGACCAGGATCGCCGCGGTGATCAGTCCCGCGATATAGAGGACGAGGATGCCGGCGAGGCCGACGGCGAACGCCCAGCGAAACTCGTGGATCTTGTGATCACCCAGGTGCGGGAAGAGCGTGGTGAAGACCGAGGGCTGCGCGACGTGCTCCGAGGGATGCGCGGCGTACCGGTACTCACGCGTTTTGGCATTGCCCAGCTCCGCCGTGGTCCCCTGATGCGCACCACACTGGGTGCAGAAGACCCCATCTGGGACGTCATGGGCGCAATGTTCGCACCGCATTCCGGCCGGTAAGCATAAGGTTTAGCGCCCGCTATTGCGGCTACTTTCCGTCCACGACGCGACCGGCCGGCATGATCTCGGTCACGACCCGCAAGCCGTGAATTTGGTGCCCCCGGAGGGAATCGAACCCCCGACCTTGACGTTAGGACCGTCCTGCTCTATCCCCTGAGCTACGGGGGCGAGTTTCCAAGTCTATTAAATGGTCAGGCCGCCGATCGGGCGCGGCCCGTAACTTCTCAGCGGCTTCCCAGGTTCCTCACAGAGAGGATTGAGAGGCTGAGCGCAGCCTGACCAGCATGGAAAGCACGAAGACGGCAGACGCCAGGATCCGGGCTCGCGACCGGGCGCTGTCGCTGCTCAACCAGCTGACGGCCGGCATCGCCTTCGCCGTCGCCGGTGTGGGCGTCTTCGCTGCCATCAGCGCAGTCACCATCCCCGGCGTCTCCGCCTCGTCATCGTCCACCTCGACAGCCAGCGCAGCGACCACATCGTCCTCGTCCTCCTCCAGCACGTCCTCGAGCGGTCTCCAGTCGTCGTCTGGGTCAGTGAGCTCTTCATCCAGCTCGGGCGTCGCCGTCTCCGGCGGCTCGTAGCCTTCGTCGGTGAGCGACACCCTTCTCTGGTACACCACCAGGGGCGCCGGGGCTATGTCGATGATCCTGCTCAGCGGTGTCGTCGTGCTCGGCGTGCTTTCCAGCTTGCGATTTCAGAGCGCAGGATGGCCGCGGTTCCTCACCACCGGTTTGCACCGCAACCTGGCGCTGATGACGCTCGTCTTCCTCGCCCTCCACATCGTGACCGCGGTTGTCGACCCGTTCACACACCTTGGCTGGCTCACCGCCGTCGTGCCCTTCTCGTCCTATTACCGGACGCTGTGGTTGGGCCTCGGCACGATCGCGTTTGAGCTGTTCGCCGCCATCGTGGTCACGAGCCTTCTACGCGGCGTGATCGGACCGGCAGCGTGGCGCGCCATCCACTGGCTCGCATACGCGTCGTGGCCGATCGCTGTGATCCACGGGTTCGGCACCGGGACCGACGCCTGGTCGATCTGGTTCCTGGCGCTGTCGGTCTTCTGCATCGTGGCGGTCGCCGTCGCCGTCGCCTACAGGCTGCTGCAGCCGCATCCTGATCCACTCTCGTCAGCCCGCACCGAGTTCCGCGCGGGTGTTTCCAGGAAGCCAAACCCGTGAGCGATCTGCGCCTGCTGTCCGGGCCCGACCTCAGGTCCGGACCCGAGAGCCACGCCGACCACGTTCGACGGCTCGGGGCGCCGGCGCTCGCCGGCCGTCCCCTGATCGAGGCGCTGGTCCGCAGCGGCCTGACCGGCAGGGGCGGGGCTTCCTTTCCAGCGGGCCTCAAGTGGCGCGCGATGGCCGCCGCGTCGAAGGGCGCGGCGGTGGTCATTGCGAACGGCGCCGAGGGCGAGCCCCAGAGCGGCAAAGACCGGCTTCTCATGGCGACCCGTCCGCACCTCATCCTCGACGGGGCGTTCATCGCCGCGCGCACTCTGCGCGCAAGCCAGGTCGTCATCTACATCGGCGAAGAGCACGGCGCCGCATGGACCGCGATGGCACGCGCTCTGGCGGAGCGGCCCGAATCCGAGCGCCGCATCGCACGCATGGCCGGCGCGCCCCATCGATACGTCGCCGGCGAATCGAGCGCGGCGGTTCATCTCGTCGATGCCGGCGTGGCCACGCCGACGACGACCCCGCCCCAGCCGCACCAACGAGGAGTCGCCGGCGCTCCCACCCTGGTGCAGAACGTCGAGACGCTCGCGCACGTCGCCCTCATCGCCCGATACGGAGACGAGTGGTATCGGTCCGCCGGCCGGCGCGGTGCGGCGGGGACGATCCTGATCACACTGGCCGGCGGGGTCAAGACGAGCGGCGTGCTGGAGGTCGAGGCAGGAACTACGGTCGAAGAGGCTGTGGCCATGGGAGGCGGCCCGTCAGAACCAGCGGCTGCCGTCCTGGTCGGCGGCTACTTCGGCTCCTGGGTCAAGGCGGTCGACGCCTGGGCACTCCCGCTGGACGCGGCCGCCCTTCGCGCCGGCGGCTTGTCTCTCGGCTGTGGAGTGGTCGGGGTGCTGCCCGCAAGCAGGTGCGGCGTGTGCGATACGGCCCGCATCATGCGGTACCTCGCCGAGGAGAGCTCGGCCCAATGCGGACCGTGCTTCTTCGGCCTGAGGGCGCTGTCGGACGCATGCAGCCGAATCGCCGAACGCGGCATCAACCGCGACGACATGGCACGCCTGAAGAAGTGGGCGGTCGAGGTGCGCGGCCGAGGCGCGTGCAGGCACCCTGACGGGGCGGTGATGTTCCTACACTCAGCGCTGTCAACGTTCTCGGACCAGTTCGCGTCTCACCCCGCGCATTGGAGGCAGCAGCAGCCGGCATGAAAACCGAGCTGCACATGACGATCGACCGCATCAAGTGCGACGGTCACGGCCTGTGCGCCGAGCTGCTGCCGGAGCTGATCCGCCTCGACGACTGGGGTTATCCGATCATCGCGCCGGGCCCGATTCCGGATCGCCTGGCGCCGCTCGCTCAGCGGGCGGTCGCCACCTGCCCGGTGCTCGCGCTGGGGCTGCGTCGAGCGGCCGCGTCGAGATGAGCACCACGCTGCTCGGGATCGTCGACGACCGCGCGCTGGGCACCAACATGCGACTGATCGTCACGCGTCCGGACCGCCTCGCCGATGCCAAAGCCGCAGCCGATCGGGTCATCAAAGCGATCGACGACGCGGCCAGCAGGTTCCGCGACGACAGCGAGCTGAGCCGGGTCAACCGCGAGCCCGGGCGCCAGTTCCACGTCAGCGCCCTGCTGGCCCGGGCCCTCGCCGCGGGATTGCGAGGAGCGCGACTGACAGGCGGCGCGGTCGACCCGACCGTGGGTTCAGCGGTCCGGCTCGCGGGGTATGACCGAGACTTCGCCGACATCCCGGCCGACACCTCCCCCATCCAGCTCGCGGTGAGCCACGTCCCTGGCTGGCGGGCCATCCTGTTCGACGAACGGGCACGGACGGTTTCCGTGCCGCGGGGCGTCGAGATCGACCTCGGGGCGACGGCCAAGGCGCTGGCTTCAGACCTCGGCGCTGCGGCGGCGCTGGAAGCGGTTGGTTCGGGCGGAGCTCTCGTCAGCCTCGGCGGCGACATCGCGCTCGCGGGCGAAGCGCCGCTGGACGGATGGGCGGTGCAGACGAGCGAGGACAGCAATGCGAGTCTCGACGACGACGAGGAGACCATCAGCATCGAATCGGGTGGGATCGCAACGTCGAGCACCACGGTGCGGCGCTGGACGCGAGGCGGCACCGTCCTTCACCACATCATCGACCCTTCGACCGGCTTGCCTGCCGCCGGCCCGTGGCGTACCGCCAGCGTCATCGCGGCGACATGCGTCGACGCCAACATCGCCTCGACGGCAGCCATCGTCATGGGCGAGTCAGCGGTCGCATGGCTGGCCAAGCATCGGCTTCCTGCCCGGCTGGTCGACCATGACGGCATCGTCCATCGGGTCTCCGGCTGGCCTGAGCCGTCCACGCGCCTGCGCTGAAGTCATGGGCGCGTCACAGCAACCTCTCAGCAAACTCCAAGGCATTCGAGGCAGCATGAACGCCGTGAGCACCGACGGCGGCCGAACGCAGGGGCAGCCATCGAACGGGGCGCGCGTCCTGGTCGTGGACGACGAGCCGAACATCACCGAGCTGCTCGCCATGGCCCTTCGCTACGAGGGTTTCACGGTCAAGACCGCCGCCACCGGCCGCGCCGCCATCACGGCGATGACGCAGTTCTCGCCCGCGCTGGTCATCCTCGACGTCATGCTCCCGGACATCGACGGCATGGAGGTGCTCAAGCGCCTGAACGCCGGCGGCCACAAGGTGCCGATCATCTTCCTCACCGCCAAGGACGCCACCGAGAACAAGGTTCACGGGCTCACCATCGGGGGCGACGACTACGTCACCAAGCCGTTCAGCATCGAAGAGCTGATGGCACGCGTGCGGGTGGTCCTGCGCCGGCACGGAAGAAGTGGGCCCGACAGTGGAAAGCTCACCCTTGCCGACCTCGAGATGGACGATGAGGCGCACGAGGTGCGCCGCGGCCAGCATGTCGTCGAGCTGACGACGACCGAGTACCGCCTGCTGCGCTACCTCTTGATCAATGCGGGCCGGGTGCTGACCCGCAGCCAGATCCTCGACCACGTTTGGCACTACGACTTCGGCGGAGACGCCAGCGTCCTCGAGACGTACGTCAGCTATCTCCGCCGCAAGGTCGATCGTTTCAAGCCGCCTCTGATCCAGACGGTGCGCGGCGTCGGGTACGTCCTCCGCGCGCCACGACAATGAAGTCCGCTCCGCGGGGCGGGGCCTAGCCCCATGGCGCGGTCCCTGCGCGCACGGCTCCTCATCGGGGTCATCTCGCTGGTGGTCGTCGGCATCCTGGTTTCCGACATCGCCACCTATGCGTCGCTGCAGAGCTTCCTGGGCAGCCGGGTCGACGACCAGCTCAAAGGTGCGCACAACACCGCGATCAGCGCCCTCGGCGGTCCAAACGAAGGCCCGGGAAAGGCACCCGGCGGCGGCCTGCCGGAAGGCACGATCGTCGAGCGGGTTTCTGCCGACGGCACGGTCGTGCTCGCGAAGAGGCTTCAGTTCGGCCAGTCAGCGTCGCAGGCCGCGCCGGTGCTCCCCAGGTCCCTGCCGAGCGCCAGCGAGACCGACCCGGCGATCACCACGCTGGCCGGGACCGGCGGCGTGTCGCAGTACCGCGCAGCCATATGGCACGAGGACCTGTTCCAGGGCGACGACGTGGTCCTCGCGATCCCGCTGACCGACGTCCAGGAAACGCTGAGCCATCTTCTGCAGCTGGAGGCTCTGGTCAGCGGTGGGGTTGTGGTGGCCACGGCCATCCTTGCGCTGCTCATCATTCGTCTCAGCCTTCGGCCACTCGCGAACATAGGCTCCGTCGCGGCGGACATCGCCGCCGGCGACTTGAGCCGCCGGGTCGAACCCGCGACGCCCAAGACCGAGATCGGCCGGCTCGGCCTCGCGCTGAACGGGATGCTGGCCCAGATCGAGGCGGCGTTCGCGGAACGCACCGCGTCGAACAGCCGGCTGCGCCGCTTCGTCGCCGATGCCTCTCACGAGCTGCGTACGCCGCTGACGTCGATCCGCGGGTATTCGGAGATGCTGCGACGTGGCGCGGCCGAATCGCCCGCCGACGCCGAGCTCGCTCGCAGGCGTATCGAAGAGGAGGCGATCCGCATGACGGGGCTCGTCGACGACATGCTCGTCCTCGCCCGCCTCGACCAGGGCCGGCCCCTGGAGCAGGAGCCGGTCGACCTCAACGCCATCGCCACCGATGCCGCCGCCGATGCTCGCGCGGTCGCGCCTCAGCGCGACATCAAGCTCACCTCCCCTGGACCCGTGGTCGTGAATGGCGACGACACGCGCCTCCGCCAGGTGGTGGGAAACCTCGTCCGCAACGCACTCGTCCACACTCCGCCACAGACACCGATCGACATCAGACTCTCGACGGAGGACAGCGTCGGCAGGCTTTCAGTCGCCGACCACGGGCCGGGACTCATCGCCGAGGACCTGGACCGGATCTTCGAGCCCTTCTACCGGGCTGACCCCAGCCGGAGCCGAGACAGCGGCGGCGCCGGCCTGGGCCTGTCGATCGTGAGCGCCGTGGTCACCGCGCACGGCGGGCATGTCAAGGTGCGCGAAACCGACGGCGGGGGCGCGACGTTCGAGGTCGAGCTCCCGCTCGCCGGGACATGACCGAAGTTGCGGCTGCTACCGCCGGCTGAGCCGCCCGAGTCGTGCTACCTGTTGACGTCGAGGCAGGCGATCGCGTCGTGGGCGGGGCAGCTGGCCGCGACCGCATCGATCACCGCACCCGCAAGAAGGTCTCGTCCGAGCGGCGTGGGATGCACGTCACATGTGGTTGACGACGTGCGGATCAACAGGCCGGCAGCGCATGAGTCACCACCCGCCGTTGCCGCGACTGGAGCCCACGCGTTGAAACCCGAGGCGACCAGGACGCCGAAACCGCTTCCCGCCGCAATCATCTGGGCGTTCAGGAGAAGTGCGCCGCCGACGCTGGTTGGATCGCTGTAGTTGAGAGCGTAGTAGGTCACAGCGACGATCAAGCCGGCGTAGCCGGTCGAGCGGATGTCGGAGAAGATCTCTTGGAGGTTGGCCCGCATGGTCGCGAGCACCCCGCCGAGGCCGAGCGGACACGTACCGACGGTGGGTCCGGCCGCGCAGTCCTTCTGGAACCGGAAGAAGTCGTTTGCCCCCAGGGTCAGCGTGATCAGGCGGGTGTCCCGGTGGCCCGTCAAGTACCGAAGGGCGAAATCGAGCTGTGAGACCTGGTACTGGACGTGAAGAGGAAACGCGGCCCGGTAAGGCCGGCAGACATTGTCGGTGCCGGTCAGGGATATGAAACCGCCGGTGGCTTCGCCCGGACAGGTGGCATTGACGTCCTTGATATCGAGACGCTGGGCAGCGATTTCTGGGTAGCCGATGAAGTTGTCGGCATCATTCGGGTTCAACAGAGGACTAAACCCGAAGGGGACCGAGTCTCCCAGCGCCAGGTAATCGTGGCCTTGGCTGTCCGCCGACGCCGGGACCGCGCCCAGCGCGAAAAGCGCGACCGCCGAGAGCAGTGCAAGCAGGCGGACCCTCATCCCAAGCACCTCCGACTCAAAAGGTTGCGCGCTGGGCGGCAGCGCTCCGTCGAGGGGAGTCTAAGCACGGTGGGCGGTCGCCGCCACTACGAGTTCAGCCGGGCCTGTACGCGATGACGTCTCCACGTGAGTTGCCGATGACCACCATGTCGCCGCTCATCGCAGGCGCGCTGAAAGCCGCCGAATGGAAGTCGGCTATCCACAGCACGGAGCCGTCGCGGCTGGAAAGAGCCACCACGCCGCCGGAGTTGGGGTCGCCGAAGACGTCGCCGATACCGAACACCAGGACGCCGTTGCCGATCGCGGGCGCGGAGTAGACGGGCAGGCCCGAGTCATACGTCCATTCGGTCTTGCCGTCGGCGACGCCGAGGGCGAAGATGCCGACGGGAGTGCCGGCAGACGGCACGTAGAAATTGGTGCCGTCGTACCCAGGCGAGGCAAGCAGACCGTGCACGGCGCTGCCGCTCACCAGGTCACGCGACCAGATCACCGCGCCGGTGGTGGCGTCGATCAGCTTGAAGACTCCGGCATTCGACCCGACGGCGACGGACTCGCGCCCGCCGGCCATGAGCACGATAGGAGTGGCGCCGACGTCGACGTCACGTCCCGCATCCGCGTGGAAGCTCGTCATCCACAGGCGCCGGCCGCTCGCGACGTCGAAAGCGAGTACGCCGTCGTCGGGGTTGCCGACGCCGATGAAGCCACGTCCCGCGCCATCGATGGCGGGCGATGACCAGATGCCGTCGCCCGGCCGGCAGCCCTCCAGGACGCATATCGCCCACACCTGCGTGCCGGTCGCGACATCCAGGGCGATGACCCGGCCGGCCTCGAGCGGCTCGTCTCCATACTGCGAACCCACACCGAGCAGCACCACCTGCCCGTAAACCGTGGGCGACGACCACAGGGCCGGCTTCACGCCGGGCGCCGCGGCATCCCACAGCTTGTTACCGGTGCGGGGGTCGAGCGCGTAGATGTGTCCGCTCAAGGTGGCGACGATCACGCGGTCGCCGGCGATGGTGGGAGAGCCGGAGATGGGGCCGAGCCTGTCGACCTGCCAGATCCTGGCGCCCGAGCCCGCCCGGTAGGCGGCCACGACCCCTCCCTCACTGGCGGCGACGACCACGCCGCCGGCGATGGCGGGGGTCCCGTTCACACCCCCGCTCATCTCCACCTGCCAGACCGCTTTCAAGCGCCTGGCGTCGGCGGCGCCAAGGGTCGCACCGGCCGGATGGCCGTCGCGCGCCAGGTCGCCGCGGTACATGGCCCAGTCGCCGCCCGTCGCTGTGGAAGGCGAGGGCGAAGCGCCGTTCCCGGTCGAACACGCGCCCAGCAAGGCCGCCGCGAGGCACAGTACGGCCGCCCGGCGATGGGTGGCCGCGGGCGTCCTACTTGCCGCCGTAAACAGGGCGCGGGACCGGGTGCGATTCATCCGCACCCACCCAGCGGTGGAACAGCGCCAGTGGCCGCGGAGCCCACCAGTTGGCGCGGCCGAGGAGACGCATCACCGACGGCACGATGAGGAGGCGGACGATCGTCGCGTCGATGAGGATCGCGATCGCGAGCCCGATGCCGATCGCCTTGATGATCACGACGTCGGCAAGGCCGAAAGCCAGGAACACCGCACACATGATGGCCGCCGCGCCCGTGATCAGGCGGCCGCTCTTCTCGAGGCCGAGCGCCACCCCGGCCTGGTTGTCGCCCGTGCGCCTGTACTCCTCCTGGATGCGGCTGATCAACAGCACCTCGTAGTCCATCGACATGCCGAAGACGATGCTGAAGAGGATCACGGGGATGCTGGGATCGATCGACTGGGGCGTGAAGTGGAGCAAGTCGCTGAGGTGGCCCTCCTGGAAGACCCAGACCATCGCACCGAACGATGCCGAGATCGAGAACAGATTGGTGAGCACGGCTTTCAACGGCAGCACCACCGAGCCCGTGAGCAGAAACAGGACGGCGTAAGTGATGAGGATGACGGTCGCGACCGCGACCGGCGTCCGCTGCAAGATGAAGTTGACGATGTCGAGGTCGAAGGCGGTGGCTCCGGTGGCGAGGACCTGGCCGTCCGCGACCTGCTCCGCGCGCACCGCCGTCACGATGGCTCGTGCGTCATCGCTCGTGTACTGCTTGTTGGTCACGATAGCCAGCACCGCGAGGTGCTGCCCGGCGCCGTTGGTCAACGCCTGCTGCATCAGCGGCGGCAGCTGAGAGGCCGGGCCCGAGTACAGGCGCTGGTAGTCCGCTCTCGAAAGAGACGGGTCGAGGTCGACGATGCTCGACACGCGCAGCACGTTCGGCAAGGCGGCGAAGCGGCGGCTCAGGTTGTAGAGGGCGCCGACGTGGTCGGAGGTCAACGGGCTTCCGCTCGGGTAGTAGAGCACGGCGGTGATCGTGGTCTGGTCCTGGCCGGGGAAGTCTCGGATGAGCGTGTCGTAGCCTTCGCGGGCCTGGTTGCCTGGGGGCAGCTGGTCGATGTCGCCGTTGGCGAGCCGAAGCTGCAGGAAGGGCGTGCCCGCGAGCAGCAGGACGGCCAGGGCGGGAATGAGAACGAACAGCGGCCGCCGCATCACCCACAGCGCCATCGAATGCCAGGCGCCAGATCCGGAAGCACCGCGCCTGCCGAGGAAGGGCAGCATGGCCTTCAACCACCTCGGCGACCAGTCGACCCGAGCGCCGGCGACTGAGAGCACCGCGGGCAGGAAAGTGAGGCCATAGAAGACCGCGATCGCGACCACGATCGTTCCGGCGGCGCCCATCGAGGCGAGGAACGTGCCCTGGAAGAAGAGCATCGCCGACAGCCCGATCGCGACCGTGATGCCCGAGAACGTGATCGCGCGTCCCGCGGTCGAGATCGCGATCGCGATGGCATCTTCACGACTTGCGCCGGCCGCGAGCTCGTCACGGAAACGGTTGACGATGAACAGCGAGTAGTCGATGGCCACCGCGAGCCCGATGAGAGTGATGATGTTGATCGCGTACTGCGAAACATCGGTGAAGCGCGCGAGGACGAGCGTGCCGCCCACGCCGCCCACGATCGCGAGCAGCCCCACTCCAAGCGGCAAAAGGGCGGCGGCGACGGACGCGAAGATGATCACGAGCATGAGGAGCGTGATCGGAAGGGCGAGGTACTCCGCCCGCTGCAGGTCCGATTCCAGGGTGTCGTTGAAGGCGAGGTTGATCGGCACCTGGCCGGTCGCGGACATGCCCAGCAGGCCGGGGTGAATCTCGGCGAGGATCGAGCCCATGTAGCCCTGAGCGGTCTGGCTGCGGTCCCTCAGGTTCACGATCACGAGCCCCTCGTGCTGATCCCGGGAGATGTAGCTGGATTGGGCCAGGGCCGGCACCGAGTACGGCGTGCGGATTCCGGTCACTCGCGCGTCGCCGGCAAGAGGCGCCACCGCGTTCTGGACCGCCGACTGGAACAGGGGGTCGCCGACTTTCAGCGTGGGGCTGCTGAAGATCAAGAGGAACGACGAGCCGCTGGCCGCCTTCTGCGGCTGGATCTCGTCATTGATCAGCTTCTGGGCCTGCCCGGCCGCCAGGTTCGCACCGAAACCGCCGTTGCCGGCCAACGTGCCGCCGGTGAGGAGGCCCACGACGGAGAGTCCGAGCAGCAGCGCCGAGACGACCAATGTGGCCCACCTGAATCGATAGACGAAGCGACCCCAGCGCGCGAACACGGCCACCAAAGATACATGGCGGGGCGACACGTTCCGACGACGCCCGCGCGGCGGGTGGTCAGCTCTGCGCGGCTACTTCAGCTGCCACTGGATGCTGGTCAGGACCGGTCGCGCCTCTGTGATGAAGTTGTCCTTGTCGCTCACCGGGGCGAGCTCGATGACGATGTAGTAGACGCTGCCGTCGGAGTTGGCGCCCGCGAACATGGGTGCACCCGCCTGCACGCTCTGGCTGCCCGAGGTGAGCGTGAAGCACAGCTGCCAGAAGATCCCTGACGCGCCGTTGAGGGATCCCGTCGTCACCTTGGTGTTCGGGCATACCTTTGCGTCGGGAGCATGGTCCGTGAAGACCTTGTCGACCGTGTCCTTGTTCTGCTGGGCGGTCTGCGCCGGGTTCGACGGGCCGCTCGCGACGGTGACCGAGTCCCCTTCGGGACTCTGGAGGGTGATCGACTCGCTGTCCTTGTTGGCGATCTGCCAGCCGGCCGGAACGGTCAGCGAGAGCGTAGGGGTCGACGCTTTGACAGGTCCGGTCGGAGTGGGGCTCGGCGAAGGTACCGGGCTCGGCGTTCCGGCGGGACTCGGGCTGGGCAGGTCCGAGCCCAGCCCGCTGGAGCTCGCCTGGTTCGCATTCCTGGAATTGAGGATGGCAAGCGCTGTCCCGCAGCCCGCCATGACCAGGACCAAACCCAGGACGGCGCTGAGGATGAGCACCCACGGCGTGCGGTGGACGGGCGCATACGGCATGCCCGCGGCCGGGGCGTAATAGGGGCTCTGGTAGGCCGGCGGCGGGATGTTGGGCGGCGGCCCCATGACCGGTGGAGGCGCCGCGGCTTGAAGCGGCGTCCCGCACGCCTGGCAGAAGGAGTTGCCGTCTGGGTTCTGGGTCCCGCATCGCGGGCAGGTCAGCGCCATCTACGTTCCCTTCGAGCTCTTGGCCGCGGGCTCGGCGCGCGGACGGCGCCCTCGCCTCACTGAGGTCGGGGCGGCGCTGAGCGCCATGCCACAGTTCGGGCAGAAGCCCGAGGCGACGATGTGCATGTGGCAGTTGGGGCACATGGTCTCCGCGAAGCCCATGTGCGCCGCCTCGTCGAGCAGCGAGTAATGCAGCAGGTAGCGAATGTAGATCAGCAGCGCGCCCACGACGGCGGCCTGCCAGATGAGGATGAACAGCGGATTGACGGACACGTCCTTCATCAGTACGGTGCCGCTGGAGAACGCGACGTGCGCGATGACTGCCATCGCCACACCGCCGATCTCGCGTCCCGCCAGCCGCCCGCGCCGGTACCGCCAGATCGTCGCCACGATCATCCCGGTCGTGCTGCCCTGCAGGAGCGGCTGAAAGATCGCGAGCGTGGCCAGGTCATAGATCCAGTTGCCGGGCGCGACGTGCGCGGGCAGGCTGGTCAGCGTGCTCGAAAAACCAATCAGCGTCTCGGCCACGCTGAAGCCGAGGCCCGCCGCCACGCCGAACACCAGCCCGTCGACCGTCTCCGGGAAATCGGTGCGGTTGGGCAGGAAGAGTGCCGGGATCGGTTTGAGGGCCTCCTGGATCACGGGCATGACCAGGCCGAGGAGCAGCAGGGCGCCGATGCTGACGCTCACACCGCCGAGTGGGTTGGGGTTGTACTGGAACGGGTTGTAGATCAGGCGCTCGAAAAGCGTGACCACGATGCCGACCACGACACCGCCGCCGATCGTGAACCCGAGCACGAGCGCCGGCTCGTCATGGTAGACCTGGGCTTCGTACAGGTAGACCAGATAAAGGACGGGGACCAGGAACGCCGAGACGAGAATTGCGGCCGTGATGAGCCCCGCCACGTAGAGGACGAGGACGCCCGCCAGGCCGGCGATGAAGGCCCAGCGGAACTCGTGGATCTTGTGCTGTCCCAGGTGCGGAAACAGGGTCGTGAAGACCGCCGGCTGCGCCACGTGCTCTCCTGGATGCGCTGCGTAGCGGTGCTCTCGCGACTTCGCCTTGCCAGATTCCCCTGTCGTCCCCTGGTGCGCTCCGCAGCGTGTGCAGAAGACCCCGTCGGGGGATTCCTGGGCGCAATGGTCGCACCGCACGGACGGTAAGGATAGGCGGCACCGCCGCCTTTGAGGCCGCGGTTAGCTTGTGGTTCCGGCCTCGGTCTGCTCCGACGGCACCCAGCCCCGGATGAAGTGGCAGGAGTAGTGGCCGGAGTGCTTGTCGAAGTAGCGCTGGTGGTACTCCTCGGCCCGCCAGAAGTGTGTGGCCGGCACGATCTCTGTGACGATCGGCTTCTTGAAGTAGCGCTGCGCCTCGGCCGCCGAGCGGCGCGCCGCCGCCTCCTGCTCCGGGTTGTGGAAGAAGATCGCCGAGCGGTACTGGTGCCCGTGGTCGGGGCCCTGATAGTTCAGCGTGGTGGGGTCGTGCATGTTCCAGAAGGCGTTGAGCAGCTCGTCGTACGTGACCTTGCTCGGGTCGTACGTGACCTCCACCGCCTCCGCATGCCCCGTCCGGCCTGAGCAGACCTGCTCGTAGGTCGGGTTGTCGCGACTGCCGCCCGTGTAGCCGGACACGGCGTCGATGACGCCGGGAATCTCGTTGAAGAGGTGCTCGACGCCCCAGAAACATCCGCCTGCGAAAGTTGCCTTTTCCATCACGTCCCAGAATACCCGGCTGTGATCGAGCCGAAACCGGAGGACCTGCGCCGGGAGTGGTGGCACCTGGCCACTGTCGACGTGACTCCGCTGCGGCGCCACCGCGACTTTCGCCTGCTTTTCGTCGGCCGGCTGGTGTCGTTCTTCGGGACCATGATCACGTCAGTCGCCGTCCCGTTCCAGGTGTACCAGCTGTCGCACAGCGTGCTGCTGGTGGGCGTGCTGGGACTCGTGGAGCTCGCGGCGCTGCTTGCGTTCGCGTTTCTGGGCGGCGCGCTCGCCGACGCGCGCGACCGGCGCAACATGGTGCTCGCCAGCGAGGCGGCGCTCATGGCCTGCAGCCTGGCGCTGGCTGTCAACGCGCTTCTTCCCCATCCCTACCTGTGGCTGATCTTTGTCGTCGCCGCGTTGTGGGGCGCGCTTGACGCTTTGCAGCGCCCGTCGCTCGACGCGATGCTGCCGCGCCTCGTCGAGCGCGATGAGCTCGCGGCCGCAGCCGCGCTCGGCAACATTCGCGGCACACTGGGCATGATCGCCGGACCTGCCATCGGAGGCGTGCTGGTCGCGGTCGCCGGGCTTCCGATCACGTATGGCGTCGACGTCGCGACCTTCGTGGTCGGGCTGGTCAGCCTTTACCTGATGCGCGCCGTACCGCCGCCGGTCGACGCCGAGCGACCAAGCCTGCGCCGGGTCGTGGAGGGCATCCGCTACGCCGGGAGCCGCCCGGAGCTCATCGGCACCTATGTGGTCGACATCGTGGCCATGTTCTTCGGCATGCCGATGGCGCTTTTCCCGGCCATCGCGCAGGGCCTCGGCGGACCGAAGGTGCTCGGCCTTCTCTACGCCGCACCGGCGGTCGGCGCCTTCCTTTTCTCGCTTACCAGCGGGTGGACGGCACGGGTCCACCGGCACGGGATGGGCGTCATCTTGGCCGCCACACTCTGGGGGCTCGCAATCATCGGCTTCGGCGTCATTCCGGGGCTGCTGTCCGCCATCGGATTCCTCGCCCTCGCGGGCGCGGCCGACGCGATGAGCGGCGTCTTCCGCCAGCTGATCTGGAACCTGACCATCCCCGACTCGCTCCGCGGCCGCCTCGCGTCGATCGAGCTGCTCAGCTACTCGGTCGGCCCCTCGCTGGGCAATTTCGAGGCGGGCGCCGTGGCTTCGCTGTTCAGCATCCGCGTCTCGATCGTGTCGGGCGGCGTCCTTTGTGTAGTCGGATGCGTTCTCTGTGCTCTCGCCCTCCCTGCGTTCAGGCGATATGACGAGCGCGTCTGGCGCGCAAGTTCGACCATCTAGTTACGATCAGGAGGCCATGGGCTCAGAGCAGGTGTTGGTGGTGCTGGGCATCGCGACGGCGATCCTGGCCCTGTGGGCGGCGATATTCGCCACCCGCGCCGACCTGGCGACGCGCAGCGCCAAGTCGGAAGCCCGCAAGCGCTGGGACGACAGCATCCGCCCCCTCCCCCATCTGACGTTCACGTCGGCGCCGGCGGTCGGGCAATCGATCGAGGTCGACGTCGAGAACCTGGGCGGCGCGCTGGCCGCCGGCGCGGTGATCCTTCAACACGGCGACGCGTTGTTCGCGGGCGAGCTCACGCTGCCGGAGAAAGCGCCCGCGCGCCGCATGGTCCTTCCGCCGGTGTTGCAAGCCTGGCAGCGAAGCACCCAGCCGCGCTGTCTCCTGCTCGTTGGCCGAGACGTCAGCGGCCGCACGTGGGATTGCCTGGATGGCATGAAGATCATCAAGGACCCGCGCCGGTGGGTTGCAGGTCAGCTGCGCGAGATGCGCCTCCAGGGCATCGTCGACTTCCCGTCGCTCACCGGCGGTAAGTCCTAGAGGCTCCGCTCTACTCCAGCGTCGCGTGCAGCTTCAGGCCCACGTTGCCGTGCAGCGCTTTCGACACCGGACAGCCTTCCTTGGCTTCTTCGGCGAGCCTCTCGAACTCGTCCTTGCTGATGCCGCTGACGCGCCCGCGCACCGTGATGGTGGAGGTCGTGATGCCTGTGCCCGGCACGAACTCGACTTCAGCCCTCGTGCTCAAATGCTCCGGCTTGTGACCGGCCTTGGCGAGCCCGTTGGAGAACGCCATCGAGTAACAGGCCGCGTGGGCCGCTGCGATGAGCTCCTCCGGACTCGTCTTCCCGTGCTCACGCTCGGCGCGGCTCGCCCATGAGATGGGCAGCTCTTCGAAGGCGCCACTTTCGGGCTTGACCCGCCCGCTGCCGCTCATCAGATCCCCTTCCCACGTCGCGTCAGCCCGACTGATCGCAGCCATTTGCAACCTCCACCAGGCCCATACGGGCCGCAGAATCGGAAGAGGCCAGTGTAGCTCCGGCCCTCGCCGTCGTAGGCTGATCGATGCGATGCCCAAGTGCAGCCACCTCGATCAGATCTCGGAGGTCACCGCAAGCGCGGACGGTTGCGAGGACTGCCTTCGGATCGGGGACCGCTGGGTCCATCTGCGACTTTGCATGACCTGCGGGCACGTGGGCTGCTGCGACGATTCCAAGAACAAGCACGCCACCGCCCATTTCCGCCACACTCGCCACCCGATCATCAGGTCGTTTGAACCCGGCGAAGACTGGGGCTGGTGCTACGAAGACGAGGTCGACCTGGATCCGACCGGCTGGCCGGTCCGCGGGCGCGTGGCTCACAGCGTCTGACCCTGGTGGGTCTTCGGGTGGTCGCGCTGACGACCATCGCGCTGCTGATCGCTTATCACGTCATGAGGGTGGCGGCCGGCGCCTGCAGCGGCTCGGGGTGCGACCTCTACATCCCGCTCTCGCTCCTGCTCCCGCTTCTCGTCCTGATCGGGGCGACGGTGACAGGATTGATGGCGATATCGGGGGCGCGCCGGGACCGAACCTGGCTGTTCGTTCTAAGCATCTCCGCGGCCGCCGGCGTCGTCGGGCCAATCGTCGCCTTGATCATCCTTCGCGACAGCCCAGACGCTTTCGTGGTGTCGTCGACGGTCCTGGTGTTGCTCCCTGCCGCCGGCGCGCTGGCCTACTCGTTTACGAGCCGGTCCACCTGAACTCGGCGACGGTCCCGTTGAGCTGGATCATCCAGACCTCGTTGCCATCTGCGGCCACGGAGCTCGATGGGGTCATGATTCGATCGGCGATCTGGCCGGTGACCGGGTCGATCCGCGCCGTTGTCGGCCCGCTCATCCAGATGCCGGTTGGTCCCGCTCCAAGCTCGTCGATGCCCTGGCGGCCGATGAAACCGGGGCCCGGCTGGGTCCATTCGACGACGCCGGTGGCGGCGTTGATGCGCGAGATGTCCCCGCCGTATGACCCGCGGACGTAGACGGCGCCGTTTTCGGTGACCACGGCAGTGCTGAACCACTCGATGTCGTAGCGGCCGAGGACTTTGGTCGTGGCCGGGTCGATGCGATCCAGGTGGCCGATCCCGTCGACGCCGCGCACGCAAACGACCCACACCGCGCCGGCGCCGTCGGCGATCGTCGCGGGGCCATTGTCGAGGTCGGTCACGACGATGGCGAGCTTGCGGGACTGAACGTCGACAACGTATAGAGAGTGGTCGGAATAGCCTGTTACCCAAGCCTTTCCGCCGCCAAAGGCGATCGACCAGCCCATGCCGGGTAGGTCGATGCGCTCGGCAGCCTTATGGGTGCTGGGATCGACGCGGACGAGCTGTTTGTCGCCGTTGTCCAGGGCCCAGAGCGAGGAGCCGTCCCAGCCGATGGCGTAAGGCGTGTCGCACAAGCGCCATCCCCACGAGCCGGAGTAGTAGGCGTGGACGCTGTCAGGCGCGCAGCCCTGTGCGCGGAGAACCTTGGGATCGGCGACGGCGATCGTGGCCACGACCTTGCCGGTCGAGCGCTCGATCTGGGTGATCGTGCCATCGCTCATGTTGGCGACGAAGGCCCATTGGCCTCCGAGCGTGACCGGGCTCGGCGTCTGCCCCACCCTGACCTGGTGGACCATGGCCCAGTGGGGCGGTTGAGGTGACGGCGATGACGCCGTCTGGGTCTGGGTGCAGGCCGCGGCGGTCGCGCCGATGGCCAGAAGCGTCGCGATCAGGCGGCTGCTAGTAATAGCCTAGGCATTGTAAACCTATTACAATGCATTGCGGCTTTGCCCTCTCCTCTTCCCCACGACTGGTGCACGTCGCCATGCCTCGACCTCATCAACAGCCGCTGGAGCAATCACCTGGGCTCCGGCGAGTTCTACGACCGGTTGCCGGAACCGCTATTCCGGCGAGCGTTCTTGGAGCGTTGGCATTACCGGGTCGGCGATCCGGACGATGGCGCCGCCAGAGCTCGATTGCTCTCCCTGCGCACATTGCTTCGCGAGATCCTCGAGAGATATGGCTCGAGTCGTCCGCTCAGCCCGTCCATGCAGAGGCGGCTGGAGTCGGAGATCAATCGAGCGCCGATGTCGTTACGACTGAGGCGTGAGCCGGCGGGATATGCGCTGGCGGTTGGCCGATCAGGCGGCGCCTGGGATGTGGTTACTTCCGACATTGCGACATCTGCGGCGCGGCTGATGGCTGAGGGCGTTTCTGTGAAGGTGTGCGCGAACCCCGACTGCAGCTGGATGTTCACGGACGAGACCAGGGCCGGGACGCGGCGCTGGTGCAACGTCTCGGTGTGCGGCAGCCTGGTGAATGTGCGCCGGCATCGAGCGGGCCGCCATGATTGAGCGGCTATGGAGGTCCGGTTCGACGGCCACTGCTTCGGGTGCGGCCCGCTAAACGCGGAAGGACTCCGCCTTCAGTTCGTAGCCGGTCCTGACGGCTCCGTGGCCGAGTTCGTTGTGCCTGATCGTTTTCAGAGCTGGTCCGGGATGGCACACGGCGGCGTCGTTGCGCTGTTGCTGGACGAGGCGGTGGGCTGGGCGGCGTGGCATGCCGGTCACCCGGGCGTGACGGGCCGCCTGCAGGTGAGCTTTCGTCGCCCGCTCAAGCTCGGCGAGCCCGTGCGGGTGGTTGGAAAGGTCGAGAACGTGCGGCGCTCGCTCGTCTACACGTCGGCGTATGTCGAAAATCGTGACGATGGCTCGCGTATCGCCGACGCCACCGCAACCTTGATGGCGGTGAAGACCGAGGTCGACGCCGAGCTTGGCGGGGCACACGGCCCGGCGGGGTGAGGCTCCTCGCTTGAGGCGGTCTAGAATCACTCTCGCGTCGGGGGCTGGCGCAGTTTGGCAGCGCGCACGGTTCGGGACCGTGAGGCCCCGGGTTCAAATCCCGGGCCCCCGACCATTTTTTGAATTCAAAAGCTGCCGCCGACGACCCACGCAATGGCCGTTTTTGGCTCACGGGGCACAGACGGGGCACAGATTCGCTGGAATCTCGCTGAGACCCGGCAAATTTGGTGCCAGTGGGCGCGTCCTGCGCGCGCCCGGCAGCCGTTCTCCGCTTATTTCTCGGCGGTTGCTGCAGCGACTGGAGTACGAGCGGTATTAAGCAGCGATCCGAATCGTGCCGCCGCATTGGACCGCATCGTGTGCGTCACGTGGCCATAGAGCTCGAGGGTGGTCTGGACGGTATCGTGGCCCAGCCGCTCGCTCACCGTCTTTATGTCGACACCGGCTTCGAGAAGCAGCGTGGCGTGGGTGTGCCGTAGGCCGTGCAGCCCGATTTGCGGCACTGTGGCCAGCTTCCGTACTCGGCGTGCAAAGCGCCGACCGATCACGTTCGGATCCTCAGCCGAGCCTCCGGGCCGGCAGAAGACTAGGTCTAGATCTGCTCGGTATCCAGTTCCCCATGCGCGGCGGTCGAATCGTTGGCGTTCTTGCTGTTCGCGCAACAGCACGATGGTTTCCTCGTCGACATCGATGGTGCGGATGCTCTTCCTACTCTTTGGAGGACCGAAGCCGAGGCCGTTTCCTTGTCGCGTGTACTGCTGCTTCACCGACAGTTTGGCCGCCTTTAGGTCTACGTCACGCCACCGTAGGCCGAGCAGTTCGCCGCGCCGCATACCCGTTGCCGCAGCCACGTGGTACAGGACAAGCTCGCGATCCTGCGCTGTGAAGGTTAGGAATGCTGCAAGTTCGTCGGCAGACCACGTCTCCATTTCCGGCCGGTCCTTAGGTTTGGAATGGGCCCTCTCGGCAGGATTCCGGCGCAGCAGACCGTCATCAAGGGCATCCTGCAACGCTTTGTGGAGGCAGATATGCACGTTGTGCACGGTCTTCTCGCTCAGCCCACTCTCGGCCAACTTCCGATACAGGGCGCGAATCTGAAGCCGGTCAACAGACTGCAGGCGAACGTTGCCCAATCGCGGACCGATGTGTTTGTGGATGCTCACGCTGTAATCGCGAACGGTATTTGGACGAATGCTCCGACAGGCGGCGAGCCAGTCTTCAAGGTATTCACCGAGCGTGCGGCGGTTGCGCTCGATGTGAGTGCCATCGACAACTGCTGCCTGAAGCCTTTGCATCGCTTCAACAGCAGCGGCCTTGGTCGCGAAACCGCCACCTCGACGCTGTTTTCGGTTCGCCCCTGTGGGCGCGAGGTCGACCCTGAACGACCAGCTGAAAGAGTGTCCTCCGCACTTCGGACAACTGCTCGCCCTTGCCTCAACGTGCGACCGGCAGCGGTTGGTAGTGCACCGGCGAAACACCGATCCGCCCCTCATCGGTTCTTGCTTCTAGGTGGACGTGTCGATGGCTGTGCTGCCTTCGGCGCATGTTGCGTTGTGACGCGGGCCAAGTCTTCAAGGAGCTCTTTCTGAAGTAGGGCAGTCATGTGGCCGCGTTGACGGGCGAGGCTGCCGCGTCGTCGCGTGGTCTGCAGCCGTCGCTCACGTTCCTCGTCAAGGCGACGGCCGTCCCAGCGACGTTGAGCCATTGCGATCAGATCGGGCACGGAGATCGTCGACTTCGTTGATTCGGAGAGATTCCGCGCAGCCTTTCGCTCGGCTTCGGTCGAGCTGGGCTCGCCTCTAGGCGGAGTCACAAAGAATTCAGACTCCCGCTCCTCGAGAAGACGGCCGAGTGCAATTTGATCCAGGGCGACCTTGGTGAGGAGCACGCCGTCAACGTCGGCGACCTCGTCCTTGTCGGCAGAAACCAGTTCTGTCAGAGGGACTTGCAGCAAGGTTGGCAGCAGCAGCAGTTCCCCAGCGGATACCGGCCGGCGTCCGATCTCGATGGCGGTGACCGTCGAGGCTGACCATTTAAGACCGCGCGATCGCGCCCTCAGGGCGAGGTCCTCCTGTCGCCAGCCGAGCTTCGTTCGGAGGCGCCGGAGGTTTCGCCGGATGACGGCCTGAAACATGATCGGTTGGGGCGACACAGCGGCAGTTTAGCATGGAAAAATGCTGACATCACAGGCTTTCAAATTGGCAATCGCCTTCAAATCGCGTCCAAGCTGTGGAAGTTGCAGGCGTTACAAGATCGAGTCTCGGCTCTGGTTTGGCGCGGCCAGCCATGCCTCGAGGCTCGAGCGCGGGATTCTGATGCTGCGGCCGACCTTGACGGCAGGGACGTCCTGGCGCGCAATCGCCTGGTAGAGCTGCCGTCGACCAATGCGTAGCACGCGGCGCGCCTCCTCGACAGTGAGGACCAAGGGCAGCTCGCCAGGGCTCATGCCTTCTCTGTCCGGAAGGTCAGACATGGTCCTTCGCGCTCGGTTCGAGGGACACGAAGCCCAGTCGGTCAAGCGCCCGGATGAAGCGCTCGTCGGATGCGACATTGATGGTTTCGTCGGCGTCCCTGTCAGCGACGTGAACTCTTTTGTGGCGTTGGACCTCGCCGAGCAGGACCAGATCGTCGGCGAGCCGAAGGCGATTCACGAGTCGAGTCTCGACATCACCGGTCTCGTACGAAGGGTCGTCAAGCATGGCGGCCACGAGTCCGCGGAAGCTGTCGGCTTCGCACGCCCGGTGGAATGTTCCGTTGCCTAGAGGCTGGAACAACATTCTCATCGGGAGTTCCTGTCGGCTTGTCGGGTTGATTCGTCGATACATCAGGCGGCCCTCCTCGCCGGCTGCCAGGCTGAGCGTTGGAACAGCCAGTAGAGCTTCAGCTTGTCCTGGGGTCGAACAAAGATCGTGTCCGCGAACCGGCGCAACAGGCTGTCCCGGGAGTCGGTTACCTGTCCCCCCGCATGGCTGCCGAGGCGGAAGCGCTCGGTGGGGATCGCGGAGTCCGGGAGCGTCGAGGCGCGCTTGGTGATCCAGCAAGCCAGCTTGATGTTGGCTTGAAGTCGAGCGGGATCGAGGCTGGAATCGAAGTAGCGGTACTCGATTGTCCGCCGGGAGTCGAGTAGGTTCCCGTAGTTGAGCCCGAAGCCGTGGCTAGCACCCACCCGGCTGGCGAGCTCGTTCAGGCTTTGTGCCTCCTCGAATTGACCGGCGCCCATGGGCCCGCACCACCGGTAGCCGTTGCCCGCTCCCCGGTGGCGTCGCCCACCCCGTCCGGTTGCTGCCGCCAGACGGTACATGAGGTCCTCCGCCCATGCGCACGCGTTGGCCACGCGGCGGAACCGGCCAACGTCGTGGTCCATCCCTGCCGAGTCGGCGCCAACGTGGACGTGGCCGCCAGTTCTCGTGGTGACCGTTGCGCCGTTCTCACGCAGGATCGCGCAGGCCCTCTCCAGTTGCGCCCATGTCTCGGGCCTGTCGCGCAGTACCGGGCTCACGACCTCTCCGTTGACCGTGCTGTCGTGCTCGACCACCCACTGTCCGGGCTCCCGGTGGGAGTGGTAGCCCTGCAGGTTGGGCGTGGAGGCGAGGCCCGCGGCGTGAAAGGCACGCGCCACCGCGTTGGCATCGGCACCGTCGAATTCGATCTCAACGCCGAAGGTCTGGTTCGGATCCCCGATCACGTTCTCCCTCTCGTACTCACCGCCTGAAGTTCGAGCGAGGTGAAGCAGCTGGCGGTGAAGATCGTCGTTGTTCGTCAACGACCGCTCGCCTTCGGGCACTTCGGAGCCCTGGGCCTGGAGGAACTGATCCCAAAGCCTCTGCGCTTCGGCCTGTTCGCGATCGATGCGTTCACGCTCGTCGCGGCGGCGCTCGACGGCCCGCGCGTAGATGTCGGCCCACTCGGGGGTGTCGACAGCGGGGTCTTCGACGTCCGGCACAAATGCGGCTGCTGGGACCGCCGGTGCCCGTGTCGGTGCCGTCGCGGCTCCGGCCGCAAGTGGGCCGCCGACCACTGCCTGGATCGATGGCGGTTCCACAAGGACAGCTTGTGTCGACGACGGTCGAACCACGACCGCGGGGCCCGCAACTGGTGCGATGGTCGCCGTCGTCGACTGGTTCGTTGCGCGGCTAGCGCCCTTGCTTGGCATCGGTCAGCTTGCCCTCCGAAGCCGGCGGCGCAGTGTTTGCTGCAGGTGGGTATAGAGGCTGCTCAACGTTCGTTCCGACATGCCGGGGGCGGCGTTCGTCTCCAAGCAGAGGGCCCGGCCGGTCCGCCGATCGACGATGACGTCGACGCCGGCGTAGTCGAGCCCGATCCGGCGAACACCTTCGCGCGCAGTGGACACAACCGCCGCCGGCAAGGTTGCGACCGGTTCGTGCGTCCACTCAGGTCGGAGGTCCTCTGGATTGCCACCCGCTGGCGGCTGCTTGATGTAGGCCGACACCACGCGACCGTTGAGAAGGCTCACGCGATATTCGGCTCGATCTGGAACGAATTCCTGGAAAAGGTCGTAGCGAGCCCGTTCGCTCCACGGGGCGTCGTTCGCGATCACCGCCTTTCCGCTACCCCGCGCGCCTTGGCGCTGCTTGGCGACGACACGATTGGAGCCCAGCAGGTGCATGTCGTCGGGTCTGAGCACCGTTAGCGGTGCGAGCTCGCCGAGCCGCCGCAGGGACTCGACTTGGTCTGAGGCAATCCGAACCGCGTCAGGTCTGTTGAGCGCTATGAAGTCTGCCGGCAGCGAATCGGTTCCGCCCCAATTGAGGACCAGCGGAGGCATGGCTTGGCCACGCGGAATTTCAGAGGGCTCGTGAACCAGATGGAGGTTCGCGCCCTGATGAGCGACCGCCTCGACATTGCGAGCGACGGCGTCCGACGGCAGTGAGCGCGGCGCAATGATGTAGACCGGGACATCGTTCGGTGAAGGCTGGAAGGCGACAGGCGTCAATTGCATCTCGCCAGTCGGTTGCGTGGGCGCTAGATTCGACCCAGCGACCAACCCAGGTGGCCTTCGGCGAGCCAGCTCGAGGAGCTGATCGATAGCCGCCTGCCGCTGATCGAGCTCGAGTTCGTAGCCGATGGCCAACCCGGCGCCTTGGCGCTCGTCTTCGAGGCGACGTAATTCGGCGATACGGCCATCGAGGTCGTCGAGGGCGGCTCGAATCCCCACTTCGTCGGCGCGGTTGCTGGCTCGGGCAAGCTGACGCAGGCGAGACTGGACGCGCCGAAGCCGATATCGGTACAGCTCCTCGGCCTCCTCTGGGACCAGCCCATCCTCGCGAGCTGCTAGCTCGTTGAAACGCTCAACGTCCACGCCACGGCGAAGGGGACGTCCGATTTCGGCGACGGTGAAGCCGGCGTTCTCCCACTCGTCACGCGTCCGCAGGACCTCCGGGGTAGCAACGACGGGCGGTGCAGCGGCGACCGGCTGTGAAGCCACGACCGGCGGCCCAATGGTCGGGTTGGTGGTTGCCGTCGCGCGACCGCCTTTCGATGGCACTATGCCGCCTCCCGTTCATGCAGGATCGACGCGTAGGCGCGGTCGTTCTCGGCACAGTTGATAAGGAAGCATTCGCGCGCGGATCTAGCCACCTGGTCGCGTCCGCGAGCCAGTAGTCGGCGGCGCTGCGCCAGGCCATACGCCATGCCGTTGCAGATCACCAGATGCCGCCGTGGAGCCGCGCGCCGGTAATCGATGAGTCGCTCCAGCGAGTGGATGCCGCCAAGAATGAAGGTCACGTCCGGCCTCACGGCGCCATGGAGGAGGGCGATGTCCTCGACTGTTTCGCGGTGCGCCCGCACCTCGGCGTGGATCTTTCGGCCCCCGCAGAAGATCGATACCGCCTGCAGCTCAGGTTGGCTGTTGATCCAGTCCGCCCACAGCCGGCCATCCGGCTCGAAGAAGCTGAAGCCGATATCCGGGACAGCGCGGACTCCGGCCTCCACGAGCTCGTGGTAGACAGCAATTGACCTTCTCTGCTGCACGATCTGATCCCAGCGACTGGCCGCTCGCCACACAGAAAAGTTCGGTGTCAGCACGAGATCGAAGCCCATACGGGCCAGTTCGGCGATGATGCGGCGCCTCGCAACCCAGAAGCCTTCGAGGACCCGGTCCTCCACATACATCTGCAGCGCGACCTTCGTGTCCGGCCGGAGGCGATAGACCTCGCCAGCCGGCCGCCGATGCTTCCGAGTGACCCACCGCCCGGCCGTGCCGAAGACGCGCCCGCCGTGCAGCGCGACCCAGGGCAGATCCACGGGATCGGCGTATGCCTGGACCAGGACGGGAAGGTGATCCGGTAGCTCGGGAAGAACGGGGTGGTGCACCGGTCGCGGCCACCCGAGGTCGAGGCCACCAAGGTGCTCCACCACCTGGCGGCGCTCCACAATCATCCGCTCCGGGTCCAAGCAATCCGCGCATCGACCTCGGAGACAGAAGTTCGGCTTTTTGCCGCAGCGCGCGGCGGCAGGACATGCGTCGCAGTACAGGCCACACGCAATCCCGACCATTCAGTGGTCCCCCGCGTTGCGCCGGAGATAGTCGCCGAAGAGCGGCACCGTGAATGCGACACAGCCACGCTCCGGCCGGTAGAGCAGGCCCTTGCCCTCCAGCCGTGCGACCAGGGGCTGGATCCCGTGGTTGGACAGGTTCAGCAACGCCAGGAGGGATTGGATTGACGCGCCCTCGCCCTGAGCCGCGATGGCCCGAAGGATGCGGCGCTCAGCGCTCGACGTCCGTGCCAGGCGGGCGTCGAAGAAGGCGTGGTCAAGGGCCCGCAGGATCGTGGGACGCTGACGCTGGAAGTCCCGCAACGTGATCGCACGCAGCGTCGGCACCGCATCCCAAAGCAGGGCTCCGAAGAACTGGATGTGGAATGGGTAGCCGCCCGTGTCCTTGAGGACCGCCGCGATGACATCGTCATCAGCTCGTCGATCGCCAGCTTCCAGCGGGCGAGCGAAGGCGAGCGTGGCTTCGCGCGGATGCAACGCATCCAACTTCTCGGCTTGGAACATTCGCTCCGAATAGCTCTTGGCCCGAGCGAGGTTGTCAGTCAGCGTCGGCAATCCACAGGCGACGAGCATCACTGGCAGACCCTCGCGTTGGGCGTGCGCCACACTCGCAAGGAACAGACCGAGCGGGTAATCGCGCCGCCGAGGCGTGTCGTAGAGAACGTGGGCTTCGTCGTAGCAGAGCAGCACACCTGGCCGGCGACCTTCAACGGCTCCCTCGCAGGCGAGCTCGAGGGCTTGGAACAACCGGTCCTCGAGAAGGCCTGGCTGACGGGCCGCCACGCTTAGAGGTTTGACCGCCAAGGTCACGCCTTCGAGTGAGATGGTCAGGCTGCCCAGTGCGAATGTGGACTCGCTCTGAAGGTGTTCGCTGCACTCGCGGCGAACGACGACCCAGCCCCTATCCTCGGCGAGAGCTGCGTAATGCTGCAGCAGCACGGTCTTGCCGACACCGCGAAGGCCAGTCAGTCTGACATTGCGAGGGAAGCCGGGAAATCCGGTGAGGTACTGGTCAAAGCGCGTCAGCTGGGCGGTCCGGTCCGCCAGGTAGGGTGGGTCCAGTCCCATTCCGGGCCTGAACGGGTTGATGCCCGTGGCTGAATGATTACGTTCTGACTGCATCATTTGTTATCAATCGCGGGCGGCTAGGCCGAACTCCGCAAGGTCTCGGTCGAGCCCGCGGATCAATCCGCTGACGAGTTCGTGCTGGTCGGGCGTGATCTCGCGAGTTAGGTTTCGGAGAGAGCGCGCGAGTTGGCGGCAGAGGTCGGCGATCGTCTCCAGCCGGCTCTCGAAGGTGACCGGCTCAGCTGTCGCTGGATCGCCGGCGAGCGCATCATCAAGGTCGAGCTCTCGATCCGCGAGCAGGCGATCGACGAGCCGGTGGACTTGTCGATGAGTAAGCTCGGGGGCGCGTTGAATCAGATCAGCCCGCTGCTCTCCGTCCGGTAGGCGAGAAATCTGTACGGCGTGCTCCTGCGGTAGGGAACGGACGCGCTCCAGTTCCTCGGGGGCCAACCGCAGGACGCCGACCTTCGCCTTGCGCTGCGACTCGGAGATACCGAGTGCCCGCTCGGTTTCGCGCCAGTGCGCAAGCGGGCCTGCGATCGGCTTGCCATCTGCGCCCTTGACCGTGTGGGTCTTGTGCTTTACCAGCAGCTTGCGCAGGGCATCGAGGTGCTCGGCGAATTCCTCACGATGAAGGATCCTTCTCTCGTCGAGAGGCTGGAAGGGAACCAGCGAATCCCGCAGCAGCTGTTCGGCGACCGATATGTCGCGGATCGTTTTGTCGAGCAGGATGCAATGCGCCTCTTCGACCAGATCGAGGTCTGCGCGCAGGCGATTCTCCTCGTACTGCTTCTCGAGCCGCTCGAGATAACCCAGGTGGGGATTGATACGCACCAGGATCTCGAGCAGACCGACAGCCTTCGCCGCGCGCCAGCGCTGCTCCCCGCAGACGATTTGGTAGCGGCCAGGCTGTCCAGGGGCGGGTTCTACCTCCAGTAGCGGTTGGTGGCGCCCTGCCTTGATCGAGCCGGAGAGCTTGTCGACGAAGTCGACCGAGACGTTGACGCGAGGCTGGATCGGGCAGGGCTCGATCAGCTCGACAGGAACCACCGCGAGGCCAGCTGGAAGGCGATTGTGCACGGTCACGCCGCGTCGCCTCCCGGGTAGCGACCCAGTGCCGAGCCTCGCTTCACCAGGACCAGGTCGATCGGCTTTGAAAGCCTCCTTGCGTAAGTCAGCTCATGCGACGTGCCGGCGCTCTCGCCGTCCCAGAAGGCGAGGACTCGGTCCGCCGAGCGGATCATCTCCTCGTCGCGCGCGAAGTACGCGTCCTCGGCTGTGGGGTAGCGATCGGTCATTGCCGTCCACACCTCCAGGCGGAGGCCAAGACGCATGCTCGCGTCACGAACCGCGGCCGACGCGCCATTTGTTCGACTGGTCAGGATCACGGCGAAGCGCGGCAGCGCCTTGAGATTCGAGTCAATGAGCTCGCGATCAACGATGGAGCGGCTTCCTCCGGCGAATACCCTGAGATGTCGAGCCGGTCGTGGGTTCACGACGTCGACGCGAGCGGTTTCAGTCATGAAGGCGAAGCCACCGTGCTCGCCCGGTGTCCACTCTCGGTTCCAGATTCGTGTCACCGGGTGGGGGTCAGAGTTTGGCCCCCACGTTCCGTTGATCACTTGAAGGCGAGGCCGGCGGTTTCGATCGCTCATGCGCCCTCACCTCCGCCGTGCCGACGCGTCCACCATTCAGGTTTCGCGATGGAGTCCCTCGCCGAGCGCGGCCCGCGTGGGAAACCAGGCATGTCGGCGAAGGCGTATCGATGCGGAGGTCCCGCAATCTGCAACCAGGCTGCTCCGAGCCATCCGATGGAGGACACGGTCTCGACTGCGGTCGTCCAGAAGCGGCAGAGGTTGACGTTCGGAGGAAGGACCGGAGTGATCAGGTCGTGGAGTTCGCCTTCGCGCACGCGGGTGGGAGCGACAAACAAAACATGGTGAAGGTCGGCGTGCCGTCGGCCGCGGAAGTACGAGACATATCCGTTCGCCTTCGTACGGATGCGCCGCGGGTGCTCGGTGCCGCGATCCCACTCCAGGTCGAAGGTGATCTCGCGGTCAGCGAGAAGATAACGACCCCATCCGTCAGATGCGGGGCTACCGTCACGCTCGTATGCGGCGCGACATGTTGCCTCACCGAGCCAGTGATAGAGACCTTGGTCGGGCAGGTCGCGCGCCCCCGCCGCCAGCCTCGTAAAGAGCCGGTTGGCTTCGAGGTCGTGTCTCAGGTGATAGGTCTGTTCGCGCGCGCGGCGAGCACGATCCACTAGCGGTCTTGGGTCGTGCCCGCGGATATTGGCAACTTGTCTCGCTCCGGACGAGGTCAGCGCGTATACGGACGGGTAGAGGATTGAGCCTTGCCAGCGCTTCCCCGGCCAGCGGTGGACGAGCCCTCGCCAGAGCAGATCCTTCAGGCAGAGCTCCGCACTTCTGCGACCGGGGAAGAACAGGTCGGTGACGTGATCTCG
>WNGK01000870.1_pt1 | contig 31822 bp, 25 predicted proteins | sample 5400601 | NCBI WGS metagenome assembly WNGK01 (sample SAMN13153376, study PRJNA577476) | soil metagenome | isolation source: 60 cm soil or saprolite under Garry oak tree replicate 1 | place: USA:California | collected 2016-06-15 | reverse complement strand
CATAGAAAGACCTGCGAATTTCAATCGACGTCCCATACTGGCCTCCATTCAGAACGGCAAATTGACTGAAGATTGCGTCGGTAGCCGGACAGATTTCGGAACTATTACAGTCTGGGCCTCCTCGTGTCAACTCGGAGATCTTGGCTTCGGACGCCCTTAGCAGGGAATCAGAGAATCGATCCAGAGTGGGCCTGGCTGCAAGCCTTTAGGCAGGTTCTGTGGTTTTTTGCTGGAGCGGTTTTCGAAGTTGGATTCGGAGCGCCGTACGCTTGCAGCACAGTGTACACTGTTCCTTTCCAAAAAGCAGAGCAGCAGGAGGGGTTTCCATATGCAACAACTGAAGCCCGTGACGTGGTGATCGCCGGCGGAAGTTTTGTCGGTCTCACTTTGGCCAAGGAAATCACAGAATTTTAAGCTGGCCACGTTTTTGCGCCCCGGGCCGTCGAGACGTTTGGGAAAAATAAGCTCGGGGCCACAACGGTCCCTCAAGGAGAGCATATGCGACACAAATTGATTGCGGCAATCGGTGTGGTTAGTTTAGTGGCCCTGTTTGCGAATGGGGCGCATGGTCAGCAACGCACGCAGAGCCAACGAGGACGCGGTGCAGGCGGAGTGGAAGCTGCAGCGGTGCCCGACGCACCGACCGGCAAGACTGCCTTCTGGACGAATGACGACATTCAGAACCGGTGGAAGGACAACGAGGCGAAGAAAACGATCAATTCCCGGCTTTTCAATGGACCATATAACATCAGCACGAATGTTCGTATTGTGTTGCCCGATGATCCGCCTCAGACGCACGAGACGACAGCCGATCTCTGGATCGTGACAGCGGGCACCGCCACCGCCGAGACCGATGGAGAGATGGTGGATCGTAATGGCGCTAAGGTGATCCGTAACGGCACGCGTCGAGCGGTGCATCCAGGCGACATTTTGTACGTGCCGCCAGGCGTGCCACACCATTTCGTCGACCCGAGCGGATTCCGTGCGTTCCTGATTCGCTTCGATACGATTGAGGATCCGCAGCGCCCCGCCCGCCAAACTGCTGTCGCTGCTCCTGAAACCCAGGGAGGCCGCGGAGGCGCGCAGGCGGGGATTCCCGACGCACCTACCAACAAAACCGCCTTTTGGACAATCGACGACATCCAGAACCGATGGAAGAATAATGAAGCGAAAAAGGTCGCAAACTCGCGATTGTTCAACGCGCCGTTCAGCTCCAGCGCGAATGTCCGTATCGTGCTCCCCGACGACCCGCCGCTGACCCACGAGGACGGTACGGCAGATCTCTGGGTCGTGACGGCTGGGACAGCTACGGCTGAGACCGATGGCCAGGTGGACGGCAAAACCGTTCGCAATGGTGTCCGCCGTGCCGTGCATCCGGGCGACACCCTCTATGTCCCCCCAGGCGTGCCGCACCATTTCATTGATGTGAGCGGATTCCGCGCTCTGCTGATCCGCTTTGCCACGAAATAGACTCTTCCCAGGGCTTTATGCCCGCGTTCAAGTTCCAGCAGAATAATTCTTCCACTTGCATCGCCGGTACTCCGTCCCACGCCGCGATCACCATTCGTGAGAAGACGGAAATTTGCACGCGCTAACCAAAAACCGCAGATGCAGTCGAAGACGTACTTCGGTAGCCTGAGTCGGGAAATCTCGATCGTGCGTTCAAGTCGGCAACGGCCACGCGCTAGATCTGAAATCTGCGATCGCCAATCGTCTGGTACGCAACAAAGATGTGCAATATCCTCAGCAATTGCTTTGGCTGATTGCACGTGGCTGTTAGACAGTGTCGATCGGCGAATGCGAATCGGCGATGTCAGAAACCAGCAAGTGACTTTTTGTGCAAAGCCCCGTTCATCAGTGAAGGAGAACCCCAAATGAAATGGCGTCCGTTTTTCGGTGTTTTTCTCATCATTGTCTTCGGCTCAATGTCATTTGGACAGAGCACGCCAGTGTTTGAGGCCTCTTTCGGCTACTCATTCCTAAGACAAGAATTCAATCTGAACCGCCACGGATGGATTGCGTCTACAGCAGGAAACGTCAATAACTGGTTCGGTGTCAAAGGTGAAGTTGGAGGCAGCTACACCGATCGCATCAACAGTGATGTCCATTCATTTCTGGCAGGGCCACAGTTTACTGCTCGAGTGAAGCCGGCTCTGACTCCATGGGCCCATTTCCTTCTGGGCGTCACACGGACGCAGCGGACCTCTTTTCCCTTTTTTATCGGGGTACCTCCGGTACCTCCCGGTCAGCCTGTTGTGGGTTTCTTAACGGCAACGGACAGCGACTTCGCTATACAGCCCGGCGGCGGCATTGATTTCTGGCTGCATCCGAATTTCGGCATCCGATTCGGTGGCGATTACCGTCGATCCTTTCGAGGCAATCGGCGGAACGATCTAGACTATGGTCGATTGCACGCCGGAATCGTGTTCAGAATCGGGTCCAAATAAAGCGCGGCAATCGATAATGCTCCCGGCGAAAAACGCGTCCGTCGTGACATCCGCCACAGCGAAATCCGGCATTTGAAAGCGTTCGTCCTCATCTGCTGTTTCAAATCCGATCTCGGCCAGGACCAGGCCCGCGTGCGGACCCGCCCATGGACCTCGTACTCGATGACGATGACACGTCCATCGTCGCAGCGGTGCACGACAAGTCCGTCGCCACCGTGTCGACCGATGCCCTCGCCGTAGCCGCGATAGAGAGCCATCAGTGTGTCGCGACTCTCGACCCGTTTGGGCCATCCCGCGATGTCATAGCGGAACTCGAAGATCGCGTTCTTAGCGATCGTGTCGAAGTAATGCTCACCGTCAACGAGGCCAGAAAGCCCTCGCTGCACAACTTCGAAGAACGGGTCGAGCGCGGAAAATGCGGCGTACTTCGGTTTCATTTGTGACTCTCGCGCGGTGCGTTGGCCATCGTTCGCTTACTGAAGCGACGTCATTTCCCGAGGAGCGTCGAGAGGACCGTTTGGATGTCTGTTTCTCCGCGCCAAAGCGGATGGCCGCCTTCCCAAACAACGATCCCCGTATTCAGCCCGTGGGTGAGCTCCTTGAAGAGCCGAGTCCACTCAGCGTTCATACCCGCTGCCGCTAGCGCTGGCTCCATCGCGTCCTCCGGTGCCTCCTGCACCGCGATCGGCTTTCCGACGGCGCGGGCTAGGGCCGCTGCGACGTCGCGCGGAGAGTACTCGCGCGGCCCTGCCAGCTCGATGACCCGCTTGCCGCTACCGCCCTCGGCGAGCAGACGCGCCGCGGCGATCCCGATATCCCGCGTTGCGACCAACGGAATCGCTTTGTCGGCGAGGAGGAACGAGGGCAAAACTCCCTGAGCGACGCCGAAAAGCGCGCCGCCCCAGTTCTCCATGAAGTAGGCCGCTCGCACGAAGGTTGCGGCAGCGCGGCCTCGAGTGAACGCGGCCTCCGCGTCGCGGAGGCCGAGCACGGGACCCGTGCCATCGGCTTGCTGCGCGCCGATGGACGAGAGCAAGACGACGTGGGGAACGCCAGCAGCTTCGATGGCCGCAGCTATCGTGCTTGTGCGGCGATTGTTGTCCGCGCGCACTTGGGTTGAACTGAAATTCGGAGGGAGAAGCACGTACGCGCCTTCTGTGTCACTGAATGCGCGCTTGAGCGCAGCACCGTCCTCCACGTCGGCGACGGAGACATCTGCGCCTGCCTCTTTCCACACTTGTCCCTTGGCGACGTCGCGCACGACGACGCGGACCTTCTTGTTCTGCGAAAGGAGCGTCTCGGCAACGACCCTGCCCGTATTCCCCGAAGCACCAAGTACTACAAACACTGGCGAGCCTCCTGACTTTCCGCGCGACCGGCCTGCTGTCACCGGCAAAGTGACATAACAGGTAATTATGCCAGATCGGTAAACAACCCACCCCTCTTGAATTGACTTCATCGCGGATCTCGACGAGTTCCCCTTCGATTCGTCCGAGGGCTCTCATGATTTCGTTATGGTTGTCCATATATAGAGGTCTCCTTTTTGTAGAGACCCAGCCGCGGATTTCACGGATGATACGGATGGAAATCCGCGGCTGAGATCTACGCGGGCTGCGGCTGTGGCTGTCCTTGCGGTTGTGCCTGTGGCTGGCCAGTGCCCGGCGGATCTTCCTTCTTCTTGCGCGGGGTGCGCGGCACGCGACAGGCCGTCTTCCACGCTTCCAGCGTGATGGGATCGTCGCGGAACGTGTTGCGCATGATCGCGTCGAAGCCGCTCGCGGCGGCCAGCGCTTTACGGAGACTCTCTTCCAGCGCCTTCTGACCGGCGGAGCAGGCGGTCTTGCCGTTTGCATAGTCCTCGCGTGCACGCTCGAGGTTCTGGACTTTTCCGCTCAAGGCGTCCAGAAAATCCGGTGGCATGGCGTGTTGGACAAAAGTCTCGGCCGTGGGCGCCGCGTCCTGGATGGCGGAACGTGCGGCGTTGAGCAATTTCGGATCGCCCGCCAACGACATTTGAAATTTGTCGTCGAAGCCGGGCCTGTCAGCAGCGACGGCATGCGCGGTGTGGTAAAGCAACTCCACGTCTTCACGCAGGGCCAGACGCGCTTCCAGCTTGGTTCGCAACAGCTCGCGCAGCCGGTTTTCCAATGAAGACTGCGCGGCTGTCAAAACCTTTAAGGTGCTGACGGTTGACCTCAAGGCCGCTAACACCTCCGCGCCCGGCGTGCCGGGCGCGAAACGGTGGCCGTTGGCCACACCAAAGTCGCATATCTATCGCGTTTGCCGCCGCATCCATTTCGCTGCGAGCGCTGATCGTTGTCGCGGTGGCGCTCAGCGTGTTGGTCCTGCGCAACGCGCATCGCTATCCCGCGAACGGATCGCCGCAGGAGACCGCTCTCGACACCATCATTGGCGTCACGTTCGGTTTCTTCTCGCAGGCGTTCATCGGGCTTTTCGCGCCGTCGCTCACCCTGCCGGGGGAAATCATGATGCGCGGGGCCGTGATGAGCCCGCTTCTCATCTGCACGTTGCGCATGATGTTCGGTGGCCATGACCGGCCGCCGGAAGAATTGCGGGAGCGCTCGAGCCAGGCGTTCAGAGCGACGTGGGCGATGAATATCCTGTGGCTCATCGCGTTTCTCTCGCTTATCGTCACGAACACGGAGGCGATCCCGGCTTCGGTCCAGGGACGGGACTTCCTGTTCACTTTTGCGCCAATCGCAGTTTTCTTTCTGATCTACCGGCTTCAGATGAACGTATTGTCGGGAAGCGCGCCAAGCCTTAGCCATCGGCATCGGGATGAACTCCTGAGAAAGCGGGACACCCTCTGGGGCTCGGACAGGACCAGGTCCTCCACGTGGTATGCATGCGCCGAGGCTCTCTTCTTCGCCGTGCTGGCTCTGCCCTTATGCATTGCAGTTTGGAGCGGTGTCTTCGGTCATGGTGCGAACGTGGACTGGATCCGCGTTTGGACCAACCTCACGGCGTTGCTGATACTGGCGCTGGTGTGGATCTACATCCGGCAGTCAAACAGGAACACGGCGCGCGTTCTTCAGGAAGAGATCGATGCGCTGGATAACCGCAGGAAAGCATAGATGGTCACCGGCGGCGTCCATCACGATCTGGTCGGCAGCAGCGCGGCGATGGCGAAACTCATACGATTCATCGCCAAGGCGGCGCCCGTCAACTCGACCGTGCTCCTTCAGGGAGAAAGCGGAACCGGTAAGGAACTGGTCGCGCATGCGCTTCATCGGAACAGCCGGCGATCCCAGGGCCCGTTTGTCGCCGTGAACTGCGCCGCGTTGCCGGAGAGTCTTCTGGAAAGCGAGTTGTTCGGCCACGAGAAAGGCGCCTTCACCGGCGCCGTTGCGCATCAGAAAGGAAAGTTCGAGCTGGCCGCAAACGGAACATTATTGCTGGACGAGGCCGGTGAGCTCAGTGCCTCCATTCAGGCGAAGCTGCTCCGCGCACTGCAGGAACGCACGATCGACCGTATCGGCGGCAAACAGCCGGTACGCGTCGATGTCCGGGTCATCGCCGCCACGAATCGCGATCTCCAGGCGGCTGTCGCTGCCGGTCAGTTTCGAGAGGACCTCTATTACCGCCTGAAGGTGCTCTGGGTAAGAACTCCCGCGCTGCGCGAGCGGCCTGAAGACATTCCGGAAATGATACGGTACTTCCGGTTGAAGCATACGCGCGAAACCGCACGCGATGTGCGCGGCTTTTCTCCGGAGGCGGAGTCGATCCTCTGCAATTACGATTGGCCGGGCAACGTGCGCCAGCTTCAGAACGTCATCGAGCAGGCCGTCGTGCTTAGTTCTGAAGACGTCATTCGCAAGGAAGATCTTCCGGAGGAAGTGTTGGAAAGCGCTCCACAGACGTATCAAGCGGGTGTGATTCGGGCGAAACGAGAAATCGTCAGGAGTGCTTTTGCCCGTGCCGGAGGAGACTACAAACAAGCCGCAGCGTTCCTGGGCCGGCATCCCAGAGGCATGCACCGCTTTCTGAAGAACCTGGATCTCACGGACCTGCTGCAGCCGGCTACCGATCGGATAACAAAATGATAACTGGTCACCCTCATCTGGTTTCATTTCTGGGCCAATATAGCGCTGCGTAGCCGCAACCAAAATCTGAGCCGCGAATTGCGCGAATTACGCGAATGGGCCGCACAGAATTCCTGTCGTTACCAACGGCATTAATGGCGTGCGGCCCATTCGCGTAATTCGCGCAATTCGCGGCTAAAACCTTCGCAAAGTCTGCGTTAACCGAAGTCAGGGTTGCTTCTTAGCTGCGCCGAGAGTTTCTATGAAGCTTCTGTAGGATTCACCGCGTTCTCTATAGTTCCTGAAGATTCCAAAACTCGGAGAGGCTGGGGATAGAAGACAGATCCTGGCCTGCTCGGTCCGTGCATACGCAATTTTCACTGCTGCTTCCATAGTATCCACATAGAAAGCTTCGGGGAGCGGCCTATTTCTCGAATGGAGCTCTATGGATTTCCAGATACGCTGGCCTGTGGAAGGGAAAAGAATAACAGTCCGAATGTTCGGGGGAAGCCGCGCACCAAGTTCCGTGAAATCCTGGTTTCGCTCATGGCCTCCCAAAATGAGTGTTTGAACATCGGGGCCAAGCGCTTCCAAAGCTGCCAGTGTTGCATCGGGAACTGTCGCAATGGAATCGTCGTAGAATGTCACGCCGTTGTAACTTCCTACACGTTCCAGTCGATGTGGCAGCGTACGGAATTCTTTGACGGCGTCTCGTATCGTTCCGGATGGCACAGCGCACAAGGCCGCTGCAGCGACCGCAGCCATCACATTTTGGACGTTAAATCTCCCTGCTAGCGGTATATCGCCAATAGCGAGCACATGCTCGTCGTGGCCAGAAGTGGACCACACGACCGTTTCACCTTGAAGATAACAACCGGAAGTCACTTGCGTTTTTGTACTGAAAGGTATCAATGCGGCTCTGGTCCCCTGGGCAATCTCGCTCGGGATGGGATAATCGGCGTTGAAAATGAGAAAATCGCCAGATTGCTGAAACCGGGTGATGTTCTCTTTCGCCGATATGTATTCAGCAAAACTCGAATAGTAGTCCAGATGTTCGGGGACAATGTTCAGTAAGACGGCGATATGCGGGCTCGACTCGATCTCGGCGAGTTGATGGCTTGAAAATTCATGAACAAAATAGGTCTCCTTGGAAACATGCGTCATTCTAGCTAATGGAGGCAGGCCTATATTTCCCGCCAACTCTGCCATAAGACCGGCACGCGTTAGCATCTGGTAGATAAGCGAAGTCGTTGTGCTCTTACCTTTAGTGCCAGTCACGCCAATAATTTTGTCGTGAGGATAGTTGCTCAGAAAAATCTGGGAATGAGAAGTCAATGCACAACCCGCTTTCCGGGCTTTTTCAATCTGTTCCATTGAGGCTGGGATGCCCGGTGTCTTTACGATGACGTCGCAATTTTCTGGATCCAGAGAATCCAAATAACCTGGCCCAAGATTCAGAGTGACGGCGGGATCTCTCGCGAGCTTACGAATGAGTTCGTCTGAGAATTCTTCGGGCGTCCGTTGATCCGCAATGGAAAGGCGCTTCGATGGCCACGTGTCGCGGAGAAAATCGTACGTGGCCTGGCCCTCGATTCCGAATCCGAGAATGAGTATGGATTTTCTATTCAGATCATTGACGGTCATGGACCCAAATTGTCCCTCATTCTGGACAAGCTATTCATCTATGTCTACCCGCGATTTGCCTCAGCAGACGCCGTTGATGTTCGATACACTACCGCCGCTTGCCCGCAGCCCCGAGCCGCCGCGAGAACTGAAAGACGAAAAGGGCACGGACAGGTTAGCTAAGGATTTTGTCCGCTGGTGCTGCAGCTTCGGAGCAGAGTTCCGAAACAGCCCGGATATTACGAATCTCCGCTACTGGATCCGGAAAAACAAGCTCAAGTTCAAAGAACGCCAGGAGGCCGAGCTGCTGGAAAGTGCTCGCCCGTTATTTTCTAAACGCATCGAGCAGCTAATGCGGAAGTCCGAAGTCCCAAATTGACTTCGCCTCTGGGCCCGCGCTACGCTCTCGCCCATGCGCATGCCGTGTTTAATTGTACTGTGCCTCCTGCTACTTGTTTCGTGTGGCCGACCCGCAGCCGAAGAAACTTCCTCAAAGCATATGATCGATGGCAATGCCATCAAGGCGCATATCCAGAAGCTTGCGTCTGATGAAATGGAAGGCCGAGCGCCCGCCGGCAAGGGCGGACAATTGGCGACGGCTTATATTGCCGATTTTTTCAAATCGATCGGTCTAAAGACGTCATTTCAAGCCGTGCCGCTCATCGGCATCACGTCCACGGTTTCACCAATGAAGTTGACGGGCCGCGGTGGTGGCCGAATATTGAAATATGCCGACGAATTCATGGCCTGGTCCAAACGACAGCAGGCCTCGGTTTCGGCCGATGCCGATCTGGTTTTCGCCGGTTATGGTGTCGTTGCACCCGAATATCAGTGGAATGACTTCAAGGGAACAGACGTCAAAGGGAAAATCATCGTAGTCCTCATCAACGATCCGCAGCTTGAAGACCAAACCAAGTTCGGCGGAAAGGCGATGACGTACTACGGAAGGTGGACTTACAAATTCGAAGAGGCGGCAAGACAGGGAGCCGCTGGAGCCATCATCGTTCACGAAACGACATTTGCGGGCTACCCATGGGAGGTGGTCCGCGGTTCATGGTCCGGTGAACAGTTCGATCTGGCGCGATCGGACAAAGGAGCCTCCACCACTCCCGTGCAAGGCTGGATCACACAAGATGTTGCAGCCGAGTTGTTCCGATCCGCAGGTCAGGACTTCGACGATCTCAAGAAAAGGGCCCTCCAACCCGATTTCAAACCCGTTCCCCTGGGGATCCGGGCCTCAGTGGAAATCAAGAATAAGTTACGCAATATCGATTCGCAAAACGTTGTTGGCTTACTCGAAGGACAGACTCCCGAATATGTAGTCTTCTCTGCGCACTGGGATCATCTTGGAATTGGTGAGCCTCAGAATGGCGACAAGATTTACAATGGCGCCGAAGACAACGCTTCCGGCATCGCGTTAATGATGGAAATCGCTCGCGCGTTCACAAAAGCTCAATCAAGACCAAAGCGGTCCATCGTTTTCCTGGCGGTCACGGCTGAGGAGCAAGGATTGCTCGGATCGCTTTATTATTGTGAGAATCCCGTTTTTGCACTAAATAAGACTGTCGCCGATATCAACATTGATGGCATCAACCTTTATGGGCGCAACAATAACTCCATCGCTGTTATCGGCTACGGCTACACAACGCTGGAAGACATGTTGAGGGAAGTTGTCTCGAAACAGGGCCGTACCGTGAAGCCGGAAGAAGAACCGGAGAAAGGCTACTATTTCCGTTCTGATCAATTCAGTTTCGCAAAGAAAGGTGTTCCCGCACTCTACGTCAAAAGCACCACCGTCGAAGATGATCGCGAATACACCGCAAATCGGTACCACAAGCCTTCTGATGAATACAATCCGAATTGGGACATGAAAGCCGCGGTTCTCGACGGCGAGGCATTATTTGAGGTCGCCCGGCGAGTGGCTGATGCGGACAAATGGCCCGAGTGGAAGCCCGGCACGGAATTCCGCGCCATCCGCGAGCAGATGCTGAAGCGGTAAAATCAGCAGAGGCATGAGTGGCGGGAAACACACCATAAACAACCGCATCGAGCAACTCCGCGAGCAGATTCGCGAACACGAGCACCGCTATTACGTGCTCGACCAGCCGCTTATTTCGGACTTCGAATTCGACCAACTCATGCGTGAGCTCCAACAGCTCGAGCATGAAAATCCCGAGCTTATCACCCGGGATTCGCCGACGCAGCGTGTTGGCGGAGAGCCGGCGAAAGAGTTTCCTACGCATCCATTCTCAAGGCCGATGATGAGCCTGGAGAATGCGTATTCGGAGGATGAGCTGAAGGATTGGGCACGCCGTGTGGTTCAGCTTGCGAAGACTGAGGAGGTCGACTATGTGGCCGAGCTCAAGATAGACGGACTCAGCGTCTCGCTTATTTACGAGAACGGACTGTTGAGCAAAGGAGTGACGCGAGGCGACGGCAGGACCGGCGAAGTGGTAACCGGGAACGTGCGAACGATCCGTTCCATCCCGCTGCGGTTGCACGAGGATGTATCTGTCGAAATTCGCGGTGAGATCTTTCTCAGCCTCAAGGCCTTTCGTCAACTCAACGACGAACGCGAGCAGGCCGGTGAGTCCCGGTTCGCGAATCCGCGCAATGCCGCTGCTGGGTCCTTGCGTCAGTTGGATCCCGGCGTCGCGGCCACACGACCGTTGGCTTTTTATGGATATTCGATCTTTCCGACGTTGCCTTTGCAGTCTGAGAACTTGAAGTGGATCACAAAGCTGGGCTTGAAGGTGAATCCTCATCGCAAGCTGTGCCGATCGGTCGAGGAGATTCTAGACTTCTATCGCCATTGGGAGGAGCAACGCGACGATTTGGACTACGAAATAGACGGGGTGGTGGTCAAGGTGAACTCCATCGAGATCCAGGAAAAACTAGGCTCCACGTCGAAATCGCCGCGATGGGCCATTGCGGTCAAATTTCGCGCGCGGCAGGCCACAACCAAACTTTCGAATATCCGTGTGCAAGTGGGCCGCACCGGTGCCCTTACTCCGGTAGCCGTGCTCGAGCCGGTGCAGCTTGGTGGAACGACGATTCGCAATGCCACGCTTCACAATGAAGACGAGATCGAACGTCTCGGTTTGCAGATCAATGATCGCGTCCTGCTCGAACGCGGTGGTGATGTCATACCCAAGATCGTGAGCGTCATAGAGCAGGCAGCCGACCGAAGACCCTTCCAGATGCCATCGCGTTGTCCCGTATGTGGAGGCGAGGTTTATCGGCCGGAAGGTGAAGCCGTCCGCCGATGTCTTTCGCAGACTTGTCCAGCGAAATTGAAGGAATCGCTGCTTCACTGGGCGAGTCGAAAGGCAATGAAGATCGACGGGCTGGGGGAGCGTTTGGTGGATCAACTGGTCGAAAAGAGTCTCGTTCGCGACGTCTCCGGCTTATACCGCCTTTCACAGGAGCAGCTTGAAGGTCTCGAACGCATGGGGCCGAAATCTGCGGAGAACCTGCTGCGGCAAATCGGTGTTAGCCGTTCTCTGGAATTCTGGCGGCTTCTGTTTGGCCTGGGAATTCGACACGTGGGCGAACGAACGGCTCAAATACTGGCGAAACATTTCGGCTCGATCGAGCGTCTACAGAATGCATCGCAGGAAGAGTTAGAGCAGGTGGATGAGGTCGGTCCAAAGCTTGCAGAGAGCATCTATCGGTTTCTGAAACAACCGGAGAACCGGGAGTTGATTGAGAGATTGGAAGCCGCGGGCCTGCCAATGAAGTCCGATGACTTCGTGCCGCCCGAAGCGGCACAGGTTTTTGAGGGAAAAACCTTTGTTCTGACCGGTACCCTGGAAGGCATGACTCGGGAAGAAGCCACCAGCCTCATTGAGCATCGGGGTGGCCGCGTTAGCTCATCTATAAGTAAGAAAACGAACTTCGTGCTCGTGGGCCGGGATGCTGGCTCCAAACTGGACAAGGCTCGGAAACTGGGCGTGCAGATCCTTGATGAGCAACAGTTCCGCACGATGCTATAATTACTCCGCAAAATCTATGAGAATTCTAAGTCTTTCATTGTTACTACTCGCTCTGGCAGGATCCGCCACCGCGCAAAGACCACAACAACAACAAACCCAACCAGGTCAGCCATCTCCGCCAGGCGACCAAACGATTTCGGTAAACGTGGATCTGGTGAACATTCTTTATACGGTGGCGGATAAGAGGGGCAAGTTCGTCACGAATCTCAAGAAGGAAGACTTCAGGGTTTTCGAAGACGAGAAGCCGCAAGCCGTCACGAACTTCAGCAGTGAAACGGATTTGCCGCTAACGATCGCGCTTCTGGTGGACACGAGTGGGAGCATCCGGGATAAGCTGCGCTTTGAGCAGGAAGCGGCAATCGAATTCTTCTACTCCACATTGCGGCGCGGTAAAGACAAGGCTCTCGTGATCAGCTTCGATTCGGGTGTAGATTTGCTCCAGGATTACACGGACGATCCCGAGACGCTTTCCGATGCGGTTCGCAAGATCCGTGCCGGAGGAGGTACTTCCTTATATGACGCCGTTTACCTGGCGGCATCCGAAAAATTGGCCGGCCAAAAAGGACGGAAGGTTCTCATCCTCATCAGCGACGGCGACGACAATTCCAGCCGCCTGTCGCTGACCGAGACCCTCGAAGCGTCTCAGAAGAACGAGGTCACGATCTACGGCATCAGCACGAATTCCGCAGCGTACTTTGGTTCAAAGGAACAAGATCGCGGCGACAAGACTCTGAAGAGATTTTCTGAAGAGACCGGCGGCAGGCCGTTCTTCCCCTTCAAGGTTCAGGACCTTGCGGTCAGCTTTCAGGACATTAGTCAAGAGTTGCGGTCGCAGTACACGATTGCCTACAGGCCGAGCAACAACAAAGCAGACGGAACGTTCCGGAAAATTCGAATCGACGTTGCCGACAAACGGTACAAAGCTAGATCACGCAACGGTTATTACGCGCCGCGGGCAACCGCATCCTCACAGCGATAAACACAAAAGTTTAGCCGCGGATGACGCGGATTACGCGAATGGACCGCCACTATGGCGATTGGCAACGTCTAGCCCGGATTTCTCACCGGCTTGTGACTATCCACAGCCAAGTCCCTCTCCCAGAGGAAGAGGGTGCATTCTTACCGACCCTCACCCGGCCTTCGGCCACCCTCTCCCAGAGGGAGAGGGACGCGGAGAAATGCGGGCGCGGCTGAAAACTAGTCCACTCTCAGTTTTCGCACAAATATTCCTGCTTCTCCCAGTAACCGGAACGCGCTTTCGTTGAGCGGATAGTCCATGTTGTAGATGACTTCTCGGATACCGGAGTTGATGATCATCTTTGCGCACATCAAGCAGGGTGCGAACGTGGTGTAGATGATGGAGTCCTTGACCGACACGCCATGGTAGGACGCTTGCACAATGGCGTTCTCTTCACCGTGCGAGCAAAGGCATTCGTCAAGGTTTGTTCCGGATGTGGCGAGGCCATTGCATCGCGGGCATCCTCCCTCGTTACAGTTCCGGGTTCCGCGCGGCGTGCCGTTGTAGCCAGTCGAGATCACGCGCTTGTCCTTCACGATGATGGCAGCCACCTTCCGTTTTATGCAGTTCGAACGTGAAGCCACAACCTTGGCGATATTCATGAAATATTCGTCCCAGTTCGGTCTTTGGATTTCCTTCAACAAGCGCAACAGCAGTTCATCGATCTGGGGATAAAGCTTTTCAAGGGTGTCGTCATTGACCAAAGTGTGGTCCGCCATCAATTCAACTTTCACTAGATTCTGCGACGTGTCTTCGCCTTCGGCCTCCCGTTTCTCCAGTTCGATAAATTCCTCGAGCGTGCGTGGATCGCTTTCCCGGCGCCTCCTGAGAATACGCTGGAAGCGGACTTCGGGGGGCGCTTCAACGCGGACAAGTTTGAAGTGTTTTGCTGCCCGAAACGCATGCACTTCGGCGGGATTGCGGATGGAGTCGATGATGTAGTGTTTGTCGTCCTCGACTTTTGCCAGGATTCGTTCGGCGAGAACGGCGCCGCCGTATTTCTGCCGCAACTCGTTGCCGACTTGAATCAGAAGCTCGCGAGTCGGTTCCTGACCGCGTGAGCGGATATCCTCGCGAATGACGTCGGATAAAGAGTAATAATAGAAACTCTTCTTCTCGAGGTATCGGGCGACTTCGCCTTTGCCGGCCGCGTTTCTCCCAGTAAGTCCTATCAACATTCGACGCCTTACGATACTATGATTCCTTTTGACTGGGAAGGGCACTGCATGTTTGAGAACAAAAGGATTGCTGTATTGGGCGCCGGCAAACTGGGAGAGGCTTTGATTACGGGCATGCTCGACGCAGGCATTGTCTCTAAGAAGCAATTCATTGCGACAGCCGCGCATCCTGAGCGTCTCGATCAGGTTCGAGCCAAGCTCGACATCGAGACGACGCTCTCGAATAGCGAAGCCGTGCGGAAAGGGCATCTGGTTTTGGTGTGCGTCAAACCGCAAACCGTGGAGGAGGTTTTGCGGCAGGTGACGGACGTTCTCACACCGAGTCACCTTGTCATATCCGTCGTGGCTTCCGTGACCACGCGATTCATCGAAAACATTCTCGACAAGCCCGTTCCCGTTATTCGCGCAATGCCGAACACACCATGTCTTATCAAGAAGGGAATGACGGCGATTTCGCCAGGCCAGAACGCCGCACCTGAACATATCGCTCAGGCGCGAAAGATTTTCGACGCGATTGGCCGTACTCTGATCCTGGACGAAAGGCACATGGATGCGGTGACGGGGTTGAGCGCCAGTGGCCCCGCTTTTGTCTACATCATTATTGAGTCCTTCGTCGAAGCGGGCGTGAAGGTGGGGCTTCCCCGTGACGTCGCAACCCAACTGGCCGCTCAGATGGTGCTTGGCGCTTCCAGCATGGTCTTGGAGACCGGAGAACATCCTGCCAAGCTGAAGGACATTGTCACAACACCTGCCGGCTGCACGATCGATGGAATACTCGAGTTGGAAGATGGCGGGTTGCGCGTTACGTTGATAAAGGCCGTTGTCCGGGCGACCCACCGCGCGAAGGAACTGGTGAACGGATAGGATTGGAACGCGCGTTCAACAAAATGCCTGGCCTTCACGTCATCATCGTTGCTGGTGAGTGCGTCCCATACGCTCAGGCCGGTGGATTGGCTGACGTGATAGGCGCGCTTCCGCTCGCGCTGGAGAAGCTGGGCCTTTCCGTCACCGTCGTGATACCCCGCCACCGCATCATCGATCTTCCCAAGTTCGGTTTCGACCCGTGTCCGGTGCCCGGGGAAGGGCGCGTTCCGGTCGGGTTCGAGTCCATTTCCTACGATGTCTATCGCTCGATGATGCCCCAGTCATCCGTCGAGGTCTTTCTCGTCGGTAACGATCGATTCTTCGATCGAGACGGTATCTACGTCGATGTCTCCACCGGCAAGGATTACCCCGACCAGGCTGATCGTTGGATTTTTTTTCAGCGTGCAGTGATGGATTTTCTTCAGACGGCCTCTCCATCACCCGACATCCTGCATTGTCACGATCACCAAACCGGTTTGATTCCGGCGTACCTTCGAAAGATTTACCGCGGCCAACGCAGATACGCCGGTACTCGCAGCGTCTTCACCATCCACAACATGGGTTATCCGGGTCTTTTTCCGAGAGAGGTGATGACGCGCTCAGGATTCAATGAGGCCGAGTTCTACCCCACAAGCCCATTTGAGTTCTACGGACTGCTGAACTTCATGAAAGTCGGAATTACATACGCCGACCTGATTACCACGGTGAGCCGGACCTACGCCTGTGAGATTCAGCAGAGTAAAGAATACGGCTATGGTCTCGAAGGCGTTTTGAGGGAGCGTTCCGGCGACTTGATTGGCATATTGAACGGCATTGACGATCAGCTTTGGAATCCGGAAAACGACCGCTTGATTCCGGTCCCCTACACTGCTTCCGATCTTTCCGGAAAGCTGGAAAACAAGAAGGCGTTGTTGCGTAAATTCGAATTAGACGGCTCTCACCTGGAATGGCCAGTGGTTGCCATGATTTCTCGTATTGATGTGCAAAAAGGATTCGATCTGGTTATGAGCATCCTCGACTATTTGCTTTCCAAAAACCTCTATTTTGTGTTGCTGGGAACCGGTAACAAAGAAACGGAGGTGTACCTACAGAGCGTCATCCAACGCCACGCCGGAAAAGCCGGTATTCGATTTGCATTCGACAACGGAAGTGCGCACCTCACTGAAGCCGGGGCCGATATGTTTCTGATGCCTTCGAAGTACGAGCCATGCGGCCTGAACCAGATGTACAGCTTGCGGTATGGCACCGTCCCGATTGTCCGCTCGACCGGTGGTCTGGCAGACACCGTTTACGAATACGATCCATTGACCGGTCTCGGGACGGGATTCTGCTTCAGCGACTATCATCCCCAGCCGTTCAAGGCCGCCATCGATCGCGCGCTAGCGTTGTGGCCCGACCGCTTCCAGTGGCGCCGGCTGATGCTGAATGGCATGCGGCAAGATTTCAGCTGGAAAGAGTCCGCGACAAAGTATGTCGAAGCTTACGAACGCCTGATAAAGAGAGAGCCTGATCGAAATCGCGACGCCCGCCCATTTTTCCAGGGATTATAAATGGACTTCCGATTTCGGAATTTCCAGCGAACCTCCCTGCGTAATGTGTTGATTTGAAAAGAATATATCTTGGCCCCACTATTGCTTAATAACCGGTTTGTTGCAGTTTTCCGGGGATCAGCGTTCGTTGAATGTCTCGTTCTCACAGGGGGTGAGGGGAGAGAAGGACGACCGGAGCCCCGGAAAGTTTCAAAACCGCGGATTACGGCACGGCATCAGCGTAGTCCGCGGTTTTTTTGTCGCAGATCAAGCGGCTAAGGAGATCTGGCAGACGCGGCTGGTGACAATCAGCCGGCGATCGAAGTGCACTTCAAGATTGAACCCGACGTATATGCCGCGAAGCTTGAGGAAACTGCCACCGAGGGAACTGCCGGCAAGTCGGGCTGGAGTGAATTCCGGAAAGAAACGACCGCCCCGAATCAAAATTTCCCCGGTTCGCGGCGAGATCACGGTAATTTCGTACGTGCTGTTTTCAGTACGAATGATAAGCTTCTCCATGTCCTGGCTGGTTTCGAGTTGCACACCCTCCTTCCAGTCATGGGCAGACCACGTGTCAAGCAGTGCGCTGGCGGAACAACTTACCTTTGCATCCATAAGCTTAGCCTTTTACCATGGCGACTTCCGTTTCAAACTCTTTCGACGATCGTAATTGTGATATCGTCGGTCTGCGATCGGCCTACGGTGAAATTTTGAATTGTTTCCAGCAATTTGTCTTCCAGGTGTTTGGCTCCAGCCGATGCCTCCATCCGTATCACTTCCTTCACACGATCTTCCCCCAACATTTCTCCTTGTGGATTCTCGGCCTCGGTCAGGCCATCGGAGTAGACCACGAGCACATCTCCTTTATGAAGTTGGAGCGGACTGGACTGATATAAGACAAAGGAAAATGCGCCAACGATCATGTTGTTCGACCCGATCTCTTCGATCTCGCCTGTCGCCGCACGGAACAAGTAAGTTGGATTGTGCCCGGCGCTGATAAACTTTCCAGAGCCTTCCGAGCTTAGAGTAAACAAAAACATCGTCACAAAACGGCCCGAGGAGGATTTTTCACAAAGAAACCGATTTAAACGGTTAATGGCCTCGTCGATCGGCAGACCTGCCCGGAGTTGCATCTGGAGGCAGCCGAGGAGCATCGAACTAAGGAGCGACGCAGAAATTCCCTTGCCGGACACGTCCGCCAGGACCCCGGCCAGCTCACCAGTCTCCAGCTCCACAAAATCATAGAAGTCGCCCCCGACGTACCTGGTGGGTTTTGAGAATGCATGAATCTGGAGGTTTTCGACCTCCGGCAGGTTCTGGGGAAGCAGGCTGCGCTGTGTTTCTTCGGCCAAGCCCAGTTCAAGTTCGAGTTTCTTTCGCTCCTCAATGTTCTTGATCATCTCCACGCGTTCAAGAACATTGCCGGCCTCCACGGCCAGTTTGCTGATGATCTTCTGATCCAGGCCAGACAGCGAATGCATCCTCTTCGTACTGTCGAGGTAAAGAATTCCAAGAATCGAGGGACTATCCGCCTGGGCTGGGATCCCCATCAGCGGCAGGCACGCCACCGCACGGAGGTTCATCGCCACAATACTGGCTTGCTCTTTGTACTTGTCGCCGAGGCCCTCGACCATGAAAACCGGTGCGCCCTTTGCGGCCACGTCATCGACGACCGTGTGGCTTGTCTGAAAGTGCGCCAGCGACAGCGGACGGCCGTGACCATCCATTCCTGCGGCATATCCGAAAGTGTTTCCCTCACGTACGAGGATGAATCCGCGTTCAGCCCCGCTGATTTTCAAAGCCGATTCCAGAATCTTCTGGAACGCGGTCTCGGGAGTAAAGAGCTGTTCCCATTGATACTGAAAATCGAGAATGCATGAGATCTTTTCCAGGTCGGAAGACCCGGACGGAAGAACGACGCCGAGGCCCATGAGCGATCGTTCGAAGATTTGGGTCGTATCGGCCTTGGGCGCCTTCGGGAGTTTGGCTTCACCGATAAAGAAGTGAAGCTCGATACGGTCCTTTCCAAGGCAGATCGTGTCGCCGTGTTTGAGAACGTGATGATCCACTTGCTGATTGTTCACGAATGTGCCGTGCGTGCTTGAGAGATCCTGGAGAAAATGCCCCTCCGCCATCTTCACAATTTTTGCGTGGTGTCTCGAGATGTGCTGATTATTCAGGACAATATCGGCATCACTCTTTCGTCCGATCAACACCTCACTCGCGTCCATTTGAAAGACATTCTCCTGTCCATCCGGTCCGACCCAATATAAACGGGGTGTTGACATCGTGTTTACCGTGGCTTGTTCGAGCAGATACTAGTACAATTCGTGAAATTTGTTCATGGGATTTCGCTATGAGACGGATGAGTACCAAGCTGTTGCCACCCGTTATTGTTGCACTTTTTACCATCGCTCTTACGATAGCCCCGGCGATTGTTGTACCCGCAGCGGATGTCCCGGAAGACCGTGGGGCCGCCGGGCTAGCCCAGGCGTTGAAGCGTCTGGATGTGATCGGCAGTGTCCTCCACACGGGCGCCCACCCCGATGATGAAAACAGCGCATTGCTCGCGTGGTTGTCGCGCGGCCAGGGCGTGCGCACCGCATATCTGTCCGCTACGCGTGGCGACGGCGGGCAAAACCTTCTGGGCACCGAGTTATTTGAAGCGCTCGGCGTGATTCGAACCGAGGAACTGCTGGCCGCGCGCCGCTTCGATCGGGCACAGCAATTCTTTACTCCGAATTACGAGTTCGGATTTTCCAAAAGCGCGGATGAAACATTCGAGAAATGGGGACGCGAACGGGTTCTCGGCGACTTTGTGCGCGTGATCCGGCAGTTCCGGCCCGAGATCATCATTTCTCGTTTCACGGGTACACCGGCGGATGGGCACGGCCACCATCAAGTGGCGGGGATCATCACTCAAGAAGCCTTCAAGGCCGCGGCTGACCCCAGCCGATTTCCGGAATATGGAAAACCGTGGCAAGCCAAAAAGCTTTACCTGAATTCCATGGGAAGCGGTCAACAACAGCCGGGCGGTCAGCGGCAGGGTGTTGGGCGGCAACCGGGAGGCGGCCAGCAACAGGCAAGTGGTCCGCAGCCGGCTGGCATTGCCATCAACGTCGGCGAATACGATGCGGCCTTGGGCCGCTCTTATAACGAGATAGCGATGGAGGGCCGCAGCCTGCATCGGTCCCAATCGCAGGGTACTGCGCAAGAGAAAGGCCCGCGCACGACACGTCTACAACTCGTTGGCAAGAGCATCGCGGTGGCGGATAATGCGGACCTGTTTGCCGGCACCCTCCACAAGTTGCCGGACCTGGCCCAACTTGAACCGGAACTATCGGCGGATCTCAATCAACTCCAGCAACGAATCGATGCCGTCAGGCAAAAGGCGAATTTTGCTCGTTCCGCCGACATCGTTCCCGACCTGGCGACGGCCATCCGGCTCTTTAGGCAAATTCAGAGCAAGGCGACTAACGAACACGTTCAATTTCTGCTTCGCGAAAAAGAACCCGATTTTCACGAAGCGGCTCGACTGGCGGCGGGTTTAGTCATGGACGTGATTGCATCCGACGACACCGTGGTGCCCGGACAGGAGTTCAATCTGACCATTGCCGTCGTGAACGGCGGGCCTTATGACTTTTCCACCGTGCGGACGAGCACCGACTTCCCTCCAGGCTGGGAAGCCAATTACCAGGGTTCCACGGGAAGCCTGGAGGCCGGTCAACGTTTCGAACAGGAGTTCAAAGTGAAGGTGGCGGCGGATGCCCCGTTCACCGAGCCTTACTGGTTACAACAACCGAGGCAAGGCGATCGGTTTGTCTGGCCGGCCGGTTCCGCCGCAGACATGCCTTTTGATCCGCCCCTGTTGCAAACGCGGGGGGAAGTGGATTACCAGGGAACCAGTATTGCTCTTTCCAGACCGGCGGAATTCCGAAAAATCGATGACATGTATGGGGAACTGCGCAGTTTGGTCAAAGTTGTGCCGGCTCTATCACTGCATGTGTCGCCTGACATCGCGATCGTGCCGATATCCGGAAATCGGCGCAAGGAATTCACTGTAAACGTGGAGAATCAAAGTCCGACGCCGGTCGAAGGCGAAGTCCGCCTGATCACGCCTCAAGGTTGGGCCGTTTCACCCGCTTCACGCACTGTGAAGTTTTTGCGTCAGGGTGAAAAGGCATCCGTTCAGTTCATGGTGAGCGTTCCTAACATTGAAGGAGATTCCACCGTACGGGCCGTGGCGAAGGTCGGGACTCAGGAGTACACGACCGGTTACAAGGTGATCGCTTATCCACATATTCAAACGCGGCATATCTATGCGCCAGCTCAAGCCAGGGTCGAGGTATTCGATGTGAAAACGTCCGTGACCTCCATTGGTTATGTCGAAGGAGCCGGCGACCGTGTTCCGGAAGCGCTTCGTCAGCTCGGTTTGAATGTAGCCACCCTCTCTTCCGACGAGCTCGCAAACGGAGACCTTGCGAAGTACCAAACCATCATTTTGGGCATCAGGGCATACGGTTCAAACGAAGCTGTCCGCGCCTACAACAACCGATTGCTGGAGTACGTGCAGAACGGTGGCACACTGATCGTTCAATACAACCAATACGAGATCCTGGATGGCCCGTTCGGTCCCTATCCTTTTACGATCAGACGGCCCCACGACCGTGTCACCAAAGAAGAGGCGGCGGTCCGAATCCTGGATCCAGCAAACCGCATTTTCAACTTCCCAAACAAGATTTCCGAGAAGGATTTCGATGGCTGGGTGCAGGAGCGCGGTCTCTATTTCCTCGGGACATGGGATTCCCACTACCAGCCTCTCCTCGAGTCGCACGATCCGGGCGAGGATGCCAAAGAAGGCGGACTCGTGGAGACAAAGTACGGGAAGGGAACCTACATCTATACGGGGTACGGTTTCTTCCGGCAGTTGCCCGAAGGAGTCCGGGGTGCATACCGATTATTTGGCAATCTCATCAGTTTGGAAAATTGACCTACCTCACAAGCATAGCCAGCCTTGGGAAGACGAAGCGTCCAGCGACATCGTCCACAACGTTGACCTGGCACGTATAGAAGCCGGGTTGCAGGTGCGCGAGTTGCACGCTGAGTTCGAAAGCGGAGGCATGCCGCTCTCGCGTGTTAAGTTCAGTCGCCTCGGCAAGAGGCGTCTCGTAAACTTTCACATTTCCTTTGTAGAATGCAGCGCTGGTCAACATGTGAATCGAGTTCCTGCTCTTTTCTCGGCCGGCTTGAGTGGCGGGATCATAAACCTCGAAATAAAGATAGAGCTGCTGATTTCTGGAAAAGACGTGGGTGACACTAGGAATCAGTTCCGACCCGTTTCGAACCAGCGGATTCTTGCGCCTTTGACGCGCTGGCTGCTTCTGGCTTGAGGCAACGACCGAGCTCATCTTCAGGGGTGCGTCTTTCAAATTTGGAACAATGACCTCGGTTTCGAACGAGCCCGTCTGACCGGTCTGATTTTCGCGGAGAACGACTTTGAGGCTGTAGTCGCCCGGGGGAAGAAGGAAGCCGGTGTCGTACTGCACGTTCTTGCGTTTAACGTCCTTTGCGCTTTCCACGGCGAGCTTGACAGTATCGCGAATGATACCGAACGGACGCTGGCTCTTATCTCGTACGACTCCGGCAACGTCCAGAGTAGAGCGGTCTTCATCCCCCGCTCTTGTGAAAGGAATTGCAGCGCCTGGAACCACGACGGATACCGGCACGAAATACCGGACATCCGAAAGACGGAAATAACCCGTCGATAGATAAACCGGAAGATCGGTGTTTGGCAAATCCGATGCGAGTTGTTCCTGGATTTGCCGGTCGCGGTCTTCCTTCGTCGAATGCTGGAAATCGGCGGGGGCGTAATAGCCGCGCCGGTTGTCGACTTTTACGTCGCGGCGCTTCACCGTGACCGTGATCTTGCGGAATCGCCCATCTTTGGCGGTATTGGTACTTCGATATCCGAGGACGTAGTACATGGAAGTGTCCTCGATCATCTTCGTGTAGGCCGGACGAAAATCGTTGGTGTCGAGAAAGGCGCGGCCACCCGTGCCGGATGCTAACGTCACCAACGTTTCCTGGGATGAGAACGTTGAATCGAATTGGCGTTGAACGGTCTGGCCCGAAAACGTTGCGGAACTAAACTGGCTTGCCCGTGACGCGTCACCGCCGGGCGGCAACGCCTGAAGGCCGCGTACGTCGACCGTGTAGATCGAAAGATTCGCACGAACCGCAGCGTTGATCGCTACGCGCAACTGCGACTGGTTCTCGATTCCGGTCCGATTTAGACCACTGGCAAAGTAGAGGACCGACTTCCTTTGCTCGATTGTCGCAAGGGCGTCGGCCAAAGACCGTATCGCCTCGAGGCGGCGATCGGTGTTGAATATGTTGAACTCGGTCTCATCACCGGTGAATGCTTCCCCCGTGCCCTCAGCTTCTGCGGTTTCCCCTGCCGCCCCTTCTTCCAGACCTCGCCCGCTTTCCGGATTGAACGCCTGAATCGCGCTGAGGAGTTGATCGCGATCCGAGGTGAAGTCCTGATTCACGGTCACCGTGTTCGCAAGACTGACAATCGCGATCAGATCAGCCGGGCTCATCTGCTTTTGAACATATTCCACGGCTGAATTTGCGGCGCGTGTAACCTCTTCAGGCTGCATCGAGCTCAAGTCAAAGAAAAGTACGACGAGCCGGCGATTCCTGAATATCTCGTCCGCCACCCGCTGCGGTTGGTTGGTTGCTGGCGTGTCGAGATTGGTGAGCAGATTCGGCACCTGCGGTTCGGATGCGACGATTGCATCGGGAGTTTCGACGTCCAGTGACGAGACTCTTTGAACCTTACCGTCTTCAAGCAGAGTGAAATCCTCAAGCTTCAGATCGCGCACAAAGTTCCCTTGTCTGTCACGAACGGTCACATTCACAAGCACCAGATCCGTGTCCGTACGCAGCGTGAACTGAGGTGAACGTTGCGGCATCACTGGAATCGGTAGAAAAGCCAGTATCAGCACAATAGGAATGACGAGCCGGTTCATGTTCATAAAGAAGCTAAAAACGCAGACGTGCGATGATCTGAATTTTCCTCATCGATCCTACAGAAGTGACGCGGCCGAATGAGGGTGAATTTACGATCGTATCGATTGCACGAAATTGCGGCGTATTGAAGACGTTCGATGCCTGAACGCGCAGCTCGAGCGGGTAGCGTTCCTTCAGCATGACGCTTCTGTTCAAAGCCATGTCGAATTGGTATGTTCCGGGACCGCGAATCGTATTCCTGCCGGCATTACCGAACTGGCCCGCCGCCGGCAGGACAAAGGCCGCGGTGTTGAACCAGGCGATGACCGTAGGATTCGCTATAAACACGGGCGCTCCCGTTGCATTTGCGCGCAGTGTGCCATTCGTTCCACGGAGGATATCCCCAGTATCGCCAAGAATCCGTGCCGTGGACGGAGTCCCGGAAGCAATCGTCCAGCTTCCGCTGACTTGCCAGTTACCCAATATAGCTCGCCCGAAATGCCCGGTGGAAAGCCACCGCTTGTTTTCACCAAACGGCAGTTCCCAGAGGTAGTCACCCGTGAAGCGATGAGTTTGATCGAAGTTGGACAATCCCCTTTCTGCCGCGAGCTCGAAAGCGTTCTGTGCGACGACGCCGGCTCCACCGCCGGTACTGGAGGCATTGTCGATGGACTTTGAGAACGTGTAGTTTCCTCCGGCGGCTAGTCCAAACGTTAGCCGTTTTCTAAGCCGGACCGATGCGGAGTGCGATACGGAGCCCCCTTCCGAGGTTTCCCACAAGAACGGTTGCACGTTGGGAATGCGCAGTCCCGTTGCGGTGCGGTTCGGCGCTTCGACAATATCGAGATGGGTGCCTCGGGTTCCGATGTAACCGGCATTCAACACGACGCTGCTCGAAATACTCCGCTGAATGTCGAGATTCCACGTCTGCACGTAACCGAGACGATAGTTGCGGTCCACGCCGAAGCTATTGGTAATGGTCGCGGGAGGCGGAACAGGAAATCCGTTCTGGAGCGTCAATCGCAGTGCGCTCGAAGCAATGTTCGTCTGAGTCACTGCAAACGGCGGCTGAAACGCCAGTTGTTGCACGATGTTGTTGTAGGCCGCGTTGTTGTAATTGATCCCATAACCGGCCCGCACAATGGTGTTATTCATCGCCCGCCATGCAATGCCTACTCTCGGACCAAAGTTATTCCGATCCGGATCGACCAGCGTGGACGGAAACTTACCCGTGAACGCCCCAACTTTTCCTGGCAGCACGGGCGCCACTGCGGTGAATCCGGAGGCCGTGTCCAAGTTCACAATTCGGTTTTCGGTTTCGCTGAACGGCGAAACATATTCGTAACGCAATCCGAGATTCAGGGTGAGAGCCGGCAGTATTCGCCAGTCATCCTGGAAGAAGAGATTCCAGGAATTCGCCCGGAACTGATAGCTGTTGGAGCCATATTCTATGGAAGTGAGCTGTGGCAGGCCCAGGAGGAAATCTGCAAAATCGAAACCGGCGTTGGCGCCAGTGAACGTGAAACTTCCTCGCGCGTTATCGTTAGTTCGGGTATTCAACTGAATGCGGCGGAACTGTACTCCCCAGCGCATGGAATGTTTGACGCGCGCCCAGATCATCGAGTCGCCGAATTGCAGCGTCTGGTTAATCCGCCGGGAAGTGTTCAGATCGCTGACGCCGGTGTAATTCGTAAATGAAAGCTTCGGAATGCCCCAATCAAAAGGATCCTGCGAAACGCCGCCAACCCCAGCTTCGCCCGCAACATTGCGGATGCCGGCATACAAATTCGCTGTCGTGTTTCTATTGCGGCTGAAGCCGAATTGAACGCTGTTGCTTAGACGGCCGATGGAATGGGAATAACCAATTGGAACATTGATACCGACCACAGACGTGGTCCCGCCGATGCTCGGAATAGGGTTGCTGACCGTGCTGTCTTGTGTCCGATATTGAATGCCGATCGTCAACGCTTGTCCTCTGGCCCCGCCGCGGCCTCCACCGCCGAAACCGCTTCTTGGTCCACGGCCCCTTGGACTGCCTGAAGCTCCGAAACTGTGATTGAATCGCACATTCAGATCGTTGCTATTGTCTTTGTTGGTTGTCACGTAATGGTAGTTCTGCACGTTCCCGAGAAGATTCGGCAGAGGAATGAACGACATTAAACGAGCAGCCGCTGGATTGATGGATGGGGCCGGAATTCGGTTGTTTTGAAAAGGTACGCCAGTCATGGGGTCTGCGATCAGAACCGGCTTGCCGCCCCTGAAGTAAGTCTCAGAGAAATCGCCTGCCCGCTCGACGGCTGTTGGAACGGTTGAGAACGCGTCGAAGGGATTGTGGGTTCGCGACGCATTGTAAGTAATCGTGAAGAAGTTTCGGTTTCCAAGGTCGAACAGTTTCGGAATCTTGAGCGGTCCTCCGACAGTTACTCCAAAGCGGCTCTGGCCATAGTCCGGTTTGGATGTGGACGGACCCTTCAGTGAATAAGGGGAGGCGTCGAACGCGGAATTACCCAGCGAGTAGTTCAGATTGATGTTGGGCCGGTTCGGAAATTGACCGCGGCCGCCACCGATGAAGAAAGGATTTGCTCCACCACGTAGACCACCTCCGCGCAGACCACCCCCGCGTTGACCACCGCCCCCCACGAGCCCGCCACGGCCCGCGCCCGGCGCTGGGCCGAAGCGGCCGCCGGCTGCACCTCTCGTCCCTTCTTCAGCGCCTGCGGGCCCACCGCGCTCGCCAAAGCCCTCCTGCTGGGCCGCCAGCCGCTCAGGATCGAACATACCTTCAAAGGTCTGTGGGGCCGTATTCCCAGAGACGGCCACCGATTCAGTGGGAGCATCGGTCGTCATTCCAGCAATGGCCATGCCGGGAGGGACGAGGAAATCGTCGGTCCCGTTTCCAGTTTCGTTTGCGGTCTCCTCCACCGGCGGCGCGTTCGAGAGCCGGCGGTTGGCGTCCAGCGTTGCTCGCGGTTGCGCCGCGATGGTCTGCGACTTCGAGCGAAGTATTAAATCAAAATCCGCGCGCACCGTGTGAGCATCGGTAATGACCACTTGTTGATCGACGGTCATGAACGCCGTCATTTCCGCCGTGACGAGGTATGTCCCGGCTCCCGGCAATCGCAGCGAATAACGACCACTCAAATCGGTTGTTGTAGCAACTTGCTCCAAACTGTCTCGGTTGATCGCGTCGACCGATGCTCCCGGAAGAGGCGTGTTGCCCGACTTGACGGTTCCCTGAATGGAAATACCGCTTTCAGGCCTTTGGACCTGAGCTGTGGTTGAAAAAGTTATTACCAGAAATAGAAAGATAGCCGGTGATAGCGTGCCGATGTTGAACCGCATGTGAGTCGAGACACCCTCAAATTCAAACCGAAGTGTCGTCCTAGCCTTTCTTACGATTATGGAACGGCACTCGTTACGGGCGCTTAACATCTTTTAACAACCAAGAAAGTCAGGATTCGCGTCCAAGGAGTCCCGATGGTAAACTTGCAGACATGATTTCCCGCAGCGTTTTGGTAGCCCTTTTGGGTATAAGTGTGTGCATTCCGCTACCGGCGCAGATCTCCCGTGATTCCAAATTCGGGATTCTCCGAACTGTCATTGCTGAACAGGCCGCTGCCCGGATCGGCCTGCCCTTCGGTGCAGACGGTGTCGAACTGTCGGAGACGGGCCAGGTCAATAAGGAGAAATTGGAAAAGGACATCAAAAAGAACGGACAGTCTGTCGAGGCCGGCAAGGTTGTGACCGTGACCGAAATCGCATTTGCCGATGACAAGATCGAAATCGAGCTCGATGGCGGAGGCAAAAACAAGAAGAGCTTTTTGGATCGCATCCAGGTCGGCGTTGGAGTGGGGAACAAGACGGCGCCGGTCGGCAGAGATGACAAAACACAGAAAGCGAAAGGCTCGAAGATCGTTCTTCGATTTGAAAAGAAGGTCCCTCCGGATATGAAGCCCGAGCTATTGAAGGAATTGCTCAATCCGATTCTCGACTTCGAAAAACACAATTTTTTAAAGACGGGTATTGACGCGCTTCCCCCCGAATTCCAGGAAGCAGTGAAGGCGAAGGAAGCAAGGATTGGCATGGATCGAAGCACTGTAATCATGGCGCTGGGCCGGCCGGACAAGAAGGTTCGCGAGAAGCTTGACGGTGTCGATACCGAGGATTGGATCTACTTCGAGCGCGGACTGCGTGTGCAGTTCGTCACCTTCGAAAACAACGTCGTCGTGCGAATCCGTCAATACTGAATCCACTAATGATATTACTCGTTCTTGGCGCCGGTGCGGCCGGCTCATATTTTGGCGGCAAACTTGCACAAGCCCGTCATGACATCGCGAAGTGACAAGACTCATACTGGAATATTGGGCTCCTCTTCTTCTTTGGCTGATCACGATATTTTCTTTCTCCACGGATGCCTTTTCGAGTGGCGAGACTTCTAAAATCATTGTTCCGATCTTGACCTTTCTCTTTCCACATTTATCAGCCCACGAAATTGACGTGTGGCACACCGTGATTCGAAAGTGCGGCCACGTTACCGAATACTTCATCCTGGCGGTGCTGGCGTATCGGACTATACAGCTCGATCGGCCGAATCTCAGGGGGGCGAAACTTTGGACTGCGGTTTTCGTTCTTCTGGCCGCACTGTCGGACGAGTTGCATCAGCTCTTTACTGCTTCGCGGAGTGCGTCGATCATCGACGTAGGATACGATTGTCTCGGAGCAGTTTGGGCGCTTTGGCTTATCAGACCTTTATGAGACCCGGCGTTTACGTTCACATCCCATTCTGTGAGCAGCGTTGCTACTACTGCGCGTTTACAGTTGCGGTGTCTCCGGAGCACACTTATGAGCCGTACGTCCGCCGCCTGATCCGGGAGATCGAACTTTCAGAATTCAAGGAAGAACCGGAAACGATATTTTTCGGCGGTGGAACACCGTCCATAATCGATGCCTCTTTGATTGAAAGGATCATTCATGCCCTTCCCGGCGGCGCAGCAGAAATAACCATTGAGGCCAATCCGGGTACAATCACGGATTCGAAGCTTGAGTGCTATCGCGACATCGGCGTGAATCGTATGAGCGTCGGTGTTCAGTCATTTTATGACGAAGACCTGAAGAATGCCGGACGCCTTCACAGCGCCGCTGACGTCTTACGGGACATTGAGTCTCTGCGAAAGCACCGGTTCGAAAACATCAACGTCGATTTGATTGCGGGACTTGTGAACCAGCGGCTTGACGTCTGGAAACAGAATCTTGGTTGGATTGAGCGGCTCCGCCCGGAGCACGTCTCCATCTATATGCTCGATTTAGAGGAACGCAGCGCCTGGGGAAAGAGTCGCGCCGATACCCCCGGCGAGGAAGTGTTCGCCAATTTTTATTGCGAGGCTGCCGAGCGCCTCGGTAAAGCGGGCTACATTCATTACGAAATCTCGAATTGGGCCATACCCGGTTTCGAGTGCCGGCACAATCTCAAATACTGGACAGCTGCGCCTTACCGCGGATTCGGGGTCAGCGCACATTCGTTTTCGCAAACGCGCCGGTTTTGGAATACCGCGTCACTGATGGAATATAACGAGATGCTGGATTCGGCAAAGCTTCCGGTTGGCGGAGACGAAGAGTTGACTAAAGAAATGCGGCTGGAAGAAGCGTTCCTTCTCGGATTGCGCAGAACTTGTGGCTTCGACGTCTGGCACGTCGCGCAGGAACTCGATTTCCGGTACCCGTCCGAGTGGTTCGACCGCGTGTGCGAACTGGAAGATGACGGCTGGATCCAGTTTGATGGTAAGTTTCTGAGACTCACTCCCGCAGGCTGCCTGCTGGCGAATAGCGTGACCGAGGAATTGTTATGGCCGACACTGTTATCGACCTCCGAAGCGACACCGTAACGAAGCCATCGCCGGAAATGAGGCGGGCCATGGCTGAAGCGGATGTCGGCGACGACGTTTTTCTGGAAGATCCCACCATCAACCGCCTTCAGGACCGCGCTGCACAGATCTTCGGGCGCGAGTCCGCGCTGTTCGTGCCCTCCGGAACGATGGGCAATCTGACATGTATCATTGCCCACACGCGTCACGGCCAGGAAATTATCTGTGAGGCATCGGGACATATTTATAACTACGAGATGGCTTCGATGTCCGCCATCGGCGGAGTGCTCCCGCGAGTCGTCACCGGGCAGGATGGAATTCTGAGCTGGGAAACGATTTCCAAGGCAATTCGTCCCCGGATTTACTACAGGGCTCAAACCGCGCTGATCTCTCTCGAAAACACCCACAACATGGCCGGCGGGACGGTGTATCCGACGAGGCTTGCAGACGAAATTTGCGGCAAGGCGCACGATGCCGGTATTCCGGTCCACCTGGACGGTGCCCGGATTTTCAATGCCGCAACCTATCTGGGGGAAGACGTAGCCCGGATCACGAAGAAATTTGATTCGGTCCAGTTCTGTTTAAGCAAAGGTCTGGGTGCTCCCGTCGGTTCTCTCATCGTTGGATCACGGGAATTCATCGAGCGATGCCGCAGCATTCGGAAAATGCTCGGCGGCGGTATGCGCCAGGCCGGTATCCTGGCGGCTGCGGGATTAATCGCTCTCGAAAAGGGTCCGACGCGGCTTCAAGTGGACCACGACAACGCAAAAGTTCTTGCCTCCAAGCTGGCCGCGATTCCGGAGGTTACCCTAGATCCGGGAAAGGTGCAGACCAACATCGTCATTTTTGATTTGAAGAAGTCGGGATGGTCTGCGGCAGACTTCCTTCAAGCGCTCGAGAAACGAAACGTATTGGCCGTTCCGGTCGATGCAGAAAGGGTGCGCATGGTGACTCATCTTGATGTCGACGGTAGCCAAATCGACAAAGCCGCTGCCACTGTGCGAGAAGTGTTGAAGCCATGAAGAAGATTCGAGTTGGTGTGATCTTTGGCGGACGCTCCGGCGAGCATGAAGTTTCGCTGCGGTCGGCGGAGTCGATTCTCAAATCCATTGACCGCTCGAAGTACGATGTCGTACCGATAGGCATCACTCATGAAGGCCGTTGGCTCGCCTCAAAGAACGCAATTGCATTGTTGCCTGCAAAAGACGCTATCCAGAAGACGCTGACAACCGGCGAGGCCATTGTGTTTCCTGCCGAGCCGGCCGCCCCGGGAGTTGTCGATGTTGTTTTTCCCATCCTTCATGGGACTTTTGGAGAAGACGGGACGATCCAGGGTTTGCTCGAGCTGGCCAACGTGCCCTACGTTGGAGCGGGCGTGCTGGGTTCGGCGGTCGGGATGGACAAGGACGTGATGAAGCGTCTCCTGCGCGATGCAGGTCTGCCCGTTGTCGATTACTGGACCGTTCGGCAATCGGAAATCGATTCTTTTGCCGAGACCAGATTCAGTGGCCTTCCCTATCCCGTGTTCGTCAAGCCCGCTAATCTCGGGTCGTCCGTGGGCATCACGAAGGTACATGGCCCGGACGAACTCCGCGCCGCGTTGAAAACGGCCGCGGAATACGATCGAAAAATTGTTGTGGAGAGGGGAGTCGATGCGCGCGAGATCGAGATCAGCGTGCTTGGCAACGATGATCCCATCGCCTCTGTACCGGGAGAGATCATTCCATCGCGAGAGTTTTACGACTACGATGCCAAGTATGTCGATGAAGATTCGCGGCTGCTGATTCCCGCGCCGCTTGCTGAAGAAAAGGTTAAGGAAGCGCAACAAATGTCCATCTCCGCCTTTAAGTGTTTGGAATGCTCGGGGATGGCTCGAGTCGACCTGTTTCTGGAGAAGTCTAGCGAAAAACTTTACGTCAACGAGATCAACACCCTTCCCGGATTCACGACGATCAGCATGTACCCTAAATTGTGGGAGGCGTCTGGTATTCCTTATTCCGAATTGATCGATCGCCTTATCGCGCTCGCCATCGACCGCCACGCCGAGAAAAATAGGCTGAAAACCAAATATTGAAGCCCTCACCCGGCGCTTCGCGCCACCCTCTCCCAGGGCAGTGGTGTCCAAATTAGCCGAAATGGAGGCTCGTGTCCTTCTCCCTCTGGGAGAAGGTGGCCCGAAGGGCCGGATGAGGGTGCATTTCCTGCCCTCACCCGGCGCTTCGCGCCACCCTCTCCCAAAGGGAGAGGGAC
>WNGK01001679.1_pt1 | contig 31831 bp, 35 predicted proteins | sample 5400601 | NCBI WGS metagenome assembly WNGK01 (sample SAMN13153376, study PRJNA577476) | soil metagenome | isolation source: 60 cm soil or saprolite under Garry oak tree replicate 1 | place: USA:California | collected 2016-06-15 | reverse complement strand
AGAGCGAACTGTTCGGCCATGAGAAAGGAGCGTTCACGGGGCGGTCAGCCAGAAAGTCGGACGCATGGAATTGGCCAACGGCGGGACCTTGCTCCTCGACGAAGTCGGCGAAATTCCCCTCGAACTGCAGCCCAAGCTGCTCCGAGTTCTTCAGGATCAGGAGTTCGAACGCCTCGGCAGCAACCGCACTATCAAAGTGAACCTGCGGCTGGTCGCCGCCACCAATCGCGATTTAGCCAAAGGGATGGCGCTCCATGAATTTCGCAGTGATCTCTTCTACCGTCTCAGCGTGTTTCCCATTCGTGTGCCCCCATTGAGCGAGCGGCGGGAGGATATCCCCCTGCTCGTTCGCTATTACGTTCACAAGTTCGCCGTGCGTATGGAACGCAATATCGAAACCATTCCCAGGGAAACCATGAAAGCGCTGAGCTCGTGGTCTTGGCCAGGCAACGTTCGTGAACTCGAGAATCTCATGGAAAGGTCCGTAATTCTAAGCGACGGCAATGCGCTGCATGTCCCTTTGTCGGACTTGCGCACCGAAAGCGGCACCGCCGCCTCCCCGCCAGATAACAGTCTGGATAACGCCGAGCGGGAGCACATCCTCCGCGTGCTCCGGGAAACTGGAGGCGCGCTCTCCGGACCGGATGGCGCCGCCCGTCGGCTCGGTCTCAAGCGCACCACCCTGCAATCTAAAATGCAGCGCCTGAAGATCACCCGCCAGGACTACTCGCCCCGAAAGTAATTCCTGGGTGCCCCATTTCTCGCGTCCTTTGCGAGAAGTGGGGATTTTCTGGTGCGGGAATTTTCGCTTCGAACAAGCAGTCCGAGGGAGGGTCTTCTGACGGCTAATCGGCAGATTGCCGATGTTTCGATGCCTTCCCGGAACAGTCTTCTGCTTTTCTATTTCGGAACTCGTTCCAAACAGGGAAGTTCCCCCGTTCCTTATCGCCTCCCATTTGCGGAACACCACGTGCACAGTACTTGACATACTCTGCCTCTGGCCTGGCGTAAGAAGTCTTTGTTCCCGACCTCGCAGAGCGGGCCACGTTCTTCCCCCAGAAAATCGTTTCCGGCGCACGACGCCGGTTGCATTGGAGTTAGAGAAGTGCTCGCGACCAACAAGTGTCAACCGTTGAGCTCAACCCCTTCGGATGGGTTTCTTGAAACGGTAGCAGTACCACTGACCAAACCACTTCGTGGCCCAGGCGATCACTCCGATCTCACCATGGGATGGAGCGCGACGCGATTTGATCAGCCATTGCCAGGCAAAATGCCTGGCGGATATCTGGATAGCCCCGATCTTCAACCCCGCCCACTGACTCACCCGCAAGAGGTCGACCCCCTTTATCTGTTCGCCTGTCGCCTCGAGTGGGAACAGCGGGAAGAGCCCAGCGCCGCATGGGAGTTGCTCGCGGCCGGTCAAAGTTCGCACGGAGATACCCGGGCTCACGCCCGTGCCCTGCTTGCCAGTTCGCGTCATCTGGGAGGGCTTGGTGTTTCCGGATGCGTCACCAGACAAAAGCGGTCCGCCGCCAGGGAGACAAACATGAAGGCGCCCTATGGCCTCGACATCATGGACAACTGTACCGAGTGCACGCATGCCAAGCCGGGTTTTTTTTGCGAGTTCTCCCTTCCCACGCTGCAGGCGCTGAATCAGGTCAGCCACAAAAGCATCCTACCTGCCGGGGCAATCCTGTTTGTCGAAGGGCAGAGCCCTCGGGGCATGTTCATCCTCTGTGCGGGCAAGGTGAATCTCTCCACGACCTCGCGCGAAGGCAAAATCCTGATTCTCAAGACCGCGGAAGCCGGAGAGCCTCTCGGTCTGAGCGCCACGATTTCAGGCATGGGATACGAATCGACCGCCGAGACGGCCACCCCCTGCCAGTTGAACTTCGTCGATCGCAAGCACTTCCTCGAACTGATTGCGTCTTACAGCGAGGTCGGCGTGCACGCGGCGCAGAGCTTGAGCCGCGATTTCCAGTCCGCCTATCACGACATTCACGATCTTGTGCTCACTCGCTCTTCCGCCGGCAAGCTGGCCAGGCTGTTGCTGGCGCACTCACCGGCGCAGGGAACGGACGCCATAGTCGCAGAGACGCGCATCCATTCTCCGATGACCCATGAAGAGATGGCGCAGCGCATTGGCTCGTCCCGTGAAACCGTAACCCGGCTGTTGAGCGATCTGAGGAAGAAGCGGCTGATTCGTCTGGAGGGACCGATACTGGTCATTCGCGACCGCACCGCGTTGGAGGCCCTGGCCGTGTAGCTTTCCCCCCGCGCACCGGAGGACGATTTTTGTTTTTGCTGTCGTCCTCCGGTGGTTTTTGTTGAACCCTTCTCCACAAGTTCCTCCAGAGCGGAGTGATGGATCTCTTAAGGAAATGTATTCGGGCACACTGATCAACGACCTGTTCGCGATTGTGGAACGAGCACACGCAGGCGCGCGCGCGCAGAGCGCGGAATCGCAGGCCAATGTCTGTCATTGCACCAATGAGAGTTCAGAGTCCGAACAGTTCCCGCAGTCGCTTCGTCTGAGCCCGGCTGACTGGAATCTCGGTCTGCTTCTTGTCGTCCATGCGCAACTGGTAAGAGCTCTTGAACCACGGGACGACTTCGCGGATGCGGTTGATGTTTACCAGGTAGGAGCGGTGCGCCCGCCAAAAAAGATTCGTGTCTAAGCTGTCCAGCAGCTCCTCCAGCGTCCGGCAGTTGGATTGCCCTTCCATCCCGGCCACGCCGCCGGTCACCACCGTAATCACGCCGTCTTCAATCCACGCATAACAGATGTCCCGCTGGTCGACCAGAAACATGCGCCCGACCGTCTTCAGCAGAATCTTCGCCGCCGGCTGCTTCTGCGACTCGATCATCCGCACCAGCGTCTCAATCTTCTCCGCCGGCAGCCCATTCGCGTCCTGCTTGGCCCGCGCCTTCTGGATCGCCTGCGCCACGCGCTTCTTGTCGAACGGCTTCAGCAGGTAATCGACGGCGTTCACTTCGAACGCCTTCACCGCATACTGGTCAAAGGCGGTCGCGAACACGATCTTGGGCAGGGGAATTTTCTTGTCCAGCAGCTTCTTGATGACCCCAAACCCGTCGAGCCCGGGCATTTGCACGTCCAGAAAAACCAGATCGGGATTGTGCTCCTTGATCAGATTGACGGCTTCCAACCCGTTCTTCCCCTGCGCCACGACATTCACATCGTCGGCATTTTTCAGCAGATAGGCGAGTTCGTCGCGGGCGAGCTGCTCGTCGTCCACGATCACTGCGGATAAGGGCATTGTTGCTCCGGAAAACCGAGAGGGGACCGCTGCGTTGAGTATAGTAGCCCGATTTTCCTAGCGCAACGCAGGGCGTTCCGCCGCGCTAGGACAGCCCATGTGGGGACAGCCGCCCTCGGCTGTCCAGTCGAGCGCATCTCGACTGGTTCCCGCTGTCGCCTCTGTGCCCTCCGTGGTGAGGTGTGCTCTTACCGTGAACGCTGCATCATCGCGCCCATATCGAACTTCGTATATCCCGCGGGAACCTCAAACAGACTGGACGGCTGCGATCCTTCCTGAATATTACGGAGCTCGATGCCACCAGACCCGCCATCCGTTTTGATGACGGAGTGCAGCTTCGTGTCCACCCAGTAGTGAGTCTTCTCGCCCTGGTTCGAAACGCCTTCATACTTCACCGTGCTGCGTCCGTTCACCGTGTCACTGCCCACCTTCGTACAGCTGCCCCAGTTTTTGTAGGTTCCCGCCTGCTCGGCAACTTTTTTCCACTGAGGGCAGGCATCGTCTACGTCCTGCACATGCCAGAACTGGTACAGCGTCGGCGATTTCATCATGGCCGGCACCGAGTCCATATACATGTGCCGCTCCGCCATCAGTACGATCCACTTATTTTGCGCCTCATCTACGATAAGCGCACTTGGGCCCATCGCCTGATTTCGCGCTTCGATTTCGAACCGCACCTTGTCTTTGGTTGAATAGATCTTCTTCAGTTCTTGATTGCCTTTCTCGTTCACCACGTCGGCCGAGAAATCCTGCGCCAACGCCATTTGCGCCATAACCAGCAACACGACCAAACCGCAGCCACGTATCATTCGTTGAAGCACGATAACCTCCTTTATCGCCCGCCGGGAAAGTCCTGCGACCCAGGGTGGGCCAGGGCAGAGCGGTAGAAGCATAGCAGAAGAGGACATCGCCACAAAAAGGTTTTGGATCTGCGCAGCGGAATTGAATCCTCAGCGTACTCAGGGAATAAATGCTTTAGTTCACCGGCTTACACGACATTCTCCAGCGCCAGTGCCATTCCCATGCCGCCGCTGACACACAGCGTGGCCACGCCGCGCTTGGTATTCCGTTTCAGCATTTCGTGCAGCAGCGTCACCGTGATGCGCGTTCCCGTACACCCAATGGGATGCCCCAAAGCGATCGCCCCGCCATTCACGTTGAGCCGGTCGCGATTCATGTTCAACGTGCGGTCGCAAGCCAGCACTTGTGCCGCAAACGCCTCGTTCAGCTCGACGAGCCCAAACTCGTGCAGCCTGAGATTATGTTTCTCCTCCAGTTTGCGCAGCGCCGGGACCGGCCCAATCCCCATCGTCCGCGGGTCAACGCCCGCTGATGTGACCGCCACAATCCGCGCCAGCGGTTTCAAATTATTCTGCTTCACGAAATGTTCATTCGCCACGACGACAGCTGCCGCCCCGTCGGTGATCCCCGAAGAATTCCCAGCGGTTATGGTTCCTGTCTTCGAAAACACAGGAGCCAGCTTCCCCAGCTTCTCCATGCTCGCGTCCGCAAACGGATGCTCATCCCGAGCGAACGTCGTCGTCCCCTTCTTAGCCTCGATTGTCACCGGCACGATCTCCGCATCAAACCGCCCCGCCGCAATCGCCCGCGCCGCGCGCGTCTGCGACAGCAACGCGAATTCGTCCTGCTCCTCGCGCGAAATCTTGTACTGCTCGACCAGCACCTCGGCGGTCCCGCCCATCACCATCTTCGCCAGCGGACAGAAAAATCCGTCGCGATACATTCCGTCCACCATCTCCTGATTGCCCAGCCGGTATCCCCACCGCGCCCCATCGAGATAATAAGGAACCCGCGACATCGACTCCGTCCCGCCAGCCAGAATGCAGTTGGCGTCGCCAGCCAGAATCGACTGATACGCCAGCGCGATCGACTTCAGTCCCGACGCGCAAGCCTTGTTGACGGTGAACCCTGGAACTTCCTCCGGTACCCCGCTGCGCACCGAAATCTGCCGCGCCACATTCGGCCCCCCACCCGCCTGCCGAGCGCAACCAAAGATGGTTTCGTCGATCTGCGCCCGTTCGACTCCAGCCCGCGCCATCGCAGCCCGCGCGGCCTCGACGCCCATGTCCGCCGCGGTGAGGGGGGCGAGCGATCCCCCAAACTTCCCTATCGGCGTCCGTACGCCAGAAAGAATATAGATACTCTGCAACCCGCACCTCCAAACGTTTGAGTCTAGCAGGGGTGATCTGATGTATTCTAGAAGCACCTAAAAAGGTGCCGGAGGAAAAGATCATGCTTGACCTCACTCAGGACATTCAGTCATTGACTACCTTTCGTCGCCGCTCGGGCGACTTTCTCAAACAACTGCGGAAGAGCAAGCGCCCGGTGGTCCTGACGGTAAAGGGAAGAGCCGCCGCCGTCGTTCAGGACGCGGAAGCCTACCAAAGACTCCTCGACATAGCCGCGGCTGCCGACGCGCGGGAAGGCATTCGTCAGGGACTGGAAGAAGCGAGAAAGGGACTGGGCCGGCCTGCGCGTGAGTTCTTCAAGGAGTTCGAGATCGAGATCGCGAAGAAGTATGGCCTATCTCGTTGAGCTGATGCCTCGCGCCCAGCGAGACCTGGCATCGCTGTACGACTACGTTCATGCTGCTGAGTCTGCCGCCGCGTTCCGCTGGTACGAGGGTTTCAGACGAGAAATCTTCACTCTCGAGAAAAATCCCAACCGATGCCCCATCGCTCCTGAGGGCAAGCATTCTCGGCATCTCCTGTACGGACGCAAGCCTCACGTCTATCGCGTAGTCTACCGCGTGCTTGAGCAGAAGAAGCGTGTCGAGGTTCTTCACATCCGCCACGGCGCGAGACGGCGATCCACAATTCAGGATGAATCCTAACCGCCCGGTTTACAATCTACTCAAACTGCACAGGCAACACTTCACCAACTTTCATCTTCACGAAAATTCAGCCTTTACCGAAGGAGGATCTATGTCATTCGTTGATGTTGGGAAAGAAAATTCCACGTCCATCCATCTCTACTACGAGGACCACGGTTCCGGCAGTCCCGTCGTTCTCATTCATGGATATCCACTCAGCAGCTCATCCTGGGAAAAACAGATTCCCGTGCTTCTTGCCGCCGGCCACCGCGTCATCGCCTATGACCGCCGCGGCTTCGGGAAATCCAGCCAGCCCACCACTGGCTACAACTACGACACCTTCGCCGCGGATCTGCACGCGCTCGTAACCCATTTGAAGTTGCGGGATTTTGCCCTGGTCGGCTTCTCCATGGGAGGCGGTGAGGTGGCGCGCTACATCGGAAAATACGGCTCGAAGGACGTCAGCAAGGCGGTCATCATCGGAGGCGTTCCGCCCTTCCTGCTGAAGACCGCCGACAATCCCGAGGGCGTCGATGGCAGCGTATTCGAAGGCATCCAAAACGCCGTGGCAGCCGATCGTTTCTTCACCGAGTTTTTCAAGAACTTCTACAACACCGACGTGAATCTCGGAAAGCGCGTCAGCGAGCAGGCCGTCCAGGCAAGCTGGAACGTCGCCGCCACCGCTTCCGCCACTGCCAGCCTGGCCTGCGTCGCCACCTGGCACGAAGATTTCCGCAACGACGTGGCTCAAATCAACGTCCCCACCCTGGTCATCCACGGAGACGCCGACCGCATCGTGCCGATCTCCGCCGCGGGGCACCGCACCGCCAAGCTGATCCACGGCGCCGAACTCGTCGTCATCCAAGACGGCCCCCACAACGTCGCCTGGACTCACCCCGACGAAGTCAACACCGCCCTGACCAAGTTCCTCGCCAAGCCGTCCGCCAAAGGCCAGGCCTCGGCCCCGAAGAGAAAAGCTGTAGCGTAAGCAGGCCGTGATTCAAAAGGTCTGCGGGTGACCCCATCCTTGCGCGTTCTGTGCGCAAGGATGGGGATTTTCGTCGATGAGAGATCGCCGCTCAGATGGTCGCGATCAGTTGATAGGTCTTGGCCCTTGATTCCACAATCCTCCGCCGTCCATGTCCGGGATTGGGGACGTAGCGGGTGCGCAGAAGGCCGAAGGATTCCAGCAGATTGATGTCACGGCTGACCGCGCGCGGATTGCGTTTCAGCGTGCCCGCCAAGACCGATACTGGAGTCGCTTTCTTACTGGCCCGGAGCACGCGCAAACGCTCCGCTGACAATACCTTCATCATTTCGCTTGCGTCCTCGAAAGCGATCACCAGTTCGGCCTCCAGCTTCTCGCCCCGATCCAGTTTGCGAGCATGATCGCGGGCGCGATTGAAGAACCCGTCGACCCCGTCTGTCACCACGCGCACTTTAGCGTCCTTGCTCATCTTCGTTTCTCCAGAGTTCGGTGACTTCCCGTTGAAACCGGTCCAGCAGCGCTTCGTATCCAGCAAAATCCACGGAAGAAACCTTCCCAATGAAATGGCGATGGTGGTGTCCATGGCTGTTGTCATACCCGAGGACCCGGCCATTATCGGGACCGCAAATGCGAGGATTTATGTAGGCCAGGCTGTACTTCACCACTTCGGCGCCACGGTGGAGAATCTCCTCTTTCACAATCGCTCCTCGCCGTTTACCCGTCAAATGACCAACCGGCATAATAAGAGTTTGCCTCGATCTCACCGGACTCTTCCGGAACAAGGATATAAGACCTGTGTTAATGATTCGTCTGGCGCGCCGTGGTGCGCGCAAACAACCGCACTATCGCATTGTGGTGATTGAGAAGGCGCGCGCCCGCAACGGCCGTCCGGTGGAAGTGGTCGGGACCTACAATCCCCGCACCAATCCCGCCAGCGTCGAACTGAAGCGCGATCGCGTCGAGTACTGGGTGTCGAAGGGCGCCCAAATGTCGGAGCGCGTGAACAAGCTGTTCTCGAAGCCTCCGGCTCCGGCCACCGTCGGCTCCGCCGCTTAGGATTGCGGTGATCTTCGGGATCGCTCGGGGAGCGCCTGACTCGAGAAGGGCAACGCGACTCGGGAAGGGCACGACTTTAGTCGTGCCGTAACGCCGCAAACGGACCGCGGCTTTAGCCGCTGAGGGAACTGGTAGACGCTTCCTCAATCGTTTCAATTTCCACCGTGAGAATGCAGACTATGACTGAGCCCTCCGGAGATGTGCGCGCTCTTCTTGAGTTGATTGCGAAGTCGCTGGTCGACGCTCCCGACGAAGTTTTCGTCGAGAAATTCGACGACGACGTCATCGAACTGGAAGTTGCCGAAAGCGACGTCGGCAAAGTCATCGGACGCCAGGGACGCACCGCTCGCGCTCTGCGTGCTTTGTTGAGCGCCGCCGGCCATAGGGCTCGCAAGCGTTACACGCTCGAGATCCTCGAGTAACGTGGAACGAATAGCGTGGACCGTGCGTCCTGAATCAATCGGCGAGTTCATCACCCTGGCCCGCGTGGTGAAGACGCAAGGCCGGCACGGCGAGGTCGCTGCGGAAATGCACAGCGACGTCCCAGGACGCTTCGCCGCAGGCATGAAGCTGTTCGCGCTGCCGAAGGTTGATGGTTCGAAGGCACAAGACTCGCGGCGCGAACTGGAAGTCGAAGATTTGTGGCCGCACAAGGGCCTGGTAGTCCTGAAGTTCCACGGCGTCGATTCGATGTCCGACGCTGAATTGTTGATCGGATCGGAATTGCAGGTCCTTCGCGCCGATCGCGCGGACCTGGAAACAGGCTGGACATACGTCAGCGATTTGATCGGCTGTAAAGTTCTCGATCATGCCCGCGAAGTCGGCCGCATCGAAGACGTTCAGTTCGGAGCCGGCGAAGCCCCGCTGCTGATCGTGGCCAATAGCGCGGGGAAGAAGTTCGATGTGCCTTTCGCCGATGCGTATCTGGAAGGGGTAGACATAGCGCAGCGCCAAGTGCGAATGAACCTTCCCGAAGGCATGCTGGAAGTGAATGCCCCGGTTACGGCAGAAGAGAAGCAGCAACAGCAGTCCGAAAGAAAGAAGAAGCACTGAGGTTTACCCTGTGAACCCCCGTGCCCCCTGTGTTAAAGGCTTTAGGTTTAAGGTCCGATGAAAGCCGATATTCTCACGATCTTCCCCGGCTTTTTCAGCGGACCGCTGGATCACGGCATCACCCGCCGGGCCTGCGAAATGGGCCTGGCGAAAATCGAAGTCCACGACTTGCGGCAGTTCACGCACGACAAACACCGCACCATGGATGACCGCCCTTTCGGCGGCGGCGAAGGCATGGTGCTGAAGCCGGAACCGATCTTTGATTGTTTAGAACCGCTCGGGCTTGCTTCTCGAGAGCAACGGTTATCGGGCGCTGTCAGGGAAAGCCTGATTTTGCTTTCGGCGCAGGGCCAGCGCTTCACGCAGCAGGTTGCTGCGGAACTGGCGGTGCTCGATCGCATCGTGCTGATCTGCGGCCGCTACGAAGGCGTGGATGAGCGCGTGGCAGATTTTCTCGCCGACCGCGAGCTTTCCATCGGTGACTACGTGCTGAGTGGAGGCGAGTTGGCCGCAGCCGTGATCATCGAAGCGGTCATGCGTTTGCTGCCCGGTGCAGTCGGGAACGAAGCTTCGACGCGGCAGGAATCATTCACCTCGCATGAGCAGACGACGCGGACGGAGTCTGGCGCGGCCGATTCGACTTGCGGTTCCGGCGGATTGCTGGACTATCCGCACTACACGCGCCCCGCGGATTTTCGCGGGATGACTGTGCCGGAAGTTCTGCTGAACGGCGACCACCAGCAGATTCGCAAGTGGCGCCGGCAACAGGCTCTGGAAAAAACGTTGCGCAACCGCCCGGATTTGCTGGAAGGCGCGCCGCTGAGCGACGAAGACGCAAAGATTTTGGCCCGCATCAAGGCCGGTCGCGAGTAAGAGGTGTTGGGTCTTGGGTAGGGTCTTGGGCCAAGTCCTAACACCTACGCCCAAAACCTAAGACCCAAAGATTTCAGAGAGACGAAGGATAAACGACAATGTCAAACCTAATCATCGAAAAGCTGCTGGCTAAATCGCAACGCACCGACATTCCCGCATTCCACCCCGGCGACACGATTCGGGTTCACGTGAAGATCAAGGAAGGCGAAAAGGAACGGGTGCAGGCCTTCGAAGGTGTGGTCATCAAACGCGACAACGGACCGCAGGCCAGCTTCACCGTGCGCAAGATCAGCTTTGGCCAGGGAGTGGAGCGCATTTTCCCCGTCCACGCAAAGGTGATCGACAAGGTCGAAGTGCTGCGCTCATCGAAAGTTCGCCGCGCCAGACTGTTCTATCTCCGCGGACTGAGAGGCAAAGCCGCCCGCCTGCGCGACGTAGAAAAGAGCTAGCGTTGCCCGTGTGGGGATGGGCGCCTTCGCCCGTCCAGCCGAGCGGAGCGAGGCGGGGTTTTGCTTGAAGTTCCCTTCGTCAGCGTTGCGGACTGGATCGCGTGACCCCCCGCGGGGTCTTGCTCCCGCTAGCCGGCCGCCGCGACCAGCCGCTCACTCACCACTTCCACCTCGACGAATTCCTCGACGCTCCTCGCCCGCAGCTTGCTCAACACGTAGCTGAGCAACGGACGGTCTCCCCGACGTATTTCCTGAAATTCCACGCCCATCCCAAGATTGTTGACCAGATATTTCACCTGAGCCTTCAGGGCAACGCTGATGTCGAACATGTTCAACATCAGCCGGAAGTCGGTTCCGGGCCGCATGATTTCCGTGGAGGAAATGCGCGCGCCATATTCCGAAATCTGCTGCACCTCACCTGCGGCGCGTTGCACGCCGTCGATCACCTCCGCCTCGCCTTCGACGTAGAATCGCGGACGCCGCCGCCGGTTTGACTCCGTACAACTAAACTCGCGAGCTACCGCTCGGCGCTGCAGACCATCGATTATGACGGGCTGGTACTGCTCTTCCATCTGCCGCAGTTCTTCGTCCCAGGGCGTCTTGCCTTCGACACATTGCACCGAGAATTGCCCCCGCAAAGGGGAGTCGGGATCGCCCGCCCAAACCACCTGGCAAATAGCTTTGTTGCGCCCGCGCTCCACCATCACCAGGTCGCCAACGTTGACCGCGCGCGCACTGAGCAACCGCGCGCCGTGCGGGTGGATGTCATACGTACACGCCATCTCCACCGGCGCGCGCCCTTCTTGGCCCGCGAGACTCCAACGCACCGGAAGCGCCAGATGCACCACCTTGCTGGTGAGCAGGCCGTCCTCTGGCGACGTTTTGATTTTGCTCTTCAATCCTGCCTCTCGCGTTCAGTTCAACTGACGCGAAGTTACCAGTACATGTCCTACCGGGCAATGTACGTCCGTAATCCAGGGGATGGTTACTGACTGGCGTTACCCGCGTGGGGAAACATGGCCCGCGCGTGCCATGGTTTCGAACATGCGGTCTCGAAATATCAGTCGTGAAATGCTTGCATGAATTCGCGCGCTCGACGAAGATGGTGGGCAACTCCCTTGTCTGTGATGAAGTCACCGCCGGCACGAACGCTCTCGCCCTCCGCGGCTAAACTACGCCTGCTGAAGACACTGCGGTGCACGTTGCGCTACGAAAAAAAAGCCTGGGAATCGGGTGCGCGGAAGGTGGCGGGCGTCGATGAAGTAGGACGCGGCTCACTTTTTGGCTGCGTGGTTGCGGCGGCGGTGATTCTCGATCCGGGTTATCGGGTGCGCGGGCTGCGCGATTCAAAGCTGCTGCTGCCTGAGCGGCGCGAGGTGCTGGCGGAGCGCATCCGCGAGCACGCCGTGGCGTGGTCCGTCGCGGCCGTGGACGCGGCGCGCATCGATCAGATCAACATCTATCATGCTTCACGGGCGGCCATGCGCGAGGCTGTGATGTGCCTTGCGCCTGCCGCTGACCACTTGCTGGTCGATGCCTTGCGCCTCGACTGCGAGCAGCCGCAGGTTCCCATCATTCATGGAGACGCGCTGTCGGCTTCGATCGCGGCCGCGTCAATCCTGGCCAAAGTCGAGCGCGATCGCATGATGTGCGAGTGGGACGCGGTGTTTCCCGCCTACGGCCTCGCCTCGCATAAGGGATACTGCACGCCCAAACACTTGGCGGCGCTGCGCGAGTTTGGGCCGACGCCGCTGCACCGCCAGTCGTTCGCGCCGGTGTGGCAGAATCCGGTGCCGCAGGAGATCTTTGGGTTCATGAGCGAGGAAGAGTCTGTGGAAGAGGTAAGTGCCGAGGATCTGGCGGTTTAGGAGCAGGCGCCGGGAAGTTTTCCACAGCGTTCCTGCAGGAACACTTTTATTACGATTGTGTACGTACAATCATATAAGTAGAGTGGGATACATGACACAGAAGAAACGGGTTACGAAGGGCGGGAAAAGCAAGCGGCGCGGCGCCAAGTCATTGACGTCCGGGTCGCGGCGGAAGACTAGCCGGCGCAAGAGTTTGAGTCTGTCGGCGTCGGTCGAATCGTCGAGGCGGCCTCACGTTTCGATTGGGGATGTATTGGAGTTCTACAAGCCGATCAAGAAACCGGTCACGCTGCGGCTGGACGCCGATGTGCTGGCCTGGTTCAAGCGCGACGGACGGCGGTATCAGACGCGCATCAATGCGGCGCTGCGGAGGGTGATGGAGCGGGAGATGAAAGACGGGGAGTGACCGTTCCTCAGATGTTGGCCCATGACGGTTGAGTCAAAATACCCACGTCTCGCAAAGGACGCGAGACATGGGGCACCCAGGTCTCACCACCAACTGACACGCATCAAAATCCCCACCCTGTCGCAAAGAACGCGACAAGGGTGGGGCACCCTCGCGCCTAAGGGTTGGTTACGTCGGTATTCAGTTCAATGAGCAGGTTCGTGTTTTTCTCCAGGGCGTGCTGCAGGATTTCTGCTTGCTTTTTTGCCGTGGGCCAGTCTTTGGCTTCGACGGCTTCGGTTAATCCGGGGAGTTCCAGGTGGGCGTAGGTGAAGCGGGCGCCGTAGAGGATGTGTTTGAACCAGGGGCGGCCGGGGATTCCGTCGGGGTTGAGCCAGTTGCGTTCGACTTGCATCATGCTGTGATTCAGGGTCGCGGCGAGTTTGGGATCGATTTGCCCGGACGCTAGTTTGCGGCTCAGGGATTCGTTCAGGCGCTTGCCGGCAGCTTCGAAGTTATCGATTTCCTTTTGCACTCCGGTCAGGTCGAGCCGTGGAGTCGCGTCTGCGGAGTTTTCCTTCGTCCGGAAAGCGGCTTCCACGAAGCTGGGTCCGTCGTGAAAACTCCCTGATGAGCCGCAGGTCGCGCAGGCGGGCACGGGGTCCTTCGACTGCGTGGCGGCTTCGCTTCGCGAACCCGCCACTCCGCTCAGGATGACAGGGGATTGCACGCCGCTCAGAGCTTGCCCTGAGCTTGCCGAAGGGATGACAGAGTTGTTTTTGGCGAGTTCATTCACGAACTGGCTGACGTTTGCGGCGTAGCTGGCGAAATCGAAGGGGAGCAGGTCGGCGTTGGCGAGGCGCAGGGCGGTCACGCCCCAGAGCTGCGACATGAGCGTGTGATAGCGGTAGCCGGGGTCGCCGAAGTGGTTCATCCAGTAGAAATCGTCGTAGGCGGAATGGTAGACGCCATAGTCTCCGTCGAACTGCAGGCCGATGACGGGCATGCCGATGAAGTTGAGGAAGACGGTGTGATCGGAGCCGCTGCCGATGCGGGTGTCGGCGAGAGTCTGGCTGGCGACGCCGGAGTCGTTCATCTGACTGGATTGGTGGCCTTCTTCTTTTTCGCGCGTAACCGTTTCCTTCCACGCGTCGTAGAGACTCTTGCCAGAGGGATCCTGCAGGGTGTGAGTGGTTTCTTCCAGCATGGGCGCGAGCGAGGCAACGGCCTGGCCGTGGAAGTTCGGGCCTGAGGTGGCCTCGTCGACATTGATGTAGGCGACGGCTTTCGCGCGGAGTTCGTCGGCGAATTGCTCTCCCCACTCGGTGGAACCGGTGAGGCCGACTTCTTCGCCGTCCCAACTGCAGACTACAAGCGTGCGGCGGGGGCGCATGCCGTTCTTGGCGAGTTGGCCGAGAGCGCGCGTGAGTTCCATCATTGAGGCGGTGCCGCTGCTGGGGTCGACGCCGCCGAAGACCCAGGCGTCGCGGTGGTTGCCGAGCACGACCCATTCGTCAGGGAGTTCGGAGCCGCGGATGCGGCCTTCGACGACATAGTAGGGCTGAGTTCCGTTGTCCATCTCGATTTTCAGGTGGGCCTTCACGCGCTCGCCGCCGAGGTGATACGGAAACGGCAATCCGCCTTGCCAGTTTTCCGGGGCGAGGGGGCCGTCCATGTTTTCGAGCAAAGGCTTGGCGTCGTGCCAGGAAAGCGGCAGCGCCATGATTTTCGGCGCAGACGTGGCCTGCTCAATCGGAATCCGCTTCGCGCCTGGGATGGAGGCCCATCCCGGCGTCTGCGGGTCGCCGGGGACCATGAAGTCGTAGGTGATCGCGCCGCGCTGGATGTGGTACTCGGGGCCCCAGGGTCCGTCCGGATCGACTTTGCCTTTTTTGTAGCCGTCTTCTTGCGGGTCGCTGTAAATCAGAAGCGCGGCTACGCCCTCGCGCTGCGCCGTGAGCGCTTTGAATCCGCGGTAGCTGTAGGGGTTCGAGTAGCGGACCAGGACGATCTTGCCTTTGACGCTGATGCCGTTTTTGCGCAGCAGATCGTAGTCTTCGGGGTTGCCGCTGTGGGCGTAGACGACGGGGGCGGTGACTTCTCCGGAGATCGACATGCCGCTCCAGGCACCGCTGATGGCGGGATTTTTCGAGTCGGGGTCGGCGTCGAGTGGGGCTTCTCGCAGGGTGGCCTGATAGTGCGTGGGTGCCGTCATCTCAAGTAAGGCGCTTTTTGGATTGCTGCTGTAGACATCGTAGCGGCGGATGATGACGTCTTCGAGTCCCTGCTTCTTCCATTCGTCGCGAATATATTCCGCGAGTTCGTTGTTGCGCTTCGATCCGGCGACATGAGGTTCGGCAGTGAAGATGCGGTGCTGGCGGCGTTCTTCGTCGGGGGTGGGGATGGATTTGAATTTGGTTTCGATTTCGGTTTCGCGGGCGGAGGAGGCGTGGGTGAAGCCGAGGATCTGGGCGCGGGCGGTTACGGGGAGCAGGATAAGGGCGATTGGGGCGAGAAGCGCTAGAGTCATGGGCGGATGCGATTGTACCTCAGCGGCTGGATGGTGCGATGCGGGTCAGTGAGTTCTATGGCGATGTTACAACAGCTATCGCCTGAGTTCATCTAATAGTGGTCGAGGAACTGCATGGGCGGTTTCGCCACCTAACCAGCGCAGCCGTAATGGCAGAGCCTTTCTCTCGCGTACTACCGGCGACTCCGACCGTTATTTTCTCGTAGTCATAAGTTCTCGAAAAGGATCCCCCGCTGACTGCAGACAGACGCGCAAACTCATCCTTCATTCTGCTGCCCCGTTCGCTCAACGGGACGACTTCTTCCCACTACGCTGATTGTGTCCTCTTCTGAGAGAGTTGGCATCAACAGAAACTTTTCTCCATCCCAATGCCTCGGTTCGAGCACCATCTCGCAGACTTGGCCGTCGCTGGCGTATTTGGCTGTGAGGGTCATGTTCGGGCGCACGGCGAATACATAGAGCCTTGGGTAGCGCAACTCAATTTGGCTCTTGGTCTGGGCAATGATGGTCGAGACACCCAAAGCAAGGAAGGCAATGGTGAAGATAGCGCAAAATATCATTCGTCTCATGCCCGCACTCTACGCCGTATCAGGCCAAAGTTCCACGGCGCTGGCGAAAACAAGCGATTTCATTCGTCGACCCGGTTGTGAAGGGGCGGTGAGCCGGAAGCTCCAAAGGACGGAGTCCAGAGGTTGGCGGTGTAATGGCCGTTCTTAACGGCCAATGCCTTTCAGTCTCCCCGAATCGCTTGACGCGCTCACGGGCCGCTCCTGCATTAACGGAGCAGCGGTGGTGCCGGCGAAAAGCACGGCGCTGCGCGCCTGACCGGGCCAATGGGCCCGGTCCCACACGAGCAACATCAAGACCCACCGCTACTTGGCTTTCAGGATGTCGGTCAGCAGGTCTGGCTTGGTGTCGTCGCGCACCAGGTGGGGATATTTTTCGCCACCGTGGTAGTCGATGTTGTACGTCTTGTAGTAGTCGGTGTTTTCGATGAGCAAGGCGATGGGTTCAGTACTATTCTTGGCGGATTTCAGGGCGTCGTGCAGCACTTCAGGGGAGAAACGGCGTCCGTTCACGGCGACTACTTTCATGCCAGGGCCGATGCCAGCCTTGGCTGCTGGCATGCCTTCGACGGTATCGGTGACGCCACCATCGTCGGCCAGCTGGAGGCCGAGAGAGTAAATGGCGTCCACGAAATGGAATGCGCTCGTGGCGCCGCTTTCCATTTCCGAAGGAGTTTCGTCGTACGCAACTTTCCATCCGCTGCCCTCGATGCCGCCGAGAGGCGCGCCGGGTCCGTGATTGGTGAGGCGTTCGGTCCAGAAGCCGCGCCAGTCGTAGGGAGCAATTTGGTTCAGGGCTGCGACCACTTCTTCGAAGGTGTAGGGCTTGACCTTCGGTGCGGTGCTGGGCGCGCCGTGGAAGAGGTGGCAGAAATCGTCGAGGGTCTTGGCGCCCTTGGTTTGCTGGCGGATGATGACGTCGGCCCAGAGCCAGTTGAGGGTGTCTTCGGAATAAAAATCGGTGCCGCGGCGCCACGAGTACCAGGCTTGCGGAGAAAAATAGAGTTGCGGGGCGGCGTCGGCGGTGTCTTGCAGGTTGCGCCATTCGCGGCCGGGAAGGTGATCGAGCGCGGCGGCGGTGAGAGCGAGTTCGTCGCGCTCCTGCTCCAGGGTGCGGAGGCCGCTGCGGCCGGTGAGCACCTCGCCCAGGTAGTTGGTCAAGCCCTCATAGACCCAGAGCAGATCGTCCTGCATCGGCTGCTGATAGTCGGGTGTCGCAAGGTCGGCGGGGCGACGGAACTTTCCGTTCCACGAGTGGACATACTCGTGGGGCAGCAGGCCGGCCGACATCTTGCGCGCAGTGTCGTCGACCAGGGCGCGCTCACTGACGCGGCTGTCGTCGGACTCGTGATGCTCGAGGCCGAAGTGCGCGACGTGATCGCTCAACGTATAGAGAAAGTGGTAGTCGCGGTAGTGGTGCGCGCCGAAAAGCTTTTGGGCCTGGTCCACCAGATTCTTGTAGCGGTCCCAGACTGACTGCGGGATGTCGAGGGCGGCGGCGCTGTCGGCGGCGATATCCATTTCGGTGAGAGGATCCTGAGCGAGCGGCACGACTTTGAGAAATTCTCCGGTGATAACCGGCGAGTCGACCAGCGTAGTGAGGGAAACGGTGGCGAACTTGATTTCGTTGCCGCTCTGACTGGTCACCGGAAGAGGCGTGCCGAACTTCCAGCCTTCGGGAAGCTTCAGACTGGCGGAGTAGTTGATGTCGTCGGACTTGAAACCTTTGGGATAGAGCAGGACCTGGTTCCAGCTGATGATCGCCAGCTTGTCGGTGGCGGAGGATCCGGCGGAAAATCCGCCTTCGAAGGTCGCGGGAGAAAGGAAGTCGAGTTCGGCGGAGATTTCAGTGGTGCCTGCGGGAACGTCCACGTGGAGGGTGAAGCCGTCGAGTGTGTCGCGACGCCATTTGAGAGTCTTGCTGCCGGCAGAGAACTTCAGACCCGCCAGATCGACGACGGGGCCGTCGGGCGCGTGCTCGCCGGGAATCCACTTGGGGTAGTAGAGGGTGAGGTCGCCAGGGGTGGCCGGGATTCTCAACGAGGCATGGAAGATTTTTCGGGGTGCGGTGGTGGCATCGACTGCAATGGTGACGGTGGGAGGGGTGGCACCCAGCGCGGAAACCGCCAGAACTGCGATGCAGAGTGCTCCCAGGGTGCTGGAGAGTTTCATTCTTTCGGGGCTCCCGTGTTCGTGATGTCGTGAATCCACGCGATGCGATTGAAACTATAGCAGCCCGTGAGTGGGAGCATACAGGGAGGCGAGCTTGTCGAGAGAACTCCCTGACGCGGATGTCTTGATGATCGACTGATAGGGACCTTCGACTGCTTTGTCGTCCGCTTCGCGAACGACAACTTCGCTCAGGATGACATTTATGATTTGGTGATGGGCAGAATGCCACGATTGCGCCCGCGCTGCTATCATTCGGCAGATGTCGCGGCGTGGGAAATTTATTACATTTGAAGGGCTCGACGGAACGGGCAAGAGCACGCAGATGCGGAAGCTGGCCGCCGTGGTGCGTGCGGCGGGACACAAGGTGGTGGAGACGCGCGAGCCGGGCGGGACGGCGACAGGAGAAAAGATCCGCAGGGTGCTGCTCGATTCGGGAACGGCGGGGCTTTCGCCGCTGGCCGAGATGGCGCTGATGTTTGCTTCGCGCGCGCAGCATATTGCCGAAGTCATTGAGCCGGCCCTGGCGGCGGGCAGCGTCGTTTTATGTGACAGGTTCACGGATTCGACGGAAGCGTATCAGGGGAGCGGGCGGCGGTTGGGAAGTGACGCGGTGCGCGAGTTGCATCGGGTGCTGTGCGAGAACCTGCAGCCGGATTTGACGATTCTGCTCGATTCCGACGCGGGCGCGAGTGTGAGTCGTGCGCGGCGGCGGAATAAGCGGGCGTCGAAGGTTGCGAGCCGAGGGCACGGCGATGAGAACCGTTTCGAGCAGGAGACCCGCGCATTTTTTGTCCGTGTGCATGAAGGATATCTCGCGATCGCGGCGCGGGAGCATGGGCGGGTCGCAGTGGTGGACGCGCGCGGGACGCCGGGGCAGACGCATCACCGGATCGTGGAAGTCGTAAGAAGGAAGTTGAAACTGTAGGTAATAAGTCGCTTATGTCCTTTTCTGATTTTTACGCTAACGCCGAAACTATCCATCGCTTGCGTGACATGCTGGCGCGGGAGCGCTTTCCGCATGCGGTGGTGCTTTCGGGGGGGCAGGGATCGGGGAAGTACACGCTGGCACTGATGCTGGCGCAGGCTCTGAACTGTCTTGCGCCCACCACGACCGGCGGTCTGCCGGATTTCTGCGGGAAGTGTGCCAACTGTAGGCGGATCGCACAGGGGGCCGATCTGGATGAACGCTTTGCCGAGGCCGTCGAGGCCCGCGAGAATCTGCGGGAGACGGATAAGAAAGAGACGCGGCTTTTTGTGCAGACCCATCCCGACGTGCTGGTGATTCCGCCGGACCCACCGCAGATGATGATCAAGGTCGACCAGGTGCGGCGGGTGATTGAGACGATCTATTACCGTCCGGCGGAGGGCCGGGAACGGGTTTACATCTTCACTGAGTCTTCCTTTATGAAGGAAGCCGCGAACTCGCTGCTGAAGGTACTGGAGGAGCCGCCGGAGTTTGCCACGATTTTTCTGCTGACGGAGAATCCGGGGGAATTGCTGCCCACGATCCGCTCGCGGTCGATGGTGTTTCAGTTGGGGGCGTTGCCGGCGGAGGAAATTGAGAAGTATCTCGCGGAGCATCGCCCGGAGTGGAAGGCGGGCGAGCGTGCGCTGGTTGCCCGGTTGTCGGAAGGGGCGGTGGGACGGGCCCGCAACTTCGATCTGGCGGCTTATGTGGCAGCCCGCGGACATGCCTTGGCTCTTTTGAACTCGGCTTTGCGCGGCGGGGAGCATAGTGAGTTGTTCAAGGTGACCGAGTCATACCGGCCGGGAGCGGAAGGGCGGGAGAAGATTGAGCTGTTGATTCGTACGCTTTATTCGTTGTTGCGCGATCTGGCGTCGATTGAGGCGAGGGCGCCGGAGTTGGTTCGTAATACCGACATTGCTTCGGAGTTGAAGAGACTGGCCGAGGCTGCCGATTTCGAGTGGATTACGGCGGCATCGGACCGGCTGGCCGAGGTGGAACGCGGGATGCGGCGGAATCTGCTGCGGTCATTATCTCTGGATGCGTTTGCGGCCGCGCTCGAAAAAACGTAAGCGGGCTCCGATCCTGCGAGTCGTATTACTCCGACACGTCAATCAGACATATCAGTCCGACTTTGCCCGGCTGGCTGGAGGCACGATCCCGTTCATCCGCAGGTACTCCACCATTTGCCCGTAGTGATCAAACGCGTGAGCGACGCCGAATTCCGCCCGATGCAGGCGCAGCGATTTGCCTTGTCCTACGGGCTGCAGCATGTTCTCAACGGTCAACGTCGCCGTGGCCTTGTGGCCCTGGGCAAAAGAATCCTTCAGGAACTTCATGATGTCGGCCTTGGTCTTCAACTCCGCGGGACCGTTTCCGTCCTTTAAGCCGTCCGGCAGCTTGTCGCCGGTGATCGTGGACCAAATGAAATAGTTGGATGCGGCGACATGTTTAACCTGCATGGCGAACGTGCGCACGCCTTTGTAGTCGCCACCGGGAATGTTCAGGCTTTCCGGAGAGAAGTTGAACCTGTCTTCCGGCATGGCATCGGCAACGTCCACAACTAGCTTTTCGACGGCGCTGATTTCGCTGTCCACCATGGAAGCGAGGGTGGGCGCGGGTTGCGGGGAAGGCTGCGCCTGGGAGGCGACCGTGGTCGCGCTTTTCGCGGTCTGTCCCCAGGCGGTCATGGCTAAGGTGAGTAACGTCGGTAGCAAGAAGATTCGAGTTTGTTTCACAAATGTTCCCTCCCAGTATTGAGTCAAATGTCGCCACACCCCTGAATTCTTTGTTCCGCCATAGAGACTTACCGCCGCGAATCCGGCGGCACTAGGTTGTTCGCGCGGTAGTACACTACAAGCTGGCCGTAGTGCTCGCCGCTGTGCTCGATCGCGAACATCCAAAGGTAGGAGTTATGGGCGAGCTGCTTTCCCCATTTTGCTGTTTTGTCCAGGCCCGAGTCGCCCTGCTTTTGAATCACGCTGGCCCCATCCGCGACTGCCTGCTGAACGAACTTCACTACATCGGCCTTCGTCTTGAAAGTGTCCCGCGTTGGGTTATCGCCCTCGCCGAAGTCGGGCCCGATGTTCGTTCCGGAAACCCTGCGAATCACGACGTAATCGAACGCGGCGGCGTGCAGCAGATTGAGCGCGAAGGTGCGCTGGTCTTTCTGCAGTTTGTAGTCGTATTTGTCTTCGGGAAAATCCTGCGCCATGGCGATGAGTTTGTTGCCGATGTCGTTCCATCTCTCCAGGGTCTCGTCGGCCCGCGAACGCGCGGGAGCAGGAGCCTGATTCTGCGTTTGGCCCTGACCGGGAAGACTCAGTCCGACGAGGGCAAGAAGGGTAACCGCAACGAGCGTAAGCTGATACCGCGTTTCAAACCGCTTCATCATAGATTTCTCCTTTGGGGTCCGGGGCGTTAGACGGGGCACTCGTGCCAACGTTTTGTCAAATTGTAGAGACATGAATCGACTACGGGCAGCGGCTGGCGGAGTTGGCAGACTTCAAGTAGATTACGGCGGCGTCGGACCGGTTGGCCGAGGTGGAACGCGGGATGCGGCGGAATCTGTTGAGCCTTTCGCTGGATGCGTTTGCGGCGGCGCTGAAAAAGGGTAGTTCCAGATTCGTCAGCCTTCGGTGGAAAGTTCGTGCCGTCCCGAACGGGACTTGTTCAACCCTTTTCGAGGTCTACTCAGGACTTCCGTCCCTTCGGCTCCGCTCAGGGCAGGCTCTGGGCTATCATCGGCCGCCCCTCCGGCGCTGAGACTCGTCGCGCCGCCGGTAACCTCTAACCTAGGTTACCTCGGGCTTCTTCCCCGGAGATATTTGAGGGCCATAATGGGCATATCCTTCAATAAGTTATCGGGATTACTCCAGTGGTTCTACTCCCTTCAGAGAGATTGCCCGCCCATCTCCCCCCGCCTATAATCGTCCTACTCTGGTTAGGATTCTCCGTCAGGTTCCGGGTGGTGCATGGAGAGGGCGAGGTTTGTCTGAACGGGAATGTCTGGATGCCCCTCCAGCGAAAGTTCGGTGAAAGGGACACGCCCGGATATGCGAAAACGCTTGCAACTCGCATTGATGCTGACGGCCACGACGGCAATCGCGACCTCCTTCTCTTTTGCAACGCCCCCGGTGTGGGCGGCTGAGGGCGAGGGTAAGCCCGAAATGATCACCACAACCCAGGAGCACGGGCGCAAGGTGTGGGTGAACGAGCCCGTTCCGGTGGCGAAGCATGGGACGCAGGCAGCACAGACGGCGCAGCCCAAGCGGTCGTTGCTGGTGTATTGGAGCAGCAAAGAAAATCGCTGGAAGCCGGTGCCTTCGGCGAACACGGCTTCCATGAAGGCGGCACAGTCGGCTGCGGCCGAGGTCAGCCAATATTTCGGGCATGAGTCGGTGCAGTCGGCCAACGCAAAGATCGTTGCGGCCAACTCCCGGGGACATCAGGCTTCGCAGGATGAAATCGACTCGTCGATCGTGATGGCAGCCGCCCGGCACAACGTGGATCCCAACCTGGTGCGCGCGGTAGTCAAGGTGGAATCGAACTTCAATTCCAACGCGGTTTCGCGCAAGGGCGCGATGGGCCTCATGCAGCTAATGCCTTCGACCGCGCGGTCGTTGAATGTGAAGAATCCGTTTGACCCGGACCAGAACGTGGACGCGGGAGTGCGGCACCTCAAGCACCTTCTGGAAAACTATGGCGGCGACGTGAATCTGACCCTGGCCGCGTATAACGCGGGTTCGGGGGCGGTGGCGCGCAGTGCAGGCGTCCCACACTTTGCCGAGACGCAAAACTATGTGCGGAGAATTACCAACCTTTATTACGGCGGATTTGATCTTTCTCAGTCTGGCGCTTCGCGCGATCCCGTGCGTGTTCAACGGGATGCGAGGGGCGTGCTTTACATCAGCAACACCGAGTAGGTTTGCGGCATCTGTTTGAGTAGAAATAGGGATCGAAATCCCCACTCTAGCCGCAAAAGGCGCGGCTAGAATGGGGCACCCTAGTGAAGTTGTATTTGGAATCGCTCAGGTACCTAAGGCAGTTCAACTGCAACGTTGGATCGAGACAGTAACGGACCGACGACTTTGAGAAAGAAATCGAGCCAGCGTAGCTTACGCTGGGGAGCGCTGCTGTTGCTGATGGCGCTTTCCGGACTGCCGGTCCATGCCCGCACACGCGTTCATCACACCGAATCGTGGGCTCGCGACCGCTTTGCCGCTGCCGAGCGCATGCGCGAGGCGCTGAACGGACGCCCTCCGGCCGACCGCACGCGGCACGATTACCAGCGAGTCATCAACGCCTACCGTAATGTCTATTTTGGAGCGCCTACTTCTGTAAAAGCCGATCCCAGTGTGGTTGCCGTAGCGGAGACGCTCGTCGAGATGGGGCGGCGCTTCGACGACGACAAGATCCTGAACGAGGCCATCGCCCAGTACAAGTTTCTGCGGCGGGAGTATCCCGGCAGCAAGTACCGTTGCGACGCGCTGTTCACGATTGGCGAAATTTACAAAGACGATCTGAATGATCCCGAGCAGGCGCGAGGCGTTTTCCAGGAGTTTCTCCGTCGCTATCCGCAGAATCGGCTGGTAGAGGATGCCCAGCAGGCCGTGGCGGAGCTCGACCGCGAAGCGGGCGCCGAGAAAAAGGCCGAAGGGCAGAAGAAGCCGGGCAAAGCGATTGCCGCCCGAGGCAAGACTCCCAAGGATTCATCGGCCGCGGACTCGGATTCTCACAGTGCTTCGAGACCCGCCTCAAAAACCGATTCTGAAACCGATCCTAAGGCGGACTCTCAAACTGAAGTCAATGCGGACGCCACAGGACGGGAGTCTTCCGAGCCCCATACCGGACGTCTGCCGCGTGTGACTGGAATCCGGCACTGGTCCACGCCGGATTACACCCGGGTTGCCATTGACCTGGAGAGCGAGATCAAATTCGGTTCGCAGCGCATCGCCAATCCCGATCGCATCTTCTTTGACCTGCGCGATACCAAACTGGCATCGACGCTGGTGGGAAAGAGCTTCGACGTGGATGACGGGTTCCTGAAGAAAATCCGCGTAGCGCAGTTTCAGCCCGGCCGCACGCGGGTTGTGCTGGAAGTGGACGATCTCTCGGACTACGAAGCCTTCCTGCTGCCGAATCCTTACCGGCTGATCATTGACATACACGGCAAGGATATACACGGCAAAGACGCTGGGAAGTCTGCTCTGGCCAAAGCGAGGAAGGAAGCTGCCGCTGCCACGGCCGACGCGGAAGCGCCGCCGACGGCGGGAACGAAACCCAATGTTCCGAAGTCTGAGTTGAAGGCTGACCTGAAAGCCCTGGCGGGGAAACCGGTCAGCGATCGCGAGCAGATTCACGACGATCAGAACTTGGCTCCCAAGGACGCCGCGACGGGTTCGAAGTCGGACTCGCCCAAGGCTGCAGCCGCAGGTGGCAAAACTACGCCAACGGTCGTGAAGAAGGTCGTAGTGGACGTGGACGATGACGACGTCGATGACGCTCCGCCGGTGAAAGTTGCGAAGCTTGACGCTCCCATGGGACGCGCTCATACGTCGTCAGTAGCTCCTTCCCACAAAACGGATAGCTTGCCGGGTTCCAATACAGCCGTGCTGGAAGAGAAGGCAGCGAGCGATCCGCTTCCCTCTGGGCGTACGCGGAGCAAGTCTTTGTCGCGTCTCAACGCGGGTAAGAAAGGCACTGACCTCGACATCCGCGAGGCAAAGCCCACGGCCAGCGGCGACCGGTCGCTGATTCGCGCCCTGGGCCTGAAGATTGGCAGGATCGTAATCGATCCCGGCCATGGCGGCCACGATACTGGAACCATCGGTCCGAATGGACTGGAAGAAAAGGATCTCGTGCTCGAAGTTGGCCGCCGGCTTGGCAGGCTGCTTGAAACGAGACTTGGGGCCGAAGTCGTCTACACCCGCAAGAACGATACTTTTATCCCGCTCGAGACGCGCACCGCGATCGCCAACCAGCAGCGCGCCGATCTGTTCATTTCGATTCACGCCAACTCGAGCCGTGATTCCGCGGCTCGCGGTGTTGAAACCTACTACCTGAACTTCACTTCTTCCCCGGAAGCGCTGGAAGTAGCGGCGCGGGAAAACGCGGTTTCGGAGAAATCCATCTACGAGTTGCAGGATCTGGTGAAGAAGATCGCGTTGAAGGAAAAGATCGAAGAGTCGCGTGAGTTCGCCGGAGATGTGCAGGAGTCCCTGCACAGCGGCCTGGCCGTCAAGAGCCCCGCGATCCGCAACCGCGGGGTTAAGAAGGCGCCGTTCATCGTGCTGATCGGCGCGAACATGCCGTCGATCCTGGCGGAGATTTCGTTTGTCAGCAATCCCGCCGACGAGCGTCGTCTGGAGACGAGCGAGTACCGCCAGCGCATTGCCGAGTCACTTTATCGTGGAGTCGCGAAGTATGTGGAGGGACTGAGCGGAGTAAGAATGGCCAGCAAGCTCGACAAAGCCGCCGGCCAATAAAGGGCGACCCTGCGGAATGAACGTTTAACCCAGCCGAAGACTGCCTACTGAATCGAGCTGCCCACCTGCGAGAAAATGTGTCCGGCGTTCGACCCGATGAGACGCACCGTGCCCACGACAATCACGAGGATCACGGCCAGCATCACTGAGTACTCGGCGATGTCCTGACCGGCTTGATCTAACCAGAGATTGCGGAATGAGTAATTCATAAAAACGATCCTTTCCCCTATACCGCCCCTGAGGCATGAGAAACCGCTTGGCGCTTAAAATCCGGAACATTCAGCCCCCACGCTTCACTGTCCTGGGTCACAGCCTTTAGCCCAACCTGAAACTCAGATGTTCCCTTCATCTTCTTCGTCCACACGACGCAAAACTGTATTTTTCGCTGCCGATAGAACACCATGATCTCGTCGTGCACATTCAATTCGTGACGGACCGAGCCCAAGCGAACCCCATCCCGGGTCACGTCCAGCGTATGCACCAGCTCTTCAAAAGGCTTCCCGGCGTTGTCCTTGCCCTTCACTCTTACGGGAAGAACTGCTTTGGTGCGATTCCCGCGCCGCTGATTCGTGTCCACACTAACTGCCGACATTCCGTCACCCACAACTAGTTTGCCGCCAGATCACCCTGGCGTGAATGGCCCCGATGTGTAGGAGCGGCGCACGAAGGTAACAATCCTTGTGGCACGATCAGGCGGGCTTGCCAGATCAATGGCTTACCAGGCTTCGGAAACCTTTCTCCTCTGTCTGTGGTCTAATTACTATCAGGAGTTCTCAAGCTCGGGGCCATTCATGAGTTTTTCCCGTTCTGTCGGCATAATCGCTATTTCTCTCGCATGCCTGTTGGGCATGGCTGTTGCGGAGCAGAAACCTGTGGCTCAGTCGCCGGTCAGCCGTCCGGAGCAGGCTCCCGCTCTACTTCCGCAACGGTTTGGCGGCTGGGAGATGCAGGGCTCTCCTCAGACCAGCACCGACCCGGCGGCCGCCGATCCCACCAATGCCGCAGTGCTCAAGGAGTACCGCTTCTCCGATGTAGCGTCGTCCACCTATACGCGCGACGATGGCCGCACCCTGAAGATCCGCGCCGCGCGCTTTGCCGACGCCTCAGGCGCGTTTGGCGCCTACACGTTTTATCTGCAGCCGGGGATGGCGAAAGAGCAGATCGGCGATCAGGCAGCGTCTGTGGGGAATCGGGTGCTCTTCTACCGTGGGCATGTGCTGGTGGACGCACAATTCAGCCAGGAATCGGCCATGTCGGTGGCGCAGTTGAAAGAGTTGGCCGCCGCGCTGCCGCGTCCCAGCGGAAACTCCGGCAATCTGCCCACGTTTATCGAGTTCATGCCGCACCGGGGTTACGCAGCGAACACGCAGAAATATCTCATGGGCCCGGCAGCCCTGGCCGCGCAGGCGCCGCCGGTGTCCGCGGACCTGGTGGACTTCAACGCCAGTTCAGAGGTGAGTATGGCCCGTTACAACACGTCGAGCGGGGATGCGACGTTAATGTTGATTTCGTATCCCACGCCGCAACTTGCCGCGGAACATCTGCGCCGCATTGAAGCCGCGCATCACGTGGCTCCACCGCAGGCGGGCGTTTCGAGCGTGGAAAGCACAGGCTCGTTCTTCGACAAGCGCACCGGGCCAATTATCGCGATCGCGACAGGACCCGTTTCCGATAGTGACGCGAAGTCGCTGCTCGGGATGGTGAACTGGGAAGCCAGCGTCACCTGGAATCAGGCTACCGATAATCAGCAGGCGCGCGATCTCTACATGCTGATTCTCAACATCCTCATTCTCTGCGGAATTCTTGCAGGACTCGGGGTGGTGGCGGGCGTGGCCTTCGGCGGAATTCGCATTCTGATGAAGCGCTGGTATCCCGACAAGATTTTCGACCGTCCCGAACAGATGGAATTCATCTCGCTTCGCTTGACCGAAACCGCGGTCAAAGGAGCCTCCCCGACTGGGACTGAGAGCGGCCGCCCGACACCCTGATACAGGGTAAGTGTCTTTAGATAGATCGGCTTAGGACCTCCCTGATCGATTTCTGTCTCAAATTGGTACACTTACCATAGGTATTGATTGGTTCTGTAAATCGTTGAAAACAAAGACATTTATTTCACAAAAATCCCTTGACACCCCCGTTTTTAGACTCATAAGATTTGCGCAGAAAGTTTTGACGGATTTCAAAGCTCCGTTGGAACTATTCTCCCTTGAAGAAGAGGCTGCCCTGTTGCCGGGTGGCCTCTTCGTTTATGCATTCAACTCGCCACTCGCTAATCGCCCAGTTGACGTGCGGGACGAGTGAACCGCGAGTGTGAACTCGAATTCCTGAAGACGGAACTGTTCTGGGTTTTCTGCGTATCATCCTTATCATCTGTTGTAAGTATTTTGTGGCGGCGAGATGAGGCGGCAAGGTTCGAGGAGGAATTCATGTTCTGCGACGGATGCGGCGCAGCAGTGCAACCGGGTCAGGCGTTTTGCAGCAAGTGTGGGAAGCAGATCGTCGGCCCAGTGTCGTTCATGCAGCCGCGTCCCGGACGCGTGAAGGAGCATGTGCGACTGCTCAGTCTGTTCTGGCTGGCGCTGTCGGCTTTCAACACCATCGGCGGCATAGTTCTGTACGTCGTGGCTAATACGGTGCTTGTGCACAAAGGGGGACAGGAGGGCGGTCCGCCGGCTTTTCTGACTCCGCTCCTGAGCGCAGTCGCGATTCTATTGCTGGCCAAGGCCGCTTTCGGATTTATTGCAGGCTGGGGATTATTGCAGCACGAGCATTGGGCTCGCGTCGTCGTTCTCGTCCTGGCCTTTATTACATTGTTCACCAACATTCCGTTCGGAACGGCACTCGGCATCTACACCATGTGGGTCCTGCTCCCCGCGGAATCGGAGGAGGAATATGACACTCTGGTCGCGGCGCGAGCAGCGTAGCGGGAACTGAAACTATTCATCTGCATCGCTCGCGGGGCGCCGACCCTCTGCACGAGCCGTATCTCCGCATCCCAGCATTCTCTTTACGCTTTTCGGCCTCCCATTTAGAATCGACGAGAGGCCGACGTAGCTCAGTTGGTAGAGCAGCCGATTCGTAATCGGCAGGTCAGCGGTTCAAGTCCGCTCGTCGGCTCCATTCTTTTCAGAAGCTTAGAGGTCAGTTCACCGCGACCTGCTGCACAACTGCTGCACGAGCTATTTTTGCTTCCAGTTGCTTCATGGCGTCGGTCACAACTTGGGGCACCGTCTTGATGTAGCTTCTCTGCGTCGTACTGACATCTTCGTGACGCAGAATCGCTTGGATCACCTTGTCCGGAATTCCGAGTTGATGCAAGTTCGTGGCGAGGCCTCGGCGATAAGCGTGCCAGCCTTTCCACTTCAGACCGTTTGCTCTGAACATGGGCTTGATTACGCGGTCGGCGAGGTTGTCTAAGTCAAGCGCCCCGCCAATGCTTCACCAGAGGAACGGCAGCGCATCATGGCCGAAACCATCGCCCAGCAGAAGAAGGCGAACTGATGACCAAGCTTTGCGAAATGATAATGGAATGCAGAGCCGTAAAGGGAATGGACAGGCTTGTCCTTTTCGGTTGGGCGTCCCAACTGGAAGAAGGAAATGACACGCTGTACTGCTCCAAGGAGACGGTGGCAGAAGCCATCGGGGTAAGCGAGGATACAGTGCTGCGTAGAACCCAAGCCTTGGTTAAGGCTGGCTGGCTCATAGACACAGGCGATCAGAAGCAATGGGAATTTGCTAGAACCCCCGTCCGTATCATCAATGTTCCAGTAATTGTGGGATTAGTTGAGGCTCAGTGCCGCAAATTGCGACCCTGCCTAGAAGCACCGCCGCAAATAGCACCGCCGCAAAATGCGGCACAAGGTTCTAGGTCTGATGGTTCTATGGTTCTAGGTGTAGATGTGTGTGTGTTCTCTTCTACATCTACTGCTACGGGCGTACCGCCCGCCGACAGTGGGGCAACAACGGTAAACCTACCTGAGAACCTAACACCTAAAACCTTTAAACCTGAAAACCTAGAACCAACACCCACCCCTGTGCCCACTGTTGGGGCAAACGGTGAAAGGAATGGTAAGGTATGCCCAAAGTGCAGTGAGCCTTGGTCAAGGGACCGGAACCATGTTTGTTCCATGGCCAATAGTCCTATGCCCAAATCCCAGTTGGATGAGTTTGATGACATGAGGGATGAGGGCTGGGAACCTTCAGGCTTGGCCTTGGGGAACAGGGGTTGGAAGCAAAGAAACATGGAACCAGCAACGGCGCAGAAAAGCGCAGAGAGCATCGTGGGGAAAGGGAGAACAACAGCAACCCCCGCGGCCTTTGCCCAATCCCCCGTTCCGCCGCTCCCCCACGGGATGAATTCCCAGATGACATTTGGGATGCTCAAGGCAGAACAAAAGACACCCCGGCAGGGAGGGCGTGGGCGGCATCAAGAGGAGAAGAAATTATCAAGCCTACGAGTATTAATCCATAAGGAGAAATTTATGGAGTTTACCCGAACGAAGTGCCTTGCGCCCCGGTGCCCTGCGATGGCTTGCCCCAGCGCGACGGGCTATTGCTCCTATCATGATTTGCAGCGTACCCCATTGGGTCAGAGGCCAAGCCGACCCGCAGGTACCTCCATGGTCGCTTCACCTCCTCCAACATTCCGTTGGGAGATGCCGATGGGGAACGCATGACGGACAAATGCGTTATACCGTTCCAAGCCATCAAAGAGGAATACGAAAAGGAGCAGGCGCTCGAACGTAGTAGTGTTCTTTCCCCGGCGACAGAGCATGACACTCAGGATGACGAACATGGTCGCAGATCGCGGCGCACCGAATAGTCCAACCCATGGCCGCGGCATCCGTGCGCGACAAGCGCGAACATGGACGCGATAACTGGAACTGATTCGCTGGTTCCGCAGCCACTCAACGACAATCATCGACTGTTCCCGGACTTTGAAAGTCAATGATTAGGGGAGCAAAATCGAGCGGTGCGGCAGCGAAGTGCTTTCGTTTCATTGAGCGTTGCTTGATTCTTCTCTCAACTTGGGGCTCGCAAGCCCAGTGGAGGATTTGTAGAAACTGTGAACGCACGAAGAGAAATCCGAGACCATCTGCTTGTCAGGAGGATGAAGTACTGGCTTGGCATCTCACGTTGCCCATTGATGAACACAAAAGTCCCGACGTGGAGGGCGAGAAAGAACTTCTGGTACTTGTGCAGGAAACATTCAGACTTGGCGAAACGCCTTGGGCTCAGCGCGACCAGTGTCTTTTGATCGATGCAACCAGCAGCAGCAGGACGACGAAACCAATCAGCCAAGTTCTGCGCTCCCTAGCGACTGGTGGAGCGCACCCAGTCACGGCACATTTTTTCCGTTCCCATCCGCAAATCCACGCACTCAGGCGCACATTTGGACCTGCCGCTGTTTTTTGAGTCGTGGGCTTCGCTCCCACTGTGAGGACGCGGGTCACCCCCCGAGTTACAAACACTGCGACCTCTATCTGCGCAAGGGAATCCAGTGCTAGACTTTTAGCTTGTGACGCGGGAACGGATCGAGCGGTTCTTCAAGAATCTAGCCTCGGCGCTTGGTCACTGCATCTTCGAGGACGCCGAGGTGCTGGGAATTGTGATCCCGGTGTTAGTCTGCCTCGGCATCTTTTGGTTAATCGGCGTGGCCGTTTACGATTTTGTCCTTGATCCGCATATCACGACGGCAGCCGCCTTGGACTCGCTCTCTATCGACCCCGACAAGTGGTTCCCCCGCTGACGGCCAATTCTCAACGAGCGTAATGGTCTTGGTTACAACAGTTGAAGATTCGAGCTACCAAACGAAGTAGTACTTGGGTTCAAACCCGGAGACAATACACCCGCCTAAAATCACTTCGCCGCGTTTTGCGCGTTCTGCGGTCTCGCGAGTAGGAAGGCCCATCACCAGCGGAACGAGCCTCGGTGGTCCTCCCTTTGGGATGGGGAGAACGTCAATTGGAGAAAAGGTCACCATAAACCAGACCATCCATGTGATCAATGATGGACGAAGTCTGTTGCGCCCAAACCTGAGAAAGAGTACCCATGCAACGATCAAGAACGGAAGGCTGACAAATCGGAATGCTAGCAGCGTGAAGAAGGTTGACACCAGAAGGACGACCAATACGCTGATCCAGCGGATTTGAGCTTTATGCGTCATTCCCTAGCTGCCAGCAACCGCCTACTAGTACCGTGACCGCGTGATTGTGTAGTCAAAGGTGGTCCGAGCCTTCTTGCGAGTGAATTTCCATTGGATCGGAAGGTGATGGCGATTCATACGGCGGCTCCAAGCGAGAGTTTGCCTTCGCAGAGAAGCCCGATC
>WNGK01001899.1_pt1 | contig 31836 bp, 25 predicted proteins | sample 5400601 | NCBI WGS metagenome assembly WNGK01 (sample SAMN13153376, study PRJNA577476) | soil metagenome | isolation source: 60 cm soil or saprolite under Garry oak tree replicate 1 | place: USA:California | collected 2016-06-15 | reverse complement strand
AACTGGACCATCGCCAGCCGAAACAACACACCGGCGGATTCAAACGCGGTTCGGCGCATGCTTGACAAGTTGCAAAATGAGCGGGTAACAAGATTTGTCGAAGATGTCGCTTCCAATCTGCCGAAGTACGGCCTCGATAAACCGCAGCTACAATTGACCTTTAGTTCGTTTGCCTCGGAAAACACCGCTGAAACCAAAGCAGGCGAGCAACCGTTCGCCACAATTGCTTTTGGAAAAGACGAGGGCGACAACGTTTACGCGCGCATGACGGATGAGCCATTTATCGTCGCAGTACGCCGCGGGTTGCCTGATCAGATTTCACCTGATTCGTCGCGATGGCAGGACCTGTCAATCTTCAAATTCACGCCCGAGCAGATTCATCGGGTAAGTGTAACGACTGACAAAGAGGTGTCGTTAGAACGGGACCAAAGGAACCAATGGCATTGGCTGAAAGGAACCGGCGCAATCAATCAAGCCAGTTTGCAATCGCTGCTCACAACATTGTCAAACCTCACCGCGGCGCGCTGGCTCGGAGCGACAACGCCTCAGCAAGGGCTCGATAAACCACAACTCGTGCTCAGCTTCACGACTTCAGCCGACAACAAGACATCACACAAACTGACAGTCGGCGCACAAAACAATGACGGCACAGTTTGCGCACGCGTGGATGGACGCGATGGCACTTTTGCGATTAACAACGCTGATGTTAATAATTTGAAATTGCCGCTGGCAACCCCAGTCAACGCATCGCCGTCGCCGACAAGGGCCCTGACTCCCGGCCCTACACCATGAATTCTCCAACGCCTGAAACGCACGCGAAGACGCTCGATCGTTCTTCGTGTTCTCTGCCGAGCCAATTACCGCTTGTTTTTGTCGCGCGGTTTCGGCGAGGCCGATGGGCGGGCAGCAGCGCCACCCGTACGGCTCACTAATTTGCCGGATGCGTCGAGGACGGAATAACCAATTTGCTTGCCGGACGGGTCGTAACTGTAAGCGATCTTGTGCTGAAAGGTTCCGTCTGCTGCGCTCTGCGTTTCTTCCAGAATGCGACCGGCATCATCGTATTTATAGCGGCTCTTGAGCCGAATACGACCATCTGGCCCGAGGACTTCGCCGCTCGAGAAGCGGCCAGCATTGTCGAGTTGATAACGAATCGTCTGGCGGAGTTTGCCCTCCGCGTCTGTAGTCGTGGCGACGGCTGTATGCTGCGCGTTATCAAAGTTGTAAACAGTGCGTGAACCATCTGGTTGCATTGAGACTGTAACGCGCACAGCTTCATTGGGCGCTTGCTGACCCTGACTGAATCCGGCGCTGGAGCCACAAACAAAAACCGCGCAACAGAGTGCAGGCGCGCGCCAGAAAAATCTCATATTCAAAGGAGCTTACGGTCACGGCCTTCAGGCGCAAATTAGGCGAAGATTTTTATTGACCGTTTCCGGTGGGAGTGGTTAAACATGGTGTCAAGTGGAGTAAAGTGGGCCACTACTCCACGCGACCATGGATGCCGATTCCCAACCCGAACGCTTCTACGCTGGAGAGTTCCAGCATTCCATCGACGACAAGAATCGGATCACTATTCCATCGCGGTGGCGACGCGATCATCCTGAGGAATTCATCCTGTTGCCTGAGGCGACTCACCAATTTCTGCTTGTGATGTCGCCTATGGAATTCGCCAGGTTGAGCTCGGCCGCGGAAACCAACGAGAAAGTTTCCGCGCGCGATCGCCGCGTTTTTCTCCGACAACTGCATTCTCGGGCTCAACACGCAGCCGCGGACCGGCAGGGTCGGCTGGTACTGCCGGATGATCTTTGCCAAAAGGTCACATTGAAAAACGAAGTCGCTCTCGTAGGCAACCGCGGACGCTTTGAAATTTGGAATCTGCAACGCTGGAAACGAGCGCACGAAGAGGAAACGCCCACTTACCAGCACGTCGCGAAGGAAATTGGATTGTAAGACATATGTTGCATCAGCATGTCATCAATCCAGTCTGGTACTCGGCGCCTGCGTGCCTCGCTGCTGATCCGGTGGCACCGGAAGAAGGCGCACAACAAATGGAGGACTTTTTCTATCACCTGCCGGTGTTGCGAAGAGAAGTGCTTGAACTGCTCAAACCCAAACAGAACCTGCTCATCCTGGACGCAACATGCGGCGGCGGCGGCCACACCGAAGCCTTCTTGCGAAGCGGCGCGGACGTTTTGGCCCTGGATCAAGACCCCGATGCCGTCCAGCACATAAGCGAGCGTCTCGCGCATTTTGGCCGGCGCATCATCGTGCGGCAGGCCAATTTCCGGCACGCTGATCGTGTGCTCCAGGAGCTCGGCATTCGCAGCATCGGCGGCGCGCTCCTTGACCTGGGTGTTTCTTCACGCCAGCTCGAAAATGCAGAGCGGGGATTCAGCTTCATTCGAAACGGTCCACTGGATATGCGCATGGATCCGCGAACAAGCCTCACCGCCGCCACCATTGTCAACGAATACAGCGAAGAGGAATTGACCCGGTTATTCCGCGAACTGGGTGAGGAACCGGCCGCGCGCCGGATTGCGACTTTGCTCGTTAAAATGCGCAAGACCTCACCATTTCGCGAAACGCTGCCGCTGGCGCGCACAATCGAAAAGCTGGTCGGTCGCCGTGGGCGACAACATCCGGCCACTCAGGTTTTTCAAGCGCTGCGGATGGAAGTGAACGACGAGCTTGGCGCACTGGAACAAGGTCTGCGCGTCTTAACTGCGCGACTCGAACCCGGCGGACGCATTGCGGTGATCACGTTCCACTCTTTGGAGGACCGCATCGTGAAAAACTTCTTTCGCGATCATAGCAGGGAATGCCTCGACAGACCCGAATGGCCTGAGCCGCGGCGCAATCCCGATTACGATCTTGGGCTTGTTACGCCGAAGCCCGTGGAGCCGAGCGAGGAAGAACAGCGCGCAAACCCCCGATCGCGAAGCGCGAAGTTGCGCGTAGCGGAGAAGATCAAATGAACCGGTCACGTCGCCGAGATTGTAATAGTGTGAACGCCGCTTCACTGGCGCGCTGGATTGTTATGACGGCATTTCTGGCGCTTGCCGGGTTGGCTTATGTGTATTTGACGCTGCAACTGTATCATCTTGGCGAGCGCAGAACGACGGTAGAGAACGAACTCGCGTCGCTACGCACTCAAAACGATATCGCCGCCGCGCAGATCGCGGCGCTGACCTCGCGCTCGGCTTTACAACGCCGCTTGAAAGAAGGTTACCTCAAGATGATCCCGGTTTCGGAGTCGAAGATCGTGCGGCTAACGATTCCCGAGCGATCAGCGGACGAAGACGCGATCCGACCGGTAGCCAACCCTCTCGCGCAGTATGAATCCAAGTAGCCGAATTCGTTGCGTTCTGGTTTGTGCTGCTTTTGTCGGTCTGTTCAGCATCTTTTCGTGTCGCTTGATTTATCTGCAGGCGATCAAGCACGACGAGTACGCCGGGCTGGCTGCGGAAAAGCACGTTTATAAGCAGGTGACTCACGGCGAGCGGGGCATGATCCTGGATGCGAACAATGAAGTTCTGGCACACAACATTCCTGTGGAAACGGTCGTGGCCGATGCCACGCATCTTGGAGATGTGCAGGCAATGGTCGATCTGCTGAGTGCCGAACTGGAGATCCCCTCGCAGCAACTCGCGGAAAAATTAAACAGCGGTCGCCGCTATATCGTAATCAAACGCGAGGTACCCGCGGCGCAAGCAAATGTGCTGCGTGAAAAACTCCGTGCCGGAAATGTGCGTGGAGTTTACTTCGAGCATGACGCCACGCGCATCTACCCCAACGGCTCGATGCTTTGCCACGTAATCGGGTTTACCGATTTCGATCATCACGGCGTCCAGGGCGTCGAAGGCTCGATGGAGGAATACCTCCACGGGCAGGACGGCTACCGTTTCATCGAGCACAACCGTGCCGGCCAGGAGATCGTGCCCTATCGCGGGCAGGAGCGCGCGCCGCGGGACGGTTACCAGGTACATCTCACTGTGGACCTTGGATTGCAGAGCATCGTCGAGGAGGAAATCGAGGCGGCGATGACGGAGTATTCTCCGCAAAAGGCAACGATCATCCTAATGCGCCCGCAGACAGGTGAAATCCTCGCCATCGCCAATCGCCCGAACTTTGATTTAAACCTCCGCTCCGACGCGAAACCAGAACAAATGAAAAACCGGGCCATCATCGACATGATGGAACCCGGTTCGACTTTCAAGATTGTAGCCGCCGCGGCGGCACTGAATGAACACAAGCTGCGGCCAGACTCGGAAGTGTTCTGCGAGAACGGCGCTTGGAACTATGGCGGCTCCGTTCTGCACGACCATCGCGCTTTCGGGTATCTGAGTGTTCGCGAGGTTCTCATTAAATCGAGCAACATCGGCGCGGCGAAACTCGCCATGAGCATCGGTGACCAAAAATTTTACGAGTACATTCGCCGCTTTGGATTCGGCGAACGCACAGGAATCGAACTGCCGGGCGAGATCAACGGAGTGATTCGGCCGCCACAAACGTGGAGCAAAATTTCCATCACGCGCATCCCGATGGGCCACGAAGTGGGCGTCACGCCATTACAGATGACATCGGCAATGGCAACGATCGCCAACGGCGGCAAACTGGTGACACCGCGGATAATAAAATCGGTCACAGCGTCCGATGGAAAAATTGTCAGCTCGCCTTCGCCGATGGTGTTGCGTCAGGTCATTTCTCCTGAAACCGCCAGGCAAATTGGTGACGCACTGCGCGGCGTGGTCAGCGATCAAGGAACCGCTGCTGCCGCTGCTGTGCCGGGTTTTGTGATCGCTGGGAAAACCGGAACCGCGCAGAAAGTCGATCCGCACGGCGGATATGACCATGGCAAGTATGTCGTTTCGTTTGTCGGCTATTTACCGGCGGACCATCCTGAGTTTGTCGGTTTGGTCGTGCTGGACGATGCGCACACGAACAAACCGGAGTTGAATTACGGCGGGCTTGTTGCAGGACCCATCTTTTCCCGGGTTGCCGAAAAAGCCGCCCGTTATCTTGACCTTGAGCCGCAAGAGGAGATTCGCAAAGCGATTCCCGTTCAGCGAGTCGAAAAACCGAAGCCGGCGGAGCGAATCCGCAAGCCTGCGCCGGCGGAACGAATCGCCTTAACCGATGGTCCGCGACGTTGACTCCGAAATCCATTCGCGAGTTGAATGCATTGTCGCGGTTCGCTGTAGCAAATCCATCTCCTGGCGGAGATGTTAAAGCCTCATGCAGCTCAAGACTCTTCTCACCGCGACTCCAGTTCGCCAAGTCTTCGGGTCAGTTGATCGCCCGGTGGAAAACATCGCGTATGACTCGCGGCGAGTGCAAAGGCACACCATGTTCGTGGCGTTGCGGGGTGAGAAAGCCGACGGCCATCAATTCATCGGTCACGCCATCGACAAAGGGGCATCGGTGATTGTTGCCGAGCGCGAACAAAAAGATCCGCGCGTCACCTGTCTGATCGTTGAGAATACCCGGACTGCGCTTGCGGATTTTTCGGCAGTCTTTTACGGACACCCGTCGCGCAAACTGAAACTGGCCGCCGTGACGGGGACAAATGGCAAAACCACTACGACGTTTCTCATCAAGCATATCTGTGAAATCGGAGGATTGCGTTGCGGGCTAATCGGCACCGTTCGGTACGAGATCGGCGAACGTATTTTGCCGGCTATTCGCACCACGCCTGAATCACTCGATTTACAAGAGCTGCTGGCGCAGATCGCGAATGCCGGTTGCTGTGCGGCGGCAATGGAAGTCTCTTCGCACGCGCTGGCGCAGGAACGCACACGCGGCCTCGAATGGAATGTTGCCGTGTTCACGAATCTCACCCAAGACCATCTCGATTTTCACGGAACGATGGAAAATTACTTTGAAGCAAAGGCCAGCCTGTTCACCGGGCTCGCCGGACAAAAGCAAAAGACCAAACCCATAGCAATTGTGAACATCGACGATCGGTACGGCCAACAAGTGCTCGACCGAATCGACAAAAGCGTGAGCGTTGTCACTTATGGGATGGGAATGCGCGCGGATTTCCGCGCTTCAAACTATCGCGCCGAATTCACGGGAACATCGTACCAACTGGACGCGCACGGTAAGAGTTACCTCGTTCGGTTGCCATTGATTGGCCGTTTTAATGTCACAAACTCCATCGCAGCGCTGGCTGCTGCTGATGCGTTGGGAATTAATTTGCGAACCGCGGTGCTGGGTCTTGCGAAAGCGCCGCAAGTTCCCGGACGGCTGGAATTAGTCCCGGCGAAGCGGCAATTTCAGGTGTTCGTCGATTATGCGCACACGCCAGATGCGCTCGGGAACGTTTTGAAAACGCTGCGGGAACTTCAGCCGAATCAGTTAATTGCCGTGTTTGGTTGCGGCGGCAATCGGGATCGGCAAAAGCGCCCGCTAATGGCGGAGATGGCGGACCGCCTCGCGGATTACTCCATCATTACCTCTGATAATCCGCGCAAGGAAGACCCGAGCGCGATCATTGCGGAAACGGAAAAAGGTTTTCGCTCGAACCGCTACGAGAAAATTGTCGATCGCACGGAGGCAATCAACCGCGCCGTTGCGCTGGCGCGTCCGCGCGACATCGTCTTGGTTGCGGGCAAGGGACACGAAAACTATCAGGAGTTCGCCGATTACACGATCCCGTTTGATGACATCCAAGTCGCGCGCCGCGCGATCGAGGATCATCCCGTGGAGCTTTAGCAATGAATCCGCTCAGACTTTCGCAAGTCGCACAGTTTGCCGGAGCCTCACTTGAATCCGGTGACGGAACTATGGTGATCAATAAAATCAGCACCGATTCGCGCACGATTAAACCCGGTGAATTGTTCGTGGCGCTGCACGGGGAAAATTTCGATGCACACGATTTCGTCGAAGCCGCTGCCAAATCGGGATCCGCGGGTGCGCTCGTTAATCGCAACTGGAACGGGCATGTTCCAAAAAATTTCGCGCTCATCCGAGCGCTCGATCCGTTGCACGCGTATCAGCAAATTGCTGCAAATTATCGGCGGTCGCTCACGCTGAAGGTGGTCGCGATCACCGGAAGCAACGGCAAGACGAGCACGAAGGATTTCGCCGCGTCGGTCCTCGCGCGAAAATTTCGCGTCACGAAAACCGAAGGCAATTTCAACAATCATGTTGGCCTGCCACGCACCATTCTCGAGGCGACTTCCGAGGATGAAGTGGCCGTTTGGGAAATCGGGATGAATCATCCCGGCGAAATCGCAGAGCTGTCGAAGATCGCCGCCCCCGACGCGGCGGTTATTACAAATATCGGCGTAGCGCACATCGAGTTCCTGGGTTCTCGCGAAGCAATCGCCAGAGAAAAAGGGGCGCTGGCCGAAGCAGTAGGACCTGAAGGAACCGTGATTCTGAATGCCGACGATCTGTTCAGCAAGGCAATCGCTACGCGGACACGCGCAAAAGTGGTGTTTGCTGGAACGACAGGTGGAACCGTGCGCGCGATTGAAATCCGCCAGAGCGCCGAAGGCTCCGAGTTCACAATTCTCGAGGGCGCCCATCGTTGTCGGGCGCAGCTACCCGTTGCCGGTTTGCATATGGTGCAAAATGCATTGCTCGCCGTCGCTGCCGGTCGGGCATTTGGGCTGTCCATCGAGGAATCCGCCGCCGGTCTCGCTGCGGCGCCGCTCACTAGAGCGCGCTTGCAAATCAAGGAAATCGGCGGCGTGCATTTTCTCGACGACAGCTACAACGCCAATCCCGATTCGATGAAAGCAGCGTTGCGAACACTGGTCGAGCTCGATACCGAGGGAAAACGCATAGCAGTCTTGGGCGAGATGCGCGAGCTCGGTCCCGAATCCGAGCGTGGCCACCGCGAAGTAGGCGAAACCGCAGCCACGCTGGGTGTAGATCACCTGATCACGATCGGCGAGGTGGCTGAATTTATTGCGCAAGGCGCGCGCACGGCCGGTTTGGACAAGATTACATCTGCACGATCCACACGCGAAGCTGCCGAGTTGTTAGGTGACCTTGCCGGGCCGGGCGATCTCGTCCTGATCAAAGGCAGTCGCGCTGCACGCACCGAGGAAGTGATCGAGCAATTCAGTATTCGACATTCGACCTTCGTCATTTCCTCATGATGTACTACCTCCATCACCTGAGCGGGCAGTTCATCGGGTTCAATGTTTTTCTTTACGTCACTTTTCGAGCCATAGCCGCGTCGGTCACCGCTTTTTTGCTAACGCTCACCTTTGGCAACCTCATTATCGCAAAGCTGCGTGCGTTGAAAGTGGGACAGCCGATTCGCGGAGCGGAGGAAGTTCACCGGCTTGCGGAGCTTCACGGGGTGAAGCAAGGCACACCCACCATGGGTGGCGTGCTGGTGATTGGCGCCGTGTTTGTGTCGAGCATCCTTTGGGCGCGTCTCGACAACAAATTCGTCTGGCTCGCGCTCTTCAGCATGGTTTACCTCGGGGCGCTTGGGTTCGCCGATGATTACCTCAAGGTTACCAAGAAGAAATCCGAAGGGATCCATGGCCGGCTTAAACTCCTTTTCCAAATTATTCTCGCGGCAATTATCACCGGCCTGTTTCTCACCGATCCGTTGTTAGAAGTGCAGGCACGCGCGCTCTACGTTCCTTTTGTAAAAACGCCGGCAATTGCGAACATGAGCTGGTTCACCTTCGTTTTCTTTGCGCTGATCATCGTCGGCGCGTCCAACGCGGTGAATCTCACTGATGGGCTGGATGGCTTGGCGGCCGGGTGCACCATCACCGTGGCATTTGCGTATGCGTTGCTATGCTATGCCGCCGGTAATTTCCGCGTCGCGGAGTACTTGCAGGTCCCGTTTTATCCGTTCGCGGGCGAACTGACCGTTGTCTGCTCGGCGCTTATCGGGGCAGGGCTGGGCTTTCTCTGGTTCAACTGTTATCCGGCTAAAGTTTTCATGGGTGACACCGGATCGCTGGCTATCGGCGGCATGATCGGTGTCGTGGCGATCTGTTGTAAGCAGGAACTGCTGCTGGTCGTAGTCGGTGGAGTTTTCGTAATCGAAGCTGTCTCAGTCATCGTGCAGGTGCTGAGCTTCAAACTCACCGGCAAGCGATTCTTCGTCATGTCACCTCTTCATCATCACTTCGAACTCACCGGCTGGAAGGAGACTACGGTCATTGTTCGCTTCTGGATCCTTTCGATCATTTTCGCCCTGCTCGGACTGGCAACACTGAAACTGCGATGAACAACAGACGGTACAAGAATCAAAAAGTCGCCATAGTGGGAGCTGGGCTCAGCGGAAGCGCTGCGGCGCTGCTGCTCGCGTCGGAGGGCGCACAGGTCACCGTGCTCGACAGCGCCGAAGACAAGAACTTACTCAAATCCACTCTGGACAACCTGCGGGCACACGATGTGCGCGTCATTTGTGGACCTGCGGCGGACCATGATTCATCTGAGTATCAGTGGGTGGTATTGAGTCCGGGCATCGATCCCGCTTCGCCGTTGGGCCGCAATTTTTCCTCGCGCAAAGTTGAAACGATCAGTGAAGTCGAGCTCGGGTGGCGCTTCTGCGAAATGCCGGTCATCGCGGTTACAGGCACGAACGGCAAGACCACAACGACCGAATTGCTGGCGCAAATGCTGAATGCCTGCGGGCAGCGAACAATCGCTTGTGGCAACATCGGCAAACCGCTCTCCGAAGTTGCCCGTGAAAAGCAGCTGTTCGACGTGCTCACGGTTGAAGTGAGCTCGTTTCAGCTGGAAGCAATCCGCACGTTTCGCCCATCGATCAGTCTCTGGCTCAACTTCGCTCCCGACCATCTCGATCGTTATCGCTCGGTCGCTGACTACCGCGCCGCTAAGCTGCGGATTTTCGAAAACCAAACCGAACAGGATGTCGCAGTCGTCAACGCCGCTGAAGCGCTGCCAAAAATTCGACCGCGCCGGATCACATTCAGTGCTTACTCCAATCGCGCTGATTTCCGGCTTTCTGACTGCGCGATTATTTATGAAAATCAGCCGGTCCTGCGTTTGTCAGATGCGAAGCTGCGCGGGTTACACAACATCGAGAACCTGATGGCGACACTCGCCGTCGGCGTTGCACGCGGCTTGGCCTTCGCGCAGATGATGCCAGCCCTTCGCGATTACGAGCCGCGCCCGCATCGGTGCGAATTTGTGCGCGAACTCGATGGCGTCGAATATGTGAACGATTCGAAGGCGACCAACCTTGATGCGGTGGAGAAAGCGCTAGCCGCACAAACGAAGCCGATGGTGCTGATCGCCGGCGGCAAAGACAAGGGATTTACCTTCGATCCACTGCGATCTTTGGTGAAGGAGAGAGTTAAATCGGCCGTCCTGATCGGGGAGATGGCTCCCAGCATCAAACGTTCCTGGGACGGTGCCGTCAATTGCGATCTCGCGATTTCACTCGCCGACGCTGTCGAACGCGCACGCGGTCTCGCCAGGCCGGGCGACGTTGTCCTTTTTTCTCCAGGCACCTCCTCTTTCGACATGTTCAAAAGTTACTGCGATCGCGGTGACCAATTTCGCGCGCTGGTGCAAGCGCTGCCTCAATGAAACCGATCAAGATCCCGAGCCTGCTCAAACGAAAGAAATTTCTCGCCGCGACGGCCCGGCGCGCGTCGGCTGCGTCCGCGGGAATGGAGTTCGACGGCATTCCGGAGCCAAACATGAAATTGTCGCGAGCGTTGCTGATTGTCTTGCTTTTGCACGTCGTTGCCGTGTCGGGAATCATTGCGTTCAACGCGATCAAGACGCGGGAGCGTTCGTTCGTGCCGCCGGCTTCGGCGGAAACAGAAAACAAGCCGGCCCAAACTGCGGCAACAGCCAATCAAACCGTTAATGAGAAGCCCCGAACTGCGACAGCGGAAATCGAAAACGCCAGGCATACCGACCTGAAACCTTCACATCCCCCGCCCGTGAAGGAGGAACCTGCGAAAAAGGTTTCGTCTTCGGGCAAAACGTACGTTGTCAAAAAGGGCGATAATCCCGTCATCATCGCGAAGAAATTGAAGGTCTCTTATAGCGATCTGATTGCGCTGAACCATATCGAAGACCCACGTAAGCTGCACATCGGGCAAAAGCTTCTGGTCCCCGAAACAGCGAACTCGAAGATCACAAGCGCAAAAGCAACGAACCGAAAGAAGAACAAATAGTGAAAGACGATACCGCGAGCTACAAGCCACCGTTTACCCCTCTTTCTGAGCGAAGCGAACAACCTCAGATTAGAATGGACCAGAGGAGCGGCAACAGGCCAGAAGGCTTTGAAAGCCTGGCCTCATGCTTCGCATTTCGTTGCAGCGCTGCGCTCAACATAACAGGACTCATGCAATGAATTCAAACCATGCGTCGTAAAAGCGCTTACATACTCTTTCTGGCTGTGCTGGGACTTCTTGTCATTGGCATTGTGATGCTTTTCAGCACAAGCGCATACGCACGCGACAGCCATGGCGACGTTTATTTTTTCATTAGACGCCAGGCGATTTGGGTTGGGATTGGACTCGTGGCGTGCATTTTTGCAGCGCTGATGAACTATCATTTCTGGCAGAGAACATGGTGGCTTTGGTTCGCACTCGCGCTGGCTGCTCTGGCGCTTTGCTACGTTCCACACATCGGGATGCGCATCAATGGATCGCGCCGATGGGTGGGCTACGGTCCGATTACCTTTCAGCCATCGGAGCTCGCAAAGATCGCCACAATTTTTTTCCTTGCTGCCTGGTTTGCGCAACGTGAAAAACCGGACGGCAACGTGCTTTCGGGATTTCTCGTTCCGCTCGCGGTCATCAGCGTGCCTGCTGCGCTTGTGCTTGGCGAAGTCGATCTGGGAACGACGGCTTTGATCGGAGCAACGACTTTTATTGTCATGTTTGTTGCCGGAACCAATCTGCTATGGCTTAGCGGTCTGGCGTTCGCAGGCTTGGGCGGGTTGCTCCTCGTTGCCACGCATATCTCCGAGCGCATGGGGCGTCTCGCGGCATTTCTTCACCCGCAAAACTATAAAGATGACGCGGGCCTGCAGCAGATGCAGGCGCTGATCGCCTGGGGCAGTGGTGGAATGGACGGACTCGGCCTGGGCAATGGCCGACAAAAGATGCTGTACCTGCCGTACGCGCACACCGATTTCATTTTTCCCATCATTGGCGAAGAGCTCGGTCTGCGCTTCAGCCTGCTGGTGGTTTTCTTGTTCGTCGTAATAATTCTTTGCGGTATCATGATTGCCCTGCACGCTCGTGACCGTTTCGGGCTGTTGCTTGGGTGCGGGATTATCTCGCTTCTCGCTCTCCAAGCGGCGGTCAACATCGGCGTGACCACATCGCTTTTGCCTAACAAAGGGCTGCCACTGCCGTTTATTAGCTATGGAGGTTCAAACCTGGCCGGGTGTATGTTCGGCGTCGGTGTTTTGTTGAACATTTATCGCCAAGGGGTTCTGGAGTCGCCCAGGGGGAAACGCGCCACGATGCAAGCCAGAGTGACGCCAAGGATTTGATGAGGGTTACAATGCTATGAATGCCGTAATCGCATGCGGAGGAACCGGCGGACATCTATTTCCCGGGATTGCTGTGGCGGAAGTGCTGCAAAATCGCGGACACAAAGTGATGCTGTTGATTTCCGAAAAGGATATTGACACGGTGGCGCTTTCCAGCCGAACAGAGTTCCGCGTCGAAAAATTACCGACAGTCGGGCTGCCGTCGCCGTTTTCGCCGGCATTTTTTGGTTTTACCCGCCGGTTTATTGAAAGCTTATCGCTTTGCCGGACCATCTACCGCAAGTTCAAGCCGCACGCTGTTCTCGGCATGGGCGGGTTCACTTCTACCGCGCCGCTGCTGGCCGGACGGTTTCGCGGTATCGCGACGTTCATCCATGAATCGAACGCTGTCCCTGGAAAAGCGAACCGTTGGACGGCGCGGATAGTGAATGCAGTTATGCTCGGTTTCAAGGAATGCGCGCCATTTTTTCCGAAAATCCGCACAGAAATCACCGGCACACCGGTGCGCACCGAGCTGGTGTCCTTGGACCGCGCAGAAGCGCGGCGAGAACTCGGATTGCAAGAGCATCTTCCCACGCTGCTCGTCATGGGCGGCAGCCAGGGCGCCAGCGGAATTAATCAGGCGCTGATCAAAGCGCTGCCGTTTCTACAAGGGTTACCTCTACAAGTGATACACCTCTCCGGCGCCCGGGATGAACGCCTGGTTGCAGACAACTATCGGCGCGAAAATGTCCCTGCTTACATCGCTCCATTTCATCATCGGATGGAGGAAGTTTACAGCGCCGCGGACCTCGTTGTCGCTCGCGCTGGCGCAGCCAGCCTGGCTGAGCTTGCCGCGTTTTCATTGCCTGGCATCCTGATTCCGTTTCCCTACGCAGCGGATGATCACCAAACGCGCAACGCAGAGATCTACGCTCACGCTGACGCGGCAATTCTTCTCAAACAGTCGGAAATCTCGGGTGAATTGCTCGCGCGGAGAATCCGCGAGTCGATCGAAAATCCGCAACGGCTGCAGCAAATGGCCACAAATTGCGCACGTATGGCGCCGAAAGATGCAGCCGGTCGCGTGGCAAGCACGATGGAAAAATACACCAGCCATGAATGTCCTGTCTGAAACAAGTGCCGCGTGCGCTGATCCTGCTGGCGAAGAACTTCGGCGATGTGATGCGCTGCCTGAGCTATCGCGATTTCTCACCCAGGAGCGCCATCCGGTTCACCTCGTTGGCGTGGCTGGAAGCGGTATGAGCGGTCTTGCAGGGCTTCTTATCGAGCTCGGCCACGCAGTGAGCGGCTCCGACAAAGCCACGACCACAGAGACGGATCGACTGCAACGGCTGGGCCTGCGCTTCTATGATCAGCACCTGCCGGATCTTGCCAACAGAGCGGAGCTTGTTGTCTTTTCCTCCGCGATTAAGGACGACAATCCAATTCTTCGTGGCGCGCGCAATTCCGGGAAATCGTTGGTCCGACGCGCCGAAGCACTCGCCGCAATCATGCATGCCAAGCGCGGAATTGTAATCGCTGGAATGCATGGCAAAACGACCACCTCCGCTATGACGGCACACGTGTTGCGCGAAGGCGGCCTGCATCCCTCCCACTATGTTGGCGCTGAAATTCCAATCCTGGGAACAAATGCGCATTGGGATCCGCGCAGCGAATATTTCGTTGCCGAAGGAGACGAAAGCGACGGCACCTTGCGTTACTTTCACCCGGAGCTCGCCCTCATTCTAAATATCGAAGAAGAGCACCTTGATTTTTATCCCGATCTCGCCGCGATCGAAAAGGTCTTTGCACAACTGATCGATCAAACCAAGGGAAGGGTTCTGTACAACGTAGATGATCCGAACACCGCACGATTATGCGTAAAACGTACAGGCGCGGTCTCGTACGGATTTTCTGAGCAGGCGGATTACCGTGGACTCGACATCGAGCTGCGGCATTTTGGTTCGTCGTTTTCGGTTTATGGGCGCGGCGAGAAGCTCGGCCAAGCAACTCTGAACGTTCCCGGAGAACACAATGTACACAACGCGCTTGGCGTGATCGCCCTTGCCTCAGAGCTTTCAATTCCGTTCGACAAAATCACGGCGTCACTTCGGAAATTCGAGCACGCGCGCCGGCGGTTTGAAATCAAATACGCGAGCGACCGGTTTTTACTGGTGGACGATTACGCGCATCATCCGACGGAAATCCGAGCCACGGTTAGCACGGCGAAATCGATCGGCCGGCGACGCCTGGTTGCGATGTTTCAGCCGCATCGTTTTTCACGAACCAAGGCGCTGTCTCGCAAATTCGGCAGCGCCTTCGACGATACCGACCGAGTCGTCATCACGGATGTGTACGCTGCGAGCGAGACGCCGATCTCAGGAATTACTGGCCGCACAATTGTCGATGAAATCATCCAGCACGGACATCGCGGCGTAAGCTATCAGCCCCGCTTGGAGTGGATGCATCGTGACGTGGGAAATCTGCTGGAGTCCGGCGATCTTGTTTTGAGTCTCGGCGCTGGCAACATCCACGAACAATTGGAGATCCTCGCCGCCGATCTCGTCATTGCGGAAAAGTTGAAATCCATCGTAGGCGAGGATAGTGCTGTACGCCTTTACGAGCCGCTTTCGAAGCATACGACATTGCGCGTTGGCGGCCCGGCACAATTTTGGGTCGAGCCGCAGAGCGAGCATGCTTTTGGAGAGCTCATTCGCTTTTGCCGCGATGAACACCTGCCGCTTTTTGCAATCGGGCGCGGTTCCAATCTTCTCGTTCGCGACGGCGGCATCCGGGGCGTGGTGGTTCATCCGCGCGGCGGCATTTTCGAGAAGATCGAAATCGATGGATCCGAAATCACTGCAGGCGCAGGCGTAAAATTGAGACAGGTCGCTTACGCAGCGCGTGCGGCAACTCTCGGCGGACTCGAATGGATGGAAGGAATTCCGGGTGAGGTCGGTGGCGCGTTGCGCATGAACGCCGGCGCGATGGGTGCGCAAACTTTCGAGAACGTCACGCGCATTCGTTATCTTGATGCCGAAGGAAACCCGCAGGTCAAAAATCGCGACGACCTGGAGGTTTTCTACCGGCGATTCCCGTTGCTGGAAAAGAACTTTGCCATTTCGGCAACCTTTCGTGGCCAGCGGGCCGAGCGCGCAGAGATCGACAGCCGTTTGCGCGAATCGCAGGAGAAACGCCGCACCACGCAGCCGGTCGCTAAAAGCGCGGGTTGCATTTTCAAAAATCCCCCCAGCATTCCAGCCGGTAAATTGGTGGATGAACTGGGGCTGAAGAACTCTCGCGTCGGAAATGCGCGCGTCTCGAAAGTGCATGGCAATTTCATTGTGAACGACGGCGACGCGACGTCGGCGGAAATACTTCAGTTGATTGACAACATCAAGAGCGTGGCGCGGAAAGAGCGCGGAATCGAATTGGATACTGAAGTGGAAATCGTCGGAGAACCCTAATGATTAGACGCGAAGAATTGCCAAAGAAAATTGCCGTGCTCATGGGAGGCCCCGGATCGGAGCGCGAAGTTTCGCTTGCCACCGGGCGAGGCGTATCGAACGCGCTTCGGTCGTTAGGCGCCGACGTCGTAGAAATTGATGTGCGCAGCGAACAGTTCCAACTTCCGGACGATATCGAGCTGGCGTTCAATACAATCCACGGAACTTTTGGCGAGGATGGCCAGCTTCAGAAAGTTCTGGAACACCGCGGCATCGCTTACACCGGCGACGGCGTCAATGCGAGTGAGATCGCTTTCGATAAAATCCGTACAAAACAAAAATTTCAAGAACACGGGATAACCACTCCACCGTGGGAAATCATCCAATCAGGACAGCGACCGACGATTCCATTACCGATAGTGGTTAAAGCGCCACGACAAGGCTCAACTGTGGGCGTGATCATTGTAAAAAACGAAAGCGAAATCGATTCCGCGATCAATGAAGCCGCACATTATGGTCGCGAATTGTTGATAGAAAAATTTGTATCCGGGCGGGAACTGACGATAGGCATCCTCGGTGACCAGCCTTTGCCCATTCTCGAGATAATTCCCAAGGGCGGCTTTTACGATTTCAACAATAAGTATCCATTTCTAAACCCGCAGGCCGGCGGCGGAGCGGAGCATGTCTGCCCGGCAGAGATCGACAGCCAAAAGACAAAGGAGATTCAGGAGCTAGCACTCCGTGCTTTTCGGGCGACTGGTCTGCAGGTCTACGCGCGGGTGGACGCGATTTTGTCCGAGAATGGACAGCCGTTCATTTTGGAGATCAACACGATTCCCGGAATGACCGAGGCCAGTCTGCTGCCCGAGGCGGCCGCGGCGGCTGGTATCGAGTACGCCGAGCTTTGCGCCCGGATCATTGCGCTTTCCCGGCTTCGCCAAGGCCATGGCCGGCAGGCGCGCGCGGGGATGGACGGAAAGAAATGAGTTCTAGCCAAAGACATTCCCAAGCGCGCAACCGAAGGCTGTCCAATGTGCGGCAGCGGCGACAACAACATCTTCTCGACGTGAAAGTTCGTTCCCGAAGAGCGACTCAGCACCAGGTCCGCAGCGCGATGGGAGTGCTATGGAAAATGGTTTTGGTCGCAGGCTTGTGCACAGGCGGTTACGTGGGCGTGCGCGAAGCTGCAGCGCGCCTTTTTTTTTCCAATCCAGATTATCAGGTCAAAACAATTGAATTGCAGACCGACGGCACCCTGCAGCGCGAGGAAATGTTAAAAACAGCCGATCTGCACGAAGGAGAAAATATTTTCAGCGTGAACCTGGCGCAGATTCGCGACCGCCTACAACAGCTTCCGCAAGCCGACGAAGTGGAGGTGGTGCGCAAATTACCCAACGAAATTGACATTCGCATTGTGGAACGAAGGCCGGTTGCCTGGATAACGAGCGAAACGGATATCACCGATCCATTTGCGTCGGATGCCGCATTCCTGGTCGGTCGACGGGGCGTTTTGATGAAACAGAAGAAATTACTGCCCGAATACCTGGGACTGCCGCTGATATTGGGATGCAAAACCGAATCGCTCGAGCAGGGCAAGGTAATCGAATCTCCCGAAGCACAAACAGCGCTCGAGTTGCTGCGTCTCACCGAGAGCAGCCTTTTACAGACGCGCTTTCAGATCCGCGAAATCGATATTTCGAAAAGTTACTATCTCCTGGTGACGGATAAAAACCACAGCCGCGTCATGTTTGCGTTGAATGATCTGGAAGACCAACTGCGGCGGCTGCAAGTGTTCCTTGATTATTGCGATAAGACCAAGCAGGAGCTGGAGACTGTGAACCTGGTACCGCAACGGAACATTCCGGTAACATTTACCAGTCCAGCGGCGTCGGTGATCAATGATACTATCGCGCCTGCCGTGGAGCCGCGGATCATGAAAGCAATCCCGGTGCATACGCTTGAAGCACGCGTTCGCCAGGATTCCGGCGGACACGAACCTGGGGCGCCGGCGCCAAAATCGCGCGCCGCTTCTACCCCCGCACCAAAGGCAATTCGTAACCAACAAAAGAAAGCTCACAAAAATAATGGCGAACAATAATTTAATGGTCGGCCTTGAGATCGGCACCTCCAAAATCTGTGTCGTCGTCGGAGAGAGCCGGCCTGATGGCACGCTCAAAATCCTCGGAGTAGGCGAGGCCCCTTCGCGCGGCGTGCGGAAGGGCGAAATTGTCGATTTTGAAACGGCCATGAAATGCGTGCACGAAGCAGTCGTCGATGCCGAACAGAAAAGTGACGTGATGATCAAGAGCGTGTACGTCGCTGTGGCCGGATCACACCTGCAGAGTTTTAGCAATCGCGGATGCGTTATGCTCCCTGAGGACCGCGATGAAATCGATGAGCAGGATGTGGAGGACGTAAAAATTAACGCGCGCGAGGTAAGCATTCCCGCGCAAAACGCTTTCCTGCATTCCATCATTCAGCATTACCAGGTGGATGGCCAGCAGGGCGTGTTGAACCCGGTCGGTATGCTCGGCCAAAAATTGGAAGCCGATTTTCACATCATCCATGGTGTGCGCACGCGGATCCAAAACACCATTCGATGTGTGAAGGAACTGCCGCTGGAGGTAGAGGACGTTGTGTTTAGTGGGCTCGCTTCCGCGCAAGTCGTGCTTACACAACAGGAGAAGGACCTTGGCGCTCTCGTGATTGATATGGGCGGCGGAACCACTGACTACGTTTTGTACTCCGAGGGAGCAGTGAGGCAAAGCGGTTGTCTGGCCGTGGGCGGCGACCACATCACCAACGATATCTCAATGGGCCTGCGTATCCCAATGGCACGTGCGGAAAAATTAAAAATCGAAGAAGGTAGTTGCGTCCTAGGAAACTGTCTTCCTGGCGAAATGATTTTACTCAAGGACGACTCCGGCTTTGCCGGAAAGGAGATCGAGTGCGAAACACTGAATACGATCATTTATCTGCGCTTGCGGGAAGCGTTTGAATTACTCAAGCGCAGACTCGAACAGGAACCGTATCTCGGTTATCTGGGGGCCGGCGTCTTCATCACTGGCGGGTGCAGTCTGTTGAGCGGGATCGATCATCTCGCGTCGGAAATTTTCGAAATACCGGCAAATCTTACACATGCGCAGACAGCCTGGGGCGTAACATCTGCGGTTGAAAATCCGCAGTTCTCCACGGCAATTGGCCTGGTCAAATTCGCGCAAGTAATGGATGTCGATAGACCGCCACGAGGATTCAGCCGAATTTTTGGAAGGCTTTTCAGCGGAAAACGATGAGAACCACGAGTCTGACGGGTTGGAGGCATCCGACCACAACGAAAGAAAAACATGATTCAGCTTAACAAGAACTACAGTCTCCCAGAACGTCTGACAGAGTTTATTCCGATCAAAATCGCGAGCGTCGGCGGCGCCGGTTTGAATGCGCTCGATCGAATCATTCTTGACGGATTGGAGAGAGCCGACGTGGTGGCAATCAATACCGATGTGCAATCGCTGACGAGTTCAGTCGCGACGCGTAAAGTGCAGCTCGGGCGCAGCGTGTCACGTGGGTTGGGCGCGGGCGGCGATCCCGAAGTTGGCTATCAAGCAGCCTTAGAATCGGCCGACGAAATCCGCGAAGCGCTAGCCGATACAGACGTGATTTTCATTTGTGCAGGGCTTGGCGGCGGCACCGGTTCGGGTGCGGCACCGTACGTTGCCCAAGCGGCCCGCGAAGCAGGCGCGCTGGTGATCGCCTTCGTCACTCTTCCATTCGCGTTCGAGGGCAAACGGCGCAATGCCCAGGCGCGAGAGGCGCTCGCGCGAATCAGCGAATTTGCTCACGCGGTTGTCTGCTTTGAGAATGATCGAATGGCCGACCTGATCGCGCCGCAGGCGGGCATTCATCAGGCTTTCGCAATGGCGGACATAACTATCAGCCAAAGCGTACGCTCGATTGTGAACCTTGTTCATCGGCCCGGACTCATTCGCATCGGTTTCGATGATTTGCTCTCGGCTCTGCGCACACGCAACAGCCGTTGCCTGTTTGGATACGGCGAATCCGATTCGGACAATCGCGCGCATGACGCGCTCACGCAGGCGCTGAAAAATCCGTTGATGGATCGCGGACGAATGTTAGCAGACTCGACGCACGTGCTCGTGCAGGTAGCGGGTGGCCCGGGAATGACGCTATCAGAGGTCGAAATCCTGATGCAAGAACTCGGGCGCCACGTCAGCGATCAAACGCAAATCCTCTTTGGCGCCGTCGTAGACGGCCGCCTGGGAGACCGATTGGGGGTGACCATCATTAGTTCGCTCTCGGCAGAAGAGGACGCAGTTCTGCTACAAACCCCTCCAGCACCGAGCAATGCCACAAGCTCGCCAGCTTGTGAGCATTACGAGCCCGTAACACCTCAACCTGAACTCCAATCAGAAGAACCCGCTGTCGAATCTGTGCCTGTCGAGGAACCCGTTCCGGCCGACGAGCCGATGGCGGCTGAGGCGCTGCCAGCCGCAACACCCCTATCCACCGAAACGCCCCTGATACCAACTCGAAACGGAGAGCCCGAGCATCTGATCAGCAAGCCGCACGAGAAATCGACTTCGTGGAAAGAAGAGAAAGCGTTTGCGGAGAGACCAGCGCCTCCGGCAAAACAGGAAGTCCTCCAATTTGAGCCAGTCACGCGCGGTCGCTTTGAAAAAAGCGAGCCGACAATCATCGAAGGCGAAGACCTCGATGTGCCGACTTACCTTCGGAAAAACGTCAAGGTGAAGTAATGCTTCGCGGGCGTTGAAACGTTGAAACGTTACAGCCTTACATCGAATCCGCGCTTTAACGGTTCAACGATTTAACGAATCACGTAGGCTTGGCCTACTTCTTCATCAATTCCAGCACGGCCATCGTCATTGCGACAATACCTGTGCGAATCGTTGGCTCGGGAACAGGCGCAAACTTACTCGAATGGAGAGTCGGCAATTCTTTCCCCGCCTGCTTGAACTCGGCGATCTTCGCCGGATCGACAGCACCGACGTGAAAATCAACGGCCGGAACAGAGTGATCAGGCAAGCTATATTCGGAAAAATCTTCGCCACCCATCGTTGCATCGACGATTTCCACGTTATCGTCGCCTAACGACTTCCTCCACACCGCAACCAGCCGCTTCGTTAGGTCGGGATTATTATAAGTCGCGGGCGTAAACTGATCCTTGGACACGCTAACAATTGGCGCGCGCTCAGGCGGGATGCCAGCTGCGAGAGCGCAGCCTTTTGCAATTTGCTCGATTGCCGCCAGGACGCGCGCGCGTGTGTCGGCCTTGTAAGTGCGCACCGTCAACTGCATTTTCACTTCGTCTGGAATGATGTTGTGTTTCGTCCCGCCGTGAATGGAGCCGACCGTGACCACGATTGGATCGAGCGGATTGTTCTCGCGGCTGGCGATCGTTTGCCACGCATTGATCATCTCCGCCGCGAGCACGATCGGGTCCTTCGTCTTGTGAGGATACGCGCCGTGCCCGCCCACACCGCGTACGATTACATCCACTGAGTCCACATTTGCATACGTGTAACCCTCCGTGACACCGATGTGGCCGGTCTGTAGATCGGCTTTGTCGTGAAATCCCAAGGCAAAATCCGGTTTCCCGAATTTGGGGTACAGACCTGCATTGAGCAATGCGCGCGCGCCAGTGCCTAACTCCTCCGCCGGTTGAGCGACAAAGATGATCGTGCCGTGCCATTGATCTTTTATTTTGGCCAGCGTGCGGGCAACACCAATAAACATTGAGATATGGGCGTCATGTCCGCACGCATGCATGACGCGGACTTCTTTACCCTCATCGTTTTTTGCGACGGCTTTGCTGGCGTACGGCAGGCCGGTTTCTTCCTGAACGGGCAGAGCGTCCATGTCTGTGCGCACCAGAACTTTGGGGCCGTCGCCGTTTTTCATGATTCCGATCACGCCATAACTTTTTAGATTTGGATTATCGTATTTGCCGAAATCCTCAGTGACTTCGCAACCAGCCGCCCGCAATTCCTTTGCGATTATTGGGGCGGTGCGCTGCTCCTGCGTGGATAATTCGGGATGACTGTGAATGTCCTTGTAAATCGTGAGGAGCGAGGGCAGTTCCGCATCGGCAATCGATTGCGGCGTCGCCTGCGCAAACCCTGAAACCGCGAACAGCGACCACCAGCATACCGCGGGCAGCAAAACAATTTTCATGTCGGATGATGAACGCGATGCAGCTGTAGGGCAACCGCTCCGGTTGCCGGGAGGAGGAAGGCGATGCGCCTGCCCTACAATTTGTCATTCCGAGCGAAGTCGAGGAATCTCTCGATGTGGAATTCGAGAAAAACACGCTGCTCTTTGGCGCTGATCCGACGCCGCGGATCGTGGCCGTTGAACTGGGCGAAAGCGGGACTGTGCGCGTACATCGCCGCGAAACAGATGGATCGACCGTTACCGACGTCGAGCCGTTCCACCCATTTGTCTGCATTTGTCTGGGCCGACTCGGATGTAGTCGATCTTGGCATCGAGACAGAAAAGCTCCGCGGCGATCTGAAGTACGGATGGCTCATCACCGTCGATAGCTGGAAGGAATTGATAGCACTTCGCAACGGACTCAAAAACGCAGGGCGCGATTTCTTCGCCTTCACCGACCCGGTGCAGCATTACCTCACCGCGACTGGGCGAACGTTATTCAAAGATTTGCCGTTCGAGGAGCTGAAACGCATGCAGATCGAAGTGCTACAATACGTGGCATCGGCTTCCAGCCGATCCGCTGAGGATCATCGGCAAGATGCCGATGCCACGAGAGATCACATCATGAGCGTCGCGGTTTCCGATAACACCGGCTGGGAAGAACTAATCATCGTCGATGCGAACAACATGGAAGAATCCGAGAGAAACGCTCTTAGGCGACTTACCGCGCTCATCAAAGACCGCGATCCTGACGTGATCGAAGGCCATGATTTGTTTCGCGTTCATGTCCCGCTGCTCGTCGCGCGCGCGAAGAAATTGAAAACCAAACTCGACTGGGGACGCAGCGGCGGCTTCTTGCGCTCGCGTCCTTCACGGCTGCAAATTGCGGAGAAAACCATCGATTATCCGAAGTTCACAATCGATGGGCGCCATTTCGTCGATACGTTTTTGCTGGCGCAATTTTACGATGTGGGCATGCGTTCTCTCGCTGGTTTTGAGCGCACGGATGTCGCCCGGCATTTCGATCTGTGCGATAGCGGCGAGATTTCAGGGCTCACTGGAAGGGAGTTGCAACGCGCGTACGCGAGCGGTTCGGAAATGTTCCAGCGACGCGCGCTCTGCGGCGCTCGCGAAACGCGTGCTTTATCGGACCTGCTGAGCCCGAGCTATTTCATCCAGGCCCAAATTTTTCCTTACAATTACCAGGAAGTGATCGTGCGCGGCAACGCCACGCGGATCAACGCACTGTTCCTGCGCGAATATTTTCGGGAACGCCATTCCATTCCCGAGCTGCCGATGCCGCGCGCGTTCGAAGGCGGTTACACCGACATTTTCTTCACCGGTGTAGCGCGCAACGTCTGGCATTGCGACGTCGCCTCGCTTTATCCGTCTGTCATGTTGCAGTTCGATTGCTTTCCCGTCACAGACGAACTGCAAATTTTTCGGCATCTGCTCACCGATCTCCGCAACTTCCGGCTCGAAGCCAAAGCAAGAATGCGCGCGGAACGAGATCCTGCGAGACAACATCATCTCCAGGCGCTGCAAAACACTTTCAAAATCCTTCTCAACAGCTTCTACGGTTATTTGGGATTCGCGCAGGGACACTTCGCCGATTTCGATGCTGCAGCGCGTGTAACGCAGATCGGACGCGATCTGCTGAAGAAAATGATTGAGTGGCTCAAAGCCCGTGGGGCGCAAGTGATCGAGGTAGATACCGACGGAATCTATTTTGTGCCGCCGGCTTCTGTGGCGACAGGCGTGTCGCCTGCGAAACCGAAGTCCCAAGCAGTTGGCACGACTGCCACTACAGAAAATGAGATCGAAGAGCTGCAACGGGGCTTGGCTGCGGTTTTGCCAGTGGGAATCGAAGTCGAATTCGACGAACAGTTCGAGGCAATGCTCAGTTATAAAGCGAAAAATTACGCGCTCCTTACGAAAGACGGCAATGTGATCATCAAAGGCGGCGCGCTGAAGTCTCGTGGACTCGAAAAATTCCAGCGCGTTTTTCTTGAGCAAATGATCAAGCTCATCATGCAAGGAAAACCGGAAGCGATTGCCGATCTTCGGAATGACTTCGAACAAAAGATTCGCAACCGCGAATGGAACATCGACATGCTAATGAAGACCGACACGCTCCAGGATTCACTTGAAAAATATCGGGCCAAGATCGCGGGCTCCGCGCGCAATCGCGCCGCGGCTTACGAGCTCGCCCTTGCCAGCGGCCGCAACTACAGACCCGGCGATCAAATCAGCTACTACATCAGAGCGACGCCAAAAAAAGTTGCCGGTTACGAGGCTGCCAAACTAGCCAATGAATTCGATGCCGAGAAACGCGACGAAAACATCGATTACTATCTGGCCAAGCTCGACGACCTGGTGAAGAAATTTAGTGGCCTGATCACGACAGCCTCAACACCAAAACAGGAAAACCTCGCATTAACATGAATAAGAAAGTGCTCGCATTCTTAACAGCACTCGCGGTTGCGACGCGTTGCTGCGTCGCGGCGACTGATGATCACGCGGACATCAAAGCCGAAGTCACGAAGCGGCATGATGAAGCGGTGAAGCGGTTGCAGGATTGGATCGGTCAGGTGTCGATCGCGGCGGAGAACCGTGGTTATCCGGAGGGTGCTGAGTACATGGCGAAGCTGGCGAGTGATGCGGGATTTCAGCAGGCGACGGTGATCAACACAGATGGCAAGCCCGGTGTATTTGCAACACTGGATGCGGACGCACCGAAAACCGTTGGGCTGTATTTCATGTACGATGTGAAACAGTTCGATCCGGCGGAATGGACATCGCCGCCGACTGAAGCGCGGATCGTTGATAAGCCGCTTCTGGGAAAAGTGATGATTGGTCGCGGTGCAGTGAACCAGAAGGGTCCGGAGGCCGCATTTCTCGCGGCGCTACACGCTATTCGCGGCGCGGGAAACAAGATGCCAGTTAACTTGGTCTTAGTCGCGGAAGGCGAAGAAGAGATTGGTTCCCCGCACATTCCACAACTCGTTAGGCGACCGGAAGTGCTCGGGGCGCTGAAGAAGTGTGTCGGCGTATTCATGCCGCACGCGACGCAGGATTTGGACGGAATTGTTACAGTGAATCTCGGCTCAAAAGGCGTGATCGAGCTCGAGCTGGTCTCGAGCGGCGAAAAGTGGGGACGCGGTCCGGCAAAGGACATTCACTCGTCGCTCAAGGCGATGGTGGACAGTCCGGCGTGGCATCTGGTGAAAGCTCTCAACACGCTCGTTTCCGACGACGGCAACGTGATCATGATCGACAATTATCCGAAGCCGCTTCCGCTAAGTACGGACGAAAAGGCGATGCTAGAAAAAGTATCGAAGACGCGAAGTGAAGCACTGGCGAAGAAGCAATTCAGTGTCCAGCATTGGATCAATGATCTGCCGTGGGAGCAGGCAAACGAACGGCTCGAATCGCAACCGACTGTAAACATAGAAGGACTCGTGGGCGGTTATACGGGCCCCGGCGGCAAAACGATTCTGCCGCATCGCGCCGTCGCGAAAATCGACATGCGCCTCGTGCCCGACATGAAAGCCGCCGACGCGCTCGCCGCGTTGAAGGCCCATTTGGCGAAGCGCGGCTTCGGCGACATCGAAGTGAACATGACCGGCGGGTACGATCCGACGGCCACATCGAAAGATTCGGCATTGATCCAGGCGCAATTGGCAACTTACAAAAACTTCGGAATCGACGCGTTCCTCTGGCCGCGCAACGCCGGTTCATATCCCGGTTACGTCTTCACCGGCGAACCCCTTAAGCTGGCGGCCGGACATTTCGGACTCGGCCACGGCAGCGGCGCGCATGCGCCAGACGAATATTACATCATCGAATCCACAAACCCGAAAATACAGGGATTCGATGGCGCGGTGCTGTCCTTCGTTGAGTACCTTTACGAACTAGGGAAGTAACGATGAGCAAGGAATCAGGGACAATAACCAGGCAACGCGAAGGGCCCGTGCTGCGCGCGTTCGGCGAAGAATTAATCGTTCAGCTTGATGGCGAACCCACGAGCGGAAAACTCGCAATGTGGGCGAGTATGACTCGTCCCGGTGGTGGGCCGCCGCCGCATTACCACTCGAACGAGGATGAAACATTTCATGTGCTCGAAGGCCGCTTCGCGTTTTTGGCGGACGGGCAATGGCGTGAAAGTGGTCCCGGCGATTCCGCGTTCATGCCGCGCGGGGTTGTTCACACATTCAAGAACGTTGGCGATCAGCCCTCTAGCATGTTGATCACGGCGACGCCGTCAGGATTCGAGAGATTCTTCGCGCGTTGCGCTGAAGAATCGCGAAGCCGGGGCGGCGCTCCTGACATGGCGCGCCTCGTCGCGATCGCGGAATTCATTTCGTGCTGTAGCCACGGCCCTGTGGGCCGTTTTGCTTCGTCTTTTTCGTCAGCTCGGCTTGCTCGCGGAATTTTGCTTCGTCAATACCCGGAACGTCGACTTCGGTTTTCAAATCGATCGATGTGATCTTTGGACCGCCGCCGACCATTTCCAGTTTCACCGTCGCGGTCGTGCTGATTCGCTTTGCCGGATGACCTGCCTTTTCCAGATTTGCCGAGAGCGCCATTGAGAAACAGCCCGCCTCGGCAGCGCCGATCAATTCTTCCGGGTTTGTTCCTTTCGCTTCTTCAAAGCGCGATGAAAATGAATAAGGCCCATCGAAGGCGCCGCTGCCGAGTTTCATTGTTCCCCTGCCCTCTTTGAGAGTGCCTTCCCATACCGCCGATCCTGTTCGTGTTGCCATGATTCTGCCTCCTCTATGTGTTGTTGATTATGAGTCGCGCCAGACACCGGTAGGCGCAATCGATTTCCGCCTAATCAAGCCGCTGTGGCGGCGCTCGCCGCGGCGAGCGCCGAACCAAAATGAAAACGGCGGCTGACACAGCCACCGCTGCAATTATGCAGCTTCCGGTGCGGCGGTGCCGCGGATCACACTGGATCGCTCGCCCTGCACTTCGGCTAAAGCGCGTTGTTTGCGCCCGAGCCAGATGCCTAGGGCACACCAGATTGCACCAAGCGGAACTGCCACCCAGGAAATGCCTACCAGGCCCAAGCCAAACCACCGCATTAATGGATAAGACCAGGCACCGATTTGATCGCCGAAGCGGTAGCCGAATGTGTCGATGAGGCTCTTGGCTTTGTATTTGTCCTCTCGCCGCAAGACGGTGAAAAGAACTTCGCGCGCTGGTCGAAGCAGCGCGAAGCCTGCCGCCCGTCGCAAAATCTGGAACGTCGCAAGGACGGTGAGAATCGGCGCGAAACCGATGGCGGCAAATCCAACCGCACTCAAAAGCGGCATGAGCACCAGCGTGATCCCAACGCCAAACCATTTCATTAGACGGCCGGTCAGAAAAACCTGAATCAGCACCGTAATGGTGTTCACCGCGATATCGATGTTCGCCAGGAACGACGTGCGTGCAGCGCGGTCCTGCAGTTGATGTCCTGTAAGGTCAGATTGTTGAAAATATGCCCACGTGTTCGTGAGCGTGTAGATCATGAGAAACCCCGCCAGACCGAGTAAGTAGGGAGATCGAGCAATATGCGTCGCGCCTTCCCAGAATTTGCCGCCGATTGGTTGCTCCTCGATTTTTGTAGGGCGTTTCTGCGAAACGCCGGCGTCTGACACAGACGCCCTACAGCTATGATCGAAATCTGCGGGAAATCGGCGCACACATTGCGCAGCAACCTCCAACATGACCGCTGTGATGAGAAAGAAAAGCCCGGTGCTCAGCTTTCCGGCCAGCGAACTCGTGACCAAACCACCAACAATTCCGCCAATTGATCCGCCGACAGCAATAAATCCGAAAAGCCGTTTGGCTTGCTCTGGTGCGAAAACGTCAGCCATGAACGACCAGAACATTGTCGTGGCGAAAAGATTGAAGACGCTGACCCAGATGAAAAATATGGGCGCAAGAATCGAGCGTTCCTGCGCGGCTGGCATCCAACGCATGAGGAGGAAGAAAACAAAAAGATTCGCGATGGCGAAACGGTACGCGATGGGAATAAACTGCCGCCGGGACATACGCGCGACGACGACCGCATAAAGCGCGTTGGCAAGCAACATGCCAATCAGCGTGCCAGTGTACATCCACGGCAGATTTTCCACGCCGCGGTCGGCGCCGATTTCATCGCGTATTGGCCGGATGACGTAATAGCCCCCTAGAACGACAAAGTTGAAAACAAACGCCAGTAGCAGCGCTCGGATCTCCTCCGGCTTTACATCCACGATCTTCGCGAAAATTTTTTTCATGCTGTAGCCGCGGCCCTTGCGGGCCGAGAGCACGCGTCGCACAGCGACGCGGCTACAATTTTTGTTTTTTCCACGCCGCGAGGACTTCCGCTTCGCGCTGTGACGAGAGACCGGCCTTCGGATGCGATTGTCGATCCTGCGGGAGCGATTTGAACCACGCCAGCGTGTCTCGCGCGGTGACCTCGAGTGGTCGAAAAGTCAGGCCGTTGCTCAACGCGCGATCGATGTTGGTGCGCGCAACCGCATCATCTTTCCCTGCCCATACAGGCATGTCCGACCACGGCTGCACTTTTTGCTCGGTCAAAAATTCTTCGCTCACCCACGTGAAATTCGCGTCAGATTTTAGCGCGTTCTTGATTCCGTCGAGCATAGGACCAATCCCGAACGGTTTGGCAGGACCGGTTGCATTGTAAATTCCCGTCTCGCGATTCTCGACCATTCGAATGGTCCACTCGGCAAGATCACGCGCGTCGATGAACTGGACGGGGTCCTCTGGATTTCCAGGCACCAGCATCTCTCCGCCGTGATCGATCCGGACAGGCCAGTAGGTGAAGCGATCGCTCTCGTCGCGCGGGCCTACTATCAACCCGGGCCGAATGATCAATGTTTTGCCGGGAAACCATTTTTCGGCTTCCCTTTCTGAAAGGGCTTTGAGCGGTCCGTACAACTTGAAACCATTCGCTTTCATTGATTCGAGCGTTTCCTTGTACGGATCAGCCCCGTCGTAACTTTGCAGCGGAGCGTTTTCATCGGGACCGGTCTTTGAGTCCGGATAGACGGAAATGGTCGAGGTAAAAACGTATCGATCGACGTTTCCCTTCAAAATCTGCGCAGCATCTCGCACCCAAACCGGCAGAGTTGTGGGATTATCGATTACCACATCCCATTGTCGACCGTTCAAGGCGTCGAGTTGACCATTGCGATCGCCGATCAACTGCTCGACTTCGTTTGGCAATTCCCCGGGATGCGATTTGCCGCGATTGAATGTAGTGACTTTGTGCCCCCGGCTCAGCGCGTATCGAACCTGATATGGTCCGGTGAATCCTGTTCCGCCGAGTATAAGAATGCGGAGCGGTGCCGGTGTTTTCTCCGCGAACAAAGACGATGTTGTGTTAGAGACCAGAGCAGTCGCGCTGCACATCTGGATGAAGCGGCGTCGATTCATATAGGGATATAGCCGTTGTAGGGCGTCTGTGCCAGACGCCATTGGCGTTTCACAGAAACGCCCTACAATTTGCACATGACTCGACGCGAAGCTGCAAAAGTGATCGGCGGAACAGCGGCCGCTCTGGTTTTCCCGGTCAGCGTGGAAGGCGATTCATTAACGATGCTGACGCGCATCATTCCTTGCTCTGGCGAGAAACTTCCCGTGATCGGCCTCGGGACGTGGCGGGCCTTCGATGTCGATCTTACTGCGGAGATCCGAAGCCAATTGGAAGACGTTCTGTCGCGCTTCGTAGAACTTGGTGGCCGCGTCATCGATTCATCCCCAATGTATGGTCGCGCTGAGCAGGTGATCGGCGAGCTCACATCGTCGCTTGGGATTCGGGAGAAGCTCTTTCTGGCGACAAAAGTTTGGACTCGGGGAAAGCAGAACGGGATTGAGTCGATGGAGCGTTCCCTGAGGCTCTTTCGCGCGAACCGAATCGATCTGATGCAAGTACATAATCTGGTCGATGTGAATACACAGCTCGTGACGTTGCGCGAATGGAAGCAGCAGGGGCGCATTCGTTACACCGGGATCACTCATTATGAATCGGGAGCTCTGAGCGACATCGAGAAGCTGATCCGGAGCGAAAAGTTCGATTTTCTCCAGATTAATTATTCGCTAATGGAACGCGACGCGGAGGAGAGCGTCCTGCCGCTGGCCCGGGAACGCGGGATCGCCGTTATCGCCAATAGGCCCTTTGGAGCCGGCGATCTCTTCGAGAAAGTGCGTTCCAAACCTCTACCCGAGTGGGCCTCGGAATTTGATTGTCGTTCGTGGGCGCAATTTTTTTTGAAGTGGATTGTGGCAAATCCGGCAATTACTTGCGCCATCCCAGCCACAGATAAATCGCGTCATCTAGAGGATAATGTGCAGGGCGGAATTGGCCGGTTACCCGACGCAAAAATGCGCCGGCGAATGGTGGAAATGGTCTCATCTTCGTAGCTGGGCCGGCGCCTCGCAGCATCCGGCGGAAGTCAAACGAAAAATTTTACGTTTTCTCGAAAAAATCGGTTGCGACCCGGGCCTATCTAGGGAATAGAACGCGCGCTTTATGCGAAAACTTCTCACTCTGACGTTCGTTCTTCTAGGGGCCGCGGCTTTTTGCCCGCGTCCGGCAATGGCGCTGGTGTTCTCGGCGCCGAATCCGAAATTCAATTACACGGATGCTTCCGGCAAAAAGCAATCCGTCGAAGTGGTGGAGAAATATTATCCAAAGAAGATTGTCCAGCCGTTCGCAAAACTTGATGCGAAGATTGATCCAAAAATGCGACGCGCGGCTACTATTGCCGAGGAACGCGCTCATGCGCACTCGCTGTCCAAGTGCTGGCATTTCGTCAAGGAGGCCCTGGTGGCTGCGGGCGTAGTGAAATCGCGGCCACAAACAACTCTTGCCAAACAAGCCGGTCAGGAACTTGTTAAGAATTATGGGTTCAAGAAGCTGCCGGTCTCAAATCCATACGAAGCGCCCGTCGGATCAGTCTTGGTCTACGACGCGAAACGCGAGGCCGGTCATGTGGAGATCCGCACCGAGACTGGTTTCGTCAGTGACTTTCGCTCAAAGACGCCGTCACATCGTCCGTTGATCGGGGTTTTCGCTAAGATCTAGCTCGGAACTGCGCCTGCGGCGGCTAGGTATTATCTTAGGAGCCGTAACGGATGCGAAGCAACGGCCGGGCTTTCCACCCGATCCACGTGAAGCGCGTTGTCATCAACGCGTTGCATGCGCGGTTCTGTCGCCTGACTGTTCACACCATGAGCATCCGCATCGCGACTGGGCCGCGAAATATTTCTACCGCCATGATGCGCGCCTGGGGCAATCGGGACGATACTGTCGTTATCGATGAGCCGTTTTACGCGTTTTATTTGAAGGCGACCGGCATCCAGCATCCCGGCGCGGATGAAGTGATCGCAACGGGCGAAACCGATTGGCGGAAAATCGTCGCGCATATCACCGGGCCGATCCCGCATGGCAAGCGGATCTTTTTTCAGAAACAGATGACGCACCATCTTTTGCCACAATTAGATCGCGAATGGCTTGGCGCAGTGACAAACTGTTTCCTGATTCGCGATCCGCGCGAAGTAATTGGTTCGTATATCAAAAAACGAGAGGTTTCTGCGATCGAGGACCTCGGCTTCCTGCAGCAGGCAGAGATTTTCGATTTCGTCCGAGCTCGCACGAATGCCATCACACCCGTCATAGACGCTAAAGACGTGCTGGAAAATCCGGAACAGATGCTGCGGCTGCTCTGCGAGGCAGTCGGGGTC
>WNGK01003273.1_pt1 | contig 31848 bp, 26 predicted proteins | sample 5400601 | NCBI WGS metagenome assembly WNGK01 (sample SAMN13153376, study PRJNA577476) | soil metagenome | isolation source: 60 cm soil or saprolite under Garry oak tree replicate 1 | place: USA:California | collected 2016-06-15 | reverse complement strand
AGAAAATCTCCAAGGCAGACCCACGCCCCTGATTGGTCGGGGAGGGTAAAGTCCTGTGCCCAGTCTCCAACCTGCACCTTCCCTTTTGCCGGCTGTGCCTGGTTTTCACGTTTGCTCATAGCATCTCCTCCTCTTGAAAATGAATGTTTGCGAGAACAAAGAGAACCGTTCTTGCTTCTTGTCGAGTTTGCCTTACTTCTCTTTGGGATGATCACGTGTATTTATGATGTTAGGCACTACATTGTACGGTTGGCACTGGAATCAAGCGCGTCGTGGCATCGGGGTGCGGCACTTTATTGTTGAGTGTCCCCGTGTCAATCACCACATCTTCTCCGTTGAAGGAGAGGGCGAAGCGATCCAGGCTCCTTGGGGCTGGGCCATCCAGATATTCACCCGTCACATTATAATGAGAGCCGTGACAAGGGCATTTGAAACTCACACAGTCATCGCGAAACGGGACGGTACAACCCAGATGGACACATCGTTGAAACAAGGCCATCCAGTACGAGCCATCGCTATCTTTGACGACTGTCTCCGAGGCCAGCTGATCCCCAAGCGTTGTCCCTTGCAATGAGAACGTTGTGTCTTGAGCGAGATGGACGACATAGGCTTTAGCCGGCTGGCGATAGAACATGCCAGCTTGATCGATCTTGAAATCAGAAGGCCTGGCAGCCAGAAAATCTGCTTTTTTGCCAACTGTCAAGAGAGAGCCAAACTGACCGGTCAGGTTTGGATACAGCATGTTGAGCGCGCCAGCCACACTGGCGGTTGCAGATAGTCCCCAGACGGCAAACAGAGATCGACGAAGGAAACGCCTGCGTGACAATCGCTGTTTCGCCATTTCAGCAGCTTCAGCCCCTCCACCATGCAACATTTCATATTGTTGTGGTGTGAGCTGTGGTTTTATCGGCGGTGGAGTAATACTCATGATGACCCACTTTCTAGCCTGGTAGAAGCTCTTGCGAACTCTCTACACATGGATGTATTGATATCTCTACTTGGCGACGCATCCGCGCATCTTCTTCAAAGATCTCACCTCGAGTTGGCGAACACGCTCACGTGAGATACCCAGTTCTTTCCCGATTTCGAGCAAGGTACGGCAGCGGCCATCGCCAAGACCGTAGCGCAGGGTGATGACCATGCGTTCACGTGGATTAAGCAAGGCGAGCGCTTGATGCAGTTCGTCATCAAGGAGATGGTGCGAGGCCGTTTCAGTCAGGGCTGCACTATCTTCAAGCGTGTCAACGAGTGAGAAATTGGCCTCATCATCAATGGGCGTGTCAAGAGAAACAGGCTGTTCGACGAGGCCAAGCAGATAATGAACTTCGTCCAGATCCATATTGCTTGCCCCAGCTATCTGCTCCGGCACGGGATCCTGCCCGCTCTCTTGCGAGAGTTGCGCCGAGATGCGTCGGACCTTGCGCAGGCGTGTCGCCACATGCTCAGGGAGATGAATCAGACGTGACTGATCTTCAACAGCGCGGCTTACCGCCTGGCGAATCCACCAGGTCGCATACGTCCCGAAATGGTAGCCACGCTGATAATCAAATTTCTCGGCGGCACGTATCAGCCCCAGATTCCCTTCCTGGATGAGGTCTACAAGAGGCACACCTGAATTGTTGTAGTGACGCGCAATAGCGATGACCAGGCGCAAATTTGACTCGATCAGCTTGTGACGCGCCAGTTCATTGCCGACACCGGCTTGTCGCGCGAGATCGGTTTCCTCAGCATAAGTGAGGAGGTTAAATCTACGAACATCACACAGGTAGCTATTCAAGCTATCCTTAGATTCCGTATCCTGCCGACCAGTGATGGTGCGCGTATCTTGTGAGTCTTTGAATAATACCATGATTCCCTGCTCCCTTTGGAATGCTTGCCGTTTCGAGTATCTCTTCAAGTTATTCGTGATCGGTTACTCGATTCAACACTCGTTCTTTGCTTCAGGGTGTGCTACACGCTCTACCAGAGATATACCTTACTGATAGGCCGGCATACATCGACAGAAACGTGTAATTCTTTCCCTTCATTGCCCTGGGAATCCTCTAGACAGAATTACCTAGCTACCGTTGTTGTGATCGGGAGAAACAGATCCTCGAATTCGTAGGGTGGATGTGGGGAGGGTACGCAGCCGCCTCCGAGGCGATGTCACACAATACCTACCCCTGAAAGCTCTTGTCAGGCGAGGTTGTGTTCGATAGCATAGCGGGTTGCTGCACTGCGCGAAGTAATGCCCAGCTTGCTATAGATGGAACTGATGTGGGCATGGACGGTGCGGGGACTGAGAATGAGCTTGGTGGCTATCTGGATGTCAGTCATGCCACTTGCCAGCAGTCGCAGCACCTCCACTTCGCGTGCCGTCAATCCAGCTGGATAGGTCGTGGGGGAAGTCACGATCTTCGTCGAGGTTGGAGCCGGTTTTTGCCCCCTGGCGGCGAGCGCCTGCTCCGGCGTCAGAGAGCGTCCATGGGCCCAGGCGGTAGCGAACGCCCGCTCTCCCAGGTGAGCACGCGCTGCGGAGACCGCGCGCTCATAATCAGCACGTTCAACGAGAAAAATGGGGATGCCGAGAGCATCACGTATAGCTTCTGACGCTCCCCACAATTGCGCCGCCCAGGCTAATTGTCGCAATGCCGCGACGACTTCCCCCAACTCTACCAGGTACACGGCGGCTACCCATTTTTCGCCCAACTCAGCGGAGATTGCCAGGCTCTGCTCGTAGTACGTGGAGGCTGCTGCATAGTCGCCCCCGGTGGCGAGTACCTTCCCTAAAACGGCGAGCGACTTGGCCGTACCATGCCGGTGTCCTATTTCCCTGTAGAGCTCCACGCTCTTCTCAGCCAGCGAGCGCGCCGTGATCAGGTCTCCCTGACTGAGAGCCAGTTGACCCGAGACGCAATCATACGCCGCAATACCCTCCTTGAAGCCCACCTCCTGAGAGAGCGTGAGACATTCCTCGAGCAAAGGGATCACCTGCGCCTGATGCGCCTGGGAGACAAGGAGCACCTGGGCTAATTGGGAGAGTGTATGAGCAATACCCCGCTTGTTCCCCGCCGTTCGGTGGATCGCCAGGCTCTCCTCGTAGAGGGCACAGGCCCTGGTGTACTCACCCAGGCTGCTGGAGAGCAGCCCTAAAACAAAGAGGGAGTAGGCAGTGAGATCCACATCGTCTACCTGCCTGGCGACCACCAGGGCTTCCTCCGTCAGAGTACGAGCTGCAACCATATTGCCCTTCGTCCAGGCTACGCTCCCCAACAAAGAAAGCGCGAACGCTATGCCTGGTTGGTCTTCGAGATCTCGATACAGCGCCAGACTCTGCTTACCCAGTGCCTCTGTGCGCTCATGGCCGCTTTGTACGAAGGCCAGGTACGCCGTCACGGAGAGCGCCTTCGCCTGTACTGATGCCTCGACTCCCTGGCTTGCAGCCAAGGCACGCTCCAGGAAATGCCGTCCTTCACTGATATGACCATGTGATACCCAGAAACTGCGCAGCGCTCCCGCCAACCTCAGGGCCATCTCTCCCCTATTAACAGCACGTTGCCCGGAATCGTCTTTGCCGGCCTGTTCTATCACCCACTGCAACGCCGCTCGCAGGTTGTCATGCTCCCGCTCCAACTGCTCCAACCGCGATGCTTGCTGTGGCCCTCCCAGTTCTAGCTCTGCCTCCTCCGCCAACGACAGGTAGTGAGCAGCATGAGCCTGGCGGGTGATCTCCATCTCGCCAGTCGCGGTCAAGCACTCCAGACCGTACTCACGGATCGTCTCCAGCATCACGAGTCGGGGTTCCTCCCCCTCCTGATCCGTTTGTCGTAGCAAGCTCTTATCGATCAGGGAAGCTACCCCATCCAGCACGTATGCCGGCATCTCACCGAGAGCTTGATAGAGACCCTCTACAGCTTCCAATGTGCAGCCGCCAACAAAAATGGAGAGGCGCCGGAAGAGACGCTGCTCTGCGGCATCCAGCAAATCATAACTCCAGGCGAGCATGTTGCGCAGGGTCTGCTGCCGCGCAGGAACATCCTGTGGCCCACTCGTCAACACGTCCAGGCGATGCTCCAACCGGGCCAGCAGCGCCTGCGGGGGAAGCAGGTTGATGCGCGCCCCTGCAAGTTCAATGGCGAGAGGCAATCCATCCAGGCGGACACAAATCTCCGCGATCGTGCGGCTATTGACGGCTGTCATCGTAAAATTGGGCCTGGCAGCCCTTGCTCGCTCCAGGAAAAGGGCGACCGATGCATACTGTGAGATGGTTTCGCTCTCCGGAAGATGAGAGAGGTCGGGGAGCGCCAGTGGTGGGACAGGATACTCGTGTTCTCCATGAACGTGTAACACAGCACGGCTGGTCACCAGGACCTTGACGTGAGGACAAGCAGCCAGCAGGTTTGAAAGCTGCGGTGCTGCCGGCAGAACCTGCTCAAAGTTGTCTGGCAGTAACAGCAGGTGCTTGTCTTGTAAATAGGATTTTAGCAGATCGAGGAGTGATCGCTCTCCCACCTCCTTGATGCCAAGGGTGCGCGTGATCGTGGCGACGACCAGTTCAGGGTCGCTCACGGGTGCCAGTTGGATGAAGCAGACGCCGTCGCAAAAGTCATCCAGCAAGTCGGTCGCGACTTGCAAACTCAGGCGTGTTTTGCCAACTCCGCCCGTACCCGTGAGCGTGACGAGGCGCACTCCTGGTCGTCGGAGGAGTGTGCAAACTGCCTGTCTCTCTTGCTCGCGTCCGATCAGCGGTGTGAGTTGCGAAGGCAAGTTGTGGAACTGAACGTTGACTGCATCTAACATATGTTCAACTTGGAAGCAACCGGAAAAGTGAGTCCGGGAACTGATTCACAATTGAGTCCAAGAATTACTACGGAAGGCAGTTACAGAAGATCCGGCGGGAAAGCCCCGGTCATTCATGCCGGGGATGAACCGCCGTCCCTTCTGGGGCGCATTGGGTGGAAGAGAACTTGCGTTCTACATCAGTGTATGCTAGACTAGCAACATGAAAGCCATGGCATGCGGCTGGTAGCTCACCAGCTTCTTGGTGACAGATTCGACGGCGTCGTTGTCGACGAGAAGCACCTTCTCTTCAAGAGCAGGCCCTCTCAGCAGCGCTATGATTGAGCGAGAGAGAGCACACCAGTCCACGCAAGAAGGCGACCGGGTCGGGAGTTGCCCATGCAGAAGAAGCGCAAGAAACACGAGACCAGCCAGGAAGCAGTCAGAGAGCCCAGGAAACAGACCCCAACGTTTCTGCTCGAATTGCCGCTTCAGGTGACCCGAAGGCAGGCGGCCCGACTGCGGGCACACCTGGAAGCCGGTCGCCAGTTCTACAATGCGATCCTCTCCGAAGGCAACCGACGCTTGCGCCAGATGCGGGCTGATCCCTCGTGGCAGGCGGCGCGAGCTATCCCAAGAGCCCAGAAGCAGGAACGAGCTGCCGCCTTTGGCCGCTTGCGCGAACAGTACGGCTTCTCCAAATATGGTTTGCATGAGGCGGCCAAAGTGCTGCGCGTCAGTTGGATTGCTGACCACTTAGATGCCGTGCTGGCCCAAACGCTCGCGAGTCGGGCCTACCACGCCCTCAACCGTGTCTGTGTGGGGGAGGCCCGCCGCGTCCGCTTCAAGAGCCGGGGACGGGGCCTTGGCAGTCTGGAGAATAAACGCAACGATACCGGACTGCGCTTTGTGCTCCAGAAATCAGAAGAAGGCAACCAGGGCTCCCTGATTTGGAAGGACGACCAGCTGCCTGCCCTCATTGACTGGCAGGACCCGGTGGTCAAATATGGCTTAGATCATCGCATCAAATATGCGCGGCTGGTGCAACGCAAAGCCAGTAGTCCCCGGGCGCAAGGAGCTGATGCACACGGCTTTTGCTACTTCGTCCAATTAGCCCTCGAAGGGGTGCCCTATCAGAAACCGAAGCACACCGTCGGCAGTGACATCCTTGGCGCAGATCTGGGGCCTTCGACTCTCGCGGTGGTGGGACGCGAAGGCGTAGCAAGCCTCTCGCTCTTCTGCGAAGAACGAGAAAGCGATGAGCAAGAGCTACGCCGCCTGCAACGGAGAATGGATCGGCAGAGGCGTGCGGCCAATCCAGACAACTACGATGAGAAGGGTCGCATCAAGAAGACTGGAAGCGCGAAGCTGCACTGGAAAAGCAGCAAGAGCTACGAGAAAACCCGATGCAGAAAGGCAGCCAAAGAACACAGACTCGCCGCTCACCGCAAGAGTCTGCATGGGCGCAAGGTCCATGAGCTGGTGGCGGTGGGCAACAGCGTCATCATCGAAAAGATCTCCTACAAGGCCTGGCAGAAACAGTACGGAAAAAGTGTAGGGCTTCGTGCTCCAGGGATGTTTATCGAGCTGTTGAGACGCACCGTTGCAAGAACGGGCGGCACCCTGCTCGAAGTTCCTACCCGGTCCACCAAACTGAGCCAGTTCTGTCACGGCTGTGGCAGGTGTGTGAAAAAGCCGCTCTCCCAGAGGTTTCATCAGTGTCCCTGTGGCATTGGGCCAGTGCAGCGCGACCTCTACTCGGCGTTTTTAGCCGCCTATCTGGATCCAGCAGACCCCATCCCCTCGTGTGCCCGGTATGTCATTGCTTGGGAAGGTGTGGAAGCGCGCCTGCGGGCCGCACACGAGCGTGTCCAGCAACGTGCGAATGAGGGGCAGAGCTTGCCCCGAAGCATGGGTATCCCCCGTGCCAGAGCGCGTTGGCCCGAAAGTCGAAGCGAACCGACACAAGAGCCAGCTTTCTCGCTCCGTCGAGGCAGGTTGGAAGCGTGGAAGGAACGCGAGAACCCCCGCGCTTTTTAAGCCGGGGAGCTTTCAGAATACGGTTCGTCTATGACGACCTGTTCAAGATCAGCAGCACGTTTCAAAGCACGAAACTGTAAGACTTTGACGTTTGCCTCTGTCACTCCCATCCTTGAAGCAGTCTCTCTTATTGAGAGGTTGAGGAGAAAACGGCAATGCAAGACCTCTCGATATCGCTGAGGCAATGCGCGAAGAATACGTTGGACGCGATCGGCGGCGTGGCTGTTTGTCGCTATCGGCTCTTCCCGCATCGTGACCTCCCAGCCGGTTTCTAACAACTCATCCAGTGAACTCGAGGGGTGACGATAATGATCTCGCCAGTAGTCCGCGATAGTTGTGCGTGCAATGAGAAACAGCCATTGTTGCACCCTTTGCCGGCTATGACTGAGATCAATTTTGCTTACTACTTTGAGAAAGATTTGCGACGTCAGATCCTCAGCATCCTCTCTGTTCCGGACCTTGCTATACATATAGCGATAGATCAGGCTAAGGTTCTCCTCAACAAATGTTTGGTACTCCTGCACATCCATGGGAATATTGATGCTATCTCGTACATGCGATATTGTTGGCATCTGTATCTCATCTCTTTCCAAATATTTAGCTTCCTCTAAGCGATTGGAGGCTCGTACACGAAGCAGCTCGAGGATACTTGTATGTTACGCGCCACCACACTAGATATACCTCATAGAGCGCAGGAGTACATCGACAAAAATGTGTAATTCATCATCTTGTTGCGCAGAAAACCTTCTAGACGAAATTACCTATCAAACGACGTGTGAAAATGGGGCTGGGCAGAGGGTTGCCAAATGCTGTAACCTGCGGCGAATCTACATATGTGAAAGAACGATACGACACAGCGTTCTCCTATAGAAGCTCCTGGTTTCAGGCCGCAAAATCGCTCAAACCAGTCCTCTGGTTCTCACTTTGACAACGCAGTCAAAGAGGTGATTCTGCCTCTGCATCCAGGAGCTTCAACAATCATACTAGTATACTCATCCAGGTGATCGTTGATCACCCAGAAAGCGGTTCAACCTATGGATACTCAGGTTGTACGTATGTACCAGCGCAACACAGATGATCAGAGCCCGACAGGACGACAGCGCTCAGGCGATGGGAGCAACGACAGCAATGGCGGTAGCCCACGAAATAATGGCAGGCAATTATTGAAGCTCTCTCTCCTTCTAGTTGGTATAGTGTTGATCTCCTGGTCCTTCATCCAATTCTTCTCTCCAGGCTCGAGTGTCAATGAACAAAGTGTTGGAGAGGTACCTTACAGTGTGTTCTACAAGCAAGTTCAAGCAGGCAATGTCAAGGATGCTACTTTCCAGGGGCAGGACATCACCGGTGACTTCAAGAACGCTCTCTCTTTAACGGATGCCAATGGTACCCCTGTGCTTACGAAGCAGTATCACCTGACACAGCTCCCCTACGGCGACCCCAACCTCATCGCCTTGCTGAACACGTATCACGTACAGTACCAGGCGAAGCCCGCCGCTGGTCAAAATCTTTTGCTGAACATTGTGCTCACCTTTCTCCCCTTGATTGTAGTGATCGGCGTCATCTTCTTCTTTGCTCGTCGGGCCACAAAGACCCAGCAGGACATCTCCAGCTTTGGGAAGAGTAAGGCCAGGGTAGAGCTGGGTGATAGGCCAGGCACAACGTTTACTGATGTGGCTGGGGTTGATGAGGCCAAATACGATCTCGTTGAGGTCGTTGAATTTCTCAAGACACCGGAGAAGTTTCAACGCCTGGGTGGAAAGATTCCCCGTGGCGTGCTACTGGTAGGCCCTCCCGGAACCGGGAAGACCTTGCTGGCACGCGCTGTCGCAGGTGAGGCGAGAGTCCCCTTCTTCTCGATGAGCGGTTCAGCGTTCGTCGAAGTGTTGGTCGGGGTCGGTGCAAGTCGCGTGCGTGACCTCTTCGATCAAGCCAAGAAGGCAGCTCCCAGCATTATCTTCATCGATGAGATCGATGCCGTCGGCCGCCAGCGGGGTTTCAGCATCAATAGCAACGACGAGCGTGAGCAAACCTTGAACCAGTTACTGGTTGAGATGGATGGCTTTGATACACGCCAGTCTGTTGTCGTCATCGCTGCTACCAATCGGCCCGATGGACTGGACAAGGCGCTCCTGCGCCCTGGGCGCTTCGATCGGCAAGTGACAGTCGAGCGTCCCGACTGGAATGGTCGCCTGGCCATTCTCAAGATTCATACTCGCAATGTGCCTCTAGCAACAAACGTCGACTTGATTACGATCGCTCGTGCCACTCCTGGTATGGTTGGCGCGGACATCGCCAACCTCGTCAACGAAGCGGCTCTCCTGGCAGCACGCCGCAACCTGATTGCGGTGACACAAAACTGCTTTGATGCTGCTCTGGACAGGATTCTCATCGGTGCAGAGCGTCCTTTGGTGTTGAGTGAGGCTGATCTGAATGTCATTGCCTACCATGAAAGCGGTCATGCGCTGACGGGTATGCTACAGGATTATGTTGATCCGGTGACCAAAGTGACGATTGTGCCTCGTGGTCAGGCACTTGGCGTGACACAGTATACGCCGATAGATGATCGCTATAACTACTCGAAAGAGTACCTGGAGGCGCAACTGGTGACAGCGCTGGGTGGACGCGCCGCTGAGCAAGTAGCAATTGGACACATCACGACAGGCGCGGAAAACGACTTGCAGCGTGTCACGGCCATTGCGCGCCAGATGGTGACGCGTTGGGGCATGAGCGAGCGTCTCGGAACGATCTCCTTTAGCGAACGCGAAGATCCATTCCCAGGAACCGTCCTCTCAAGCGGCTCTCGCGAGTATAGTGAGCAGACGGCCAACATCATTGACGAAGAAGTTAATCGTATCGTGAAGCGGGCCTATGATCGTGCTATCAGCCTGTTGACTTCGCACCGTGAGACACTCAATGGCATTGCTCGTTCACTGCGCTTGCATGAAACGCTTGATGCTAAACAGTTGCGCGCGATTTTGGAGGATACAAGCGCTGTACCAACTGGCCCTCTGTAGTTGGTAAGAATACCAACGTTGCTTTGGGAATCTTCCTTCTAAGCGATTTTAGAAAGAGAAGAGCAGAGACGCTGATCAAGCATCCCATACTTACTGATGACCAGCATCTCCATGGTATTTCCCGCAACCGTTGTCTGGACAAGTTCGGACAGGTAGGGATCAGCAATCAACTGGGGATGCGTGTAGAGCAGTTCATATTGGTCAATCGTGAACCGTGGGTCAGCGCTGACAATACTGTCTACCCGTGCAACACGCGCATCAGCCTGAATGCGCTGCACGTAGGCACAGAGCCTGCGGATATTATCAGGAGACAAAACATCACCCCGCGTCTGTATGGCTATGAGCACAGGTGTCGTTTCGCGATCTATGGTTTGCAAGTCTGCAACGGCCTGCAAACGTCGCTCCAGTTCAGGTAGCAGCTTCGGAGCGCTATCAGGATCAGCCTTGAGCAGTACATTTACATAAGCGGCATGGCGATCTAATGAGATTTGGCGTGGATTATCGGTGAAACTGATCACACCTGAAACTTCCGACCAGCCGGTCACACGTGTAAGAGCTTGTTGCGCCTCCTGTGCAAATTCTGGACTATCGGCACTGTAGCGTTGACTTATAAAGATAACCTGAACGTGGTCGGATCGAAATGTAATTTCTGCGCCAGCAGATTGATCGCCCGTTCCGACTCGAAATCAGGGCTGACGAAGCCACCGGAATGCAGCACCTGGGTAGCCTGTGGAGCAAAGGGCAAAGCAATCGCAATGGCGACCATCCACATGCCCACAATCAACCAGCGAAAGCGGGTGGCTATCCGGCCTAGATGAAAAAACATGATAGGGCCTTTCTTCAGGAGGAACGATCTTGCGCTGGAGAGATTGTTTGAACCTCAGGCGTGGAATGCGTAAGGGTTACCTCGTGCTTGCTTGAAAGCGTGGGGAACGCGATCAACGCTGCCAGCACGACGAGCGCACTCCCAAAGAAGAAAGGTGCGCCCGAACCCCCAATCGCGAAGAGGCTTCCTGCGGCCAGTGGACCTATGACTCGTCCGAACCCCGCGGCACCTTGTGCAAGGCCCAGCGTTTCGCCTTGCCTGGTGGGTGGGCTGGCAAATGAGAGGAGGGCCGACACCATCGGCGTCACTGCTCCATCGCCTAGACTTACGATGCCCAGGGCGACCACCAACAGCGCCAGGTTCGTACTCCATGAGAGCAATGCTAGCCCAGCAGCAAGCATGACTAAACCGGCGATCAACAGGCTCCGTTCACCCCAACGCTTGACGAGTTGCCCGACCAAACCACCCTGCATGAGCACAATCACCACGCCTGCGTACGTGAAGATGTACCCATTTTGGAGAGCCTTCCAGCCAAAGGCATGCTGCGTAAACAGCGGGAAGACTGCCTCCATCGCGGTGAAGGCGACGGTGAAGAGGAGATGAATGATCACCAGGCGGGCCACGGCTGGATGCCGCAGTACCCGCCTCCAGCCAACGAATATTACTCCCATGCCCTGATTGGTGAAGGAAAAAGTAATCTTCCGCTCAACCGGACGAGCGCTTTGCGTTAGCTGTGACGAAGCAGCGTTTTCGACTGAATAAGAGGTTTCCCGCATATGGCGTGTTTCCGGCAGGAAGCGTAGCACGAGCAGGGCATTGGCAAGCGCTACGCTCATAGCAACCCAGAAGGGTACGGCTGGTCCAAGCGGTGCTAATAAGCCCCCCAGGGCTGGCCCCACCACGAATCCCAACCCGATAGCTGCCCCGATAAGGCCCATGCCTCGGGCTCGCCTCTCAACAGGGGTCACATCAGCGACAACCGCCTGCGCTGATCCGATATTCGAGGCACCAAGGCCGCCAATGAATCGTGCAACCAATAAGATCGCAAGCGAACCGGCCAGTGCCGAGAGCGCCAATGAGAGCGCCTCGATCAACAGTGAAGCCAGGATGACTGGCCTGCGACCGTACCGGTCAGAAAGGGTTCCCAGCACTGGCGTAAAGATGAACTGCGCCAGCGCGTAGATCGTCAGAATCAGCCCGACTCCGACAGCCCCTGCCCCCATTCTCTCCGCCCAGAATGGGAGCAAGGGGAGGACGAGACCAAAGTCAATGAAAATGGTCAGCGCCATGAAGTAGACTGGTGAACGTCTCGTTCGATTCATAACCTCTGCACCTCTGCCCGTGCTTTACAAAACTGCGTGCCAGGCATGCCACAAGCAAACACACCGCACAGCAAAAGTTTAGCGGTGTGTGGATGTTGGCTCTTTCGTTTCCTCCGCTTTCTCCTGACCGTTCAGTGCAGGATGCTTGCCCTTGAAGACATGGAAAAGCAACCAGAGTGAGGGCAAGAGCAATGCCATACCAACAAGAGTGCCAATGAGCAGCGCCAGCTGTGTGGAAGGGGGACTGGCAGCATTGCTTATGGTCACAGAAACCGGGACCAGGTAGGGAAATTGCGACAACCCCCAGGAAGCAAAAATGAAGGCCGTGACGGTGAAGGCCAGAACACGCGCCAGGCGGTAGCGCCTCAGGAGCAACGAGGTGGCAGCTCCCACTCCGATGAGCGCTGTAGCAATGATCAGGGGTAGCGCGTGATCGAGCGCACCGTTCAATAAAAGTGGCGCCTGGAACGGTGACAGAATGAAGGCCATGGCATCCAGTCCCAGCGTTATGGCTCCCGCGATCATGGCCCGGCGGCGAAACGCCTCCACGAGTTCAGGCTCATTGCTGTTCTGAGCCTCGACTATCAGATTAACGGCCGCGAGCACGGCACACAGCGAGAGTGCTAAAGCGCCGATAGTCAGTGCGAAAGGCGTTGTCCAGCCGGCCAGGAGATCGGTCTGAACACGACCCGCCTCCACGTGAACCTGGCCGCTGGCCACTGCCGCGGCTGCGGCACCGAAAAAGAAAGGGGTGATGGTGCTGGCGGTACTGAACACGCGGCCCCAGATCCGACGCGAGGGCGTGGCATCATCAACCTGGCCTCGAAACATAAAGGCCGCTCCACGCATCACGATGCCGATCACTGCCAGGGTGAACGGCACAAAGAGCGCTATTGAAAGCACGGAGAAGGCTAAGGGGAAGGCCGTGAAGAGTCCCACGATCAGGAAGATCAGCCAGACGTGATTCGCCTCCCAGACTGGCCCTAAAGCCTGCCCGATCAAACGGCGTTGACGTTGGGCCTCTTGACCAAAGGCGAAGAAGTCCCAGATGCCACCGCCAAAGTCCGCACCGCCAAGGACAGCATAGACGATCAGCGAAAGCCAGAGGATGATCACTATCGTGTACGTCAATATCATTTCGTGCCAGCCTTTTCTTCACTCCTACTACTCACGAGGACAGGCCACTCCTGCTTGGGCAGCGGTGAACGCGCCAGGCGCAGCAGCAGCACGGTCAGGGTGATCGCCAGCACCACGTAGATGCCGGAGAAAATCGCAAAGCTGATGCCCAGTCCTGGCGCGGTCGTCACCGCATCCGATGTGCGCAGGATGTTATAGATGACCCAGGGTTGGCGGCCCAGTTCGGTGACGATCCAGCCAAGTTCTATCGCGAGAAAAGAGAGCGGAGCGGACAGGACGATCCCCCACAGCACCAGGCGATTCTCAGGAACAACCCGTTTGCGCTTGAAGTAGAGCAGCCAGAAGAAGCCCCCGATGAGCAGGGTAAAGAAACCGCTGCCGACCATGCCATCAAAGGAGGGATGCACAAAGAAAGGGTCAGGTCGATCTTGAGGCGCGTATGTATCGAGACCTACAATGGTGGCATGTGGATCACCTCTGGCCAGGATGCTCAATCCATCAGGGATTTCGATGGCAAACAGGACCTGCCCTGTCTTATCATCAACGATGCCACCGATCTTGACCGGCGCGCCTTTCTCCGTATGGAAGACCCCCTCCATCGCGGCTAACTTGGCAGGCTGGAGATCCGCAAGCGAACGGGCACTCAAGTCCCCATCGAAAATCTGGAATGGGATGGCGATGGCGCCCAGCGCCATCGCCAGCATGAGTCCTTTGCGGTAGTACGGTTCGCGTTTGCCGCGCAGGATTTGGATGGCATAGATAGCGGCAACGCCGAAGCCGGTTGCCACATAGGCTGCCAGGAGCATATGGGTCGTCTCATACGGAGTACTCGGATTGAGTATTGCCTGTAAGGGATTGATCCCTGTCACCTGTCCATGCGTAATCTGGAACCCGACTGGCGTATTCATCCAGGAGTTCGCACTGACGATAAACCAGGCCGAAGCCGCTCCACTGATCCAGAGGGGAAACGAGCAGAGCCAGTGCGCACGCGGCGAGAGGCGCTCCCATCCATACAGGTAGAGGCCGAGGAAGATGGCCTCTAAAAAGAAGGCAAAGCCCTCCAGGGCAAATGGTAAGCCGATGATCGAGCCGGAAAACTTGGTATAGGCCGGCCAGAGCAGGCCGATTTCAAACGAGAGTATTGTGCCGGAGACTGCGCCGATGGCGAAGAGCAGGGCAAAGGCTTTCGTCCAACGGCGGGAGCAAGCCCTTCGGCAATACACAGAAGCAGTGGCAGTCCAATTCCCAGGGAAGCAAAGATGATATGGAAAGCGAGCGAGGTGCCCATCTGAGCCCGCGCAGCTAAGAGATCAGACATGAAGAACTCTCCTTTACAGACGAGAGATTATTGACGTTTACAGACAAGAGATTATTGACATGTATACTGGTGGCGTATCTTCATCAGAGCTACCACTTCGAGCTGTCGAACACGTTCGCGTGATATAACCCAGTTCTTTTTTCGAGCTAATCTTCATACCTTGCGTCGCCAGGTTAATTCACTTGCCGTTCTCGTTCGTTCCACGAACGACGCTACTCCTATCGTGAATGTTTGTTTCTGTACGGTTCGCCACGTGGCGCTTTGCATGGATGGATGTTCTTCCATTCATCGCCAGGCAGACCAGCCCAAGCACAAAGAGGCCAGATCCGGGGAGCCAGAGGGAAAGCGCAAAAGGAACCAGGGCAGAAGGAGTGAGATGTACTGCTTGCAAGTACTCGGTGACCCCCACCCCCACAACAAAGACCCCTGGTGTCAGCGCTCCCGCGCCAATATGACCGTGACGAGCTATCCATGCAATGCCGAGCAGCCCCACTCCAATGGCAAGAAGATGGGCGGTAAGGACCTGGCTATCAGGAATATAGTGTCGAAACATGAGGAAGGTTGCCACCCCAAGAGTTGTCGTCAACCAACCTGCCGGGAGAAAGCGCCTGGGATTGAGCGGGGCAACTCCTAACATTCCCAGACCAAAGAGCAAGACGCCCATGGAATAGGTATTGAGCATGCCTAGCCATGCAATCGCAAGGAAGACGACTCCAAGCAGGAGCAAAACGATGGCCTGCAGGAGGTTATTGGTGTGGTTGCGATCAGACAGGGAAAACGGCCGTTGCATAAGGATTTCCCCTCTTTTTTTGCATATATATCTCAGGAGTTCCGTTACTACTTGAATCTATGCTGTTCACCATACCAAGAGATATACCTTAATGAGAGTAGGAATGCATCGACAGAAATGTGTAATTCCATCTCTCCATTGCTCTAGCATTCACTAAACAGAATTACCTAGCTGTGATGAGCATGTGTGGTTTTTCGCATTTGGTAGAACTCCTCCTCCTGTGCTGACTACTTGCGTCTGTTGCTAGCGATGCCGAAGATCTGTTCAGTGGCTTAAGGAGCGGATCAAAAAGAAGCTGGTTGGACTGGCATCATTCCATGCCAGTCCAACCAGCTTTTCTACTCTACCGGAGTGCAGGTGTAGTGTGGAAGTTAGTTGGCTAACTATGCTGGGCGCGAATGAGTTTGCTCACCTGGTGCTGCATCATTCACCTGCGTGCCCTCGCTGTTCATAGGGGAGAGCGTGTGATCTCCTGAACGGCTAGCAAGATGGGTGCGCTGAGCACGTTTCGCCTCATGCATGGCCGCATCCCTTGCCACCACCGTGATGGCAGCGGAAGCCAGAACTATGTCCTTCAGCAGGAACTGTCCCGTCAGGTTGAGGATGGGGAAGCCTGTTACTGCTGGCGCAACCACGAAAATGGTCAGCGTCCCGGCAAAGAGCACCAGGGCCAACAGAGCGACATAGCGCACCCAAAGACCAGCGATAAGCAGCACACCAGCAATGACTTCAAGCGCGCCGAGCACATAGACGAACGTGCTGAAGGCCAGGAAAGGGAGCGACATCGAGAGCAAGACAACGATCGATTGGGGATTTTGAAGATGCAGGGATCCAATCCAGAGCAGGACCAGGCCCAAGCTAATACGCAATAACGGCCCCGCGAGCCGTTCGGCGAAACTGAACAATGTCTTGAAACTGAACAACGTCTTCATAAGATCTCCTTTTTTGGTTTATCTGGGAGCTCCCTCGCGATGAGTGAAAAAGCGGATGACAGGAACCCCAATATAGTTTTTACCTTAATAGATTCGGCGGAGGTTACATCGTATCCTTTGCTCCTCCACCTATCAGCAGGGGTTCAGGTCACATGTGAGATTGCTGCATTAGAATGAAATACGTGACCCTTAGTAGGGGCGGCCCTTGCGGTCAATCCATTTCAAAGAAGACGTTTTGCGAGTCAAACGAAGCCGATTCCGCATTGTCATCCTGAGCGCGAGCTTTGGATCTCTCGCCGGACAAAGATCCTTCGCTGCGCTCAGGATGACAATGCGAGATGATCTCTTCTTTGAAATGGATTGACCCTTGCGGTGTCCCTGTCAGGCGAGGTGGTGCTCAATAGCGTAGCGAGTTGCCGCACTGCGCGAAGTAATGTCGAGCTTGCTGTAAATGGAGCTAGTATGAGCATGCACGGTGCGAGGACTGAGAATCAGCTTTTCGGCTATCTGGACGTCGGTCAAGCCAGCCGCCACCAGACACAGCACCTCTACTTCCCGTGCCGAGAGTCCATCAGGATAGGTTGGTGGCGGGATAATTGTCTTCGGCGGCGGGCCAGGTTTTCGTCCCTGCGCGACGAGGACCTGCTCTGGCGTCATGGACCGTCCCTGTGCCCACGCCGTGGCAAATGCCCCCTCCCCAAGGTGGGCGCGTGTAGCGGCAACCGAGCGGTCATAACTCGTGCGCTCGACAGGCGGTAAAGGCACGTCAATAGCGTCGCGTAGAGCCTCCGCTACCCCCCAGAGTTGTGCCGCCCAGGCTAACTGTCGCTGGGCCGCAACTACTTCCCCCAATCCCACCAGGCATTGAGCGACCACCCATTTTTCGCCCAACTCTCCAGAGATTGCCAGGCCCTCCTCGTACAACGTGCGTGCTGTTGGATAGTCGCCCTGGGCAGCGAGCACCTTCCCTAAAGCAGGAAGGGACTCAGCCATGCCGTGCCGGTGACCCATTTCTCTGTAGAGTGCCACACCCTTCTCGGCTAGCGAGCGCGCTTTGACAAGGTCTCCCTGCCTAAGCGCTACCTGTCCCGAAAGCCAGGACGATGCGGCAACTCCCTCCTTGAAACCTATCTCCTCGGAGAGTGCGAGACATTCCTCGAGCAGAGAGGGTACTCTCTCCTGATCGCTTTGGGAAACAAAGAGCACCTGTGCCAGTTGAGAGAGCGAATGAGCTATCCCTCTCTTATTCTGCAACTGCCTGTGTATCTTCAGGCTCTCCTCGAACAGTGTACGTGCCCTGGGGTAGTTACCCTGACTGCTCTCCAACAGTCCTTGGACGAACAGCGACCAGGCGACGTACTCCTCGTCGTCGATCGCTCTGGCGAGTGATTGAGCTTCCGTCAACAGGGAGCGCGCTGTTGCTGTGTCGCCTCTTGTCCAGGCCACGTTCGCCAATAGATAGACGGAGTGCGCTATACCTGGCAGGTCTTCGAGTTCCTGGTACAGCGCCAGGCTCTCCTTGCATAGTATCTCCATGCTATCATAGTCGCTCTGGATGAAGGCCAGGTTCGCAGCAGCAATGAGTGCCTTTGCTCGCACAAATGCCGCAGCTCCTTTACTTGCTGCCAGCGCCCGCTCAAGGAAGCTCCTTCCCTCAGTGATGTGACCATGGACCCTCCAGAAACTCCGCAACGCTCCTCCCAACCTCAAGGCAATCTCCAAATCCTGCTCTTTTTCCACGGACTCATCATCTCCAGTTTGTCCTAACGACCACTGCAACGCTGCTCGCAGGTTGTCATGCTCCCGCTCTAAGCGGTCCAACCATACAGCTTGCTGTGGGCCCCCGACCTCAGTCTCCGCATCCTCCGCCAGTGACAGGTAATAGAGAGCGTGAGCCCGCCGCGCGTTCTGCATCTCTCCACTAGTGGTGAGGACCTCCAGGCCATACTCGCGAATCGTCTCCAACATCAGCAGACGTGGCTCCTCCCCCTCCTGCTCCGTTTGGCGCAGCAAGCTCTTGTCAATGAGTGACGCTATCCCGTCCAATACGTATGCGGGCCTATCACTGAGAGTACTATACATAGCCTCTACGGCCCCCAGGGTGCAGCCGCCAACAAAGACAGAGAGCCGCCTGAAAAGTAGCTGTTCCTTGACACCTAGCAGATCATAACTCCAAGCAAGCGTGTTACGGAGCGTTTGTTGCCGGGCAGGGACATCCCGTGCTCCGATCGTCAATACCTGCAATCGATGCCTTAAGCGCGTCAGAAGGGCCTGAGGGGGCAGGACTTTGGCGCGTGCCCCTGCCAACTCAATAGCGAGAGGCAGCCCATCCAGGCTAACACAGATTTCAGCGACGGCACGGATGTTGGCGGGAGTCATCTGGAAGTCAGGCTTGGCTGCCTTCGCACATTGCAAGAAAAGGGCTACCGCCGCATACTGTGAGAGGACTTCGCTCTCTGGAAGGTGGGTGAGGTCGGGTAACCCCAGTGGTGGTACAAGAAACTCGTGTTCACCACGGATGTGCAGCACAGCGCGACTGGTCACCAGGATTTTGAGGTGGGGGCAGACTGACAGCAGGTCCGAAAGGCCTAGCGCTGCCCCGAGCACCTGCTCAAAGTTGTCGAGCAGCAGCAGCAGACGTTTGTCTCGGAGTGATACTTTCAACAGGTCAAGCAGTGGTTGATCTCCGCTCACTTCGAGTCCGAGCGCCTGGACGATAGTGGGAACGACCAGGTTGGGATCACTGATGGGAGCCAGCGGGACGAAGCAGATATCGCCGGCAAAGTCATCGAGCAGGTCAGTTGCGACCTGCAAGGCCAGGCGTGTTTTGCCGACACCACCGGTACCTGTGAGGGTGACGAGGCGTATCTCTGGTCGTTGCAGGAGTGTACATAATACCTGGATCTCTTCTTCGCGTCCAATCAGGGAGGTGAGTTGCGCAGGCAAGTTGTAGGGTCGAGCTTTCCATTGGCCCGCTGTAGGTTCACTTTCGGCTGGGTGTTGCCCAGGGATATCCGAGCCAGACACAAAGAGAGTCCGCCCAGATGCTTCTTCCTTACTGGCTTCTTCCAGGGCTTCGGCAAAAGCCTGCACCCGCTCAAAGCGTTGTTTTGGATTCTTAGCCAGCGCCTTCAATACCACTTGCTCAACGGCAGGTGGGATGGTAGAAACCTTCTCACGTAAAGATGGCGGAGGAGTAAGCGCATGCTTGATGGCAATCTCTGTAAACGACCCGTGAAAAGGGCGATCTCCGCTCAGCCATTCATAGATGACAATGCCCAAAGCATACTGATCGCTTGCTGGGCCCGGATGCGCCTGGATCTGCTCGGGAGCCATGTAGGCAATGGATCCTGCCGCATCCTGGGGATGCTGGGAGGCTGAACTCTGAGTCATGATGGCAATACCAAAATCGCTCAACAGGACCTCGTTGTTGCGCCCAAGCAGTATGTTCTCCGGCTTAATGTCGCGATGGATCACCTTCTGATCGTGTGCATATTGCAAGGCCTCGGCGATCTGTGTGACGTAGGACACGACGGTGTCAAGCGGGAGTTGCGAACCTTTGGGATGGTGCAGGCGCAGGCTGCCGCCTGGAGCATAGTCCATGACCAGGAAGGGAGTCTTGCCTTCCACACCAAAGTCCAGGACCTGGACGATATGGGGATGCCTCAGCGGGGCAACGGTGCGTGCCTCGGAAAGAAAGCCTTCAATTTCATTCCTTGCCAACTGCCCATGGAGCACTTTAATTGCAGCCTGGGTATCCAGATAAATATGCTTCCCCAGGTAGACGTCAGCAAAGCTCCCCTGTCCTAGAAGATGGGTGAGATAATAATTGCCAAGCTGCTGCCCTTCACGTCCACCATGGTCGACCATGGTCGCACCTCCTCCCGTGGGCGGACTGTCAAGTATACCAACGTACCAACATAAAAAGGGTCCAGAGGACAAAAGGAAGGTTACTATCAAGGGGGCATTGTATGCTTTAATGAGTGCCGCCTCACTCAGTATACTCTACTAGGGGCAGAATTTCAACGTTGCTTGGGGAAGAGAGGGCAGAGAGTTCGTGATTGCAGTCGCAATCCTTGCGTTCACCTCCTTACGACAGAAACCCTGTATAATTACGCATGACCATCTGAGCGTCTAGCTGCCTGACGGTATCCAGCACCACGCCGACCACGATCAGGAGTGATGCGCTACTCAGTAACTGGTTGCCGCCTACGCTTGAGAAGAATGGCAAAATGGCCACAATGCCCAGGAAGAGAGCACCACCAAGGGTAATGCGGTTGAGAATAAGGTTTAAGTATTTGTGCGTGGGTTCACCCGGTCGATAGCCTGGAATAAACGCTCCTTGCTTTTGCAGGTTCTCAGAGATGTTCTGCTGTTGCCAGATGATATAGGCATAGAAGTAGGTAAAGACCACTACTAAGACAAAGTAGGTGAACCAGTAGTACCACAGCGTTGTATTGGCAAGGTAAGTGCCTGTCCACAGAGCAATGTTCGCCAGCCATTTGACATTATTACCTATCAGGTACTGTGAGAGCAGCGCCGGGAAGATCAATAGAGACTGGGCAAAGATTAGCGGGATCATACCTGAGCTATTCACCTGCATAGGTATGTAGGTCGTTTGCGCCGGGCCAAACTTTACCCCACGTCCTATCATACGCTTCGTCGGATACTGCACCGGTACGCGTCGCTGTCCCTGGTAAATGAAGACAATGCTCAAAATTGTCAGCAAGCCGATAGACAGGAAGACGAGGGTGCTGACGACACCACCACCATTGCCTCCTGTGGAGGAGCTAGCCAGCAATCCCTGCTGTATCAGTTGAGGAAGACGACTGACGATTCCTGCAAAAATGATCAAAGAGATACCGTTACCGATGCCATGATCAGTGATCAACTCGCCGAGCCAGATCAGGATCATCGTACCGGCGGTCAAGGACAGCAGGATAGAGAGTGTTTCAAGCCAGTTCGGGCCAAAGAGGTTGAAGGTATTGGCATCGAGAACGCCCGCGCGTACAAAGATTGCCGCTTGCCCCAATGCCTGGAGGAAGGCCAGAGGTACTGTGATGATGCGAGTGATTTGATTGAAGCGCTGTTGTCCAGCCTCGCCTTGCGTAGAGAGGTTTTGCAATGCTGGAAGGATTGGTCGCAAGAGCTGCATCACAATCGTGGCTGTAATATATGGAGCGACGCCCAGGGCAACGAAAGAAAATGTTTGCAAGGATCCGCCGGAGAATACATCCAAGAGGCCGAGCAATTGACCCAGGTTTTTGCTCTTGCCGCTCGCAAAAAGATTGGCCAGGTTCACCTGTTCTTGATGAGTCAAAGGGACAGTAATGTGGGCGAGGACACGGAAGACCAATAGCATTCCCAACGTGAAGAGAAGCTTCTTGCGTAGATCAGGAATAGTCCAGATGCTTTGCAGGCGCTTCCATATGAAAGACAATGTCGAGTTCATTTTTGCTTTGTTCCTTCTAGCGAATGGCCGTCACAACTGTACCTGTTGAATGGGAGTAACTAACTCTACCTCATCAAATTCAAACCAGATTGGCTCTTTAATATACGCCCCCTCTAGTTCGATCTGATAGAAACAAAAAGGCTCCTCAAGCTCAGCAGAGATCGTGTCGACCGTGCGGACCGTCCCTCTGAGCCCCCTGAAGGGACTGTAACTGGTCACGCACACCCTACTCCCTATCGGCAAAATAACCGGCAATATCGTCATGCTATTAAGAGTCCAGCCCGCAGCGCCTGCTGAAGGCGTTTCATGAAATGTATGTGCCATCGAGTTATCTCCTTGTTCGAAGAGGATAGATCCTACCCAGGTAGATTCGCCGGGGGTTACATCGTACTCGTGAGGGGGATAGGTCTTTGGATACAGTACCTGCGTCTGTAACCCTTCTCGAATTGTTCATTAGCACATCGGTGCTCTGTGGGGAAGCCTCACAGATGATGTACATCTGTTGTTCACGGAGCACACGGGTCTAGACCCGTGTGTCTCTAGATGGACTCAGCCATGATCAGGAGAAGATCATGGAACACAATGCGCAACGGGCGCAGAAAGAAGATATCATGGCAAAAAACACGCAAAGGTCGAGATATTCTACCAGCCGCCGTTCCTTGTTGCTCAAAGGACTTGCGGTAGGAGGAGCAGGAGCCCTCGGCGCCGGGCTGCTGACCAATGGGGTACCGGCCTTCGCCAAAGAAAGAAGTAGCGGGATCACACGGGGAGATGTGGCAATTCTCAGGTTCCTGGCTGCGATTGAAATTCTCGAAACCGATCTGTGGCAACAATACAACGAACTCGGAGGAATCCCAGACAGCGAAGTTCCAGGAGGAACGGCGAGTGCACCCTACGTCAATGCCCTTCAACAGCTGGATGGCGACATGTCTCAGTACATTCACGACAATACCGAGGATGAGATCAGCCACTTCACGTTCATCAACGCATTCCTGGCTTCCATTGGCGCCGATTCCGTCAATCTGGATCACTTTCGCAATATTCCGAGTAGTAAAGCGACAGGCGCCCGGCAAATCGGGCGGCTCACCAACCTCATGGAACTCACCGTGGACACCAGTTGGTGGACGCGATACCGCAGCCGCAATAAGAACCCGGATTTCGGTGATACGTTTGCTCAAGCCATCCCGGGTTTGAGTAAGGGGCGGTTTCCGGCCATTCCCAGAAACGATGGCGACCTTGCCCCTGCTGACCACATCCAGGCGATCGCCAACACGGCGGGCTTCCATTTTGGGTTTATCGAGCAAGGTGGCAGCAGCCTCTACCCAACGCTGGCTCAGGGAGTCACCAATCTGGAAGTGTTGCGAGTCTTGCTCAGTATCGGCCCGGTCGAGACAGCGCACTTTCAGACGTGGCACGACAAGGCGGGCAATGCGAAGATTCTGACCGATCCCACCAATGGGTTGGTGTTTCCGGACCTCAATAACCCTCCGTTTGGCGGGGAGGACTTCCAGACCAACCTGATCATGCCCGAGCCAACCATCTTCCTCAGCCGAGATCTCCCGGCCGTTTCGATCATTCGCCCGACCAGGCAAGGGGTCGGGGGGACCGGGGGTGCAGTGGCGACGGTCAAGGCATGGACGGCTGACGGGCTTTTCATCAACCAACGAGATCCGGAGTTCTTTGCAGTCCTAAGCGAGCTGGCAGTGCAAGCAGATGAGGCCCGACGCGGGTTTTAAGCGACGAGAGATGCAGCCGTTGGCGCACGGACAAACGTTGATGCTGGAGCAGAGCAGTACCTCTACCTCTGCTCTGCATGATCCTACGCCAAGCATGTGAGAGGGCCAGGCAGGTTCGAGCAGGGGATGACACAGCCCTGCCCGAACCTGCCTGGCCCAGCATCCAGAGGTCGAACTACCCCCATGCCGAGTTGGACGAGATGCCTGGCGGTCAAATGCCGGCAGTGGATCACCTCGCCAAACCTTCCTAATGAAGCCATCAGCTCTTCATCAGCACCGCCGACGTGATCAATCCGGCCAAACCGAAGCAGAACCAGGCAGCTATGAATTGGTGCGAATCGGTCAGGAGGAAAATGCCCCCGGCCAGCGACGCGACGAACATGAAGAGCCACGCGAAGCCACGCATACCGGACGGATCGCCGTTACTTCTTCCGCTCTTGTGCAAGCGTTTCCATCCATTCGGCCCGTTGCTGGCAAGCTTGACCTCGATCTGCCCGGCTTCGAGCCTGCGGATGACCTGCTCCAAAGAGCGCGGCAGCGTCAGCAACACTCTGCCCACGTCGAGCAACTGGTTGAAGAGTTGTTTTAGTGTTTGTTCCATATTCTTGACGTCAAAACCCAGGAACTTGCGTGCATAGCGGGTAGCGACTTCAACGAAGTTGAACTCAGGGGCCAATCCAGTCGAAACCCCGACCAGTGTGCCAACAGCGCGCCCGGTGAAAGCAAACTGCGCCGGGATGTGCAATTGTTGCCCATAAAGCAGATACTCGACATCCTGTACCATTTCGGGAATCTCTAGTTCACTCACCTCACCCAGCGTCATCCCATGATACCGCTCCATCATCAGCGACATGGCCCGCTCAATAGGGGCAAAGTTTGCCCCTTCGTTAATGAAGCCAAGCTGTGAGAGGGCATGAACGAGTGATCGTGAGTCGCGTGTTATGTAAGCCAGAAACACCTCTTTCATGAACCTCTTCATATGTTTCGTGAGAGACCCCACCATACCGAAGTCGACAAAGGCTATAATGGGTCCATGGCCTGTTGACCCTTTTTTGACAAAAATATTGCCAGGATGCGGGTCCGCGTGGAAAAAGCCTGCCACAAAAAACTGGTAGAAGTAGGCACAGACGGTGCGTTTGGCCACCTCTAAGCGGTCGATTCCTGCTGCATCGAGAGCAGCATAATCGTTGATCTTGATGCCATCGATCCACTCGAGAACCAGCACGCGCCGTGATACATACTGGTCATAGACACGCGGAATGTAGATCATAGGATCATCTTTGAACATCTCTTTGAAACGTCTGGCGTTAGCGGCCTCTCGAACGTAGTCTAACTCTTCATAGACCGTGCGTTTAAACTCATGGTAGACCCCCATGAGATCTACAAAGTGGTTCTTGTCCACGAATCGTGTGATGATCCAGATAACGAACTTGAGCGCGCTCAAGTCCATACGGACGAGCTGATCACTATTGGGGCGCTGGATTTTGACGGCAACCGTCTCGCCGGTCGAGGCGAGGACAGCTTTATGGACCTGGCCAAGCGAGGCGGCAGCAGTACATTTGCGCTCCAGTATGCTGAACACTTCCTCAACGGGCTTGCCTAACTCAGACTCTATCATATACATGACATGTTCAAAGGGGGCAGGTGGCATCTCGTCCTGCAATGAACTCAGTATGCCAAGAGCCTTCTCCGGCAGCAGGTCAGCGCGAGAACTGAGGAACTGTCCCAGCTTAATCATCAGAACGCCGAGTTCCACCGCCGTTTCGCGGAATGCGACAAGCACCTCAATCAACACATCACTATTGGGCCCTTCCGTGTAGTCGCCATGCGCATGCGCACGTACCACACGGCGACGCTCGCGATACATCACCCAGATCGTCCACAAGAGAAGGCGTGCGACTCGGAGAAAGCGTACAATCTGAAAGAGCCGATTGAACCGAGGTGTTTTTGTTGGCATAGAATGCCCTTTCTTCCTGAATAGAAGCATTGAAGCTAGCCGCTACTTTTTGTATGTATCTGCGATTCAGTCCGATTCCCCGTCAGGATGTGGGCCTTCTCCGAGGGGAGTCACCGGGTTGGTCTCTTTCGCCATCTTTTCTATACCATCAGCGAGTCCGTGTATGAGTGAAGTTAACCCGTGGGTAAATTCACGACCAGCGGCATAGAAATGCTGCTTTGGTTTTCGTGGCAATCTGCTGACCGGTAAAAACGCTACACGTACTCCCGTTCGAAACACACTTCGGATGAAGCGCTTCGTGGCTTGTTGGAGTTCCTCGCGCTCAGCATCCATATTTCGCCCAACCCCTTCCTGCTTCTCCCTACCGTTTATCATATGCTTACCTCCCTGTTCGTGGATAAAGTGGATAGTTGTAATCATGCTTAGCGTATGGGCTTATGCCCTCAACCACTAGCTGCCGCGTGCCCGAGATACCTGAGACCAGCCGCTACGCGTCCAATAAGAGATATACATCAAAAGGGATCACGTGTGCATCAACAGAATCATGTAATTCCTACCCCGCATTCCTTTGGGAACCGTCTAGATAGATTTACCTATAAACAGGCCTGGGCACGATCAATCGCGCTCCTACTGGACGATGACGGTCAGGTTCATATTCAGGTGGACGCTACAGTAGAGATGGAAGGTGCCGGCAGTGTTGAATGGTCCAACGGCCATACTTTGACCGGCAGCGTTGAACTGCAGGTTGTTGACGACCGGTGCACCAGATTCTCTAGCTGGTTTAACGACGCTATTCACCCAGGAGCCATTGCCAATAACGTGTAAGACTGGAACATCATCGATGAGGTTGAGGCTGCTGCCCTTGCTGATGGTGACAGACGGTTGAAGGAAGGTTGTCTCGCCCATATGGACTCCCGTGCCCGCCCCCGCGCCCCCGCCGCCGGAACCGCCGCACGACGCTGCGGTCAGGACGGTGACCACGCTCAGTGCTACAAAGATTGCTATGAGCTTTTTCATGGTGTTTGTTTCTCCTGTTACCTTTATGTTGATTGGTTGTGTTGATCTCTTTTCTACGGAAGCTTGTGAGGAAGCTCCTGGCGTCAGGAAGAGAATCACCTATCTGACGGTATTGTCAAAGTGGTAACCAGTAACACAATGGCTGGTTAGAGCGATTTTGCATCTGATACCACGGGCTTCTACCGAAGAACGCAGTGTCGTCTCGTTCTTTCAGGAGTAGATTCGCCGAAGGTTACAGCATTGCACACTGGTGCAACTCAATGTTCAGCTCCACTGCCTCCTCAGGATTTTCAAAAGCGAAAGGCCACACACAATTGCAACAGCTAGATAATTCTGTCTAGGGGTCCCAGAGCAATGCGGGGAAGAAATTACACGATTCTGTCGATACGCTCCTGCTGCTACTGAGATATATCTTATGTTGAGGCAAGTAGCGAGCAGTCTTCTCTAGCTCTCATTGATGGATATCGCTCGTTCGCTTCAATCTTTACTTTATAAGGAAAACAGAAGTGTACCTCACACGTCAGGGCGACACAATGCGCCATCTCCCTGACATATCAAACGATACAGGCGCAGCACAATACGGAATAGAGAGCGTGCCACAGCACAGTTCAGGTTTGTGGCAGGCTCCCCACAGGAGATACCTATGATTACTCAACCTGACCCTCAACTCGAGGCTCGACCCACTACACCTGATGTTCAGCACAGACTTCCTATACATCTTCCAGGACGACCTCGCCTGCACCCTGCGCCACAGGGCACCAGGGCCATTGACACCCACATCCCGAACATTGCGCTTGCTGGCCTCCAGCTCCTCCTCGGCTACGAGTGGCTGCTCGCCGGTGGAGATAAGCTCCTCCTCGGAGCGTTCCCCGCCCAGCTCAGTGGGATGCTTCTCGCTTTAGTCGGTGGTGGCCACCTGGTCGGCTTCTTCGCCGCCATCTTGCAGGGACTCGTAGCGCCTAATGCTGTGCTCTTCGGCTACCTCATTGAGTTGGGTGAGACACTCGCAGGCCTGGGGCTCATGGCCGCCGGTCTGGTGACGCTGTTTCGCCCTCTGGCAGGGCGCTACCTCAGCGGTACGAGCGCAACGATGTTCGTGTTCGGTGACCGGTTCCTCCAGAGGCTGGCACCTATTGCTGCAATTGGCGCAGGACTGCTCGGTGTAAGCTACTTCTTCCTGGATGGTCTACCGAAGCCGTGGTTCGTACCCAGCGTTGCCTTTGGCGGTTCGATTGACACAGGGCTCTTCCTGGCTGTCGCAAGCGTGGTATTGATCGTGAGCCAGCTCATGCAGCGGCGCCCAGGTCGATAACGCTTGCTGGGAAGGGCTCGTTACGGCCAGGGGATCAGGGCTGAGCTTCCTGGTCGCCTGGTTCCAGGAGAAGCAGCGAAACGACAGCGATTCCGTCATTTATCGAATGCACCACTAAGAGGGTGTAACTTGCTACGAATTTAAGCTTGGGAAGGGAGTTCTGATGAGATCGCTCGTCAGAGAGAAGACTCTTGTTCCGATAGTAGACACAATTAGGGAGAATATGCAATGTTTCTTAAACGCTCTTTCGTAATCGCTCTTAGCGTCTTCATAGTAATGTTTATCACCGCCTGCGGTAGCTCCACAACTTCCGGAGGTGCCCCTTATGGCAGTGGCGGGAGCAATCCACCTGCAACCACTCCCCCGACGACCGGCGGCAGCAGTTCCTCCGCTGTGATTCAAACGGCAACCGTCACCGTCAAAGGTCAGTCGGGGACGGTTCTTACCAATGCAAAAGGGTTGACCCTGTACTACTTCACCGCTGATTCGGCGACGCATTCAGCCTTATCTCGCAATTGTCTTCAGGTGTGGCCTCCGCTGCTCTTCAGCGGGTCAGGTGGACCCACCAGCTCAACTTCCCTCACCGGGAAACTGAGCGTACAAATGGATATAAACGGTAACCAGATCGAGTATAACGGTCATCCGCTCTATACCTTCTCAGGGGACTCTGCCCCCCGTCAGACAAATGGTGAGGGCCTTTACGGAGTGTGGTTCGTGGCCACACCTGATCTGGCCGTGCAAGGTGGTGGATCGACGAGTGGTGGGTACGGGAATTAGAACTGCTTCTTAGTAGGTAATTTTGTCTAGGCGATGCCAGGCAATACGATGGGAAAATTACACTATTCTGTCGATGGCTCCCTGCCTCCACTACTGTTATATGTCTTGTGACGATGAGTAGTGCAGAAGGTTTTCCGAGCGTCCCTTGGCGGGACGTCTCTTGCCACGAACGCAAAATCACCCGACGGTCGCATCTGACCAAGAACAGAAAGAGGAACTATTGTATGAGGTTTTTGATGAATACGGTGACAAACCTATTCCTGAGTAGTGAGTCAGTCAGAAGGAGAACGCAGATTTGAAGAAGAAGACGTTGATCTTAGCAACCTCCATCGGCCTTTTCCTGGTGATCGTTTCAGTGGTCGCCACGTTGGTCCTTACACCTGTACTGATGACCAATGCAAGCAGCAACGCAGCAAACGGCTCCAGTGCCTCTGGCGCTGTTGTCATCGCCTGGAATAAGGAGCTGCTCCACATCGTCCAAACGCCCGGCGCTCAGCCGGCCACCGTTCAACCGACGCGCAGCTTCGCCATCCTGCACGCGGCCATCTACGATGCCGTCGTCTCCATCACCCGGGACGCCCCCGCATATGTCTTCTCGGTGAACGCCCCGAGCGGCGCGCGGCCCGATGCAGCAGCAGCCCAGGCCGGCCATGACACCCTGGTAGCGCTCTACCCCAAGTGGAAGGCGGCGCTCGATCAGCAGCTCGCCAGTGAGCTCGCCGCGGTCCCGGACGGAGCGGGCAAACAGCAGGGGATCCAGGTCGGACAGGCCGTTGCCGCGCGCTTGATCGCCATCCGCGCCAATGACGGTTCCGCTGCCACGCCGCCACCCTTTGTGCCGGGCAACCAGCCGGGCAACTACCAACTCACGCCGCCGAAGTTCGTGGCACCCGTTTTCACCAACTGGGGTAACGTGACCCCCTTTGTGCTAAATAATGGGGCGCAGTTCCGCCCCGGGCCGCCCCCTGCCGTGACCAGTCAGGCGTATGCGCAAGCCCTGAACGAGGTGAAGAGCCTGGGTCAAAACACCAGCACGACGCGCACGCCTGAACAGACGGTGATCGGTAAGTTCTGGGCGGGGCCGATCTGGAACACGTGGAATGAGATCGCTGAGAACGCCGCGCTGGCGCACCACACGAACCTGGAGACCACGGCGCGCCTGTTCTCGGTGCTCAACCTGTCCTTCGCCGACAGCGTCATTACTTTCTATGACGCCAAATACCACTACCAGCTGTGGAGACCCGTCACGGCCATTCGTGAGGCCAACACGGCCGGGAATCCGGCAATCGCCGGCGATCCGACCTGGACGCCGCTCGTCGTCACCGCACTTGATCCCGATTATCCAGCCGCTCACGCCGTGATTAGCGCGGACGCAGCGACCGTGCTGGCCGCCGTCTTCGGGAACAAGGATCAAATCCGCGCAACCTCTGACGTTCTGCCAGGCGTCGTTGCGAGCTATACCAGCTACAGCGACGTGGCGACCGAGGCCGGCCTGAGCCGGATCTACGCGGGAAACCACACGCGGACCGCAGTCGATGCGGGCGACACGCTCGGGAACAACGTTGCGCAATTCGTGATCTCCGACTTAGGCGTCTAAATAAGGCAAGACGAGCAGTTCGTGACGACGCATCGCGCTACCACTCATTGGGAGGGCCCCGCCGGGCTCTCCCGCTCTCGATCTCTTCACATGTAACGGCGACCTGGAAGAGATCGAACCTTGACGGGTCTAGAAGGGAACAGCCCGACTTTACCCCGGCTCGTATTCATCGAGCCATCCTGCGCGGCCAAATGGGCGAGCAAAAGAGTGATAGCGAGACAACGTACCATCTCCACAAGGCCAGGGGAAGCAACAGAAGAGAAGTAAGCACATGTAGGTAGGAGGTAGTCACGAAGGGGTGATGGGGCGAAACAGACGCGAAGAGAAGCCAGAGGAGATGATGAGCATGACACATAGGTTTCCAGCACATATACGTCCAGCGGTAGATGCGGCTCCGCCAATTGATGTCGTCCAGTCGGACAAAGAGGCCCGAACATCCGGTGGGTTTACGGCCTTGCTGGAGAGTGCGGTGCAGCAGATACTGGCGGTGACATACTGGTTCGATCCTGCCCCGCATATGGGGCCCTATCCTATCACGGTCAGGTTTTCCGGGCGCCGCATCGATGTAAAGGGGCGGCTCTTGCCTGGCGATCGGTTCGTCCAGGACGAGACGATCGAGGAAGTCGTCCCCGGGAGCGGCCCGATCTCACTCACGACCCGTGTCCGCGGCATCAATCCTGGTGAGTGGCTCGTGACGGCGCGCATGCTGGGGTCCGCTTACCCTGCACATAGGCCGCGGGAGCAAGGGAACACCACTCCTGTGGCCGGTCCGCCAGGCCCAATTGCTCGGTTTTGGCGTAGGTGGGCACCGTCCGCGGAGTCGGCCGAACATGTGAGAACATGCCCAACTCCCTTCGCCCGAGTGCCGGGGATCTTTCCGGGCATTTGGGGAGCGATGGTGACGCTTGGCATCGCTGTCGCGCTGGCGCTCCAGTTCCTGGTGATTTCCGGTGACCATCTTGCGGTGGGCCCGGTGTGGACGGTTTCACTTGTAGCCATCGCGGTCGGCATCGCCGGTGCGAAGGGGTGGTTCATCGTCCTTCACCGGCACGAGCACCGCATAGAAGGATGGTGCATCCAGGGGTTCATCACTGGCGCCATCCTGGCAGTTGCGATCCTGCTCGTGGTGCTTGACATGCCGATCGGAGTCTTTCTCGACGTGACGGCTCCGGGTCTACTAGTCGCAATGGCTGTGGGCAGGGTGGGATGCTTCTTCGCCGGCTGCTGCGGAGGGCCGCCGACTGCGTCCCGCTGGGGAGTGTGGTCATCCGATCAACGCGTGGGGGCGCGCCGTATCCCCACACAATTACTGGAGTCGTTGCTCGCCCTGAGCCTGGGACTGGGGGTGCTGGTGGCGCTCGTGGGTCACGGGCCGGCGGGCGGTGCCTTCTTCGTTGCGGGGCTGATGGCCTACACCCTGGGGCGACAAGCTCTTCTGCGTCTGCGCGCTGAGCCGCGCAAGACGAGGCTGGGTGGGCTAGCAACTTCTGCCCTGGCAGCGCTCGTGCTCGTTGCAGCCATCGTATTGCTCGCCCGGTAACCGTCGAGTACCTCGTGGCATGCTGCATCTGGCGGCAACCTCTGATGTCGTACGTGAGTTCATACGAGAGTTCCGACCGGCGTTGGTGTCGCAGGTCCGTGCTCTGGCGCTCAATGTGGGCATTTACGACGAGCTCTTGCCATCGTATGAGTAAATGATAAAGTATGTATTAGTGTGTATTATTAAGGAGATCTGTACTAGGTATTGACAAAGTGTGCGAAAGTGAACTAAAATTATTACATGTACTCAGTCGCACAGTTTGCCAAGCAGGTGGGTGTCAGCGTGAAAACCTTGCAGCGCTGGGATCGGGAAGGCCGTCTCAA
>WNGK01000866.1_pt1 | contig 31848 bp, 29 predicted proteins | sample 5400601 | NCBI WGS metagenome assembly WNGK01 (sample SAMN13153376, study PRJNA577476) | soil metagenome | isolation source: 60 cm soil or saprolite under Garry oak tree replicate 1 | place: USA:California | collected 2016-06-15 | reverse complement strand
CAGTTTTATGCCTCAAATAAAGCACTCCTGGAAATCGGCTTAGCAGTTAATCAGTTTCATGACGAAGGGCAGCCGATGGGAAGCTTGCCATACCATATCAGTCCCGAAGGCGCCGGCGGAAACTTCTTCAAAACATCGGACGCGACCGTGCGGCGCTTGCAATTGATCAGCGACCTCACGTTGCCTGAAGTGCGTTGGCATGGCCCACACGAGATTAAGTTTGGGATTGATTTCGACCGCATTACCTACGATCAATCTGTGTCGCGTCAGCCGATTTTCATCCTGCGCGAGAATGGCACGCTTGCGCGCCAGATCACTTTCGGCGGCAACTCGCAATTCAGTCGAGGTAACTTCGAAGCCAGCGGCTTTGCGCAAGACCGCTGGTCAATCTCGGATCGAATGCTACTGGAGGCCGGGCTGCGATTTGATCGCGACAGCATTATTCGCCGAGCGTCAGTTTCACCTCGCGTCGCTGCCACTTATCTCCTGACTCGAGACGGTAGCAGCAAGTTGTCTGGCGGTATTGGCTTCTATTACGACTCGACCAACCTCGACCTTGTAACTCGTTCGCTTGCCGGATTGCGCTTCGATCAGGCCTACGCCAGTGACGGCAGCACGCCGGCTGGGTCGCCGGCCGTCACGTCTTTTCAGGTTAACGAAGGCACCCTAAGAGTCCCGCGATTTATTAACTGGAGTCTCGGGCTTGAGCAGAAACTACCCGCCGATATTTACCTCGATGTCGAGTTCTTGCAGAAGCGCGGGCACGATGTCCTGGCGTTTTTCAATCGCGGCCAGTCAGGTCAACCTGGTGGCGTTTTTGAATTACGCAATGACCGGAGCGATAACTACGACGGTTTACAGATTACTGTACGCCACGATTTTAAGGGGAAGTATTCGATGCTTGCTTCCTACACTCGCTCGCGGGCGCGAGCAAGCGCCGTACTCGACCCCGACTTCGACAATCCAGTCTTCGGCCAACAGGCCGCCGGGCCGCTTCCATGGGATGCACCGCACCATTTCATCTGGTGGGGCTGGCTGCCGCTGGTCAAGAAGTTTGACTTCGCATACACGCTCGACTGGCGTAGTGGCTTTCCCTTCAACGTGGTCAATCAAGAGCAACAACTTGTTGGCGCGCCAGGTTCGTACCGCTTTCCGACTTACTTTACGTTGAACACGCACATTGAGCGGCGCTTTCGCTTGTTTCGATATCAATTAGCGCTGCGGGCCGGTTTCAATGATGTGACCAATCGGCATAATCCAACGGTGGTTAACAACAACACCGACTCGCCACTATTCCTGACTTTCAGTGGCACGCAACATCGTGCGTTTACAGGGCGCATACGGTTTTTGGGACGCAAGTGAGTATGAAACATGGTGGTGAAGGGTCAGGGAACTTATTGAGCGTCGGATGGAAAAGGTGAGGTTATCTTTCCACTCTATCCGATCCCGATCATCGCACCATCGATGCCTAAAGCATTACATCGTGGCGTCTGCCGTCTATCGAAACCAGCGTGACAAATTCCGAAAGGAGCTATTACATGCCGGACGATCTTTTGACCAAAGATAATACTTCCAGGACGGCTGGATGCGCGTCGGCAAAGACCGGGATGGCAATCATGCGCCTGGGTCTCGGCGCGATGTTTCTCTATGTGTTCTTCGAAAGCCTGAGCAAGGGCTTGTACAGCAAGGGTGGATACTCCGGGTTGATCAATTATTATGTGGAAAAGGGCCATGCTCCCGGATTTTGGAAAAACATCATGAATGTGATGGCCAGCCACGCGGCTGCCGCTGGTCCATTGCAGGCAGTCACTGAGATTGGCTTTGGACTGTTTCTACTCTTGGGCTTGCTGACGCGACCCGTTGCGCTGGCAGCTTTTCTCTTTTTGACTTCATTATGGATTTCTGAGTGGGGCACGGCGTGGATTTGGGAGCTGCTGGTGCCGATGATCGCCGCGTTCAGCATAATGATTGGCGGCGCAGGGCGAAAGTGGGGTATAGATGCCACGCTCGCCCGAAAGTATCCAAGGGTTCCGCTCTGGTAGTGTTGCGAAATATATTGTTAGGCTAGTCTGTCCTTAAGGTTGGGGAAAGCTATGCACCGACTTCAACCCGTGATTCTCGCCGTTTTGATTTCCGCGTTTGTCGACAGAACCGGCGCCATGCAAATACCTGTCATGGCACCGCTCACGACCAGGCTTGCACGCGAAATAAAACATAAGGAACCCAGTTGGCGCTACACGGCTGGTTGGTGTACTTGTCCGCCGCTCGTTTCCGGTCAGTTGTCCCATGACGTCGGCAGTTGGGAGCGAAAAGACAGGGAAGGCAATCGAGAACTTCTGGATATGGATATCTACAAGATCTCGACGGCTGAAGAAGCCTCAGAGTGGATTCGTCGGTTCGGTCGCGGGGACTTTGGTAAAGGCTGCGAAGTTGAAAAGTATCAACTGGGTGACGAAGCATACCTGCTCAAATGTCCACGCAGGTTTAAGAGCATCCTCTACTATAATAAGAGCAACTTTATCGTGGCGGTAACGGGCGATTCGCAGAGTTTTGACGATTCGCAAAGTACTCAGTGACGCAACTGCCAGCTAAACGCTTTCAGCGGACGCGCGCTAAGCGCGAATCATGATCATGACGGTCACTGGAGCAAAGAAGGCCCAAAACGGCACCGGACAATTCGCACTCGGTCTGGCGTTGACGAACGAGTGCAACTTGGCGTGCTCTTTCTGTTATCGCGATCCCGATCGCGTCGACCGCCTGACGCTTGATCAAGTGCACGCCATAATGGAGCGTTTGCCAATACGCTCAGTCAATTTGGGCACAGGCGAGAATGGAATGCATCCGGACTTTCAACGCATTCTCGCTTTTCTCAAGTCACAAGACGTTAAGCTCACGATCACTTCAAACGGTCACAGTATTGCAATTCTGGACGATGAAGATGTGCGCGCGTTTCATGACGTTGAGTTTTCGCTGGACTACCCGACCGGGGCTGAGCAGGATGCGCAGCGCGGCGCGGGAAATTGGGATCTGATTCACGAACAGGCAACCCGTTGTCGCCGGCTCGGAGTTTCCGTCACGATTGTCGCCGTGATGATGAAGGCCAATTACTCGCGGCTGGCCGATGTGGCGCGAGTCGCCAAGCGGTTTGAAGCGCCGTTACGGGTAAACGTTTATCAATCGGTAAGAACAGACGTGTTCGCTCTCTCTTATGAAGAATACTGGGAAGGCTTTCGCCGGTTGTTCGCTGAAACGGATGTGATCGTGATTGGCGAACCGCTGGTGCGCGCACTTGCCGGCCTGCCTCCGCTGGCGGGTGGCTGCGGAGTCGGGACCGTTCGCGTGACGCCACGCGCAACCACACAAGCATGCGTTTACTGGCCCGGCGCTGGACAGCCTTTACCAATGTTGCTGGACGTCGGCGAAAAAATCGTAAACAGCGCGGTGTTTGTTGCTGCGCGCATGTTGCCGCAGGCTTGCGAGCCTTGTGAGTTTCGCGAGACGTGTCACGGCGGATGCGCTGGCCGTCGCAAGCTGCAAGGTGCGCTGGACCAGCCCGACATCTACTGCCCGATCACTCGTGGCGAGCGTCCTCGCCTCGACGTTAGAATGGCCGCCGCGCGCGATCTGCCCAAAATCGGTAGCGCCTGCACGACGGTTGTAATCGCACGCGATTGAGTTGGTATCCGCTGTCACTCGGCTGATTGACCTGATGATTGCTTTTTGCATAAAGAGCCCCGCAATACAAACTGATTCTAAGGAGGGCTAGTTAACTTGTTCCTAAAATAGGTATCGTCATGCGCCGTCAACTCTTTTCTTCCTTATTTGAGTGGCTGCTACCGGCCGCTTGTACTCTCTTAGTTGCGTGCGCTATCGCGCCGCAAGCGCGGCGAGTGTCTCTTCCCACGCCATCGCCAACCCCGACGGCTCAGCCGCAAGCGTCCCAGTCTTCCGATGTAATTAATCGTCCGACCAGCAAACCTTACACGGGCGACCTTTCCATCTTTGAAGATCCCAAGCGTGACGAAAAGCTTCAGCCCGATCGAATCATGGACATCCTCGGCATCAAGGAAGGCTCGAGCGTCGCGGACATTGGCGCGGGGTCCGGGTGGTTCACTGTTCGGGCGGCGCGGCGCGTCGGAAACGGCGGCAGCGTTTATGCTGTAGACATCAATCGCGACTATCTGGACTACATTGAGAAGCGAGCCAGTCGAGAGAGTCTTGCGAACATTCGCGTCATTCTCGGCAAAGAGGATGATCCGCTGCTGCCGGAGAAGAGTGTGAATGCGGTGTTGCTGCTAAAAACCTACCACGAAGTTGCTCAGCCGATTCGCCTGCTAAAACGAACGCGTGAGGCGATGCGCGCGGGAGCTTTGCTTGGCATCATCGATCGCAACGGCAAAGGTGACGATCATGGCATCGACAAAGATGTCGTGATCAAAGAAACCGAGCGGGCGGGATTTGTGCTGGTCAATCAATACGATTTCGTTAAGCCGGACAACGTGGATTACTTTCTGGTCTTTCGAGCTCAATGAGCACTCCACTTCCGATCCGCGAGTTTAGTGGACTCAGCGCCGAAGGCGCGGCATAAGGTAGCCAGGGGGCAAGCGGCCGAAGGCCGCGCCGCCACTGGTAACAGACCAATAAGAACATCAGGGCCCTGAAGGGGCGACAGAAGATCTCACGCGATCTGAATCGTCGAATCTCTCCGCGCACCTTCAGCGCGCGCAGGCATTTTCCACGTTAACCAGGCGCGGCGCGCTTCGCGCTTGCACCTGGCTACCTTCTTTCGCGCCTTCGGCGCTCAACAGACATGCTTTATTAACTTTCGCGATGATAAAATCACCATATAGCAGGGGCAAGCGGCCGAAGGCCGCGCCGTCTCACGCGATCTGAATTGTCGAATCGCCTCGCGCACCTTCAGTGCGCGATCACATTTATCCACGTTAACCAGGCGCGGCGCGCTTCGCGCTTGCACCTGGCTACCTTCTTCCGCGCCTTCGGCGCTCCTTGTCGCCTGCTGGCAGCTGTCTCACCGACGCTCCATCGCAATCCGCGCCAGGGTTGCCAGAATGCGCGCAGCCGCCAGAATTGAGCCCCGCACTGTGCCGGCAATTTTTGAGTGGCCTCCTGCCCGGCGTCGATAGTTGACGGGCACTTCAAGAATTCTAAGGCCTGCACGCGCACCACGCATCTGCATCTCAAGCGGCCAGCCGTAAGTCTCTTCGCGCATATTGAGTCGCTCAAGGGCTTCGCGACGAATCGCGCGAAACGGACCCATGTCAGTAGCGCGCACGCCGTAGAGCAGGCGCAGAAAGAACCCTACCATGTATCCGGCAAACACCTGGTGCCAGTTCATACTCCCGGCTTCGCGTTGTCCACGAATGCGCGACGAAACCACGAAGTCATGCGTTCCTTCAATTATCGGCTCGACCAGTCGATTCATCATTTCAGGGTAATCACTGCCGTCGCCATCGAGGAATACAACGATTTCGGTCTCAGAAGAAATAGAACGGAGCCCGGCGCGAAACGCACGCCCGTATCCGTGTCGCGGCTCGGTTATTACCCGAGCGCCGGCACCTTCTGCAACTTCCGCTGTGCGATCGGTGCTACCGTTATCAACCACGATTATCTCGTTGGCAATGTCGCGCGGCACTGCTCGGACCACGTCGCCGATGGAGCGCTCTTCATTAAGTGCGGCGATGATTACTGAGGCAAAAGGCTTGTCCATATTAAAATTAAGAAAGCGCCCAGCTCCGTAGGAGCGCAATCTTTATAGTGGCCAGAGCAAATCGGAAGTGTTCGCTCCGTAGGAGCGACCCATACCCTTTCTGGAGTTCGTATGAAGCGATGGGCCAAACATGTCGCTCCTACGGAGCTCGGGGGATTTTATGGGTTCCCCTATCTATAAATATGCTGTCCCTACGGGACTCCAGCCAGAATACCAGCGCTCCCAGAACTAACGCTGGCACGTAGATCGCAGCCTTGATTTTCAGAACCTGATCAGGCGCATCGCCGATCCATGTACCGTAAAGGACAAAGCTGGCGACGGTGAGGTAAAAGACCGGAATTGATCGCACGAAGCACAAGAACAAGATCAGCCACGCGAAGTACCAAGCGAAGTGAGGTGCGAAGAGAACCATGAACGCAGTCCCAATCACAAGACTACGTTTCAAGTAGCTGAGATCGTGATCCTCGCGCTTGAAGAGAGACCAAAGCGCAAGTCCTAACAACACGGCAGCCGCACAGGAAAGATAAAAAACATTCGGCAACTTCAGGCCCAGCAATTTGTCCGCAAGACCCAAAATAAAGAACTGCTCGCCGCTGACTATGCCTCGTTCCTGAACATAGCCCGGAATAAACCCGAGCACTCCCAACGGACCCACTCCGAGATATGGCAAATAACCTAGAAAGATCGTCACGAAGAGTGCAATCGGCATCTTCCATCCCCAGCGTTTGTAGAGCGCGGGCAACAGGACGATCGGAAATAGTTTGGCCAGCGTCGCGAGACCGAGCGCAACTCCAGTGGGTGTTTCCCAATTGCGTTGTCGCGCCAGCAACGCCAGCGCAATGAAGGCAAAGGCTAACGAATCGACATGACCGCTGCCGGCAAACTCCCAGACGGCCAAAGGATGCCACGCATAGATCAGAATGCGCTGTCGCGGCATCTCGAACGACGTAAGCAGCTCCATTAAGAGCCAAACGGCAATCAGTTCGAATCCGACCATCGTCAATTTCATCCACGTTACTGATTCGCTTATGCGCGTCGTGAGAAAATACGTGAACTCGGCGGCCGGAGGGTACATCGTGTGCGCGTAATCGCGCCGATTGATCTTTGGATAGATTGTTTCATCCCGCAGGTTTTGCAGATGTTCATCGGCAGGAATGTAACGATAGGGATTGATGCCCGCTGCCTGAACGCGCCCGTCCCAGACGTAGCGATAAATGTCGTCAGACAGATATGGCGGAGCAAAGACCAGGCTGAGGCGAAAGATGCCCGCGAAGAGCAGGACGATGAGCAAAGTTGAGCGCGCGCCGCGCGCGCGTATGATCAGCCAAACAACTATGCCATAGAGTATCGATTGAACCAGGGCGAGTTTAATGAACCAGACGATGTCTGTTACACCCTGGGAGCGGAGGGCAATTCGGTAGAGTACTAGCAGGACAACGCCGATTCCCGAGAGGAGGACATTCGTGACGATTAGCGCATTGCGCTCACGTGCCACGGTCGCGATCATGCTTTGCTCTTTGCTCTATATGCGCCGCGGGTGAAGCGCTCGTGACTATCCCTTTGAATCAGACCAGCGAGATAGTAGCGGGTATGAGCTGCGTCGAAACCAAGGCGAAACTGCGCGCGCGGGTCATCACCATCAGGCAACAGGGAGAGTTCGTCGCAAAGCAGGCGAAGCGTGGCTGCGTCGTCTACGTCATACCACATTGGCAGAAGCTCGACCGGCAGATTCATGTCTGTTGCGCGCTCGATTGTGTGGGCAAGCACGTCCGCGGTGCTCCATGCGATGCGCTCGAACAGGTAGCGGTGAGGGCGCTTAAGACCGATGAGGTAATAACCGCCATCCTGGCTGGGCCCGAGCACAACTCGATCTCCATCCTGCGCCAATATCGAGGCGGCAGTTGTCAAAATTTCACCCGGCAGCGTTGGGCTATCAGAGTTGATCAGGCATACCGAGTCGAATTCCTCATCGAGGAGTTCCGCAGCACCATTGACAAGTCGTTCACCCAGCGTCTCACCGCGCTGAGCTAACAACTTGAAGTTGTTGGGAAGCACACCATGTAACAGGCTCTCAGCATCTGCCGGAGTGTACAGCACGACCCCTTCCGTCCCGTTCCCGCTCAGACCAGACACGTTTGTCGTCATGTCACGTAAGAAGCACATGCTCAGCGTCGCTGCTTCTTCGGGAGTCAGCGGCGGAGTCAGGCGAGTTTTGACTGCACCGGCGAACGGCACCTTGACCATTAATGCAAGAGCACAGGTCGGCTTAATCGGCGCTGGACTGGATACAGGATCGATATTCATTTAGCGGGAAAGAATTGTATTCAACTGTTTATTATCGAGGCTGACGCAAGCCAGACGTTGAGACTCGTTCTGAGGTCTCTGATATTTGCCCTCATATTTAGTCTCGGAGCATTATCACCGAAATCACACCTCGATTGCGACTCTGATAAGCAGTTTCCAAACCGCATCAAAGGAAAGCATTCGAAGGGTGAACTGCGAGGTTATGGAGATTCAGCACGCGGATTCAGGGATTGAAAAAGCGAACACGCGGGAATTTGCCGCGATTTGGCCACGCTTCGCTTCCCTATTGTCCGTCTTATACAAAGTAGTAGGCAAAGGACATCTAGTCGCCGGATCGATCTGTTTGATTGGACTTGTGATTTGGCTTCACATGGAAAGTTGGTTAGCTAGCGATGACTTCAATATTTTTCTCTGCGCAGCCTCTGTGTCCTCTTGTGTCTCCGCGATGAAAAGATTTTGAATCACATCACCATGCTGACGTCGAGCATGCAGGAGGACAGAAAATGAGTCGAACCGGATTACCAGCTCACAACGTGCGAAATACGGCCTCACCTTCGGCGCCTCTTTGGCATGTGATGCACAGGGATGTGACGGGGTCGGCCGCCAGGCGCTTGCTACTGATCTCAGCACCACAATCCGTGCAGCGACCATAGGCGCCATCCATCAGACGGTCCTGCGCGTCATTGATGTGGCGAAGCCGAGCTTCCAATTGTTCGCGGTGGTGCCATTCAATTTCACGTCCGCTTGCCTCAGAAGCTTCAGCTTCCTGCACTCCACTTACCGCAGTCTGGCAGAGCGGATCCTTCGACAAGAGTTCGTGCGCGACTTCCTTTTCGCCCTGCAACCATTCCCAAATCTCGCAGCCAGTGCGAAACAGCGGCGCGTTCCGTAGCCCTTCCACAGTTTGAAGCAATGTTCCCTCCATGATTTCACCCGGCTCACAAATAAATCTCGGTCCCAAGCGCTAGCCTGATCTTTGGTGCATCGACGCGGAGCAAGACCTATTCCGAACTCGCTGGCGTAAGAATTGGCTGAGTTCCGCGGAACCAGATCAGGATCGGCCAACAAGGGCTGCGGTCTTTCTCACTCTGATTGGGAAACTTTTCGCAGTTCCTGTCTTTGCCGGCACATTTTGCTAAGCAAATAGCAAGAGCTCTCTCGGCACGTGGCTTGCCGATTCGCAGTGGTTATCTGGAGGGCCTGCGCCAAAGATACAAACAGTTGAAAAGGAGATCATTATGAAGAGTTTTCTATTATTCATGGCGCTTATTGGTGCCGTAACTCTGAGTAGCGCTTCCGTCGCATCTGTTACCAATGCCGCCAATGCTGCCAGGAAGCATCGGGCCGTAACGACATTCAGTCAGCCTGTCAAACTCATGGGCGTGACGCTGAAAGGTGAGTACTTATTTGTCCATGACGACGCGGCGATGGCCCGCGGAGAAGCGTGCACGTTCGTCTATAAGGGAGTAGTGGAGAGTAAAGACAAGCTGGTTATTTCTTTTCACTGCACGCCCTCGGCTCGTGCCAAAGTTGCCAGCTTTACAGTGCGAACCTCGCTGACTTCGCCGGGACAATCCGAGGTAAGAGAGTTCCAGTTTGCTGGCAGCACCGAGGCGCATCTGGTGCCGGTGCTGGTGAGTTAGCACGCAAGGCATCACCTGGCAGGACTGTCTGATAGTAATCGAGTGATGAGAAGTTAGTCGGGCAGTTTCCGAGTTCGGGAGGCGGCATGCCCGACAAGCTTTGGCTTATCGAGTGCTAGCGACAAACCGAAGGAAACTCCTTAGCAAAGAGTTTGCATTGAGCGCGCGAAGCGCAGTGCGCTAGCATAAGGCCCCGGCGGTTATGCGATCGGGTTTTATCTTGCTGGCCTTGTCTGCGATTGCTTGCCTTGTGGTGAATTACTTTCTATTCGTCAGGAAGTTACGAACACTTCGATACGCGGCCACTGCTCACGCTGCGCAATAAGGACCTGGGTCGTGCCTTGCTTGGAGGAAACCTGCCTGTGGAGATGAATGAGAATTTAATTTGCCGGAACCCGCTCTTTGGACGGTCTTCAGCGAAAGATGCCACAATTAACATAGCCGCCGATCAAAATGTCTTCGTACCAGGATGGGTTGCGCCAAGACCTCCGGCGCATTTAGAATCCGAAGCAGACCAGAGGTCCCACGACGATGCGTACTTAGACATCGACCGAGTGTTTTTTACGCACCGAAGGAAGCTGCGATGAAAAATGGGTGTAATCAACACAACGGCACCATTCGGTCTGATGGTCAGGTCCGACTCCTGCACGCGCAAGGCAAAGTCATTTGTGACGAACACGGAACGCACAAGGCTCTGCGCGAGAGCGAGAAACGCTATCGCGAGTTGTTCGAAAATTCCAAAGACGCCCTCTACGTCCACAATATGAGCGGTCAATATACGTCGGTGAATCGCGCCGCAGAGAAACTGTCCGGCTATTCGCGCGAAGAGATAATCGGGAAGTACTTTTGGGATTTCGTGCCTCCCGAATACACGAAACAGGTGCGCGAGAATCTGTGTAAGAAATTGGAGGAGGTAGGCGAGACAACATACGAGGTCGAGATAATTACCAAACAAGGACGCCGCATTCCAGTTGAAGTAAGCAGTCGTTTGATTTATGAGGCAGGCTTACCCGTCGGTGTGCAAGGCAGCGTCCGCAACATCACTGAACGCAAGGAAAGCCAGGAGACGCTAAGAACCTATTCGCGGTGATGAGAACGCAAGCTGACGAAAATTGTGGTAGTGGGGTAACACCTTTACCCCACTACCAAAATTGTCATTGGGGAGTGATCGGGGCGTCGTTGGCTTTGACAGCTTCCTAATTCTGGATAAAATACGCGTAACACGGGCGTCGCTTGTGGGGTGAGGATCACAAGTAAAGAGGCTGAACGTCTCCGCCCAAATAACACAGCCCTTAAAGCTGTGAAGGAGAAGGCTGGGCTTGTGGGAGGGCCCGGCCTTTTCTATCTTGACTCAAGGAATTGTTACTCCAGATCACATTCGCGGGCCGCGACCGTCATGATCGGAAAAGTATTTCAAGACGCACAGTCGGGGATCACAAGAAGCTTGTAACTACGACTTGGCTGATAAGCCAAGCAGAAGCTGTTCCGCGTCTTCCTTAGGTGTGACGGCCCTTTCGTACGCCCGATGCATTTGCTGCGGAGCGTCAGGGTGGTCGCTTGCATGAATCATGTAATACATGATCCTTCCACCGTGCTTACTCTGAAAAATGGGCCAGGCTTTCACAGACTTGTAACCGAGTTCCTTCTTGAATCTTTCCACGAAACTATCCCGGCGCTGATCAGCGGTCATGTCTCCTAGTTTTTCCCAGTCCGCTCTTCCCCACCAGTTTGTAAGAATCTGTTTGTTCCTTATGCCCGAGATTGCGCGGGGCAGCCATGAATTGGGCAAGAAGTAAAAGAGTTCAATTTTATTACCCCTCTTCTTGTACGAACTAAGCGCTCGTACCGTTGACCAGTGACACTCGAAAGTTCGCTGATCCAGCAGCGCAAACGTTGCTTCTTTTTCTCTGATGGTCTTTGCGTTCAGTAATTGATGAAGAGTTACATTGAAATCTCCCAGGTATAAAACAATCTCTCGTTTTGGCTCTTTTCGCTTTCTTGGTGGCTGCACCTTTTTCAAGTGCTCCAATTGGCGAAAACGTTTTTTATTCTTCTCAAACAGGTAGATGTGTCGTAACCATCTCGGTTCATTTTCGAGAACCAGTTTGGCTGCCCACATTTCGGGTTTGTCGGGCTCCTGAGGTCCAGCAAAGCCATCAATGTATGTGCCATGCTTTGTTATTAGGACAAAATAGTAGAGGTACCGTTCTATCAGCTTAGCCTTGTTAGCAGTCCAGATAGGATGCTTAAGTGGTTTTAGGAGAGGCTCAGTATCAGGCTCCGACTCTGGCATTTCGAACAGGAAGCCTGACTCTTGCTCTTCTTTTTGAGGAGATTTTCCTTTTCGCACTTATTCTCGTCTTTCGTTGTGAGGCGCGTTTGTCCTCGACCATAAATGAGCTAGCCAATCCCTCGAATTCGTCAACCATTTTCATTCGAGAAACACTAGTAGGTAACTCATAGTTAGCCGTTATCATCGGTAACTCATCATAAGTGCGCTCGTGTAATAACCTTCCCGTTCTGCTTTTCTGTGGTCCACCCCACTGCTTGAAGAAGAATGGTACATCGTGTCTTCGGCACAGGGAGAGTACTGATTCAACCCAGGCGGGAGCCATCAATCTGGCTCCGGGCCCGCTTTCGCCACCAACTATCACCCAGTGAATCCCAGTTAAGTCGAAGTCCCCCAGGTCTTCTAACAAGGGCTCGATGGAGAGAAAACGGACGCTCGCTGATGCCGCTTGAAGGTGACCAACACGCGGAAGTCCATAGAGCTTGTCTTCAGCGCTTACACCCCACCAAATATGATCAGATTGGGAGGCGAAGTGAAGCTGTCCATTTAGCATGTCTCTCATTCGCTCGGATCGTTTTGTAAGAATCTGGTATGTATGCCAGTTCGCAAGCATCATCACGCGGGCTACCGCGATAATGTACTCGTCGGAAACCTCTTCCTGGAATAGGTCGCTCATCGAATTCACGAAAACGGTCTTGGGTGTCCCCCAGAGAAGCGGTTCAACTAACTTCTCTGGAACTAACCGTAAATCAAATCCTTGTTCATATGGATGACCGGGCACGCCTCTGAATCGTTCGGCAAAAGTCTCAGCGTAACAGTGCTTGCAACCAGGACTGATTTTGACGCAACCCCGAACGGGATTCCACGTTGCTTCGGTCCATTCGATTTTAGAGTTGTTGCTCATGAGCCGCTCCGACGTGAGAGGTTCCATTGGGAATTTTGTGAATTGGGTTATCGCCAGAGCGACAAACGAAGCAATAATAGAGGGCTAAGGCTTCGATGGCAACAAGGATCGCCAACCGCCCCGATTAGGTGCGTAAGGATGGGTTGTCATTGAATCGGCCAGCCGCTGTGCTCGTTGATTGTCCTGTCAATCTCACTCATTAGCCGCATAGTTTCGGCGAGCGCGGCTACCGTGCGCTTGTAGTGTTGCATATCGTCATAACTAAGTTCGCGGTTCTTACGGTCTTTGAGCCACTTCTGACAGACCTGATAGCCGCCAAGGTGAAAGTTCCAGACTTCGGGAGGCACGCCCTCAAAGTATTGTTCGCGATTGATCCAAACGCGACCCTGCTTTGCGCCGTGTTCGCCAGGCGTGTAACGTATGGTTTCAACGCGATTGTCGCCGCCGACTGGGAAGCTAACTATTTCAGGAGCGTAATTCGTCATTAAATGAAGCGCGATCAGTTCCGCTCCGTGCGCGCATAACGAGCGGAACAGGTCTGGGTTCGAAGTGAGCGGCAGTCGAGGAAAATCAATCTTCAGAAACTCGGCGTATCGGCTACGGTAAGTCGGTGAGTAGAGAACGGCGTAGATATAGTCGAAGACATCCTCGGGACCGAAGCTTGTCACGAGCTTGCCTCTGGCATCCAAGTTGAAAACCATCTCCAAGTTCTCAGCGAACTCAGTTAGAAACTTTGGCGCAAGATTTACGAGCCGATCCTGATGCGACTTGTTTTCGGATGAGAATTGAAGCCCTCTTTCATGCTCAAAATAGACGTATAGAGGAAATACAAAAGCGTTAGTTGAGGTCTTGCTGCTTAAAAATATCTTATCTACCGGATGCTTCGCCACAAACGCGTGCGCAAAGGCTAAGTCATTGACAACCCGACTCGAAACCAAAGCCTGATTATTTGTGCGGAGCAACTGACGCATCACAGTCGCTCGGAGAATGGAAACAACGTTTCTGTTGAAAACGGTGCGACGAAGATCAAATGGTCGATACGCGCAGCTAACGATATCAGCTTTCCAAGCTCCTGAACTAAGTTCCGTCTTCGCACGTTCATAACTCCATTGATTTGTCGTGCACAGTCGGTAGTGAGTCCGAAGTTCTTCCTGGTTCTGCGAAGATAACAGCCTGCTTATCTTCTCATCGATTTCGCCATCGTCGAACGATATAGCAAGGTCGTCTTGTTGGGACGCGAAGCCGGTTGCCCACCGAATCTCCTTATCTTCTGCTGGCTGTCCTGTCCCGAAGATCTCGACGAGAGACGATAACGCGTCATATTCATCCCTCGCTTCTGTTGTTCGTGGAACAAAGAAAAAGTTGGGCGGTTCGGGAGTTACCTCGATCCATCTCGTTGAGGAGATATCGTTACCGCTCAAATAAGTGAACTTCGTTTCCAGTGAGCCAAGTAGCTCCGAATAGAAAAGTTGTTGGTTTGCGCTGCCATCCTTTATCGCAAGGATAATGGCTGTTCCTTGCTGAATACTAAATACTGGTTCGTCTCGCTCAGAGCGGGGTCCGCTCGCAACTCTCCGCACGCTGCCATGAAGGTTCAGTACGTAAATCTTGTCAAATGACTTCAGCAGAGAAGCCCGCATGTCCCTTGCCTGCGGCCCGTTCAAATAGCCATGACCGGTAATCAGACCGAAAACACCGCGGTCTGTGCGGTCAATCCTCCACTGGGCGAAGCGAATGAATTTGATGTAATCGTTCGACAAGCCTTGTATCTGACTCTCTTCGCCGCGTACAGTGGTTTTGTAATCCCCCATCAAATCTTCAATCCATTCTCCTCGGTTGTAGCTAGCTCTCGAATAAGGAGGATTGCCAACGATCACCATAATCGGCAAATCCTGCTTGATTCTGCTTGCAGCATTGGCCTCATCGGCGATCCATTGCACGAATGGTAATTTGCTTACGACGTCATGAGCTTTTTCGATGGTGTTCGTCAAGTATATGTGCAATCGTTCAGTCGTGTTGAAGTCGTAGCCTAGTTGGTCAAGCTGAAGCCCGAGCTTCAAATGAGCAACGGCATAAGGCGCCATCAACAATTCAAAGCCAAAGAGTCTCGGCAATAAGTGCTCTGAAACATAAGCCGACCACATGCCGCGATTGCGCTTGAATGAATCAAAGATCAGATTGATCACTCCATACAAAAAAGTGCCGGTGCCGGTTGCAGGATCGAGAATCAGAACCTTATGCGATTCAATCTTTTCGTCACTGCCTCGTTTGCGCAGAGTGATCTTGCTTGCGTCGGCAAGCCCGGCCTTGAGTTTAAAGTCAGTCTTCAGAATGTGATCGACGCTACGCGCGATATACGAAACCACGGGTTCGGGCGTGTAGTAAACACCGCGCGTCTCTCGGAGCTTTGGGTCGTACGCGGCCAAGAACGTTTCATAGAAGTGGACAACTGGGTCTTCCCGCCGCGTCCGTTTGCCAAAGTCCTGAAGTATATCGCTGATGCGTGCATGACGAAGAAGCTCCGCGAGGTCATCCACAGCCCAAGCGATGCGATCGTCCAGATCCGGTCCTGCTATGTGATTGAACATTTGGCGAAGGAACGGATTAGTCTTGGGCAAGTCATACGCGGCATGTTCTCGCGTAAAAGGTTTACCGCCGCGTGCGTTGCACCTCGCCGCGAAAAGCCCATAACATATCGTTTGGGCGTACATGTCTGCGAATTGATCTTCGCCGAGATCGTGGAGGAGTACATCGCGAAAGGCCTTCATCTGATCGTGCAGAGAGCCGGTCTTGTGCTCGGCGGCAAGAGCGCGTCCTGTGATGTCACGAATGAGTTGAGCAATGTGCGCCATTCGCTTGGCGAGGTCTTTCGCGCTGGCAATGGTCTCGACTGGCTGATTGAGGAAGCGAATCAGTAGAGCTCTAACCTCTACCTCGCCTTTCTTGTCGGGCGTCAACTTCCCGTCATTACGGACGCGCGCGCACCGAGCGGTCAAACGCTTTTCGCCAAACAGATACCAGCGGAATTCCAAATAATCGGTAAGCACCACATTGCCGAGCCCATAGTATCGATGCATCTGCTCACTGCGCTCTTCGACGTCGAGAGACTTACCGATGTCCTTCGCCTCAATATAGCCGACCGGTGTTTGCGCACGGGTCACGATGAAATCGGGCGCACCGCACTCGATGCGCTTTGGCTCGTTCGTCGCGGTAATCCTATCTGCTAAGGACTCTATTAGCGTCTCTAGTGCAGTGCGGTGAGTGTGTTCCGTGGCTCTCCCGGAAACTAAATGTTTCTCGACGGTCTTGAGGTATTGTGCGAGAGTCAATCGTGTCTCCTCAGCATGCCTTTTAGCACGCCGAGCACTCAAATGGAAAGTGCTACGGAGAGAAACGAAAGCGGCAACGCCTCACTCGTCGCCGCTCTCGAAGAGCCATTCAAGGCGGGTCATCGGCTTGTGCTCGGGGCGCGCAAGATTGTGACCGTTCTGACCTGACGAACCCACCGCGAGTGCTGCTTGTCGCCGGGAGTGATGATCTGCAAGGGACCAGTCATGCTCCTAAAATACGGTGTCTTAGCTGAGTCAGACAAACCCGCGAGTCACGAACAAGCTCGTGTTCCGGCATCACAAAACGGAAGCGGCGACGCTTCCAACCGGTCGCCGCTCATACAGGACACAACCTGCTGACAAAATATCTATTGACAGGAACTCCAGATTGAACTAACTTGCGCTGATGCTTTTGGCAATTCTTTTAGCAAGCGCTTGAAAGTGCCCTGAACTGAAGGAGTTAGTAGCGAAATCCACTAACCACGGCGGAGAGACTCCCATGGCTACGCTGCTTGTCGTCGATGACGAGAAGATCGTCAGAGAAACCCTGCAACAGGTTTTTTCTCAGAGGTACCAATGCGATATCGCAGAGTCAGCGGAGAAAGCACTGGAATATGTCGAACTCCGGAAATACGACGTTGTAATTACCGATACTTTCATGCTCGGCATGAGCGAGCTTGAGATGTTAAAGCGTGTGAAGAAACGCCGACCCGGGACACCGGTGATCGTAATGTCAGCAAGAGGAGAGGAGTTCCGAGAACTCTTAATGGAGATGGGCGCATTTGCATTCCTTACGAAACCATTCCCTCTGGAAGAACTCGAGTTTGCCGTTAGTCGCGCAATTGCAAAACGCGAACCGGTGATGGCTTTAAGCCTCAAAACGTCAGACCGCTGAAACAAAAGGCGGGTGGCGAATGACCGTCCGCGCTCTTCTTGCTGAAACCTTAACGACCCACGACGGAACCGGTGTGGACCATCTGTTCGGCTTGGCGGCAGATTCGACCGTCGCCAGATGCGCACGCTGCAAGCTGCAACCTGCACATGAAAAGCCAACTTGAAAAGGGTGAGGCTTTTCAAGATCTCCCTCGCCTCGATCTTGCCGAGCATGAGATAAGAGCCGACCAGGATCAGGGCATAGCCCTGTAGCATCTTCATCAAGCAGGCTCTGACTCAGGAATGCGAATTCTAGTAGCCATTGTAGCCATCGCTGTAACCGTTCTCGAACCCTTCCCGATAGTATCGGCGGTAGAGTTCGCGATCGCCGAGCCGTGAGCTGTAGTCCTGGGTGGCTTTCTGATAGCCACTCTGGTCGCGGTAGTTGAAAGATCGGTTCCTGTTCCGATCGTTGCGACCCTGCTTAATACCCTCATTGTAGCCGGCGTTCAAGGCCGTTTGGCGAAGCTCGAAAGAGCCACCATAGTTGCCGTATCGGTCCCAGTTGCGGCCACGATGATCGTCGCTTTCTGATAAGCACTAAAGTCCTGGTAGTTGGAGTGCTTGCCCCTCGCGCGGTCATTGCGACCTTCCTTAGAGCCTTCGTTGTAGCCCGCATTCAAAGCCGTTTGACGCAACTCGAAAGAACCACCCCAGTTCGGATAACCATCCCAGTTACGGTTGCGACGATCCTGATCGCGATCGCGATCCTGCGCATAGACCGTTGTGCTCGAACCGACGCCGGTGCCGATGCTTAACAGTAAGGTGAATCCCAGGATAACTCCTGCCATCTTGTTCTCAACGTGTCGTATCTTCATATGGGTCTCCTTCTTGTTGTGTACCAGATGCACGTTCCGGTGAAACCAGTCCCGCTGACGACGCCGGTTGACGCTCGGTTGATGACGCGATCAGCACGGCTAAAAGCAAATCAGCCTGACTCAGTCGCCGTTGCCTATTCCTGTTCGCTAATCACCAGCTCTCCGGCTGGAGCGTCTATTCAACTCCGCGAGCAGTCTCCCTGCGGCTGCCGGTGGTGTCACGCTTCCGAGCACTACATCTTGGTTGGCCATGGGCTTGCCGTACATGTCCTTATTTGCGTCATCATCGGGTCGCAAAGTCGCGCCATCGAGTGAGATACCGGCAAATAGTCCGCGCGAGCGCGAGTAGGTGAGAAGCTCGGCATGAAGCTGAGCATCTGTCTGAGCCGCGGATGTACGGCCGACCGGACCCGCCGCCACCGAAGCATCGGCCCCGACGGTGAATTTGCTGGACAGGAGCTTATCAACGGCTCTCTGGTTCATAAGCAGCATTACGACATCAGTTTCGGATCCGCCAATTTGAAACCCAACACTGCCGCCTTCGACTTTCACTCCGGCCGGCGCCGACCAGCCACGCCCACTCTTGCTTCTGCATAGGATGAAGCCTCGGCCATATTTCGCCCCTATGATGAAAGCGCCCTTCTTCACGCCCGGCACGACCACGGCACAGGCCGCCTTGTCGAGCAGGTCTTGCGGAATACCTTTGTCGGGCGCCGCCATGATTTCGCCTAGCACATCAGCCGCAGCGTTTAGCCGCTTGGTGGTGTCATTGTCATCTTTTGTACCAGCGGTTGACTTGCTCACCCACCGGCCGGAACCGGCCACTAGCGCGATCAGAGCAGCGGCCGCTAACACTAACTTTATTATTCTCATCTTTTTCCCTCCCTGATTTAGATCATGTCAGCTTTCAGCTCTTTTTGCGAGAGAGAGACCTGTTGTAGGACAGTAAGTAACTTCAGTTTGCGGGCTCTAAGCGGCACGGCCTTCAGCGCCTATTTGCCCTGGGGCACGCTCGAATCGTTACTTCTTTGCCCTCCGGAAGTTAAGACTGTCCTGGGAGAGTCCCTCATCAATAGGCAAATTGTATTCCTGCCGGGTAGTGGCTCATCAGTTTGAGCAAGTGGCACGGGCCGTCTCGCCCGTGAAACCACGCGCAGGATGCGCGTGCCACCTCAAACTGATGAACCACTACGTCCTGCCGAAGGAGCGACTCAAATCACGGCAATGCGATTACGTGCTATATGGTCACGCTACTAATGGCTTGTTGACTTGCCTGCCGAGCAAAAATAGAATCCGCCGCGTAACAGGCAGGACAAAACGATCGCTGCTTGATGTTCATTTATTTTTGCTCGCTAGCGAGCGTTGGACTTTGGTACTCCCTGACAGTAATGGACGAACTCGTAATATTAGTCCTCACCCTGATCGTCCTGGTGGCGATTATTTCCGCAATAGTCCTCCCAATCATTGCTCTGGTGATCTCAATCCGCTCGAAGAAAAGGATTGCTGAACAGATCTACCGGCTTGAGGCGGCCCAACCTCAGCGACTCCCGAGCGCGTCCCAACCATCAATCCCGGGCGAGGCCCTGCTGGCGGTGTCGATACAGCAACTCAACGCCCGAATAGAAAGGCTCGAAGCGGTACTAACGGCGCGGTCAATTCCGCTTCCGGAAGTCTTTGACGAACGAAGTAAAGTTGCAACCGAGCGAACAGCAGGCCCGCCCCCGGTCGAATCCGGGCCGAGCGCCGAGATTCCTTTTGATGCTCAGCGATCCTCACCAACAGCGGTTAGCTTTAGGCCGATTGGCGCCGGCGAGTCTCGAGAGCCCACCGCATCAGCTTCCTTGTTCACCCGCCCGATTCAAGCTATTCAGGCAGGGCAGCTTGAATCAATGATCGGGCGCCGGTGGCTGGGGTGGGCAGCGGTCGGTCTGATCCTTTTCGCAACTGCCTTCTTCCTCAAATATGCTTTCGACAACCGCTGGATTGGGGAGCTTGGCCGAGTAATGATCGGCGTGGCTGCGGGTGTTAGCCTGACCGCATTTGGTTTCAAGTACCACAAGCGCGCCTGGCGAATGTTCTCTCAGATCCTGACCGCAGGCGGGGTTGTGCTGCTCTATCTGTCTGTCTATGCCGCCTTCGGGTACTACCATCTCGCTACTCAGAAGGCGGCCTTTGTATATCTGGCGATCCTGGTCGCCGAGGCCGCTGGGCTTGCGCTGCTATACGATGCGCCGGCGATTGCGATCATGGCATTGATAGGAGGCTTCCTGGCGCCCATACTCTTGCGATCCGATCGCGACCAATACAGGTCTTTGTTTGGCTATATCGCGGCGCTTGATATCGGCGCGTTAGCTCTGCTCAAACACTGGCGGGGACTGAGCTCGCTCGCCTTCGCTGGGACCCACCTGCTGTTCTGGCTCTGGTACGTTGATAACTATCACCCACGAAAGCGCGGCGCGGTTATGGTCTTTCAAGCCAGCGTGTTTTTGATCTTTCTTCTTGCTCACCTCGGGCGGAAATTGGTCAGGCTCCAGCCGGCCACGTTCGAAGACCTCGGGCTCTTGCTGGTGAACCCTTTCATTTTTTTTGCGACTGCTTATCACCTCCTCAATGCTGACTATCACGATTGGATGGGAGTCTTCGCAATCGGCATGGCCGTCCTTTACGCGGGTGCTGCGAAGATGGTGCTGAACCGTTCCATACCAGGTCGCGCTGACGTCCTGGTAATGATCGGTGTTGCGCTCACATTCGTGACAATTGCCATGCCGATTCAGTTACGGTCAAACTGGATCACGATCGCCTGGTCGGTTGAAGCGTTCGCAATATTATGGGCCGGCATAGAGATCAAAACGTGGCAGCTTCGGGCACTCGCCTTCGCACTGTTCGCGCTCGCTCTCGTGAGACTTGTTTTCTGGGATACCCCATTTGATTTTCGCCCAATATTCACGCCCGTACTGAACAGGTATTTTCTCTCTTCTCTGGTTGTGACGATATGTCTGTTTGCGGCTGCGGCCTTGTACCAAAGGCTGGGCGAGCGCAAACAGATCTTCATGCCAAGACTCAGCCTGGTTATTTTGCTTGTTGCGATCGTCACACTTTGGTTCGTTATGTCGGTTGAAACCCACACGTTCTTTGAGGCACGAGCATCTGCCCAAAGACTGGTCGAGGATGCCAGCCGCGAGCGATGGCTGGGCCAGATGGCACTCTCGGTTCTATGGTCAGTTTACGCAGGCGCGCTCGCGGCCGTCGGCTTCCTGCGCCGTTCAGCGAGTGTACGGTGGGCTTCGCTAGCGCTATTTGGGCTGACCATAATCAAGGTCATGCTTATTGATATCGCGCAACTCCAGCAGCTTTACAGAATCATTGCGTTCCTTGTGCTCGGGATGTTGTTGCTGCTGGTAGCCTGGGGCTACCACAAAGCTTTTCATTCCAGGGAGGTACCCACATGAAGAAGTTTGGTTTAGCTACGCTCCTCATTTTCGCGACATCTACGTTGCTTATTCCAGTATTCGCTCAAGCGTCAATGTCGTCGTGGGCTTTCTTCGTCGAGGTAACTCCGAGCTCAGCAGCGCCCGGCACATATAATCTCGTGGTTCCGCTTCAGGTGCTGGACAAGTCGCGAGAGGATCTCGCCGACCTCAGACTCTACGATGCTAACGGCAGGGAAATTCCGTATGCGCTTCGCATCCGAAGGGAGGTTGATGAGAAACAGGAGATAGGGGCCCGTCTGTTCAATCAAGCGAACGTCGGCATGGCCGCCACCGAAGTATCAGTTGACCTGGGTGAGAATTCAGGCGAACACAACGAAGTCGAGATTGACACCGCCGGAACGAACTTTCGCCGCCGGGTTGAACTGGAAGGCAGCGATTCCGGTAAAGAATGGAGGATGCTGAAAACTGGCGACGTGATTCTTAACTTTGAGTCTCAAAATAGAGCTGTTGAATCGAACCGCGTCAGTTACCCGATGAGCAGGTACAAGTATCTTCGGATCCGGGTTTTTGCCGACGAATTAACCGACAAGCAGGCGCCAGTTATCAGAGGAGTGAAAGTGATAATGGCGCTGCGAGATAAGGGCCAGTTGTCGAGCTGGACCGTGGAGGTACCGCCCTATCAATCGCTCCGCAACCAGGGTGCTCCGGCTTCCGCCTGGCCAATCGATTTCGGTGCTCGCGTCCCCGTCGATCGGCTCCTGCTTGAGGTCAACGACCAGTCCTTTTCACGTCCCTTTCAGGTTGAGGTGGTTGACGATCCTCAAAACATACGTCTGGTCGCTTCCGGCGAGTTGACCCGGCGTGTTGGTGAAGAACGTCGGCCCTTAGTCATCACTTTCGAGAAGGAGGAGAATGCGAGAAAGTTGCGTCTGCTGGTCAACGACTATAGCAACCAGACGCTATCAATCTCTTCGATTAGAGCGAGCGCGCCGGCCCGGCAGTTAGTTTTCGATCTGAGGGAGACCGGCACGCAACCATTGCGCCTCTTTTTTGGTAATCCTAAAGCTACGGCGCCCCACTACGACTTCGAGAAAGAGCTGCCCGCCAGGCTCTCGACCGAACCGATGCGAAGCGAAGTAGCGGCGGTCGCCAACAATCCTGATTACAGGCCCGAACCCTTGCCACTCACTGAGCGCATTCCGTGGTTGATATATGTCGTGCTCGCCGCATCCAGCCTCGCCCTGGCAATCATCCTTATTAGCCTGGCCCGCACGACTGTTCGAACCGGGTCGCAACGAACTGAAAAAACGGCTAGCACTCAAGCCAGCTCCGGTTAAGTGAGGGTACTAACGACACGATCGAACTTTAGGTAGTGGTTCGGTTTAGAGTTCACGCTTTAGCTTGCGCCTGTAGTAAGCAACCTAAAGGTTGATGAACTCTGAACGCAAGCTGAACGGCGATCGTACTTTGCCCTCTCTTTGAAAGACGAGTAAATTTTCTTCGTTACCGCTCGAACGATCAATGCAAGGGTCTGAAGCTGTTGGACTATAGTTAAGCCGGAGTGGATGAAATGCGCATCTTGTTGGTAGAAGACGAGCCCGCGGCCGCACAAATGTTGGCAAAGGGATTGCGCGAGCAAGGCTACGCGATAGATGTCTCCGCGGACGGCGAGATGGCACTCTATCAGGCGAGCATCAATGACTATGATTTAGTGATTTTGGATGTCATGCTGCCGCGCAAAGACGGGTTCGAGGTATGCCGCGAGATGCGCTCAGGAGGTTCGGTGTTTCCAGTCCTGATGTTGACAGCGCGCGACACAGTTGATGACCGAATTATTGGGCTCGACTCAGGCGCTGACGATTATCTCATCAAGCCTTTCGATTTTCGCGAACTGCTGGCGCGCACGCGGGCACTTCTGCGCCGTGGCGAAGCCCTGCATCCGGAAACGATCGAGATTGATGATCTTCAAATTGACACGCGCTCGCGACGCGTGCAGCGAGCCAGGCAGAACATTCAACTTACCGTAAAGGAATACGCGCTGCTCGAGTACCTGGCACGTAACATGGACAAGGTCCTGAGCCGCGCCGAGATTGCCGAGCACGTTTGGGATGAAAACTTTGACGTGTTTTCCAACCTCATCGACGTTTACATTCAGAGACTGCGCCGAAAGATCGACGATGGGCATGATGTGAAACTGTTTCAGACCCGCCGTGGTGAAGGATATGTCCTCAGGCCCGTCCGTGAAAGCTGAGATGTTCGATTCAGTGAGGACACGTTTGACGCTCTGGTACATCGGCGTGTTGGCGCTGGTGCTCATTCTTTTCAGTCTTGGCGTTTACATGCTGCTGGCGCGCAAACTCTACACAGACCTGGACAATAATTTGAAGGCCACAGCCGACGGGACGACAGTTTCCATCCTTCGGGAAATGACAGAGGGCCGACCTCCGATGGACGCCGCGAGAGACGCGCTTGACGAACACATTGGACCTCGCCAGGCAGCGGCCATTTTCGACGCGAACGGATCTCTAGTTGCTGAGAATACAGCGCTCAATGGTATTCATGCGCCTTTGCCGACTTTAGAATCTCCAGCTGCGGATCAAATTCGTCTTTACTCCACATCTGAGCGTAAGGAGAGCGAGCAACGCCGAGTTATCGTTAAGCGCGCCACTGCACCTCCTGCGCAGACATATGCGATCGTTGTCAGCCAGCCGCTTGACGAAGTGACTAATGGATTGCGAACGATTCGCTTGATCCTGCTATTTTCCATTCTGGGTGCGCTGGTCCTCGCCGGACTCGGTGGATGGTTTCTGGCCCGCAGAAGTCTCGCGCCCGTCGTCCAGATGACAGAACAAGCGCGCCGCATGAGCGCCGACAATCTGGAACAACGGTTGCCAATTAGTAATCCGCACGACGAGCTTGGCCGCCTCGCTGCAACTTTCAACGAACTCTTTGGTCGCCTGGATGAGTCCCTTTCCCAACAGCGGCGTTTCATGGCTGATGCTTCACATGAGTTGCGGACCCCTCTCTCGGTAATGCGCACTGCGACTGGCGTCACTCTTGAGCAGGAGCAGCGCAGCGACAGCGAATATCGTGACGCCTTGAAGGTGATAGACCAACAGGTAAGACGTTTGACGCGCATTGTCGCTGATATGTTTACTTTGGCGCGCGCTGATGCCGGGCGTCGCGCTTTTCATCGCAATGATTTTTACCTGGACGAGCTGGTGTGGGAATGCGTGCGCGCGGCGGAATTTTTGGGATCGCGCAAGGGAGCTACTATCAGGCTGGGCAATTTGCCGGAGATACCGTATCGCGGCGATGAAGGTTTGCTGCGCCAATTGATTCTGAACCTGCTCGATAACGCAATCAAACATACTCCCAGTGGAGGGGAAGTTTATGTGGGCCTCGAGCGTCACGATTCCGAGCATCGAATTATAGTTTCCGATACCGGCGCGGGAATTCCGCCTGAGGCACAGCCGCACATTTTCGAGCGCTTCTATCGAGTGGACAAGTCGCGCTCGCGAACCGAAGCATCCGATCTTGGAGCCGGCGCCGGACTTGGCCTCTCAATCGCCAGGTGGATCGCGGAAACCCATCACGGACGGTTAGAGCTGCGAAGCTCCGATCAAACCGGGAGCGTTTTTGTCGCGTCGCTGCCTGCTTCTGAACCCCGTCAAAGAGCAGCATTTTAGCGCCTTTCGCCTGTTCATCCTGCGTTCATTTTCCAACCTGTAAAGTCGATACATCCCAGACAGTTTCAGTTCGCCGATGGGCAAGTGATTTTCGCTCTTGCCGGGGGCAAAGGACTTCCATGTCTGTAATAGTAATTGCCGACTTGCAGGGCAGGCGCGGCTCAGTAAGCAAGGACACGGTTGCCGGTGGTTACGGCTCACGCTTTCGCGGGGATTCCGTCACCACGCGCTTCGCCAAAAATGTCAGACGTGTCTTTCTAAATCTACCCAGCATCCACACCGGCTATCTCGCCGCGATTTTCGCTAATGCCGGACACAAGGTCGTCGTCACACGCGACGATAAACCGGTCGAAGGAGATCTTGGCTTAGTCCTTACTTCGCTGGTTGATTACCGGCACGAGCGTGAATGGGCACTGGCAGCACGCGCTCGCGGAATGCAAGTAGGATTCTTTGGGACGCCCGCTACACATTTGCCTGAACTCTTCGTTGACGCAGGGCATTTCATCCTAAGCGGGGAGCCTGAAGCTGCCGCGATCGGACTGGCAAAAGGCGAACAGTGGCTTGGTGTCGTCAAGAGCCCGGCAATAGATGATCTTGATTCACTTCCGTTTCCGCGATGGGACTTAGTAAAAGCCAGACGCTTGCGATACTTGAGTCCGAACGGTAAAGGATTGAAGCGGGCGTTTCCCATGCTGACCAGTCGCAGTTGCCCGGAGCATTGCACGTACTGTCCGCATCGCATCACCGCCAGCTTCCGTGAGCGCTCAGTCGAGTCAGTGATTGCTGAAATGGCCGAGCTGTGCGGACACTGTCCCAAGCCGCATATCAAGATTCGTGATCCGTTGTTCACGCTCAACCGCGAGCGCTGTTTTCATATCAGCGAAGAGATCGTCGCGCGGGGACTTCGCTTCACGTTCGAATGCGAGACGCGAATGGATGACCTCGATGAGAAAATGGTGCGCGCGATGCACGTGGCCGGCCTGCGGGAGATCTCCTTCGGAGTAGAATCACCTGATCCCTTAATACTGAAAAAGGTCGCCCGCCGGTATATCCCGCACGAGCACATGCGTAACATAGTCAATCTCTGCTGGGAACTGGGTATTGTGACGACGGCTTTCTACGTAATCGGATTTCTGCAGGAAACGGAACAGGCAATCGAAAATACGATTCGTTTCGCTTGTGATCTGGACACGACGTACGCGAATTTCAAGATTCTGACTCCGTATCCCGGCACTCCGCAATTCAACCAACTGAAGCCGCTGATCTTCGAAACCGATTGGGAGAAATTCGACGGATACACGTTGACTTTCAACCATCCACATCTAACGCCGCGCCGTGCGCGCCTGATGCTGGGCATGGCATACTCACGATACATCGCTCGTCCCAGCCAGCTTTTTAATTGGCTTGGATTGCACAAGTATTCGCATCGTGAATGGCTTCAGCGAGCAGACGCCTGGTCCTGGCGCCAGCAGGAATATTTTGATCGTCCGTGGCTTTCGCAGAGAAAGGTAGCAATATGAATCTGCGCACCATTCCACGTTACGGCGCACGCTCAGTTCCGGGCGACGAAAAACAAATCGTTGCCGCCTTTCGGCGTGGTGAAGCTATTGAGGGTCCAGCCATTCGTGAATTTGAACGGCGCTTTGCGGCTTATCATTACATGGACGAAGCTGTCGCCACTTCGTTTGGTCGCATGGCCTTCTATTACATCCTGAAGGCGCTGGATCTTCCTACCGCAAGCGAAATCATTTTTCCCGCGCTGACTTTTTGGGCCGTTCCTGAAATTGCTCGCCAAGCCGGTCTTAATCCGGTTTTTGTCGATGTGAATCCATTGTCGTTCAACCTGGACGCACACAAGATCGAAACAGCCATTACCGATCGCACGCGAGCAATCATCCCAACTCACCTGTACGGCCGGCCGTGCGACATGTCAGCGATCATGCCAATCGCTGATAAGCATAGTCTGGTCGTGATTGAAGATTGCGCGCAGGCGGTAGGTGCCCGTTATCACGGAAGATTGGTGGGCACGTTTGGAGCAGCCTCGTTCTTCAGCTTTCAAATGCTCAAAGGCATAAACACCTACGGCGGCGGCATGGCGATGACTAACGACACCGGGCTGGCAGCGCGAATCCGAGAGCAAGTTAAGGCCGAGCCCCTTCAAAGCCCGCAAGACCTGGCGACCCGTTTTGCCGCAGGATTTATTTCGCGGATAGGCATCAGTCCGAAAGGATTTACTTTCTGGGGATATCCTTTGCAGGCCGCGGCTTCAATGTTCGGGCATTACGATGTCTCGAAACACATTTGGGAGAAGATCCGGCCATTAGATCCGTTTCCCCGCACTTACCGGCAGCGTTACTCGAACGCTCAGGCCTTGATCGGAATGCGGGGTCTGGCCAGGCTCGACGAATTCAACGCGCGCTCGCGCGAGCATGCTTCGCGTTACACGGCAGGGCTCTCGGATTGTCGCGCTATTCAGACACCTGAGGTCGCGAAGGACATCGAGCATGTCTATTATCAATATTGCATCTACACTTCCGATTCAGAGCGCGCCAGCCGTCGTGCAATCCGGCGCGGCGTTGACTTTGAAACTACGCACGTCGATGTCTGTTCGTCTTTGCCGCTCTTCAAAGAGTTTGCTGTCAATTGCCCGGGAGCTGAATTGACTGCAACGTCGCTTCAGTTACCGGTGTATTCACGATTGCGCGACTCGGACGTCGAGCGCGTCTTGCTCGTCGTCCGTGAAGTAACCAGCGACCTTGCCCCGCTGACAAAGCTTGGTAAACTCCCATTTGCTGTTGCCAACAATGTGACGCGCGGCGAACGAGCCACTGTAGCTTAACGCGAGTGCCCGCAACTTTTAGTTTCATCATCAACAATGCAATGACTGCGCTGTCGACTCTGGACAATCAGAGCTGGTGGATGCGTTTGTTGCCGAAATACGGCTATCTCGCCGTCCTGGTCGCAGCGTTCTGGGAAGGCGAAGTGGTCTTGATCGCTGCCGGTGCGCTCTGCGGCTCAGGCCATCTGGATTGGCGTTTGACTATTCTGGCCGCGGCCATCGGTGGGTCCGCCGGAGATCAAATTTATTTTTACGCAGCACATGAAAGAGCCGCGCGCGCAATCAAAAACTCAAAGCGATTGAGTAAGTGGTACCCGAAGGTCAGCAAGTTTGTCCTACGTCACAGTACAGTTGCTGTTTTGTTGTCGCGATTTGCGGCCGGATTGAGAATTACGATCCCCCTGGTATGCGCGACAGCAGGAATGCCTGCAAAGAAATACAGCGTTCTAAGTCTCGTCAGCGGCTTCGCCTGGGCCTCGTTCTGGGTCGCGGTTAGCTATCAGGCGGGCGTGCACTTGAGGTGAGCTCATCCTTACCGGCTCGCTGGATTTCGCTGAATCAGTTGGGGTACCGGGCAACGCGACAGGTGTTGACTGTTTTCGAAGGCATCAACCGGCGTGACAATGACGTCGATTACCCGAAACCCTCCGCCTTCGGTCAATTCAAACGCTATATCAAGATAACCACTGCGACTCTCGACGACATCTGAGATGATTTCACTCATTTGTGACGGCTTGCTTGCGCCTCTTGACTCCATGCCTTTTGACGAGTCTGCGAGCGACCATGCTACCGTTCCCCGCGCGACACTGATCTTCGCGTACATCAAGTACCGGCCGCCTGGTTGCACCCCAATCGTTTGCCAGAGTCTGCCCCCAGCCTGAGCAGCCATGCCCTGGCCGCCCATAATAGTCAGGACTTCGATGGGACCGCTCACCGACCAGTCAGCGGCAACTCCTTCCGCTCAAGAATGCAAGTGCGCGAACGGTTCTGGTCCCAATCGCGCAAGAACTAATAGAAAAAGAATCAGTCATTTAGCTCAGACGTCTCCGCGAAGTATTCAGTTACATAATTTCCCCGCATTCTGCCGCGCGGAACCTTCTAATGTGCAAAGCAACTCGCCGGAAGCTTCTCAAGATGTCGTAATTATGAGTGGTGTTGCCAGAAGTCGAGGCGCGAACCGGGGCAATAGCCCGACTGTAAAGGAGGGCTCCGCACTCATCGGCCTCAAGATCTGAGCCCTCCCTGACGGTCGGGCTAGCGCCCCGCGCCGGCAACACAACTTTAGAAACTACCTAATCAGGTGTTCGCACAAAAGGTGGCAAATCTGTGCCGGGTACGTGCTTCTGTAGTGTTAAAATCGGCTGCACACCGCCGGGAAGAGTCAACTACGTGGATTGTCGTCAGACCAGGGTTATCGAATCGCTGCGAGAAGCGCGCACTCGCACGCTGGCGCTGGTTGAAGATTTGAATGACGACCAGATGATTGGTCCGCGTCTGAAGATTGTCAATCCGCTGCTCTGGGAAATTGGTCACGTTGCCTGGTTTCAGGAGTACTGGGTGCTACGGCATCTCAATGGGCGTTCGCCGATGATGGCTAGTGGCGATTCCCTGTATGACTCAGCAAAGGTTGCGCACGAAACACGCTGGGACCTTTCACTGCCCTCAAGACCGCAAACATTAGCTTATATGCAGAGCGTTCTTGATGAAGTAACTAACCTACGCGGTAATGAGATTGGCAATGCTTCCTATTTCCCTTCGTTAGCTCTCTTACATGAAGACATGCACGATGAGGCCATTGGATACACGAGGCAAACGCTTGGATATTCGAAGCCTTTCTTCAAGGAAGTGGGATTGATTCCCCCGGCGGTGAAAGGCTCGGCTCACAATGACCAGGAATCAGAGACGCTCGGCGATACGCTTGTACCCGGCGGTCGTTTCGTTTTTGGCAGTACGCCTGATGACCACTTCGTTTTCGATAACGAGATGGATGCGCATGAGATTGAGCTGGCGCCGTTTTCGATTTCGCGTACAGCCGTGAAAAATACCGAGTTCGCCGGCTTTGTTGATGACTATGGCTATGAGCGACCCGCGCTGTGGTCTGATCAAGGTTGGCGATGGCGAGAGAGCGCCGGTGCAAAACATCCAGTCTACTGGCTAAAGAATGGCAATCGATGGTTGAGTCGTACTTTCAACGAAATAATTCCGCTCGAAGATCACTTGCCGGTATTGCATGTGAACTGGTTTGAGGCTGAGGCTTTCTGTCGGTGGGCTAACCGTCGTTTGCCGACCGAAGCAGAATGGGAAATGGCCGCGAGCGCCGAACCAACCGCTGATGGCCGAGCCATAGTCGAACACAAACGAAGATTTCCCTGGGGCAATGAAGCTCCAACATCAAACCTTGCGAATCTTGATTGGCGAGCGATGGGCTGTGTCGATGTGCGGGCATTGTCTGATGGCGACAGCGCTTTTGGATGTCGGCAAATGATCGGTAATGTGTGGGAGTGGACGGCGAGCGACTTCAGCCCTTATCCGGGCTTCATCCCTGGGCCTTACAAAGAATATTCCGAGCCGTGGTTTGGAGATCACAAAGTCCTTCGCGGAGGTTGCTGGGTGACTCGCTCTCGTCTTATTCACAACGCTTATCGGAATTTTTACCAGCCTCACCGCCGAGATGTTTGGGCTGGCTTTCGCACCTGCCCGCTTAGAGAAGTATGAGGATTGGAATAGTCACTCCGGCTCCGCCAGGCTCGCACTATGGAAATCGCGTTACCGCAGTTCGCTGGGCAAGGATCCTCAGAAAACTGGACCATCGTGTTTCGATCCATCAGACATATGATGGCCAGACTCTTGATCTGTTAATCGCACTGCACGCCCGTCGTAGTGCTGCGTCTGTCACTCGATTTCGGCGAAAATATCCTGGCGCGCCCATTGTCATCGCGCTCACTGGGACTGATCTGTACAGCGACATTCGGACCAGCCGCCAAGCACGCGAATCACTCGAGATGGCCGACAGGATCATTGTGCTGCAACCGATGGCTCTGAAAGAGCTGCGAGGGACGCACAAAAAGAAGGCGAGGGTTATTTATCAATCAGTTGACGAAGCGGGACTGAAAGCCGACGGCAAGCGAAAATTGAATCGCGATTTTGATGTCTGTGTTATCGGCCATCTGAGACCAGTGAAAGATCCTTTTCGCGCGGCACTTGCCTCGCGGTTGCTTCCATCAGCTTCAGGTGTTCGTGTGTTGCAGGTAGGCCGAGCGATGAGCAGGGCCATGACACAGCGGGCTCGGTCCGAAATGAAGATCAATTGTCGTTACCGGTGGCTGGGGGAGTTGCCGCCCGCGCGCACATCACGCATTCTGGCTAACAGTCGTATTTGTATTGTTTCGTCGCGGATCGAGGGCGGCGCCAACATTTTGTCAGAGGCGATAGTCGCATCTGTTCCCGTCCTTGCCTCGCGAGTTGCCGGCAATGTCGGCATTTTGGGCGATGACTATCCCGGGCTCTTTCCCTTTGGCGACACGCAGGCGTTGGCGCAGCTAATCACACGAGCCGAAACGAACCCCGAATTTCCTGCTGAATTGAGAGCGCGGCTTAAGAAACTAGCTGCGTTGTTTGGGCCGTTGCGGGAACAGAAGGCCTGGGCTGCCTTGCTGAAAGAGATTAGATAGCGAAAAGTCGTGGCTGCGATTGGAAGAAGAGCTGCGATAGCGCCGAAATGTCTATAGCGGTGCAGACCTTATTAGGTATGCTGAAGGAGATTGGATAGTTACTCAGCTTAAAGGAAAATTCCCTCTCCCCTTGGGAGGGCAATCATGTAGTTGACTCACCTGAGAAATCGGACAGAGTTATCAGCGCCGAAAGGCGCTCGCTAATTCTAGCCCAGGGCAACGCCCTGGGAACGAGGAGCCAGGAATTTGCGTAAACTCTGAAAGAGTTC
>WNGK01000865.1_pt1 | contig 31862 bp, 16 predicted proteins | sample 5400601 | NCBI WGS metagenome assembly WNGK01 (sample SAMN13153376, study PRJNA577476) | soil metagenome | isolation source: 60 cm soil or saprolite under Garry oak tree replicate 1 | place: USA:California | collected 2016-06-15 | reverse complement strand
GCGCTTTTCCAACCCTGAAGGGTGGATATGACTTGGTACACTCAAGCCGCCATTCAAGCCGCTCGGCGTTTTCTTCCTGGAACCACGTGAGTCCGCGACTTGGGATTTCGTACCAGTTGGATCAGAATACGGTCATCCGAACCGGCTACGGAATGTTCTTCTTGCCGGTGGACGTGCGCTGGGATGATGCGCCTCACAACCTGTTTATCAACTCCTTCAACACACCCTGGCTGACTTATCTGTCCGACGGAGTCACGCCGAGGTTCCCTATCTCCAACCCGTTCCCGTCTTCCGTAGGCGGAATCACACCGCCGTTCGGCCGAAACCAGGCGTTGATCGATGTCCAAGGGAATGGAAACGCTGCGGCCAGGACCAACGAGCATGCTCCCTACGTTCAGCAGTGGAATCTGGACCTTCAGCGCCAATTCCATGGGGACTTTCTGGTGGACATCGCCTATGCCGGGTCCAAAGGAACGCATTTGCCCATGCACGGCCAGGATCTCGATCAGTTGCCACCGCAATCCCTGCCCCACAATTCTCAGGATGTGACCAATCTGACGACTCAGGTCGCCAATCCGTTTGCCGGCAATTGTACGGGGTGCACTGGCCCGGTGCAGTCCGGCGGCATCGGGACAAATAAGACGGTTAAAGCAGCCCAACTTCTGCTGCCCTACCCGCAGTTCGATGACATCCAGATGGCCGAGCCGGATAACCGCGATTCGAGTTATCACTCGATGCAAATGAAGGTGCAGAAGCGGTTTTCGGCCGGCGCCCAGATACTTGCCACCTACACCATCTCCAAACTCATCGACAATACCAATTCGGAGATCAACTGGCTTGAGGCCGCGGCCCCCGGTTGGGGGGATGCCAACGCCTATAACCTCCGTGGCGAGCGTAGCCTCGATGGCTTCGATGTCCCCCAGCGGCTGGTCATCGGCAGCATTTTGGATTTGCCCGTGGGAAAGGGCAAAGCGCTTGCCGGTAATGCAGGCCCAGTTGCAGACAAGGTGATCGGTGGGTGGGGTGTCAACACCATCATCACTTTCCAGGCAGGCTACCCGATTATTGTCGGCGGCTGCCCCGGTGCGCTCAGCAACTCCGGTATTCCCAACGTAGGCTGTGCCCGGCCGACAAGAACAGCCTATTCGCACCTGATGGGCGGTTCCAAACAGCAGAAACTGAATGAGTGGTACGACACCTCGGTATTCACCTCCGGCGCCTCCGATTATTTCGGTTATGGAACCGATTCGCGTACCGAGCCCAACATACGCGGCGACGGACAAAAGAACTTTGACTTCGCCGCATTCAAGAACACGAAGTTCGGTCCGGATGGTCGATTCGGCTTCGAGTTCCGGGGCGAGTTCTTCAACCTGTTCAACCGAACGCAATTTAATCCGCCGGCCGGCTGGGGCGGCACTATAGGCCAGGTGAGCGGCCAATACAACCTGCCACGCGTCGTTCAATTTGCCGGGCGGGTAACCTTCTGATTGCCTCACGCGTGTGTCCGGCGGGCACAGGCCCGTCCGGACACAGCGTTTCTTATGTCATTCCTTTCTGACCATTTGGATTTTCGGTTCCGGCTCTAATAATCGCTCAATGAGACTTACGAAGGAGCTTCGACTGACTCCCTTTCCCTTTCGATTCCTTCCGAGTTATGCTGCCCTGAGGCTCGATAGGACCAGATATTCTCACGTCAAAGCCATCGCACTCTCCCTGCTTACACTTTCGCTGCTGATGACCGAATTGGCGATTGGCCAATCGTCAGAGCAGGGTATCGAAACATCTTTTCGCGCGGGCCAGGCGGCACTCAGGCATGGCGATTTTCTCCGCGCGACCGAAGAATTCAAGAAGGTTCTCGCCCTGGACCCAAGCCTTCTCGAAGCGGAGGTCAACCTGGGCCTCGCATACCAGAGCCTTCTCGACTATGACGCGGCATCCCGTTACCTGTCCCGTGCTCTCCGCGAACGGCCAAACCTGCCTGGCCTCGATGTCATTGTGGGGATGGATTACCTTAAACTCGGCTCGTCTGAAAAAGCCGCTCCCTTCCTTGAACACGCATTGAAGCTCGATCCTTCCAGCTCTGATGCGCATGAGGCCATGGCTTTGTATCACTTGACTCAGGAGAACTTTCAAGGCGCGGTTGAGCAATACCGTCTGGTCGCCGACCTCAATTCCGACAAGGGCGAGGCCTTGTTCAAAATTGGACACCAATACCTGGAGCTGGCGGCGCGCCTGGCCTATCGGGGCGCCCGTCTGTATCGAGAGTCCGCATGGGGACATCGTTTCCTTGGCGATACGCTACTCGAACGCGACCGCTGGGACGATGCTGCACAGGAATACAAGAAAGCCCTCGCCATAGAACCTCGGCAATCCGGCTTGCATTCACTGCTCGGCGAAGCCTATCTTCATGCCGGAAAATTGGAGGATGCAGAAGCAGAATTTCGCCACGAGCTCCAGCTTGATTCGCGATATGAGGTGGCCTGGCTTGGCTTAGCAAACCTTCAACTGGCCAAAGGTCAAGCTTTGGAGGCCCTTGCCTCGGTAGGCGCAGTCTGGCAAAACTCTCCAGAATTCTTAACGACGCGCCCAGAGTTCCCCTCGATCGAACTCACCAAGGAGACTGCGCAGGTTTGCGCATCGCGCTTGCTGGATCAGCCCGAACGGCCGGCCAAACACTTTCTATTGGCCGCTCTTTACTCCTCTATGAATGAAAACGCTCCTTCAGAGCGCGAGTTGCAATCCTTCCAGAGCGACCTCTCGAAACGGCAACAATCGTCTCGCGCTACTTCGAAAGCAAATGCTAATCCGGATTCCTGCAAACTCCATCTCTATTCTCGCTGCATAGCCTCGCTTCAAGGAGCAAAGCCTCTGACCTATTCGGCCCACCTCGTTTTGGGGAAAACCTACTTTACATTGCAGCAATACGAACGCGCGGCTGAGGAGTTAGCACAAGTGCGAGACAAAAAAAATACGAATGCCGAGGCCAGCTATTGGTTGGAGCGGACATATCAAGCCCTGGGGGCAGAGTCCTATGCGCAACTCGAAGCCTCTTTTCCCGACTCCTGGCGAACTCACCAGCTGCGCGCCGAAGGCTTCGCCCTTCGCCGGGATCGGGACGACGCGATCAAGGAGTATGAGGCGGCCCTTCACTTGCGCCCGGATGAGGCAGAACTTCACGAAGCACTTGGAGAATTCTACCTGGATAATCGCTCTGACGGAGACGCGCAGAGTGAGTTGGAGAAGGCCGTGGCACTCGATGCCTCGCGCACCAAGACGCTCTATCTGCTGGGACGCCTGTATGTCCTTGACAACGAGAACGAGAAGGCGGTGCCCTTTCTCGAGCGCGCGCTGCAACTTCAACCCAATTTGAATGAAGCCAGCAGCTTGCTAGGGACGGCATATGTGCGCATGGGAAAGTTTGCCGATGCGATCCCGAGACTGGAGAAGGCGGCGCCGTTGGATCATTACGGGAATGTCCATTATCAGTTGTACCTGGCGTATCGAAAGCTCGGCGAAGCCGAACTCGCTCAGAAGGCTTTAGCGCGCTCTCAAGATATCCGTCGAAGCTCTCTTGAACGTGACCAAGCTCTAATCATGGGATCTCCGCAAGTCGAACCTGAGCAGCAGTGATCATAACCTTGAACCGGACATACTCGAGTGCGAGACGCATGCCCGATCCGCGACAGAATGTTTCACACGACCTCATTCCCATCGGGTGGCCAACGGGCTGTACGCCTGAGTTGGCGATGAAGATCTGCGCTGAAATTGCGCTTTGCCATTCCCCAAGTCGATTTCTCAAGATGAATCAGTGCCATGCGTGGCCACAAACCTCAATGGCAGCGTACTCACCCGATCTCGTCGGGCAATACACGCGAGCCAAGGAAGAATAGGCCGATGCGCTCGTGGGAGAAATGCAGGATATTGCCCACGATGGAAGGTGATCCTGCCCTTCTCGTGTCTGGCGGGCTTGACTCTACTTTCAACCTCGTTATTTTCCGGGAGAATCGGGCAGATTTACCTGTTTAATTCGACGATGGGGCTCCTTATTTGCGGGACTGGCCCGGTCGCATATGATACCGAGGTCTGGCTTTTGGCCTCGTGATGGCCGGCCTGGGAACGGGCGCTCTCATCATGCCGTCAGTCGCACAATATCTGATTTCAGGATTCGGCTGGCGAGTGGGCTTTTTCCGAGTGCCGGGCCACATGGCCGTATAGTCGCCAACATGGACACTTGCCGGTTATACGGCCACTTGCTCAAGTCATAGATCGATCTGAACAGCTCGATGCGTAACTCGGCCTGTTCGCAACAACCGACGTTGAATTGGCAACCCTCGCTTCAACACTTGTACGCATGATGGGCTCCGTTTGAGGCAGTGCTGCCTCGCGGTGAATGAGAGGTGCGAGAGAGTTACGCATCACTTCTGCGCATTCATGAACTCTCTGATCGTCCGCAATTTCTCGCGTGCCACACCTCAAGGCGGGAAAGAAGTCGCTCGTGGCCTGCATGTCGAAGACAGAGCCGCACATTCCTATCGTGGGTTTATGCCCTATTGGGGCTGTGCTGCCGCCTTACGGGCCCAGGTTCAGGCGGCCGCAACCCGGGTTTCTGGCGCGTCTTTCAACAATCCGCGAAGTTTCTCCCGCAACTCCGGCGTGTCCTCGTGACCGTGGACGCTCACAGCGTGCATTACGGCTGCGTCGAGCACTTCTTGTTCGGTACCGGAAATCGCCAGCGTGCAGTTCGCCTCGTTCGGGAACTCTCCGCAATCAATATATCTTCTCGCCATGACTGCCTCCAGTTGATGGGCTGCGGCACGAAGCATAGTCCATGTCGGCAACGCCTGTAAATGCGTGTCATACGACCGCGGACATCCGCGTCCCGGTGCAATTTTGCTGTAACTTGGGAAGAAGGGCGGCGGTGCTATCCATCTGACAATTCAGGACTTCCGAAAGCGAGATCAATTTTTCGCTTCCAATCGTCCACTTCAAGTTGCCGTAAAGCCGCCTGCGCGTCCAGTTGGGGAGTGAACAACTTACCCCGGTTCGATGCCGAGACTGTCGTTCACCGTTACTCTCAAACGCTGCTTGCGGCCAATGTAGCGTTCCGTGGTTTGCACTGAGACATGCCCGAGAAGGAATTGGATCTGCTCAAAGCTCGCCCCCAGAATCATGGCAGAGCCGCGCACAGGATCGTCGATGATCGTGTGGCGCGACACGTTCATAGTTGCTGGCTTCAGAAGAATGGCACGGCAAGAAGGACGTCATCCTCATCAACCTTGCCTGCGACAGGTTGACCATCCGAGAGATTCTTGAGCGGAAATCCGGTCTTGAAGTTTGGCATCTGCTGATCATTCATTGTCGAATCCAATCGTGGTTATCTTTCGCCGTAAACCGGCACAGCGGCTCAGTGAACAACCTCTGCATCATCGCTGCACAGGAACAAAATGACAACCAGAATCCCGGAGGCCGGGCAATCGACCGGCCGATTTGCAGGAGAAAGACGAGACCTTTTACAACGACGGCGAACCGGCCTATACTGTCCGACCATAGAAGGGAGGGTCTACACATGCCCGCGCAGACCATACAAGCCACCGACAACAAGCAAATCGCACGCAGGTTTATGGACGAGTGCTGGAGCCAGGGAAAACTCGACGCTGTCTCGGAACTTGTGGCAGCCAATTGCCGGATCCACGACCCAGTATTCCCCTCACTCAGCTCCGGAGCCGATAATCTTCGGCGCCACATTGAGAGCTGCCGCAGCGGGTTCCCGGACCTCAGGTTCACAATCGACGACACCATCGCCGAACGTGATGAGGTTGTGGTCCACTGGACAGGCACAGGCACGCACAAAGGGCAATTCCTAGGCATGTCTCCCACCAACAAAAAGGTCTCTGTTTCTGGCACGACCATTTTTCGGATAGAAGGTTCAAGAATTGCCGAGGAATGGGCGCACTGGAACCTCATGTCGATGATGGAACAACTTGGAATCAACATTGCCCCTAAAGCCGCCTCGAACACACCTGAAGCCAAGTCAAAGGCCACGCCTGACATTCGAAGGTGACCGCTAAAGCCTCTTCCAGAAAGGGGATGCCTCCGTCGAAGACAATGGGACTGTAAAAGGGAACTGCACAAAGTGACAGCACCCATTTTCGTGGGCCCTGCCCCAGGAGTTCCGCGCCACCTTGCTCGCACCGAACCTCTCTCAGCGAGGGTAAGGTTGTGTCTCTCTCCACTGCGCAAGCCGGGGATGAATAATCTGGTTCCTTCGCTCCAGTCGCTGTCGAGTCGTATCCGTCGAACTGGTCTTTTGTCGCGACAACATCGACGAAGAGAGGAAATGTTGCCTTGCTCACGCTTGCCCCTCCGGCAGCGCTGAAAGATCGAACTCGACGTGTATCGATCTGCATTTTGGGTCTCCTTTGCTGCGATCGGTTGGAGCCCAGCTGCAGCGGGTAGATGGACGCGGTTTATCGGCAACTTAGAACCCTTCACGTAGAAGGTGGCAGTACGTGCGGACGGCCTTGAATCCGAGGCCGACGCATCACTGAATACTGGCCAGCTTCGCGGGTACTGACCTCGTTGCGGAGAATTGTGATTCGGTGGAACACCATCCCAGGCGAAAACGCCGATCCTGAGTTGTTGTCCTCTGTTGCCGCCGGACTTCGCGCAGGTCTTCTCATGAATCTCTTCGGTCGATGGCAATACTCGCAGCTCGTCGTCGGAGCGGTTCAGTGTCTGTGCGTCAGCATATTGGCAAAGATCAGGTAGACACTGGAGGTCCACGTATATAGGAAAGGGTCTCTCAATCCAACGCCGGTCTGAGCATCGAAATTCTCGGCCATTCCAGATCTCTGGGCCATCTGACAAAATGACTCTCTGAGAGAATCCGCCAGTTCATGCTCTCCGATATCGTCTAGACCATCGGCGACGATCATCGTTGCCGGTGCCCATATCGGACCGCGCCAATATCCATCGGATTCGTAGAGCGGGCTGCTCCTGGGCTCGGTGGAAAGGCCGAATGGTGAATCGGTTCGCCGCTTCTTGAGATTCTCGACCATTAGCGAATGCACGGCCTCGGGCAAGCGATGATCGAGAATGATCGGTATGTCCAACAGCAGGCTATCGGAATGGATTGCTGTCCTTTATCGACACGGATTGCGACCAAGTCTCACAGAAAATCCGAGGAGGCTTAATCGGAGGTGGATCAACGTTGGTGGTTTGATACGCAGCTTACGACTGGCCCGCATCGGTTGATGCTTTGTCTGCATCCTTTGCGCACTTTCTTCCTGTGAGGGCAACATGCCCGGCCGGAATCGGATTGCACCAGGACCCTGCATCATCGCCCAACCGTAACGGTTTGACCAGGAGCAACGGGAACATCGACATAGGTGACTGGCGTGGTCAGCGATGTCGTCTCGGTGTTAGCTTGTGCCTTCTTGCCATTCACGAGCAGATAAGGCACGGAACCGTCGAAGCTGGCGCGCCATCTGAACGTAGGACCGGACACATTCGTGACCGAACTGCTCCGGTTGCGCACGTGACGCACTTTGATCACATTCTGCCGGACCGGAAGTTTGTCGAGTTCTGCCTCGGAGGTGTGTTCGGAGAGCCGCGGCAAGGTCTGGACGACTACTCTCCGGGCCAGCATCTGGTCCGTTCCGTGGTTCTCTGCGGGAACGACATTCACGCCCATCATTCCGGTAACGATCGAACCGATGATGGCATACGAAACCTCGGGGTATTCGCGGCGCTCGCGGTCTGGCCGGGTGAGATCGACGATTTGCGCGTACGCCTCTTCGGGAGCATTCAAGTGAAACAGGATTTCGGGGCGATAACTCTGCTCTTCAATACCTGGAGCCGGTTCCCGTGTCTGCCTTCTCAATTCTTCCAGAGCCAGTTTTCTCTGCTCCTGATTGGTCGCGGCCCGGAAATAAAGGATGAAGGCATCGCCTTTCCCGACGCCCTCACTATTCTGTTGCAGCGCGTTGTAGAAATGCCGCTCTTGAGAACTCCACGCCCTGGTTTCGATAATCTTGGCGATACCCTCAGCCTGAGCATCAAAGGCTGGCGCCGATCCAGCCGAGCCGCGCATTCGCAGCAGTTCTCCATACAGGCGGAGAGCACGATATTCGGCGGCCAGAAGATCGGTGCCGAGGTTGAAGTCTTTGCGGTTTTCGGTGTAGCCCGGGATGCCCCGTGCATCGACAAACTTGCCGGATGCCAGGTGGCGGTTCATGATCCGTGGTCGCGAGACTACGTTTCCGGGCTCCAACTGCCACCGGCGGATATAGTCGGTCACCGTGTGGCGGTAGAAGTTAAGAAACACGGGATCCGTACTATATTCAGAGTCTCCAGTCCACACGAACATCCGCAGCGCGGCATTCATTACGTCGAAGTTTGCGGGCAGGTTGTACCAGAAGTCATCGTCGCTAACGTAGTCGGCAGTCGAGGGCTTTCCTTGGCGGTCGATCTCCCAATAGCTGGCCCAATCCTTTGGCGCGGAAATGCCCTGCGCGAAACGCGTCAGCATGCTCTTGTTTTGGGCAGAAAGTCCCAGTGCTTCCGCGCCCATTACCTGATGAGAGACATCCCGCATGCAAAAGGCGCTCCGGCCAGGCAGAGCAGCTTCGTACCAGTCCCGTACCGGATCCTGTCCGGACGAAACGTATTGGAGTGCCTGGTCCTTGGCCCAGTCAAAAGCCCATTGCAATTGCGGGTCGGACGTCGTGAGCTTCAAAGGCGAAACCACGGTCAAGGTCTGCGAGTGTCCCACGACACAGAACAGGAAGGCCAGCCGAATTAACAGGAATAGACTTCGATGATCGCGCGAAATGCCCAAAGAGGCGGCGGGACGAACAGCGGCGCTTGCTCGGTAATTCAGATAAAGACACGACAACCTCTCCATGGGCCCTCTCTGGTCTCTTCGAGCACTGGCGTACGCGCGGATGGAACACAAAGGATCCGTTTCCCTGTTTTTGAGGGCGGGGTCACGTTTGAGTCCTTCTTACTGTATGGAAAGCATGCCCGGGACTACCAGTTTTAGCGGGATAAATCTCGCAAGTCCAATAAATCGGCAGGGTTGTTAACGTGCAGAGGTAAGGTTACAAGCCCCTTTGTCGTTCCATACGGCCGTCACAGGAACCGGGGTAGAGCTCTGTTCAGCCCGATATTGGCTTTGTTATACTGCGGTCCGCGGCGGAAATAGACGACTTGGCACATCCCCATACTTTTGCGGGCGCGGAGGCGGAAACGCCGGATCGTGAGCAGTGTGAACAAGAGGTGCGCAGGATTCTTCGGTCGGCCACGTTCCGAAATGCCTCGACGCTCCAACAGCTGCTGACATACTTGGCTGCCAAATCGACTGCCGGCCGAGGCGACACACCGAAAGAGTATACGATCGGGGTGGAGGCGCTCGGGCGGAAGGAAGATTTCGATCCGAAGATCGATCCCATCGTCCGGGTACAGAGCCATCGCCTCAGAACCAAGCTGAAAGAATATTACGCGGTCGAAGGCAGTCAGGATCCCATCCTGATCCAGATCCCGAAGGGTCATTACCTTCCTACATTTGAGCCTCTGCCCGCAGGCAGTTCGATCCTGCCGGACATCCTGGATCTTCCCGATGCTGGTGCCGCGACCGCTGTCACCGTACCCGAGGAAGCCATAAAGCCTGAGGTCGAGAAAGATCTGCCCCTCGCTTCTGCGGCAAATCATGCAGGGTGGTCCACTACCACGCGGGTCGTTGCGGCTGCACTTGTTCTCGGGGTCGGTTTCCTGGGGTTCTGGATCGGCAGGCTGTATTCGAAAATCATTCCGGGAAGCGGGGAAACACCTTCCTGGAGGAGCGGCACGGCAGACAAAGACGTTGTCGAGAGCTTCTGGGCGCGCTTCCTGAACGATGACCATTCTCCTGTCATTGCATATACTGACGCGATCTTTCTGCTCGACGATTCGAATGATCTGTTTCGATACCGCCGCGGTGCGAGCGATGGGCGTGGTGGGCTGGTCGAACCACATCTTGCACGACAATTTGCTTCCAATCCGAAATTGGTGGGGATAGCCGGTCAGCTTTATTTTGAAAACGGGTACACGGGCACGGGCGAACTGGAGGCGGTCGCGATGTTGTCCGGCCTTCTTGGCCGGATGGGTATGAGGCCCATCATCAAGTCGTCGCGAGACCTGACTCCTGACGATCTCAGCCAGCACAATGTCATTCTCCTGGGTTCGCCGTTCCAGAATGTCGCTGTATCGCAATTGCTGACCTCCGGCGATTTTGTATTTCAGAACCCGGATCAGCGCCACGAACAATGGCGCGCGCAGATTATCAATGCTCATCCGAAACCCGGTGAACCGGGCACGTACAGCACAGAGCGCGACCCCGATACCCGCGTTCTAACATCGGACTATAGCTTGATCACTATCGTGCCGGGGGTGGTTCCTGGACGCTATATTGCTGATCTGGGAGGCTTGGACACCAAGGGCACCCAGGGAGCGATGATGTTCGCCACTTCCAGCTTCGGTGTCGAGCAACTCATGCATGCGCTCGGCACCGACAATGCGGCTCCCGGTGGTGGACCTCCAACGTTTCAGGCCCTGGTTCGTGTAAGGCTTGCCAAAGGGTACCAGGTTCTGGGTGCTGAACTGACTTCTCTCCATCCTATGCAGACAGCCAATTCCTCGCGTTCCGCAGCGGGCCCGGCCGCGGTCCAGCACTAAGATCGTTTTCGATCAGTTTTTTCTGTGCCCCACTCCACCCGTGTGCGCGCATCCCGTTGCGCACTCTTCTGTGTCGCGTCTGCACGCCTGATGGGAGCGAAGCAATGCTTCAGGCGATGCCCGCGCCGGCAAAGTGTATCTTGACCCCTCCCCGCGCCGCCTTCCGACATCTTGCGTGTAACAACGGCTGTAACCACCGTGAAACGTGATTGAAACGTAGCTCTAAAAGCTATGAAATGCCCACGTGTCAAAAATCCGTATCCTCCGGTTACTAGTCGGCGGTTGCTGCGTTTGGGTAGGGTTGCGGACGCTGTGAGTCGGGGAATTTTCCGGCATCGTTCCGGGCAGGTCGGTACGCCGGGCATTGCCGCTGCACATGAGCCCGAAGACAGGGCTGGCAGCAACAGCGAAGAAGAATCGGACAAGGAGGCTTCAATGGCACTTTCTGTATTCAGAGTTTATCCAGCCGCCAAAACAGGCGGAGCAATTCCCACGCTGCTTCGGATGGGATTGCTCGCTATCCTGGTGACTTGCGGAGGGATTCTCGCCGCCGCGCAGGGGGTCAGTGGCCGCATCGTCGGAACCCTGACTGACTCCAGCGGCGCAGTCATACCCAACGCCAACGTGACGATCACCAACCAGGACACGGGCATCATCAGCCGAGTGGTTTCCAACGCCAATGGCGAATACAGGGCAGAGACCCTGCCGCCAGGCAACTACCAGGTCCAAGTCGAAGCCCAGGGGCTTCAGTCCGTGATGTCCAAGGGCAATGTGGTCACCGTAGACAACTCAACGGTGGTCAACATCAGCCTGAAAGTCGGCGCTACCAACGAAACGGTCACGGTCTCGGCTGCAAACGTTCTCGTCGACACCAACAGCTCTTCACTTGGCGAAGTCCTCGCAGAGAGCGAGGTGAACAGCCTGCCCCTGAACGGCCGTGTCTTCTCTCAACTGGTCCAGACAGTTCCTGGATCGATTGCAGCCGGGTTCGGGAGTGCTCCTGAAGCTGCGGCCGGCGCAGGCTCCTCCGGATCGATTACGGCCAGTGTGAATGGAATGCCTTGGGGAGGAACGACCTACACTCTCGACGGAGTCAATAACATGGAGCTGTTGAACGCGTTCATCAACGTGACTCCGCCCCTGGATTCGATCCAGGAAATCAAGGTTTCTACCAACAATGCGGACATCACCGTGGGCACCTACGGCGGATCGCAGGTGAATGCGTTTATCAAATCCGGATCGAACTCCTTACACGGCTCAGCCTACGAGTTCTTCCGCAACGACTCGCTGAACGCCTACCAGTGGCGGGCCAGCCAGAAAGCGCCCTACCGCGCCAATCAGTTCGGCGGTTCGCTCGGCGGTCCGATCATCCGCAACAAGGCCTTCTTCTTTGTCGACTACCAGGCCCTGCTGCTCCGCAATGGCATCAGCTACATCCTGACCGTGCCGACCGACCTGATGAAGCAGGGCACGTTCCTGAAATCTCAGTTTCCGGTACCGATCTTCGATCCGACGACCCGGGAGCCCTTCCCCACCGTCTCCACCCCGCAGGGCGACGCATGGCAGATTCCTACGGGTCGCTTCGATCCCGTCTCCGCGAACATGTTGAACGGCACCGCCATCTGGCCCACAGCCACTGACCAGAACAGCACGAGCAACAATTACCGCGCCAATACCGTCGAGCCCGACGACAATCATCAGTTCGATATCAAGGCTGACTACCAGATCTCTAACAGCGACCGCATCTTCACCCGCGAATCTTACCAGAGGCGCGACCTGTCGGCTCCTTCACCGGGAACTCGTTTCATTCAGATCGGGGATGTCAATGCACAGACCCGCGATCACAATGCCGCGATCGGATACAACCACATCTTCTCGCCCAGCATGGTCAACGAACTGCGCCTGGGGTTCAACCGCTTCTATACGAAGGATTTTGGCAACGATCTGGGCACCAACGAGAACACCACTCTTGGCATTCCGAATGGCAATGACGCGGCGTTCGGAGCGACCGGCATCGGCAACTTCGGCATCGGCAATATCGCAGCTACAGGTTCGCAGGGATGGACCAACTCGCACCGCATCAGCAACTCCTTTGAGATTACCGACAACCTGACCAGGCTCTGGGGATCGCACACCTTTATCTTCGGCGAGGACTACCGCAAGCTGCAGGCCTCGCTTACCAACTCCGACGCAAACAAGAACGGCGACTTCTCCTACATCTCCGACTACACCAGCAGCTGCACCATGCAGCCGAACTGTGACAACCCGGCGGGCGGAACTCAGTTCGCCAGCTTCCTCCTGGGGTTTCCATCCCACTATGATCGCGGTTTTGTCGCCACCGATCCGGCTACGCGCGCCAACCTGCTGGGCGTCTATGTGCAGGACCAGTACCGCGTGACCCGCAACCTGACGATCAACCTCGCCCTGCGCTGGGATCTGATTACTCCCGCAATCGACAAGAACAATCGCCAATCGAATTTCGATTTGACCAATGGCGTGCTTGACTTCGCCAAGGATGGCAATCGCGGTCCCAACGTCGACACATTTTTAGGCGGCTACTCGCCCCGAGTTGGATTTGCCTATACGCCGTTTGGCGCAAATACCACCTTCAGCGGAGCCTTTGGCGTCACGCATTTCCCGGGCAACTTTGGCGCAATGGGCGGCTTCCTCGAGCGTAACTTCCCGTTCTTCGAAGTCTTCACCAGCCCGGCGCAGCTTCGCAATGTTCCGCTCACTCCACTCAGTGTTGCCGGGCTGCCGCAATATGTGCCCGTATCTCTGTCGGCTCCGATTCAACCACCGGTCGGAGTGTCGGTCGAGCTGATGTCGCACAAGATGCAGCCTGACGTCGCGTATGCCTGGAACTTCGGAGTCCAGCAGAAGGTCACCAACACGATGTCATTCAGCATGACGTATGTGGGCACGCGCGGCCTACACCTGTTCCGCCGCTACAACCTGAACACCCCACCTCCGGGAGACACACCGTTCAATTCGCGCTTGCCCTACCAGTACTTCAATGGCAGTGGCGAGCAGTATGCCACCAACATCGGGTACGCCGCAGCCAACGGCTCTTCGATCTACCACGCTCTGCAGACCGAGTTGAAGCTGAACTTCTCGCGCGGATTGGCAGGCCGGGTGAACTACACCTGGTCGAAGGAAATCGACGACATGAACACCTGGTGGCCGCTCGACGACCGCTACAACCGCGGCGAAGGCACCAGCCAGGCGCCGAATATCCCGCAGAACTTCATCGCCAGCCTGGTGTACAACCTGCCCTTCGGTCATGGCCAGCGGTGGCTGAGCAATGCGCCGCGCCCGGCACAATGGGTGCTCAGCGGATGGCAGGCCGGCACTATCACCAAGCTGCAGTCCGGCAGTCCACTCACGTTCAACGCGGCATACGACAACCTCGGAAGCGGCGTTACCAACCGGGCAAACGTGACATGTTCCCACGTCCGGACACTCGGTTCGGTCTCCGAGTGGTTCGATACCAGTTGCTTCACCACGCCCGCGTCGCTCCAGCTTGGAAATTCCGGCTCCGGAAAAGTGCACGGCCCCGGTTACTACAACTCCGATCTCTCTCTGTCCAAGTCGGAGCCCATTCACGACACCATGCGGGTGAGCGTGCAGATTGATGCCTTTAACCTCAGCAACACGCCTCATTACTCCAACCCAAATACGAATCTTGCCGATTCCAACTTTGGCCAGATCGGCGGTATAAATGGCATTCCCAGGGAACTCCAATTGGGGATTCATTTCACCTTCTAGCAACCAGCGCTCCGGCGCCCGCACTTCACCTCAAGCCGGAGAGCGCCCCGGCTCGCGTCTGTAAACGCTGACGTGAATGTGCTGAACGGGACAATATCCGAGGGTAGATGCAAGATGGTTGACAGGAGGCGCTTTCTCGCCGGAGTAGCATCGGCGGCCTTTTTGAGCTGCGCTGATCGAATGGAAGCCAATTCCCATTCCTCACCAGCGACCGAACGGAGCCTCATTCCAGACACACCCTGCCAGGCTCCGAATTATTGGTGTACATGGGCCGTGCAGAATTACATGTTCGGTCATGACCTTCCCAGACTCGACCCCGCAGCTCTCGAAGGAGAGTCGGGCAGCAAACTGGCTCACAACGCCATGAGCGAAGCGGTCCTTTTCGGCAAATACGGATGGGCTCATGAATTCTTTCCGAAGATCCGTCAGGACCTCTACCTCTTGCTCGATGATGGCTGGGAATCCGGTGGAACCGCAACCTTCGAGCTGGAAGCAAGCAGGTTTCCTTCCTTCCAGGGAGCTGCGGCGGAACGGCTTTCTCAATTGAACCGCGCTGTGCAGAAAGCGAACTGGCGCGGAGCCGCGCTGTGGTGTCGTAATACTCCTGGCGGAAACGCGGATTCTGTCCTGGAGGAGTTGACTCAGGCGGCTGACATTCGTTACTGGAAGATCGATATCGGCGATCCCGAATTCAACCTGGTCCACGTGCGCGACCAGAAACAGATCCCTCTGACGCTGGAACATGTTCACGGCGAGCTTCCTGTGAATGGGAACTGGCGTGCGGACGGCAGGTTCGGCGCTCAGTCGTGGGGCTCGCGTCGCATGCAGATTCTCGCTCACACCGACGTATATCGCACCTATGATGTGACATCAATTCTCTCCTTGCCAACCACACTCGATCGGTTGGCAGAAATGCTCAAAGGTGCGCAGGGGCATCCAGAGATTCGCGGTCTCCTCAACGTAGAGGACGAAGTCTACGTCGCGGCTGTCATGGGCTGCACCATGGGTGTTCTTCGCCATCCCCTCTGCGGGTTGCGACCACAGCCGGACACAGATCTGTTTTTCAACGGCCCGCGACAACCCAAAAAGAGAATGGACGAAGTGGTCCGCGCCGTGCGTTGGCAGCGCATCGCTCCCCCCGTTTCTGCGGGAAGTGGTCAGGTCCGGATAAGCCCAGACGTTCTCACAGATAGCTGGGTCTTTGAACGAGGGCAGACCTGGCAGAACGATCTCGTCGGGCAACGCGTATTTCAGAGTGCGCCGGCGCTCCTTTCCCGCAACATCGAATTGCCGCAGGTGAAGGCAGAAGGTGAGCACCCATTCGTCTTCGCGACGAGGTTTCCCAACAGCGCAGTAGCTGTCGGGAGCCAGGGACGCACCTGGCCTGATCGTCGCTGGTTCATGCCGAAATGCGAGGTCACACTCGACGTTGAAGATGCCAAAGGACCATTCGGCATATTTGGGGACTTCGAAAGCGTAACGTTCCATTTCGGCTCCCGAATAGGCAAGATACGCGTCATGGCCCAGGACCTTGCAGGAGACCAGGCGTGTGATATCACGCGCGATGTGCAGGTTCGAGAACGGAGCCTCCATGTACCTGGCCCGATCATTCGTCGGGAAGGTCTTCGGGCCGCAACACCGGGCGACGTATCGTCTCCGGGGCTTGTCATCGCTTTCGGATAGGTGTGCGCGTTGGAGCCGCTGCTGTTTCGGATGTCTCGATGATGGCAAGCAGGCGGTTGGGAAGGACGCGATTCAGGTCGTGGCGACGGTGCTGGCCCTTCCGAGCCAGGTCGCGGATCGCCTGCCGGTCGCGGCTGAGGGGCCAATCGCTCATAGAGGCCTGCATCGAATTGGCGTCGAAGTTCACGCACGGTCCAACCCTGCTGAGCCGCTTCAATCTCGTAGAAGTCGCGCTCCTCTTCCTTTAGACCGATCAGGAATACGTAGTGGGACCAGCCCAGGGAGAACGGGGCTGCGGTGGACCCCCTGCAATTGGCCAGACAGCGTCTGGGTGATTGCGAAAGCTGGGAATTGCCCAGACGCTGTCTGGCCAATCTGTGGCGTCCGCCCCGGATAGGCCAGATAGGAACGCCGCATATATTCGAGATTGGTCTTCGAAAAACCGCTTCCAAACTCGCGGGTCAGCCGGGCAGCCAGTTCCTTGACAATTTCCTTGCCATACTGCGCGCGGTCCGCCCCCTGTTGCTCCTGTTCGACGATTCGGCGGCCAATCTCGTAGTTCGTGTAGACCTGTAACAGGTCAACGCCTCGGGCGGCGCTCTGACGAGCCGAGAGTACCAGACTGGGATACTCTCGTAGAGGGAAGTGGATTCCCGGCGAGTGGTCACAGCAGCCCCCCGAAGACCGTGCGACATTTCGTGGCCGTCGGACCGGTGTGCAGTGATGTTTCCGCCAATCTTGCCAATTCTCTTGAGAGTGTGCTCAAACATATGGGTGGCTTACCTTGAGATTGCGGGCTAACGGGCGCCAGCCTGGGCCTGAGACGCTAAGCCGATGACCATCGATGGTGCCGAGAGAAAGAATAGTCGACTTTCAACGAAAAAACGCGGGGTACGCCTTGCTTGGCTGAACCAGCACGGATCGTAAACGATTCTGTATCCACGCCGCGGGCCTGGGCCTCAGCAGTAATAACGATTAAGAGCTTTGAAGGATCAATGTGTCCGGCCGTCCGGCATTGCAAACTTTGAGAAAGCAACTTGTCCGAATGCCACAACACCACAACTTGTCCGAACCCCAAGTACGACGTTGCAATCTGTCCATAACCAGAAAAAATGGACCTGAGCGGCCCGAAGTCTGGAAGTTTTCCGGAGCACGTCACCCGAGGTGGCCGGCAACTTGTTCGGCATACTGCGACAGACCGTCTCGCGCGCCGCTCCCAGCGCGACTTGTCCGGCCAACTTGAAACTGTCGCTCGGCGTGACCACAGCCCGGAGAAGACTCTGACGAGATCTGGATGACAGCGAGCGATACGGAGCAGCGGACTATTTCTGCGATTCTTGGCCGTCCTCAGAGTCACGGTGGAAGCTTGCTAGGTTATTACTGGTCAATTCCGTACCTCGATTGGACTCTGCTCGGAATCCTTTGCGACTGTCGGATCACCGATTCTTGAAACAGCGGCAAGACGTCCTCGAGCTCTTTGTGCAGGTCGCGACCAAACTCGGATTTCAAATTGATATGAGTTCGATGAAACACGCACCACGAGAGCCACGGCATCTCCAATGCTTTTCCGATGGACTTCAGACGGCGCGCTGCAATATTCTCCGGATGGATAGGGGTGCCGCTTCGCGACCCAAGAACAAAGTCCTGCGGCCTCGTAAAATGCTTACGACTTTTGAGGTCGCGTAAAATGGAACAGAGAGGCTCCGGTACCGGAACGAACCTTTTACGACATCCCATCACAAATCCAAATTCACCCCGGTAGCTTTGATTCCGGACGGCGATGGTTCTCGGTGGTATCCAGTCTTCACCGACGAAGCTACCCGTGTTTGACAAGTTCACGTATTCCCACTGAAGCCCGCAAATCTCCGACACATTCATTTCCGTCAGTATTGCGAAAAGGGCGATGCCCTTCTCCGGATAGCGCATTACCTGCATCACCTTCTTCAACTGGGCAAGGGTGAGTATGTGCGGTTTCTTGCGAACCATAGCTGGCAGGGTCACGAGAGTCGCGGGGTTGTTCCCCGTATAGCAACCGGCCCTTATGGCGTGCGAGAGTATGGAGCGTATGACGTTGCGGATGTGGGTGGCCGTCTGAATAGAGTACCCCGCATTCAAAGCAGTCGAAGTAAGGTGCTGAATTATTTCTCCGTTAATGTCGCACAGCCGCAGGGAATCCATATAGGGCCAGCCTTGAATCGCTTTGAGCTTCACATTTGCTTTCTCTGGATTTTCTGCGAAAGCGCAAGCTACCTGCTCGGGGGGTAACACGTACTTAAGGATTGCCTGGTAATGAGCACGACCCGCGGATCTCCTGATCGCAACGTATTCTGGAATGAACTTGCGCTGCACGAATTCCGCAAGGCGCATCGAAGAGAACTCTGCCTGAACCTCTTGATCCGAGCACGACGCGCCACTCATTCCGAAGGTAAGCTGAGCTTCCAGGATCGGCAGACTGGTCAGACTTGCGTCTGTGACCCAGGGCGGCCGAGACTGGCTTGCATTCCTTGTTAAGTCCTCGTCGGCCGACGTTCTGCTCAAATATCGATCCCGAGAATCGCGTTGCTGGAGAAGATTGCTTCTTGCATTGCCGCTTTGCGTTTCCATAGGCCTCCAAACGCCATCGCTGGCGCTTACCGTGCATTAGGACTCTGGATAACTCAGGGCTCAGTTGCTGAGACTTCATTAAGCGTAGAAACGTTAAGAGAGTCTCTCTGTCTTTGCACACATACAAAATGAGCGCAAGGGGATGCTGGTTAACGTTGCAGCAGGTAGAAATATTGTCAATACAACAATGGTAACTTGCGAAGTAATCTCTAGTAACCCGCACCGGGTATATTTGCGGCAGTAATGTGAGATAAGACAGGACTCAGCTCGATTGAAAAACATCATGAGCGAGAACCTCAGACCAGATCGATATTCGTTATTGGAACGACTGCTTGCGAGATACAAGCTACTTCGAATTACCATTAACAATTTTGCCGTGCAAGCAGTCATTCGCGAACGTTCCCCTGACAGCAAGCAGTCAGAATATGCAGATCCTCCCAGATTTGACAACAAGGCCTGCATTCTTTGCGTTAGAGCAAGTAGAAAATCCCTCGGCAAATAGACCGTTGGCCCGATTCGAGCGGGAGTGGCGTGGCGCTTGAGACCGGTGGCGATCTGTAACTGCGAGGGAGGAAACGAATGTCAAGCAGAAGAGTCGGCGCAGCTTTGTCTCTGTCGGTGTTCATAATTGTTTCAGCGGTAACTGCAACAGCACAGTCCTTCAGGGTTCAATGCCCTACCAGCACAATCACTCACCCCAGCACATTGCATGACAACAACTCAGAGCCTACGTACACAGGCCCGACCACGTTAACGGCTGGCGCCAACGGTTACCTAGGGCCGTCGGCCAGGGTGAATGGCGCCATCAAGTGCCAACAGATCTCGGGCGGCGACGGCTACGCAACGATGGGCGACGGAACGCAGACGTACATGTTCTCCTTTGGGCCGTTGTCGGGGTTGGCCGATGTGGCCGCCGGACAGCCAGGCACTCAATTCCCGGGTACTTTCAATGTGCCGTATCCGGGGGCTACTCCACTGGTTCCCGGCGACCCAGCTACCACAGTTGATAACGGGGGCGCGTTTATCTGGAATGGCGCAGTGGGGCTGACAGGCGATCCAGATTTAACGGTGCCGACTCCGGGTGGTGTACAGGCGACGGCGACGGCCGCAGTTGCCGGCGGCATTATCGACGCCATCACAATTACCAACGGTGGCAGCGGGTACTTAGGGCCGGCATCGGTGACCTTCGGACCACCTGCTGGATGCAGTGGAACCGCCTGCCAGACGGCCCTTGGATCCGTCATATTTGACGCAAACGGCCGCGTCTTCGATATCGATATTACTTTCGCGGGCGAAGGGTACACAGTGGCGCCGGCCGTGACGATCAGTGCGCCCGTAACTGGGTGCACTGGTGGCACCGAGCCTGGATGTATTTCCGGCCACGTCGATCCCCGTCCGATGATGGATGTCGGCGTGATGAACGGCAACATCCCCGCCCCGTTGATGGCGATCGACGAGGATGATGAATTCTTTCTCACCCTCAGCAACGTGGGCATGATCATGCGCCCTGACCTGTTCGAGCAGCACACGGTTCACTTCCACGGCTATCCCAATGCTTCCGCATTTTACGACGGCGTGCCGGACGCCTCGGTCGCCATTAACATCGGCGGCAGCTTTACGTATTACTATCTGGCGCCGGATGCCGGCACTTATTTCTGGCATTGCCACATCACTCCTCCCGAGCACTTACAGATGGGCATGGTCGGGCAGATCTACGTGCGTCCGCGGCAGAATCGGGTGGCGACAGGTGGCAGCCTGCACGCGGCGCTCGTTGCCCAACAGGGCGATTTGCGGACGGCATGCACCCCGTCCGCCGATATCCTTTGCACGAATCCTGTTCCCTCGACAGACAACGGGGCCACCCGGGCAGCAACCGGCAAATACGCCTACAACGACGGCGATGGATCTACCTATTACGATGTTGAATACCCAATCCAGATCCACGGCTTCGACCCCAACTTCCATTTTGTCGGCATGACCTTCAACCCGGAAGGCTTTACGGATATGAAGGACAAGTACTTCCTGCTAAACGGGCGGAGCTACCCCGACACCGTGACGACCGGTCCTTTGGAGACCGAATCGGCGGATGGCAGAAGTCACTTCTCACAGCCTCTGCCATCGATCATCAACATTCCGGCAGGAAAAAAAGCGCTGCTTCGCATCTCCGATCTGGACGTTTCGGAATACCAGACGCTGGCCTCCCTGGGAATTCGCATGCATGTCATCGGATACAACGCCAAGCTGCTACGCGATCAAGCTGGAAACAACATGTACTACAACACCAACTCCATCACGCTGGGTGGAGGCGAGTCGCTGGACGTTATTCTCGACGCCAGCGATACCACAAAGTATCCGTCAGGCAGCGTGTTCTACCTCTACACCCCCAACCTTGACCACCTGTCCAACGACGCCGAGAACTTCGGCGGGCTGATGACCGAAGTGCACATCAATTAGGAGAGCGACGATGAGGCCGATGAATATGAAGGACTTGCTGTTGGAGACGCGACTGCTCCTGGCGGCCGTGGCGGCAGTGGCTTTGCTTACGGCGACGGCTCACGCTGCGGCTCCTGGAATCACTGGCCCTACATTTAAGCTGACGGCACAACCCGCTTATCTCACCCAGCCGGACGGGCAGGCGGTTTACTCCTGGGGTTACGGCTGCAACGGCTCGCCGAGCGGTTATGCTCCGGCGGCAATATCGGGTACGTTCTGCAACGCAATGCAGGTTCCCGGCCCGACGTTGATCGTCACCGAGGGGCAGACCGTCACCGTGACGCTGACCAACGGTTTGCCAACGGCAGCCGGCAACACATCGATTCTGTTTCCCGGCTTTAAGGTGTCGACGAGTGGCGGCGTACCCGGTCTCCTGACGCAGGAGGCGGCGCCGGGCGGAACGGTGACCTACACGTTCGCTGCCAGCTCGCCCGGCACCCGCGCCTATTACAGCGGAACGCAGGGCGATCTTCAGGTCGAGATGGGCCTTTACGGCGCCGTCATTGTGCTGCCGTCAAGCGTTCCCAGCGCCTGCACCGGCGGGATTCATGCCTCGAACCGGACTGCGGAAATGCATTGGAGTGAATCCGATTTCCGGCTCGCCGCTGCCGCATACGACCACGCCAAGACCTGCTATGACCGGGAATACCTTTTCCAGTTTTCCGAAATAGATCCCAGCATACACAAACAGGCACTGGCCCAGGTCTCCGACCCGGTGAGGATTACCGCCTGTGCGACTTCAGCTACGGCTCCGGGATGCAGTCTTGAGGTCCTGACCGAGCCCTACCATCCTGCGTACTTTTTAGTCAACGGACGCTCAATGCCCGACGACATGGACCCCAACTACGCGTTTGAGTATCCGCATCAGCCTTATAACGGCAATCCACATATGCATCCCGGTGAGTTGGTCCTGTTGCGCATCATTGGCCAGGGCCGGTGGCAACATCCTTTCCACGAGCACGGCAATCATGTGCGCATCCTGGGCCGGGACGGGAACCTGATGCTCAGTACCGATCCCACTGAACTGGCGGGGCCGGCGCTGTTCACCACCACCACGACTCCGGGGATGGCGCTGGATGGAATTTTCTATTGGACAGGCAAGGGGCTGAACTGGGACGCGTATGGGCACAATCCCGCTTCAAGCGACGCAACCGCGCAGCTACCCTGCACCCCAGACAGCAACGGCTACAACACCAGCGCTCCCACCGCGATCAACTACTTCGAGTGGTGCCAGGATCACAACAAGCCGCTCCAGGCTATGCCCTTTGGCGATGTGGCAGGCGGCGGGCCGGTAGCACTGCCCGATTCCAACATTCTCACCAACGGCGCCTGGTACGGCGGAAGTCCCTATCTGGGGCCGGATGCGACCACGCGCGCAACCGGGCCAACGGGCACAACCCCGCCGTCCGGGACCGTCGCGAATCCGCCCGGCAGCGAAGCTGGCTTTGCATTTATGTGGCACTCGCATAACGAGCGCGAGATCACCACCAACAACATTTTCCCTGGCGGAATGATGATGATGATGCTGGTCGATTCCCGGGAGTTCGTGATTGACGAATCCAACTAACGAGGAGAGCAGAAATGCGATTCAACAATTTCAAGACCAACGTCAAGAACGCGATGCGCGCAGCAGCTGTTCTCCTCCTCGGAGCGGGCATGATAGTGGCCCATGCGCAGGTCAATGTGACTGCGGGAGCGACCACTCTGACCTTGCCCGATGGCTCGATAGTGCCCATGTGGGGCTACACTTGCGGGACAGTCGCGGGCGCGACCTGCCAAAAGTTGAACCCCGCAGCGACCGGCTGGTCGCCCGTCGTGATAACCGTTCCCACGGGATCAGCCCTTACGATCAATCTCACTAACAGCCTGCCAGCAGGCGTTCCTACCTCACTGGTGATCGTGGGCGAGGTTGGCGGCGGTCTCGGATCTGTCACCAGTAGCTGCAATGCAACCAGCATCAGCAGCACAGGATCGACGTGCACACTAAGTCCAGATCACTCCAATGCGCAGGCGAACTTGACTTGGCCCATTGCTAACCCGGGTGCGGGTAACCTTACGCCACAGCCGCAGGGGCCGCGCGTGCAGTCGTTCGCTAGTGAAGTGTTGCCTGGCGCAACCGCGACAGGGCTAACCTGGACAGCGACAAACCTGCTACCGGGCACCTACTTGATTGAATCCGGCACACATCCGTCGATCCAAGGCCCGATGGGACTCTATGGAGTGTTAGTGGTGACGACCGCTCCGTCAGGGGCCACTGCGGGCACGGCCTACCCCGGCGTGAGCTATAACGCCGACGTCCCGCTCCTTTTCAGCGAAATCGACCCGGTCCAAAACAAGACGGTGAACGCCGCAGTCGGCACGGCCGGCTTCAGTGAGACGGCGGTTTGGTCCGGCCAGTCGGGCGGTTGTGGCAACCCTAATTCGTCGACCTATCTAACTTGTTATCCGCCTGCCGTGAACTACACTCCGCTGTACTACCTCATCAATGGTGTGGCGTTCAACAAGACCAGCGCCTCAACATCGCTGTTCCCAGCAGCGCCGGCGACGGGTGTCGCGGCCACTGGCACGGTTCTCGTGCGCATGGTGAACGCCGGCTTGCGGATGCACGTGCCTTCGATCGTGGGCTCGCAAATCGGGACCGCCGTCGCTCCTGCGATTCCACCTTCCGGCTTTTCGTTGATTGCGGAGGACGGCAATCCTCTTCCGGGCGTTGCGCGTGTGCAGAGCGAAGTATTCATGGCAGCGGGCAAAACCTATGACGTGATGATCAACGTACCAACCGGCGGGACAGCTCTCCCGATCTACGACCGTGAGTTGAGCCTGTCTGGCAACGGGATTGCCCGTGATGCCGGTATGTTGGCTTACATCAGTGTCAACGGCGCAGGACTCCCGAGTCTCCCAGCCTCCGCGGCAGTGGCTAATCCAGACGCGTACAACTCTCTTACCCCGTGCGCGGCGACCCCTTGCCCGGCATTTACGGTTTCGGATCCAGCCAAGGGCGTTATCGCCAACGACGTGAATGTGTACGGAGTCAAGGTCCTTACGGCTACAACTCACGGCACACTGATTCTGAACCCGGATGGAACCTTTACCTATATACCAAGCGCTACCGGTACCACCCCGGATTCGTTTGTTTATCAGGCGAACGGAACCGGTCCTACCGCTACCGTGACTCTCGGTGCGGCGCCCCTTGAGGCGGGCTCCGGCATCACAGTGAACAACATCAGCTATACCTCGAATCTCGCGACGTACTTGAAGATCGCACCCTCCGGTGTTTTGTCGGTTGACAAAGATGCTGCAGGCTACCCCCTCACGGTCGACAAAACCACTGTGACGCCGGCGTCAGGCTTGACGGTGAATGTGGATCCGAATGGCGGTTTTGTCGCCTCCGTCGCCTCGTCAGGCACGTACACATTCACTTACAAGGCCAAGAACTCTCAGGGAACGCAAAGCGCCTCTGCCGCCACCGTGACACTGATCTTCCCGGCGGCGAGCGGCCTCACCGTAAAAGTCCTGGACGGAACAAATAAGACAACCGAGATCACCGATTACCGTTGGATCATTGAGGAAGATCGAACGTTTTATGTCGATCCCACCAAAACAACCAACACTGGAGGTTCGACAGCCACCACTGTCGTTCCGACATTCGGAACGAATTTCCACACCAGTTATATGCCGATCGTGGCGACTGGCTGCGTCGGGCCGACTGGCGCCGTGGCTTGCGAAACGGGCCAGACCGTTTTCGATCCAACCACCGGGGCTCACGTGGCTGCTGTGTGCGATGTAGGCAACGGCGTTTGCAGGACAGACGCAGCGCAAGAGACGCCCATCGATCCAAGCCAGGTTCATCTCGATCCGACCAAGCGCTACTACATATCGGTTCTGCCGGGCGACGCGGCCGACCCGTTCAACTCCGGGAACGCAAACCCCGGACACGGCATGGGCGGCGCTCAAATCGGCATCGATCCGGTGACCAAGGTTCAGCAGACCGCTGTCACCATCTACACGCAACCCACGCCGTTCCCACCGTCGAAACTCTCGGTATTTGTGTTCGAGGATGACTTCCCGCTCAATGGCGAGCAGGACGCGGGCGGCGGCATCGATGTACTGGCGACCAATGAGCCGGGGCTGGGGGGCTTCAACATTACCCTCTTTGACGATGCCGGCGGCACGGGCGATGCGACCGGCCAGATGACCTATGACATGTTCAACCAGCCGCTCGTGAACAGTCTCGCGGGAACCATCGATCCGGCCACGGGTGCGGATTCGTGCCCGATTTCGGTCAATTCGCGGATAGGTACGAACGCTGACGGCTCCTACGACGTGACCCAAACCGGTATAACCGGCACGATCGTGACTTGCCCGAAGTATGAAGTGGACGGCAAGACTCTATCCCCCCTTGCGGGCCAAGCGGTGGTTGCCAACCTTATGCCGGGCAGGTATGGCGTGGTGGCCACCCCGGGAGCCGACCGGATCGGAAGGGGAGAAGAGTGGCTCCAAACCAACACTCTGGACGGCCAGAAGGCCCATGATTCTTTCCTCCGTATCGGTGAGCCCAGCTTCTTCCAGGAGTTTGGGCCTGCCGGCTACCACGTAACCATTGGTTTTGCCAACCCAATGATTATCAACGGCCGCAAAACCGGTGTCTGCAACGGCACAGATCCTAACATCCCGGCTCCCAACAACTGTAACAACATTGTCAAGGGCGTGATCACGGATGAGCGAATGAGCCGCACACCGGATGAAAGGCTCTATGGCAGCGGCGACAACAGCAGCTTCGCCTTCACTCAGTGCTATGTGAGCCTTGGAGATACCGATGGCGAAGATTTCGCCTTTACCAAGTGCGACGCCAACGGAAATTTCACCCTCTCGGGAATTCCGGACGGTAGCTGGAGATTGACCGTATTCGACCAGTGGAACGATATGCTGGTGGACGGCCTTTCGACTCCCGTCTTTATTTCCAGTGGGAATGGGAATGGGAACGGGAACGGGAACGGAACAACGGTGGATATGGGACAGATTGCCATGAACCAGTGGCAGGCGAATCTCTACACCAATACCTTCTTTGACAAGAACGGCAACGGTACGCAAGACCTAGGCGAAGATGGACTCTCCCTGGTTGCTACGAACATCCGGTTCCGCGACGGCAGCTACTCCAACTTCAACAACACCGACCTCAGCGGCAACGCCGGTTTCAACGAGGTTTTCCCGCTGTTCAGTTGGTACGTCGTCGAAGCAGATTCAACCCGTTACAAGACCACCGGGATCCATGTGGTGTACGACGCGGGTGGACCCGCCGACGGCACAACAGGAGGCGGCAGCTCCGGCATCGGTGCGAACATGGCCAACACTGTGGAGACGGTCCCAGTTCCTACCGCCTTGCGAGTTCCGGGCGCATACTATTGCGGCAATGCGGACTGCACCGATGCTGCCACTCCGTTTGCTCCGGGCGGCAACGGCGGCACGACCGGCCGAATCGATCCACCCTGGGTTACCTCTGAAGGCTGGCAGGGCTTCTCCGGACAGAACTCGTTTCTTGAATTCGGCAAAAAGCCCTTCGCACCTACGGAAACTGGCGGGATCCACGGCGAGGTGATCTATGCCTCAACGCGGCCATTCGACGATCCCGCGTTGCTCATCCACACCAGTTGGACGCCGGACGTGCCAGGAGTCACCATCAACCTGTACAAGGAAGGCACGGCGCCGGATGGAAGCACGTCGCTGACCATGGTTGATACCACCACGACCAGCAGTTGGGACGATTGGGCGCAGGGTTTCCGGTCCGATGGTATTCCCAACATGAACTGCCCCGGTCAGGGCAGGGATACCGGGACCAATGGGGACCTTTTCTTCTTCACGCTATTCAACCAGCCGATGTACCTGGACGAGTACAACCACGCAGGCACGCCAGTTAACACCGTTCCCAATAACTCCCAGTTCAAGTGCTTTGACGGCATGCACAACTGGAATCAGCTCCAGCCGGCGCCTTACGACGGCATGTATCAATTCCCCAGTGTTACGGGCATAAATCCAACGACCGGAAAGCCGGCCGGAACTCACTGCACGATCTGCGTGCCGAATCCAGACGCAACCGATAACTACAGATCCGGCACGCCCATGCTCCCGGCCGGCAAGTACGTGGTGGAAATGATTGTGCCCCCGGGCTATGAATTGGTGAAGGAAGAGGACAAGAACATCCTGATCGGCGACAATTACATTGCACCGGTGACACAGGAGTTCGGCGGCCTCGGCAATATTTTCATTCTTCCCGACCAGGCGGAAATCGGCGCCGCCTACAACGCGAACAATCCACAGATTCCAACGGTGGATTTGGGCAGACCTACCCTGCCGCAAGGCGAGGGCGACACCGGAAGCGTGGAGCAATTCTGGCCGTGCGTCGGCGCAGCGCGCGTGGTGCCCGACTTTATCAGTCTCTTTCCGCAGTCCGGGGAAAATGCGCCGTTTGCCGGGGCGACTCGCAACCTCTGCGACCGCAAAGAAGTCACTCTTCAGGCGCAGGAAACGGCGCTGGCGAAGTTCTGGGTCTTCACCTCAACGCACGTAGCCGCCCATTTTACTGGCGTGATCACGGACGACTTTACTTCGGAGTTCGACCCGTTCTCGCCGCAGTACGGTGAGAAATTCTCGCCGCCTAACTTGCCAGTCTCTCTCAAGGATTGGACAGGTACCGAGATTTCGCGTGTATATACCGACCAGTGGGGTACCTACAATGGCTTGACTTACTCGACGTGGGAAGTAAATCCGCCCAACCCGACGGGGTATGCGCCCACCATGATGGTCACATGCATGAACGATCCAGGCATCGGCACTAGCCCGGATCCTTTGTTCAACCCTCAATACAGCCAGTTCTGTTATGAGATCCCGTTCATGCCCGGTCAAACCCAGTACATGGATACGCCTGTGGTGCCCACCTCCGGCTTTGCGGGCGCGGGCTATAACAATCCCGACTGCGCCTACCCGGATGCAACTCCGGCAATCAGCGAAGTGGATGGCGATGGAATCGGACCTTGGGTGAGCGCTCCAGGCAATACTCTGACGATCAAGGCATTGGGTGACCAGAATGTGCCCAACAACGGATATTCCGGGCCATCGGCCACAACCGCTCCTTTCAATCAGAAGACCGCCCCGCGGCATTATGGCTTTGGCGCTACCCAGGGAACCGGAACAGTCACTATCGGCGGGGTAGCGGCGACAGTTACGGGTTGGAGTGACACGCAGATCACCGTCGCAGTGCCCTCGACCGTGCCGGCCTGCGCTCTGCAGCAAGAAGCGCAATATGGAGGCTCGAACGCGCTGTGCGGCGAATTGGTCGTGACGTCCAGCAACGGCAAACAGTCCATCGATACCGTTACGGTTACCGTCGGCGGCAAAGCGCCGACCCACGTGGTCAGTGGCGGGACCATCCAAAGTGCGATCGACGCTGCCGCGCCTGGCGATATGATCATCGTGGACCCGGGCGTCTACAGTGAACTGCTGCTGATGTGGAAACCGGTCCGGCTGCAAGGGGCCGGCGCTGCCTCCAGCATTATCAATGCAAACACCCATCCGGCGGGTAAGCTGGACGTCTGGCGCGCCAAGGTTAATTGCCTGTTTGGATTGGCGCTCAATGGTCAACCCAACAGCAACGGAGGCGATGTCCCAAAACCTCTCGGCGGAGGCTTCGAACCTATAAATGCCTACGATCTGACCGGGGCTTCGAGTTGCCCCGCGACAGGTTGGGCCTACTTTGGAGGTGGCGACAACAATCCACAGGTTGACCGGTTACCGCTGGAAGCAGTGGTGGGCTGGGATACTACGCTGAACGGCAACCTGGCTCAATTGCTGCAGGAACCATCGCTGATGGGAGCGTACGAAGGAGCCGGAATTACGGTCTTGGCAAAAGGCGTCAGGTATCCTCAAGGCGTCGAAGTATTCGGAACCGGGCCTGACACGACCGCAGGTAACAATATTGCGCACGAAGGTCAGATGCCTCCTGGAACGGTTCTGCTAACGAACAGCCCTGCGGATTGCAATACCCTTGGGACTGGCGCCCAGACCGGCTACTCGAGCAATTTCCAGTGCAACCCGTCACGGATCGATGGCTTGTCCATCACCGACAGTTCCCAAGGGGGCGGCGCTATCTTTGCGCACGCCTGGGCACACAACCTGGAAATCTCGAATAATCGAATCTATAACAATACCGGAACGCTTACCGGCGGCATCAGCCTCGGCCAGGGTGAGTCTCCCGACGCGCTCCTGACCGGCAACGGTGGGGATCCAGTGGGCCTCGATCAGGAACCGTGGACCTGCGTCCCGGGTGCACTTAGTAATGGCATACAGAATGTGAGTCCCCCCGGGTTCCTGGCAAATGACGAGTTACCTTTCTGCTACAACGTGTTTGTGAACATACACCACAACGCCGTGACACAGAACTCGTCAATCGGTGATGAGGTGTTCTCAGGCACGCCGGCCGGTGCAGGGGGTGTCACCTTCTGCACAGGTTCGGACTACTATAAGTTTGATTACAACTGGGTCTGCGGGAATCTGAGCACCGGCGATGGCGGTGGCATCGCTCACCTCGGATTCAGCTATAAAGGCGACATTGAGCACAATTCCGTTCTGTTCAACCAGAGCACAAATCCAACCATCCCCACCAATGGTGGCGGGATCGTTATCATGGGCGGCGCGCCGGACGGGGCTATACCGGGCTCGGCGGCGGGCACAGAATGCGGCAGCATAACCGACGTTGACTGTGCGCCTGGACTTAGTGATGGCACTGGTCCCGGCCTCGTCATCAACGCCAACCTGATTATGGGTAACGGTGCGGAAAGCGGCAGCGGCGGCGGCCTCCGTTTCCAGGATGTCGATGGTTCGGAATTGAGCTTGTTCCCCAACGGCGATCAATCGGTTACCAGGCCCGATGTTCTCCCCGGCTTTGCCGGGTCTGCCACAGCTTCGACTACTTACCCTACGCCCTGGCACTGGATCACCGTCACCAACAATATTATTTCCAACAATGTTGCGGGCTGGGACGGTGCTGGAGTTTCGTTCCAGGATGCTTTGGCAGTGGACTTCATCAATAACACCGTCGCTTCTAACGACAGCACCGCGTCTTCGGGAGTTCTCTTCGACACACTTGGGGCTCCGGTCGCCAGCGCGCCGGGATCCAACTGCACACAGTCCGGCTCCGGCGGAACAACAAAATCATGTCCACAACCCGCAGGTCTGGTGACGACGCGGAATACTGCGGCACTGACTGCGTCCGTGGGAGCGCTTACTTGTCCAACTGGCCATGGGACCAGTGGGAACAATGCGACCTGCAGGAACTTTTCGGTTCCACTTCTGGATAACGATGTGTTCTGGCAAAACCGCTCCTTCTACATTGGCGTGGGTTCCCTTGGGGGAGGAACCCTGAACCAGCAGAACGTAGTGACGCTGTATAACGCCTTCACGAACACGTCGGCGGCATCTCAGCCCACGGCGGATGCCACGGCCGCGAACGGTGCAGGCACAATCGTCAGCGGTGGCACCGGCGCTTGCGTTACGCCAAACACTGCTCCCAACTATTGGGAAATCGGCGTGCGCGGTGATACGGGACCGGGAAATCACAGCGCTGGCCTGACCCTGGCACCAACTTACTCGGTTTTGACGGATGCCTCGGACTATGGGCCCCTAAATGGCAACAACGGCACCCACAACACCGCAAATAACCCGACGGTTCTTAGCCAGTACTGCAACGGTTCGCGAACTCCGCCGGAGTTCATGTCCTTGGGCTACCAGGTGCCTCCGGGGATCTCGGACGCTACCGTACCGAACCCGATCTTCAATCTCACCCCGGCTGCGACTGTGGATGAAGGCAACAACTGGATCAATATCAGTTGGGGACCTCTGGCGCTCACCAACGCAGTTACGGGCACCACTCTCGGTAACTACGGGCCAGCGTCGACTTCGTCGGTCATTAACCTCATTCCGTCGACCGCGGGAACAAACTACGCCCTGGCGCCATCGATAGATTTCTATGGCAACCTGCGGAAAAGTGACAACGCCGTTGACGCCGGTGCGGTCGAGTTCGTGGCTGGTACCGGGATCGCGCTTGTCACCGTTGCGCCCAATCCGCTGGCCTTCGGAAACCAAACGACCGGAACCACGAGCGCAGCAGAGACTTTGACTCTGTCTAACAACGGCGGTGCGAGCTTTACCGGCATCACCGTCATCGTCACCGCGCCGTTCTCCAGACCGACCGGCGCTGCGGGCGGCACTTGCGGCGCAACCCTGGCCGCAGCCTCAACCTGCACCATCAACGTAGTGTTCTCCCCAACCACGGCCGGCGCTGCAACTGGAACGGCAACTATCACCGGAAGTGTAATCGTTAATAACTCGCCGGTTACACTGACCGGCACCGGCGTTACGCTTCAGGCGATTGCCAGTGTTACACCCGCTTCGCTGGCCTTCGGAAATGTTGCGACCGGAACCACGAGCGCAGCGCAAACGTTGACGTTGAGCAACACCGGAAACGCCACACTGACCGGCATCACCGTCGCCGTCACGGCGCCGTTCTCCAGACCAAACGGCGCGGCGGGCGGCACTTGCGGCGCAACCCT